>ODAK010000535.1_pt1 | contig 43610 bp, 38 predicted proteins | sample 1539591 | NCBI WGS metagenome assembly ODAK01 (sample SAMEA3539303, study PRJEB22396) | soil metagenome | biome: tundra; feature: field; material: soil | place: USA | collected 2010-05 | depth 0.15 m
GGACGTCACGCAGGGGGTTGAGATCATCCACGAGTTTCTGGACCTGAAAGGAGCGCCGGTAACGCAGGTGAAGGTGGGCGACGAATTCCTGGTGCGGCTGCGGTTGCGAGCCACGAAGCGGGACCGCATTTCGCAGGTTGCGGTTGTCGATCTGCTGCCGGGAAGCGTGGAGTCGGTGCTGGAGATCCGGCCGCCAGCCGATTCGACGACGTCGGGAGTAGATCCGGCGCGGCTGGATCCTTCGGGCAGACAGGCGGCGGCTTTCGGCGCGCTGCCGATCGGGTTGCCGGATAAGTCCAACTGGGTGCCTGAGCATATCGATGTGCGGGATGACCGGCTGGTGCTCTACGGAACGATCACGAAGGACGCCAGCACTTTCGTTTATCGCGTGCGGGCAACGAATGCGGGCGTATTTCAGGCACCCCCGGCTTTTGCGGAAGGCCTCTACGACCGCAAGGTGAGCGGCATGGGAGCGGCGGGGAAGATCGAGATTGTCAAACCGTAGAAAGCTCACGTTGAGTTGCGGCGTGGTGCTGTGCGCTCTGGCGGCGTTGCGCTTGTGGCCGCATGCGCCGTTGTCGCAGCGCGTGCCTCTATCGACGGCGGTGTGGTCGGCCGATGGAGAACTGCTGCGGGTGACGCTGGCGGCAGACGATCAGTACAGACTCTGGACGCCGCTCGACGAAATGCCGCGCGCGCTGGTCGACGCGTTTCTGCTGAAAGAGGACCGCTGGTTTTACTGGCACGCGGGTGTGAATCCTCTGGCACTTATGCGCGCGGCTTCGCGGAGTTATCTGACGCACGGCGGGAGGCAGGGCGGCTCGACGCTGACCATGCAACTCGCACGGCTGCTGTTTCATTTGCGCACAAGAACACCCGCCGGTAAGTTGCGCCAGGCAGGGTGGGCGTTGTGGCTGGAGGCGCGCTATTCCAAAAGGGAGTTGCTGGAGGCTTATCTGAACGTCGCGCCGTTTGGCAGCAACATTCAGGGCGTGGGCGCGGCAAGCCGGATCTATTTCGGTAAAGCCGCGGGGCGATTGACGCCGGGCGAAGCACTGACGCTGGCGGTAATTCCGCAGCATCCGGCCTCGCGTGCCGGACACACGCTCCATGAAGCGGGGCTTGAAAAAGCCCGCATGCAACTGGCGGCACAATGGTCGGCGCGTTATGGGGCGGAGAATGTCGGGCTTGTCGAAACCGTGCCGGGTACGCTTCCAAATCTCGCGCCCCACTTTACAGACGCGCTGCTGGGCGAGAGGTCGGGGCGTTCGGGACGCATCGACACGACGCTCGATGCGGAGTTGCAGCGGCTGCTGGAGCGGCAGATCGGACATTATCGAGATGCGTACGGCGAACGCGGCATTCAGAATCTTGCGGCGCTGCTCGTAGACACGCGCGATGTCTCGGTGAAGGCGTGGGTGGGGTCGGCGGATTACAACAACGTGGCGATCGACGGGCAGGTGAACGGCGTTCTCGCGAAACGTTCGCCGGGCTCCACGCTGAAGCCTTTCATCTACGCGTTGGCGCTCGATCAGGGCGTCCTGCATCCACGCACTGTGCTGCGCGATGCGCCGACATCGTTCGGCCCTTTCACGCCGGAGAACTTCGACGGACGTTTCTTCGGACCGATTCCGGCGGAAGAGGCACTGGTGCGAAGCCGCAATGTTCCGGCGGTGTGGGTGGCGAGTCAGTTGAAGCAGCCCAGCCTCTATCAGTTTCTGCAAAACGCCGGGGTGAGCCGGTTAAAGGCTGAAGACTACTACGGCCTGGCGCTGGCGCTGGGCGGCGGCGAAGTGAGCATGGAAGAACTGGCCGGCATGTATACGATGCTGGCGAATCACGGCGTGCTGCACCGGTTGCGCGTCGAAAAGACGCAGAAGCGGGACGAAGGCGTGCGGCTGATCAGCCCGGAGGCCGCGTTCATCACGCTGGATATGCTGAGCGGAAATCCAAGGCCCGACGAGGACGAAACGATTGCGGTGCGGAGCCGATGGCCTGTGGCGTGGAAGACAGGGACGTCGTGGGGATTTCGCGATGCATGGACGGCGGGTATCGTGGGGCCGTACGTTCTGGTGGTGTGGATCGGAGACTTCAGCGGTAAAGGGAATCCGAGCTTCGTCGGGGTGGAAGCGGCAGCTCCGCTGTTCTTCCGGATCGCCGATGCGTTGAACATTGCGCGGGCGCGGGAAGCGGTGGCTGCTTTCACGCCGCCGCCTGGAGTCAGCAAGGTGGCGGTGTGCGCGGCCAGCGGCGATCTGCCGAACGTGTGGTGTCCGCGCACGGTGGAGACCTGGTACATACCGGGGAAGTCGCCCATCCGCGTGAGCCGGTTGCATCGCGCGGTGGCGATGGATGTGCGCACGGGGCGTCCCGCGTGTCCGCCCTACGCGCCGGAGACGACGCGGTTCGAGGTGTTCGAGTTCTGGCCGTCGGACATGCTGAAGCTGTTTCGGGAAGCGGGGATGCCGCGGCGCATACCTCCGGTACTGCCGGATTGCGCGAGTGAGGACAGTGCAGATGTGCCGCGTATATCATCGCCGCTGCGAAACGTCAGTTACACGCTGCGCCGTTCCACGCCGGCGCAGGCCATCGCGCTGGAGGCGAGCGCCGCAGCCGATGTACAGCATGTGTTCTGGTTCGATGGCACGGCTTTGATCGGGAAGCTTGCAGTGAGCGAGGGCGCGCTGGGGTGGCGGCCCGCGGCGGAGGGCGAGCACCTGCTGCGGATCATCGACGACCACGGGCGCGCGGCGGAGCGGGATGTAGCTGTTCAGTTCCTGCCCTGAACCGAAAGGCCGATCTTGTAGTGGATGCTTTTCGGTGCGAGCACGGATATAATCCACCGGAAGTGGACCGTCTAACGGTTGACACTTTGAGAGGGATTACATGAGGCGAATGTTCGGTTGGACCTCCGGCGTGATGTTTATGGTGTGCCTGCTTCTCCTGGCGGCGTTGCCCGCGCGGGCTCAGTCGGGAGCGAAGAATGGAGAGTGGCCAAGCTACGGCGGCGATGTCGGCAGTACGCGCTACTCGCCGCTCGACCAGATCAACGCGGGCAACTTTTCCAAACTGCAGGTCGCGTGGCGATTCAAGACCGACAACCTGGGGCCCACACCGGAAGGCAATCTCGAAGGCACTCCGTTGATGGTCAAGGGCATCTTGTACGCGACGGCTGGAACGCGGCGGAGCGTGATTGCGCTCGATGCCGCCACGGGTGAACTCCTCTGGAAGTACAGCGAAAACGAAGGTCCACGCGGAGCGGCCGCACCCCGCCAACTATCCGGCCGGGGCCTCGCCTGGTGGGCCGATGGGACCGACGAACGCATCGTCTACGTCACGCCTGGCTACAGAATGATCGCCTTGAACGCGAAGACCGGCACGCCGGTAGCCTCGTTCGGCAAGAGCGGCCAGGTGGATCTGAAGGAGGATGACGATCAGCCGATCGATCCGCTCAGTCCCGATATCGGCCTGCACGCAGCGCCCATCATCGCGAATAACGTGATCGTGATCGGCGCCGCGCACAAGCCCGGGGGCGTGCCGAAAAGCAAGACCAACGTGAAGGGCTATGTGCGCGGCTTCGACGCCAAGACAGGCAAGCGTCTGTGGACCTTTCACACGATCCCCAAGCCTGGCGAATTCGGACTCGACACCTGGGAACAGGACTCCTGGTCTTACACAGGCAACACTGGCTCGTGGGGCCAGGCCTCCATCGATGCGGACCTCAACATGGTCTACATCGGCGTGGAAATGCCGACCGGCGACTATTACGGCGGCCATCGGCCGGGTAACAATCTGTTCAGCGAGAGCATCGTCGCACTGGATCTGCACACCGGGCAACGGAAGTGGCACTACCAATACATCCATCACGGTATCTGGGATATGGACAATCCGTGCCCGCCCATTCTGGCCGATGTTACGATCGACGGCCGGACCGTGAAGGTAGTGGCTCAGCCCACCAAACAAGCGTTCATGTACGTTCTCAACCGGCAGACGGGAGAGCCTGTCTGGCCGATCGTGGAACGGCCCGTCGAGAAGGGCACGGTGCCGGGCGAGTGGTATTCGCCAACGCAGCCGTTTCCGACGAAGCCGCCCGGTTATGCCCGCCAGGGCGTGTCCATCGACGAACTGATCGACTTCACGCCGGAGTTGCGCGCAGAGGCAGTGAAACTGGTAGCGCGCTACAAGATAGGTCCGATGTTCACGCCCCCTGTGGTAAGCAACCCGCGGGGTCCGTTGGCCACGCTGACGCTATCGACTGCGGGCGGCGGGTCGAACTGGCCAGGCGGCTCCTATGATCCGGAAACGCACATCGCGTATGTATCGGCGCAATCCACTGTCACGGCGATCGGGCTTCTGCCGCCGACAGGGGGGCGGTCGGATATGAACTTTATTTCCGGTCAGGCAGAATATATCTCACTGCCAGGCCCCGAGGACAGCACCGCCGGTGTGGAAGGTGGTGGCGGCCGCGGGGGGCTGAATGTTCGCGGGTTGCCGCTCATCAAACCGCCGTACGGGACCATGACCGCGATCGATCTCAATCGCGGCGAAATCATCTGGCAAGTGCCGCACGGTGACACGCCGGACGAGATCCGCAATCACGCCGCGCTTAAAGGGATGACGATTCCGAGAACCGGACGGCCAGGACAGGCTGGCCAGTTGGTAACGAAGACACTGCTCATCGCCGGCGAGAAAGGCGTCGCCACGCAGCCGGACGGGCGTCGCGGAGCGTTGCTGCGTGCTTATGACAAGGCGACAGGGAAAGACGCCGGCTCAGTGTATATGCCAGCGCCGCAGAGCGGCTCACCGATGACTTATTCTGTGAACGGCAAGCAATACATCGTGGTCGCCATCAGCGGGCAAGGCTACACCGGCGAATACGTCGCGTTCAGGCTGCCTGGCTAGAGGCTTCCGTCAACGGGTTAACTGCGGCCTAAGCCTGAACTTCGGTGAACAAGAGCACATACAGCCAGGGGAAAAATCACCTTTCGATCGTTTTCGCACACATCTTTGCATCGTTTGTATCGACACCACTGACGCATGGCAATATACTTCTCTGCGTTCCCCGGGACGGCGTGATGGATATCACCGCGGAAACATCGACGAAAGTTTAACGAGGGTATTTGCAGAATGAAAGCTCACCAAGTAGTGTCTCTTTTCGTGTTTATGTTACCGGCACTGACCACGGTTCCCGCAGTTGCGCAGCAGGGCCAGCCAATCGGCGGATACAAGCTGCTGAACACCATTCAAGTGCCGGGAGGCCTCGCGGGGAACGATATCAGCTGGGTCGACTCGGCCAACGCGCGATATTATCTGGCCGATCGCGGTAACGCGACAGCGTCTCCCGTGGTGGGGCCGAGGGTGGACGTGATCGATACCGAACATAATCAGTTCCTAACTTCTATTCCTTTGACGGTGGCGTCCAATGGAATCCTTGCGATTCCGCGGGCGCATGAGTTGTGGGTCGGCTTGAACGACAGCACGGTGGCTGTCATAGACACCACAACGAACGCCATTACGCACGTTATCAGTACCGGTGGGACTGCGCGTGCCGATGAACTCGCCTGGGACCCGGTGGATGGCCTTATTCTGATTGCCAACGATCGGGACGCTCCACCGTTTGTGAGTTTCATTTCTGAGCGAACGTATTCCGTAGTGAAGACGCTGCGTTATGACGGCACAGCCGCCCCGCAGTCCACAGGCGGCATCGAGCAACCGGTCTGGGACGGACCAGCCGGCAAGTTCTACATCGCTATCCCCGCGACATCGGCCAACCCGAAAGGTGAAGTCGACGAGATCGACCCCGTGAAATTGAGCGTTACGAGGACCTTTCCAACCGCATGCACCGGCCCAAGCGGTATGGTGCTGATCCCGAACCAGCGTCTGATGGTTGCCTGCGGGGATGTCATCGACATCGCGAGCGGGAAAGTCGTAACCACGGTTTCCGGAGTAAGCGCCGACGAGATATGGTACAGCCCAGGTGATCAACGGGTTTACTTTGGCGGAACACTCAATGTGTATGTGGTCGACGCTAATTCCTATTCGCTCCTGACCACCCTCGTCGTCGGCCAGGCTGCGGTGGCTCCGGCGCCGGCTCAGTCGACGCACTCGCTTGCTGTAGACGCGGACAATAACGAAGTATTTGTAGCTGTTGCGGCAGCGGGAACAGGAACGGGATCGGCAGTAGGAATTCAAGTGTGGAGAAATGGAGCGTCCATCACCGCCCTACCGAATCCGGTACCAGTCACTGGCTCCGCTTTCGGAACCGCTCTTATCTCATGGAATGCGCCAAATGCGCAGATCATCGAGGTTCACGTGGGTAGTCCGACTGGAGCGCTCTTCACGTATAACACCAACAGGGGCTCGATGAGTACGGGAGCGTGGGTTACCGATGGCATGACTTTCTATCTGCAGGATGTTACCGGCGGCGTGCAGGCGTCCTCCGCGAATACGCTGGCCACGACAGTCGTTCACTTACAGAAGAACTAAGGCTTCTCGGAGGAGCTGTCTTTCAGGATGGCTCCTCCTACCGGGTGCCCTGGGCATGCGGCGGATTGCATATAATACGCGCATGCGAAAACTCTTCTCCGGCATCGCCGCATTCGTTCTGGCCGGTGCGCTCATGATTCATGCACAACCGCCAAATGCCAAAGGTGGTAAGGGCAGAGGTGGGTTTGCCCCCAAGAACCTCCAGGTGCGCGATGGCAGCCACCTTCCCGAACTCGATGCAGGCCTTCGTGGAAGCGTTAGGCGTGGCGGATAAGGGAAGGTGCGTTTCGCCGCCGAACACCTTTTCTTGCGCGTCAGCGAAACGCTTCCCGCACTGCTGACATTTCCAGCGCTAAACCCGGCTTGTCTTTCCGTAAAATCCCGCCTTCACCATGTCGATCCGGCAGTTGTGGCACGTCATTTTGGCGCTTGCTTTCTTCAGGCGAAAGCGTCCAAAATGACAGTGGGCGTAGAAACCCTGCCTTTGGCGCAAGCCCGAGGTTAAGGCCCTGTTCGCAGTTAGCGCTGCGGACGGGGCTTGTCAATGTGGTACCCGTAGCAGGATTCGAACCTGCGACCAACCGCTTAGTAGGCGGGTGCTCTTCGGGCCTGGAGTCGGTTACGCCGTGAGATAGTTTGGCCGACTTTACGTCCTTTTCCGCTGAGCTATACGGGCGAAATAAAACGAAGGCCACCGGATTCAGGTTTAGCGACTCGAATCCGGTGGCCTTTTCCATTACCCTCGAAGTATATCATGGTAGTGCCCGATGAATCTACATGTTTATCGGTAATTTTATCGGTCGCTATTGCATACTGCGCCCGTTAGCGATAGGCTGTTTATCAGGAGCGCCCGCATGACACCAGAAGACAAAGGGAAGGCCGCCGAAAAAACAAGGCACCGAAGTCCGAACTACCCAAGCGTCAGCTTGAAGACAGCAATCGACAAGATGACCCCGTGGTTTAAGGCAGACGGAATCGTCGCTTCCCCGCGCGATGCTGTAATAAGGCACATGGGCTTCGATAAGTTCACAGGAGACGCTGGCCGTCTCCTGTCGGCCATGAGGAGCTTCGGGCTTGTTACTGAAGTGGATGGGCGGTTCAAGTTAACGCAACGCGGAACGGACATTCTTGCCAGGCCCGCTGATGATTCAAAGCACAAGCAAGCCCTCAGAGAAGCTGTAACGGGGCCGCAAATCTACAAGGAATTACTTAAGGAATATCCCAACGGGCAGGTTTCTGACACGACTATCCATTCTGAGTTAGTTGCCAGTAAAGGCTTCAATCCGAAGTCCGTAAAGGCTTTTGTAAAGGACTTCAGAGCAACGTTAAATTATGCTGGAATAACGCCGTCTACAGTGATAGACTCAAGCCAAGCGGACGAAACGGCATATGATGAAGCTCAAATCCACGCAGGCGATTATGTTCAGTGGGAGTCCAATGGAATCTTGCAGTTCACTGCCCCGCGCCGCGTCACTAGCTTTTCCGAAGACGGCGACTTCGCCTTTGTAGAAGGGAACGGTACCGGATTGCCAGTCAAGGAACTAACGGTAGAACAACCACCAGCGCCACCGCCCGGCAGTCATCTCACGCCAGAACAACAAAGGGCGCAGTTCCTGAAGCCCCCCCCGCCCGCGCAAGGCGTTCGTCAGGATGTTTTCTCACTCGGAGAAGGAACTGTGACGATCCAGTGGCCCGCTTCTCTCAGCCCCGAGAGCTTTGAGGATGTATCGGCGTGGCTGGACATCTTGAAACGAAAGATAGGTCGTTCCGTAAAAACAGAGCAATAGTCGATCTATGCCTGACACTCCGACATCCCGGCAGTATTGGGTCTACGTCGGCCCACGCGATTCCAAGGATGGCGTGAGCCAGGAGATTACTCTCCAGATTCTTCCGCTCCGTTACCAAAAACGAACAGCAACAATCAGACCATTACTGTTCATCTCCGAACGATCATTCTCATCCATCGCCGAAGCGCGCAAACAAGCCGAAGCGCTTTTCGGCTCATTGAAGTGGCAAAAGATGTTCACAGATGGACTTGGCGGTTCACGTAAAAACGCCACGCCAACAGGCGACTATCGAGCAAAAATTGAGATCGGACCCGCATATCCACGCTAAAGCACCACTACCAAGGGTAGGGAATCAGGCCGGAATACCTTGCCTTGCCGGTAGAGCGGTCAACTTCGCAATTCGCTTCGCAGATTCAGCTTCTTGACGAGGCGCAGGAGGGAATTCGGATGGAGGCCAAGCAGGACGGCGGCCTGGCGGTAATCGCCTTTGGATTCAGCCCACGCTCTCCGGATCGATTCCCGTTTCGCGGTGCTGATGCTCTCTTCGAATTCAGGGGCGGCGAGCTGTGCTCCGGGCGCCTGCAACAGCGCGGGCGGCAGGTCATCGGTTTCGATCAGCGCAGTATCTCCCAGAACCAGCGCGCGCTCGATCACGTTCTCGAGTTCTCTGACGTTGCCGGGCCAGGAGTATCTCAGAAGGCAGCGTTTCGCCGCCGCGCTGATGCCATCCACATCCCTCGTGGCTTTTGAGCGGCCGCGTGCCAGGAAATGCAGCGCGAGCGGAACGATGTCATCCGGCCGCTCGCGCAAGGCAGGCGCGGCAATAGAGATCACGTTGAGCCGGTGGTAGAGGTCCTTGCGAAATACCCCGTTGTTCACTTCGGCCAGGAGGTCGCGATTGGTCGCGGCAATTACTCTCACGTCGAGGTGGAGGGTGCGGGTGCCGCCAACCCGCTCGAACTCGCGCTGCTGCAGAACGCGCAGGAGTTTGGCCTGCAGGCCGGGGGCGAGTTCGCCGATCTCGTCGAGGAAGAGTGTCCCGCCGTCGGCTAATTCCACCTTGCCTTTCTTCTGCGCGACGGCGCCGGTAAAGGCACCTCGCTCATGGCCAAAGAGTTCACTCTCCAGCAGGTTCTCCGTCAGCACCGCGCAATTGATGGCGAGGAAGGGCTTCGATCTCCGCGGACTCAGTTCGTGCAGTGCGCGCGCGATGACCTCTTTGCCTGCGCCGCTCTCTCCCTCGAGCAGCACTGTCGTTTCGGCGGGCGCGACGCGGCGAACCATCCGGAGCAAGCGCTGCATGGCGGGGCTCTCGGCAATAACGCCAGGTATTTCGATCCGCGGGGAATCGGGTGCGACAGGAGAGGAGTCCGGCGGGTTGAAGGCCGCGCCACCGTAACTCGCCACAGTGGCGAGCCCGATCAGAGTGTCGAGCTTCTGCTCCAGGTCGTCGCGGGTGAAGGCGCCTTCGGCAAAACGGGCGACAATCATGCCCGAAACCTGTTCATCTTTGAGGATGGGGCAGGCGATGACACCAGCTTCCACGTCGAAGTGTGGATTGCCCTGGCTGACAGCTTCGGCGATGTCGCGCAGCCTGGCCGGAGGCTGCCCCAGAATCACGGCACCACCGACGGCACCCGTAAAGTCCGCAAGCAGTTCCACCAGTTGTGCTTCTATGTGGGCCCGGCCCACTTCGTCGGCCGCCTCGCCCAGCGCGCGGAACAAAAACAGAAGCCCGCAGGACCGCAGGATTGCCGCGCGTGCGCTCGCATCATCCATTTCTATCCACGTTAACCGAACGGTTAGCGAAATTAACCCGGGGGTTTGCGTTGGAGGGCGTTTTTAGCGTTTTTCCTCGATGTTTCAGCGATTTTGGTTTGGCAGGCGGACTGCATTTCATAGCAGCACACCGATCCTGAATGGACGGCAAACTCAAGAAAAGAGGAAACGAAAATGAAAACCATCGCAGTACGCTTCTACGAAACCGCCGCCGCATCTCTGGCCGCGATATTGCTTCTGACCGCAGGCGCTGCATCCGCTTCCGCCCAGGAGTTCAGGATTACGGGGAACATCCCGTTCGCTTTCGCGGCCGATCGCAACGCACTCGAGCCGGGGAATTACCAGATCGAAACGGTGAATCCGATAGCCAATCTGTCGGTCCTGAAGCTCTATAACCCCGCCACGCACAAGGCAGTGGTTGTCGGAGTGATCGATCGGGTTACGACCCCCAACGACGACCACGCGCGCGCCGAATTCTCCTGCACGCCGAACGCCTGCCAGCTCGTGCGAGTGTTTGACGGAGTGAACGGCTATGAAGTGATCAAACCAAAGCTCCACCCGGTGGAACGGGAGCGGTTGCTGGCCGTAAACCTGACACCGGGACTGAAGAAATGAAAACGCCCCGCTTTCGAATCGCTCGCCGGCTGCCGATAGCTGGTGAGCGATTCGTCCCCGGCTTAATAGTTTGAGGCGAGCAGCGCCGGCAGATCGGCAACGCTCGCAATGATGTCGGTGTGCGGCTCCGGCTGCAGCCGCTCCTCCTTTGAGACTCCAGACAATACTCCGATGACCCCCCGCACGCCCGCATTCTTTCCCGCTTGCAAATCGAGAGGCGTATCTCCCACCGCAACAACCTCCCCGACATTACTCACCCGCGCTCTCTCCATGGCGTGAAAGATCATGTACGGCGATGGCCGTCCCTGTGCCACATCATCACTCGTGATCATGGCGGCGAAATATTTTTCCCATTCCAGGCGCTTAAAAATCGAAGCCGTTATTTCGTGGCCGAAGCCGGTGGATGAAGCCAGGAGGTAGCCGCGCTGAAGCAGCTTCTGAAAAGCGGCCTCAGCACCGGCAATCGGGGGAACATCCTGGTATCTCGCGATGGCCTGAGTGTTGAAATCCGCGTATATGCCCGCCACCAGTGCTTCTTTGCCAGCTCCATCCGCGCTGGAACGCTCCTCGACGAAGTGGCGCACGACTTCCCGCTTCGACGCTCCGCGCCACCGCGCAATTTCATCCGGAGTAACGGTCATTCCACGCTTCGCGAAGGCGGACTGCAGAGCTTCCGGAACATCGCCGGCATCCTGGATGATCGTGCCGCCGACGTCCAGCACGATGAGTCGGATCGCAGTCGCGGCGGCGAAGCCAGTGTGAGGGAGGGATTGGATTGCTGCCCCGGTCAACAGGGCTTTCAGCGACCTTCTTCGAGAGAGCTTCATATATTTTTCGTTACGTCGAGACAGCGCGCGATTTCGTCAGCATTATTAAACAGCGCAGGGGCGACCCGACCTGCCCACTCCTCACCGTCACCTCGATATTGGCTTTCGCAAACGCCCTCCGAACATCGACCGGCGGCCTGGTGCAGTAGAAAGTCACGATGGAAGATCGGTTGCCGGCTGGCGTGAAAAGACTGTGGCCCTGCTTCGATAAACCGTCATAGAGCTGCAGGGCCAGCCCCACTGTGTGCTCTTCGATTCGGGCGATGCCGATTTTATCGCTGTCCCAACACCCCAAGAGAAGCGAACTGGAGCGCTGCTGCTTTCGTATACCAATTATGGCCATCGACCCCTCCAATCTCAATCAGCAGGTGGCGGAACTTTTGCGCCGGAACAGGCAACTCGCCTGGCGCGTGAACGTTCTCTCCTCTTGCTCGATTATCGCGGTCGTGATTTTCGCGCTCTTGTTTTACGGGAATATCCGGAAGGAAGTTCGCACCGACAGCAGCGGAGTGCTTCACCTGCGTGGTTTGGCCATTGTGGATGCCGGTGGCAGGACGCGTGTTCGGCTTGAAGCACCTTTACCAGAGCCCGTCATCATGGGTACTCAGCAAAAGCGCGATGATTCTGTCTCAGGCGTGATGCTCTATGACGCGCTGGGAAACGAACGTGGTGGATACGTCACGGATAACTCGGTTGGAAACGCCTTCCTCACGCTCGACAGCAACACTGGCCAGGAAGTCACGCTTGTCGCATATCCGAATGGCGGTGCGGAGTTTGGAATCAACGACGATCAAAAGAACAAAGTAGCCCTCGGAGCTCTCCAAACTGGCCCCAGGCTGCGCCTCGTGCGGAGTGGTAAGACTGTCTTTGAAGAGCCCGCAATTGATCGACCTGCCAAATAGCAAACCCTGCGTGCAACCTCCAGAGTCGGCGTCATGGCCCTTGAAGACCCAGCCTACACCACTGGACGCCTCGATGACTACGGATTGACGAGGATGCTGACGCGCCGGTGGGATGGATCGGTGGTGCCGTCGGCGGGTTCGGCGTCAGCCTGCGAGTTGACCGTGACAGTTGCCACGCCAAGGCCCCGCAGCAGGGTCGAGATATTCTGCGCGCGTTTTTCAGCCAGGCCCTCCTTCTCAGTCAGGCGTTGGCCGTTCGAAAGAAGACTGGTGGCACGGTAGCCGGTGACCGTTACCGTTTTCGCGCCGGATTGTTTCGCATACGCCGCCGCTTCGTTCACGATTTTATTGCCGCCGAACTCCAGATAGTCGTCGTTGAACGAATAGAGAATGGTGAACTCCTGCTTGCCCGTGAGTGGCGCGCGCGCTGCGCCGGCGGGTTCCGGCGGATGCGAGGAAGGTCCGGGGCCGCGTGACACGGGCGGTGCATCGATGCCTGGCTCGGCTGGTAAGAGCGTGTTGCACGCCAGGTTGAGTTCCTTCACAACGGAAATCGAAACCGGGTGGAGCGGGATGCCCCCACAAACGCGCGGACCGGGCACGACGGTGCCTTCAACCAGAACCTCATGCTTCAACTGCGGAGGATGGAAGTCGCTGGTGATGTCCTGCTGGATGCCTAGATAGTAAGTCTCTCCGTCATATTCGGCAAGGAAACAGGGGACGGTTTTCGTGTCGCGCACGATCGGGCAGGATACGAAACTGCGCGTTTGGGCAACGGCCACAAAGCAGGTGCACAACGCGATGCAGAAGACGGTTTTCAGCATCGCCTTAAAGAGCGCTCAGGAAGTTGACGAGATCTTCCTTCTCGACATCGGTCAGTTTGATATCGAAACGGCGATCGTAGAAATCGACGACCTCGCGCAGCGATCTGGCAGAACCATTCGCGAAGTAAGGTGCGCGCGCGGCGAGTCCGCGAAGTTGCTGCATCACGATGGAGCCGACGTCGGCGCAGCGGCCCGAAGTGAGCGCGCGGCCGGGATCGGTCGAATAGATGACGCGGCCGAGGTAAGGATGCGGATCCGCGGATTTCGAGCAGGTGATCTTGAAGACTGGCAGTTCGCCGGTTTCAGCCCAGGTGGAAGACTCGGTCCAGTTGGGATAGTTTGTCGTACCGACATCGACCCAGCCCGCCGAAAGATCCTGTCCGGTCATCTGGGCATTGTGGCAAGTGGCGCATGTGCGCTTTAGAGGATTGCCGAGGCCGATGGAATTGATATGCGTCGCGTCGCGCAGCCAGAACTGGCGGTTCATAAAGATGTCTGCCCCGCGCGCGATGGAGGTCTGGTAATAGTCCTTGCCTTTCCAGGCCTGGAAGCTGCCGAAGACCGGATCGTAATCGTTGTCGCCCAAAACGCCGGCGCGGTGGTCGCGGAGAGCGGCGGGGCCGAGTCCCGCCGGGCCGCCGGCAAGTGCCAGAGGTCCGGCAAAAACGTGGGCAGCCTGCGCGACATAAACCTGCGATTCATACTCGACAATCCTGTCGATCTGCTGACGCGAGGGAGAAGCGGAGGCCTGCTCGTGCCCCAGGATGGCGCTGACTGCCTGCGTGCGAAGAGAGGCTTCGCGCGCATCAGACATGAGGTTCATGCTGACCGGCTTGCGGGTTTCCGGATCGACATCGGCGAGCGTGCCTGTTTTGAGGACGATCGGCGTGGCGCCAGAGATCACGTACTTCAGGTTCGCGGTCATGCGGGGACGGCGGTAAACGGAAACCGCGGGCTGATTACTCTTCAGACCGTAACCGCTACTGGTGTTACAGCCGGTGGGGTCATGCATGGCCTCGATGGTGAACTCGACCGGCTTCGCGGAGCCATCGGCATTGCGGGGCGGCCACGCGTAGGGGATGCGGAACAAGCCGCGTTTGAGCAGAAGTGAGTGAGAGGCTTCTTTGTCCTGCGGCAGGTTGGGGCAGTTGGACCCGTCGAACGCGGCGAACACCGGGTCTTTGCCGTCGGTCACGCGCCAGCGGTCGGCGAGGCCTGACGCCGACACACTCATGCCCCACGCGGGCTGATGGCAACTCACGCAGGCGCGGCCGTTGGTTCCGAGAGCTGTGAAGAAGGGATGGCCGTCGGTCTTCAGACCACCCCCCGCATTGAGAACGCCGAGGGTTCCGCTGGAGCTGTCGACGGCGTCGAACTCGGGCAGGACCTCACCGCCCCCCGGTTCGAGCCAGACGGGCGAGAGTGAATTCTGATATTGCGCGCTCAGCGTGAGAGCGATTCCGAAAGCAAGGAGAGTTCTGCGCATACGGGTGAGCGCCGCTGAAAACGGCGCTATGTGAGATTATCTCGCAGCCCGATGGGTGGATTGCAGAAGGCCGGGGTTACGAAAGGTCTGAAAACGGATCGCGCGCGAACGGACGTATACTGGGATCGCCAAATTTCACGAGCTTGCACTTCACAGACAAGGCGGTGGGAGAGACAAGGCGATGACGAAGTTTAAAACGATCTGCTGCGGTTCGGCCGGGATCTTCTGTCTGGCGCTGGGTTTTGCCTCGATGTCGGCGCAGACGCCGAAGCCGAAGCGCGTCAACCGTGCGATCGAACTTCTGGAGCAGGGGCAGCCTGTTTATTACGCCGGCTCGCACTCGGGCACAACCGGAACCTTCGAACAAGGCGTGAAAGACGCCGCGACGTACGCGGATTACATCAGCTACGACATGGAACATGCGCCGTTTGATGTGGCGGGCCTGGCGGAGTATATGAAAGGCCTGGCGTCCGTTGGTCCGACGAGAAGCGGCCACCGCACACCGGCGGTGATAGTGAACGTTCCGGTTAACGGCACCGACGAAGCGGCGGTGCGGGCGAATGCGTGGATGTTCAGTCAGGTGCTGGCGACAGGCGTCCACGGCATCATGCTGACGCATGCGGACACGCCGGGCGCAATCCGAGCTTTCGTGGAAGCCGTGAGGCTGCCCATCCACAAGCAGGGACTGGATAAGGGAATCAACGAAGGGCGCCGCGGCGCTCACGGCACAGCCACGGCGGCGCCGATCTGGGGCGTTACACAGGAGCAGTATCTCGACAAAGCCGACGCGTGGCCGCTGAATCCTGATGGCGAATTGCTGCTTGGAGTAAAGCTGGAAGACAAGTATGCGCTTGCCAATGCGGAAGAAAGTTTAAAGGTCCCGGGGATCGGTTTCGCGGAGTGGGGTCCGGGCGACATGGCGCTGTCGCTCGGTGTGCGCGGTCCGGCGCCGGAGAAAGATCCCAAGATGGTGGCGGCGCGCGCGCGAGTCTTCGCGGCCTGCAAAGCGAATCACGTTTTCTTTCTGAATTCGATGAACCCGGGCAACGTCGTCGACATGATCAGGGAAGGTGTGATGGTGGGACCCGCTGGCCAGGAAGCGGCGGAGATTGGCCGCAAGTACACGAAACGGCAGATGCCGTGGTGAATACGCGCGGCGTCTGATAATATCCGCCCATGAAACTACTGCTGGTTTGTACCCTGTTTGCCGGAGTCTCCGCGTCCGCGTTCGCAGCCGATCCCGAAGGCTTCGCGATGTACAAGGCTGCCGACATCAAAGCCCGGGCGAGCGCCGCGAAGCTCGATGAGAATAAGGCGGGTGCCGATCGCGCCGGCACGTGGGGAAATCACGGGTTGCTGATCGTTCACCGTGCGGGCGATGGAGCCGCCGAGAATCACCTGACGCAGGTGGACGTGATGACCGTTGTTTCCGGCGAAGGAACGTTGATCGTGGGCGGCACGATGGTCGATGGCAAGACGACGACGCCGAATGAGATTCGGGGCAAGTCAATCGAGGGCGGTGTGCGCAAGCCAATGGCCGTGGGCGACGTGTTTCATATCCCCGCAGGCGTGCCGCACCAGATGCTCGTGCCGAAGGACCTGATTATTCAGGTAGTGAAAGTAGATACGAAGTAGACGGCGGACGCCAAACGGCCTGACTGTTGGGTGTGTCCTAAATCCGCGTTGAGAAAAAATCCGCGATTTTCAGGGAGTTTGGGTCACGGACAGAATTGCGAGGGGATTATCCTGACCGTAAATTCCCTAGGTGAAATTAACCAAAGAGGATTTATTGGAGCGTATGCGCGTGAGAGAATATCTTTGATATGGGCGGTTTTGCTTCCCAGAGAGAGACCAAGGAAAAAGTGATTTTGACGCTTCCGTCAGGACTGGCACGCCAGATTACCGACAAAGCCAACGCCATGCACGTGAGCGTTGACGCGGCAGCCGTTGTGCTGCTCACGTATGGACTAAAGGTACAGGGAGAGCGCGAACAAGAGATAGAAAATCTCTTTGCAAATGTTGAGCAGGCCACGAACGACGAGGGTAGGGATTCGGCAGTAGAGGTGCTCGGAGCGTCCGTTTTCAACAAGTGAGAATCACCGCCCGGTGGGCCGATATGCCACGCGCGCTGCGGGATCACCCTTCAGATCGCATCCGAGACAGAAAAATAACAGTTTCCGATTTAACGGCTTTGGAGTTCTGGTTGTCGAGCGGGCCAGATGTCCCTGATGGTGATTGGTTTAAGGATTTCCGCACTTTTATCGTCTGCGGAGAAGGCCAATACATTAAGACCTTTCTTGAGGGCGATATGTCACCCAGTGGCACCGAGGTTTTTTAGGCAATCAATTCCGCTATATCCAGCGGCCAGCGCAGGATTCATGCAAAGGGTCTTTTACGCGAGTAACTCGGCAATTGACCACTGATGATCTGTGATCTCGTGCGCCATCGCCCGGGGTCACGCACGGGCTCCTGTGAATCCGGCAGAAGTTGTAGTACGTGTACCAGAGCATCACAGCGGCCCAGTGGTTCTCCCATTTCTTGCTGAAGGCATTCGTCAGGCGTGTGAATCGGCGGCATCCCATGCGGACGCTGAGATTGGATGACGATCAACTTCCGTTGACCAGATCACTGCAGGAGGAGCTCGAACGCCGCCTCACGTCACTCGACGAGGATCGAAAGAACGGCGTAACATGGTCGGCATTAAAGGCTGAACTCGAGCAACATTGCCCATAGCGTTCACTGTCGTTTTTACTCAGGCTGCGAGGGCGGAACTGATCGAGGCGCATGCCAGCCGCGACCCGTTGCACTGGCAAAAGCGAACCTGAGCCTCGGCTGCTTTATTCGCAGGCGTCGGTAACACAGATGGATTCGAGCGTGCGGCCGATCGGCGGCGCCGGCATGCCGGCTTTCGTCATCAACTGACGCAGCAGGAGGCCGGTCTCCGGATGCGGGATGGCGGATTGCACGCCGACGCGCACGAGTCCATCAGCGTAATCCACCGGTTCCCATGTATGCACGGCTAGTTTGCCGCCGCGGTTATCGGTGTTGCCGTAATCGCGGACGTCCAATTTCGCGCCATGGTCCACGAGCGCCTGCACAACCGCGGAGCGGCCCTTGTGAGCTGCGCCATGGAGAGCAGTGCGGCCCGTATCGGCCTGCACGTTCGGGTCGAGACCAAGGTCAAGCAGCATCTTCACAGCTGCAAGGGTTTGATCTTCGGACCACTCGTAAGTGATACCTTCGACCCAGCCAATGCCGGCAGCTACCTGCAGCGGAGTTACGTTCAGCGTGGTGTTAATCTTCGGATCCGCGCCGTGGGCCAGCAGAAGCTTCATCAGCACGACATCGCCGGATTGTGAAGCGCGCAAGAAAGCCGTCGCGCCGCTTTCATCCAGCCACTGATTCGTGAAGACTGTGCGGGTTTCGGTGCTGTCCTTCATGCGGGCGTTGACGTTGGCGCCTTTGTCGATGAGAAGTTTAATGAATTCCAGGTGATCCATGTCGCCCTTGCGGACCGGATAATCGCCGGATTCAATGTTGCGGTTATCGGTAGCGAGATAGAGCGGAGTCCACGCGCCTTTGTTCGCGAGATTCACATCCGCGCCGTGCTCGATGAGATACGCGCCGAGTTTGTAGTAGCGGTTCTGCGTGGCCACGAGCAGCGGACTCCAGCCGTAACCGGTCGTCTGGTTGATGTCGGCGCCGGCGACGAGAAGAGCTTTTACCGAATCGAGATCGTTAGCCCGCGTGGCATAGACCAGAGGCGTGAGAGCACCGCCATCTTTGATAGCCACCTGCCCGCGGCGTACAACCGGAGCCGCTGCGCCATCATCGGGCTGGTCGGCGCCGTCAGCGGCAGCTACCGCTGCTCCAGCGCGACCAGCGCCACGTCCACCGCCACGGCCGGCAGCGGGCCGCGCCGTGCCCTCAGTGACCGCGCGCAAATCGCCCAGATCCAGCGCCTGTCCGGCAGCAAGCGCCGCACCCTGCGCCGCGACCTGTTTTCTGGGATCATTCGATTTTCCGAGCGCCGGGCCTCTGCCGCGTTCAACGAGATTCGACTTCGCTTTAATATCCGCGCCGCGCGCAATGAGCAACTGGATGGCAGGCGCATGGCCTTCATCCGCGGCCCACATCAGCGGCGTTGTGCCGCGCAGCGTTTCCCTGGCTTCGATTTCCGCACCGTGATCGAGCAGAACCTTGATCGCGTCGACGTTGCCGGTGCGCGCCGCCGCCATCAGAGGAGTGCGGCCAAGAGGAAGTTTTTCATTCGCATCGGCGCCGGCTTTGAGGAGCGCGGCAATGATCGCGGCATCGCCGTTGACGCTGGCGAGCCACAGGGGCGTCGAGCCTTCCCGGTTGGAGGCTTTCGGATTCGCGCCCGCGCCCAGCAGAAGATCCACAGTGGCTTTGTCCGACCGGAACACGGCCCAGTGCAGCGCAGTGGCGCCATCGTTCTGCGGCGCGTTCACGTCCGCATGCTTCGCGATGAGATTGGTCAGCGTAACGGTATCGCCGTGCATGACGGCGTCCGCAACATCAGATGTTGCCGCGGCGACGGCGCCCACAGACAGAAGTAATGCGAAACCAATTCCCGCGATGCGTCTCATGTCTGCCTCTTACAGGTTCTCGAGATGGCCGGTGCTGTCGCCGATCGAGGGTTCGTGGATGTCGTACATGTCCAGCACGCTTAACAGCAGGTTGCCGGTGGGCACGGTCTTCGTGGGATAAGCAATGTGGCGGCCGCCTTTGAGCTTGCCGTTCAGCCCGCCGACGAGCACGTGGGGCACATCGTAATGAACGTGCTGGTTTGAGTTGCCCATATTGCTGCCATAGAGAACCAGCGAATGATCCAGCAGCGTGCCATCCCCATCCGGAGTTTTCGCGAGGTTGGCAACCAGATGAGCCAGCATCTTCACGTGATACTGGTTGATCTTCGAAAGCTGATCGATGATCTTCGGATTTTCGCCGTGATGCGACACGCCGTGGAAGCCGGAGCTGGGCGAATCGCTTTCAGGATAAGTGCGGCCTGTCAGATCGCGCGCAAAGAGCAGTGTGCCGACGCGGGTGATATCGGCCTGGAAGGCGAGCGCCAGCAGATCGAACTGCAGCTTAATGTGCTCGTCGAAAGTCTGCGGGACGCCGACAGGAACACTCATGTCCGCCGGGGCAACTGTCGAAGCCTTCATGGCAATCTGCAGACGGCGCTCGATCTCGCGGACGTTCTGCGCGTAATCGTCAAGTTTCGCGCGGTCGGCCGCGCCGGATTCGTTCTTCAGACGCGACAGGCTGCCGGTGAGCGAATCGAGAATGCTGCCGTCCCGTTTGCGTCGCGCCGCGCGCTGTGCAGGAGTACCGCCATCGCCGAACATGCGCTCGAAGATGACCTGCGGGTTCAGCTCCATCGGCAGCGGTTGCGTCGGTGACGACCAGGAAATCGTGTTCGTATAAGTGCAGCTGTAGCCTTCGCCGCAGTTGCTGGAGTTCGCGCCCGGATCTTCCACCGCGAGCTGCATGGATGGCATCAGGTTGTCGCGGCCAATCTTCTCCGCGATCATCTGGTCGATCGTGGTGCCCGCGTAAACATCCGCGCCCGCGGTCTTCTTCGGCTTGTTCGCGCAGAGGAACGCAGCGGCAACCCAGTGGTCCGCACCGGTCGCGCCGGGAGGCGGTTCGGCCGAGCGGGAATGCAGACCGCTCAGGATCACAGTGCTGTTGCGGAACGGTTCGAGCGGCTTCCAGTTAAACGGCAGTGTCGCAGCCAGTGGACCTTCCGTGGCCGGAATCCAATAGCCCGGCGCCATACCGTGCGGCACGAAGCAGCCGACGAAGCGCGGCTTGGGCGCGGCCGCCGTTTGCGCCAGCGCAGTCGAAGCCGGAATCATCGCATCGAGAAGCGGCAGTGCGAGGGTGGTGCCAGCGCCACGCAGAAGCGTGCGGCGGGAAATGTGTTTCTTGCTGTTGAACATGGCTGCTGTTTCTCCTGATTCCTGTTTAACGTGACGCCCGCTGGACGGTTTTGGCGGCCGGCTGCTGCGCGTTCTCGTCGGCCGTTTTCATGTTGGTCTGGAACGGGGCGCTCTTCACGATCCCCATCACGATAGAAGTGAATTTGTAGTTCGCGGCGGAAGAATCCCGCACGATCGACCGCACTGTCGGCATGTCCTGATATTCCACGCCGCGGCCGAGCGCATACGTCAGCATCTTTTCGGTGACGACGCGCGCGAACTGATCGGAACGGCTCACCAGCGAATCACGCAGACTCGCGATGCCCTGAATTTTAGTGCCGTCTACGAGAACGCCGGTCGGGTCGATGGGGCTGTCCCCATCCTGCGTGCGCCAGGACCCGATCGCGTCGAAGTTCTCCATGCCAAGGCCGATAGGCTCGAAGATCTTGTGGCACGAAGCACACGTGGGATTCGTGTGGTGCATTTCCATGGTTTCGCGCATGGTGGGCGTTTTGGCATTGCCTGTGGAATCGACGGGTTTATCTTTGATGGCCGGAACGTTTGGCGGCGGGTCCGGCGGGCTCACGCCAAGGAAGGTTTGCAGGAACCATTTGCCACGCGCCACCGGTGAAGTGCGAGCAGCGTTCGAGGTGAGCGTGAGCAGCGCGCCCTTACCGAGCAGACCGCGGCGCATATCGAGTTCAGCGGGCAGTTCCACGCGGCGGAATTGCGGACCATAGATGTTGGGGATGCCGTACTGCTTCGCGAGCCGCTCGTTGACGAACGTGTAATTCGCGGTCAGCAGATCGAGGATGCTGCGGTCTTCGCGCGTCACGCTGCCGAAGAAGAGCTCGATTTCGCGCTGGTAAGCCGCGCGCAGATTGTCGTCGAAATCGGGGAACAGATTGACCACCGGCTCACTGGTCTTCAGCGAACGGACACCCAGCCACTGACCAGTGAAGTTGGCGGTGAGCGCTTCAGCCCTGGGATCGGCCAGCATGCGGCGGACTTCACGCGACAGCACGGACGGCTCGCGGAGCTTACCCTGCGCGGCAACATCGAGCAGTTCGTCGTCAGGCACGCTGCTCCACAGGAAGAACGAGAGACGCGAGGCGAGCGCGAGATCACTGATGCGGTATGTCTTGCCAATGGGCAGACCAGCCGGTTCAGCTTCTTCGCGATAAACAAATTCGGGATCGGCGAGCACACGCTGGAGCGCAGCTTCGATACCGTCATCAAACGAACCACCATCGGCACGGCCGGAGTGATAGAACTCGGTGAGCGTCGAGAGGTCGGCGGGAGTGGAAGGCCGGCGGTACGCATGCTTCACGAGGGAGGAAAGAATAGTGCGCGCGCAGGCTTCTTCCTCCGCAGGCGCCGTGGGGCTGCAAACGAAAATCTTCTTGCGGGCGCCGGTCTGCGTGGCGCCAGCGGCATTATAAGGGCCCTCAATCCAAACCTGTCCAACATGCGGATAGAAGAGGAAGCCCGGGATGGAACCGGGCGTATTCATAGTGCGTTGGAACGGCCGGTTCAGTTCGCTGCCAGGCACATCGTTTGTAGCAAGGAAGGTGACACCGACGGTATGCAGGCCCGCTTTGACCGGAATGCGCGGCGTCGCTTTGCCGTTGCCTGTCGTATTCGAAATTTCCTTGTCCCAGTCGAACAGCTTCACGCGCTCGCCATCGACCATGACTTCGAGCTGCTCGCCTTTGACGCCGCCGAGCACAGCCTGAAAGTATCCGGTGACGCCTTTGACTTTAAAGGTATATTCGCCGTCTGCCGGGAACTGATAATTAATGAGGATGCCGCCGCGCGTGCCGAAGGGCAGCCCTTCGATCTGATAATTCTGGGCGGTGTCGGCGGGAACTTCGAACACAGCCTGCGTAGGCGCGGAGACATCGCCGACAGCAAGCCGGCTGATTTTCCCGGCAGCCGAGAGATAAGCCTCCATCAACGCGGGAGACAGCGTGAGCGCACCGGCGATGTTGTCGAAGCCGTGTGTGGAATCGTCAGGCGGCAGGAATTTTGCGGCGTCTACTTCAAGGCCCAGGATGTCGCGAACGGCATTTGTGTATTCAGTCCGGTTCATCCTGTGCATGCCCGGCGCAGGCGTGTATGTAGCCGCACTGCGATCCAGCTGGCCTTCCATCCAGGAGATAAGGCCTTCCCGGGTGGCAGCATCGGGTTGCGGCATGCCAGTCGGCGGCATCATCCCGGCGCGAAGTTTGCGCACAACTTTTTCGCCGATTTCAGCATGATCTCCGAGGTGCGTGAGATCCAGCTGATCGAGCATCAGCTTGGCAGTCTGCAGCTTCGCGTTGTGACAGCCGACGCAATATTTGTCGAGGACAGCCCGCTCAGCAGCAGCCCCGTTTGCGGCTGGCTTAGGCACTGTCTGGGCCGAGACGAGAGCCACCGACATCGGCATAAGACCGGCGATTACGACACCAATTGCAAAAAATCTTCTGTTCACCGATCCTCCGACGCAAGCCTTCCAGTATCAGGAGGCTGTGGCGTCGAGTTTATCATAGGCTGCTAATCCTTCATCCAGCCTTAGCGGGGGGAATGTCGAACAGCGTCACTGTCCAAGCCGCACTCGGCTTACAATTTCCGCAATCTTACCCAGACATCGAACGGTATAGTCGGGGGCGAAGCCCATGTCTTCCGGCTCGGCGCCCGTTCGATTGCACCAGCAGACCGTGTAGCCAAAAGCTTTAGCGCCGGCAACGTCCCACCAGTTGGAAGAGATAAAGAAAATCTCAGCGGCGGGAACCCTCAGCACTTCCGGTCCCATCGCATAGACGCGCGGAGACGGCTTGTAGATTCGCAGCCTGTCGGCCGAAATCACGCCGCTGAAGTGAGACTCCAACCCGTTATTACGAATGGCGGCGCCCAGCATTGCCGGTGTTCCGTTAGACAGGACCCCCAGCGGCAGACCTTCCAGCGATTCAAGCGCCCCCTTCACATCCGCGAAGGCAGGCGTAAAGAGATATGCGTCCATCAGCTGCCTGGTGCGTTCGTCCGTCAGCTGCACGGAAAGCTGGCGGGCGGTCGCCAGCAGCGCCCTTTCCGTGATCTTCCAGAAATCCTCGTATCGATCCATCATCGTCCGCAGCCATGTGTATTCCATCTGCTTCTGCCGCCATGTCTGCGCAAAAATTCTCGGATCGCAGGCCAGCCCGGCAAGGATAGGCTGCGCTACCGCATAGATATCGAATAACGTTCCGTAGGCGTCGAACAGAAAAGCCCGCGGCTGCGGCGAAATAGTTTCCCTGGCACTCATCGTCACCTCTTATTTATTTGTTTTATTTATCTCGGGGCACACAGTCACGCAGTGGAAACGCATTTCCATGGAAAAGACCGTTATGTCCCGAAAATCTTATGCGCGCGTGGTAATTGTTGGCGCCGGATTCGCCGATGCCGTGTTCCCGTGCTGACTCAGGTACACGCGACCAGAGTCGCGTTCTCTTTTTTTCCACTGCCCCGCACGCCCTGTCGCTCTGCGGAACAAACGCCGCAGACAACAGCGGAATCAGTTGGAATTACTGCGTCACAACGCCAGAAGCTGCGAGACTTGCCGCCGCTGAAATCCTTCTCAGCGAGCAGTGCTTCCACGAATCCACCGCTTTCCTGTCGGCCGCGATCGATGCCACGGTGACACCGCGCGTGGAAGATCTCCGTGAGGGGCTTCGAGCCGGGATGGAACAGGCTGTGACGAACACGCTGCAGGGCTTTGAGCACTCTCTTCATGACAGAGTTCCGGCGCGTATGGAGGCTGTGGAACGAGTGCTTACAGGATCAGTCTGAATCTCTTGCGGACCTTCGGAAAGTCGTTCATGCCGTAGACCGGCTGTGCGAGCAGGAAGCCTTAAACTTTCGCTCTCCCGGGGCTTTCGCGCCCGATAACCACCACCGTCCGGAGAATAGTTTCATTCGGGGGATTCGTCCGCGAGGCACAGGGTTCACGCTGGCGCAGACGATGGTAGCCGCAGCCTCGATCTTCATCGGCGTGCGCTTTATCCGGTAATACTTGCCGTAAATTATTTCTTGAACAGACGGTCGAAGGCGTCACGCGCATCGCTCGCACTCTTCGGCGGAGGTGTATTCAAACCCTGGGCCGGGGGTCGCACGCCACCATTCAGCGCCTGCTGACTGCTGGACCCTTCCCTCGCCACGGTTACGCGCGGCGAAAAAAGCGTACACTCATTCGCCTGATCTTTCAGCGGGATTCGCAAGGGGATCGGCTTCATGCATTGAAAGCGCGTGGACGGCTCAAAATGCGAGCATTGCTTGCAGCAATGCAGCGCCGTCCCACACTTTGGGCACGGTCCGCTGAACGAGGTCCCAGGCGGGAGCGTCGTCGAGCAGTTGTAACAGCGCGAAGCGGTTACAGCCTGAACGAGGCGCGGCAGCCGCGGCCCGGTTACGTCCAGTGGTGGGCGCGGACCGGAGGGTTTTGGACGCGATGCGCCATTCCCGTTCCCGTTACTGCTTCCGTTGCCGGTACTTCTGCTGCCGGAGGAAGATGATGTGCTGTCAAAGTAGCCGTGTTGACGGTACTTGCGATCGGAGTCCATGCGGATCTAAAACCCCTGAGTTCAATTTTGATTTCGACCAGATTACAGACGGAAGTCACAAACAGGGAGTCCTCTGGCCGTACACGTTGGTATGCTATTTTGGAAAAGCGGCTGCCTGATTAGCGAGATGGCTGATGAACAGGCTCACGCTATATCCGTATACTTATTCTGACTTCTGTTTCTGCCAGGTTGTTACATCTCATTCTTACCATGGAATGTTTCGACTGTATAGAGACTTTTGTCAAATCTAACCAAAGAGAGTGCAGTTCAAGGGCAAAAGTGAGTTTCCAGCCGAATCTTTATAGTTAATTTTCGAAACGATTCAGGAAGTCCCTGACCCGCAGATACCATTCGGCACCGGAACCCGGGTAGTCCAAGGGCCACCAGGACAGCAGATTCAACTCCGGAAAACGTTTTCCGCCATGTTCCAGAGACCGGGCCAGCAGCATATCTTCCGCCGCGTTGCGCTGGATGATGTCGCGCACCCGCAACACCTGGGCGGGCCACTCCGGCGGCAAGCCGCCCAGGTAACGCGCCAGTTGAATTCGGGCCGTCGCACTGGACGGCGCATCCAGCGGTGCCAGATCTTCCCGAACCAGCCGTTCTGACAGTGCCGGCACCACAGGCGCGACAATCCGCACTTCCATCGGCGCTACAAACCATGTGCCCGACTTAATGAGCGCCTCCACGCGCACTCTGCGTGGCTCGGTGCCGGGTTTTGACGCAATATCGAAAAGATAACAGCGCGTCGTCTGCCGGTTCGATGCGGCACCTAGTTCCTGCGGCCCTTCCGGAATGGCGCCGAAAGCCGGCGAATTCTGCTCGGTGAGCCAATCGGGGCAATATTCATTTACTCCGCAGCGCGTAAAGTGTTCGCGGTAAATCTTCACCCGCAGAAGGTCAGGCGGATTCGTCGCGGCGTAAAGAAAATAGTTCGTGCCCGGCGCACCGGTGATAACCACGTGTACTGAGAGATGCCCGTTGCGCGGCATCGCGGGTGAAAGAATCTCGCGCGGCGACGCGTCCCGGTCCTGCGGCACCGGCTTGCCGAACGGATCGAAGCGCTCGAACTCCGAATAGATCCGTATGTCCTGCGCCTGCATCGTGGCCAACGTCGCCCCCAGCGCCAGCGCAAGCAGCAAGACTCTCACGGACCTATATTCTAAACTGCGTGAATGCAGGGCAGCATCACGAACATGTCCGCCATCGCGGCCGCGGTAACGCCCGTCGTGATGATTTCGGCCAATGCAATCCTGATCGGCGGGATCAGTTCGAAACATCAGGCCATGTCCGATCGCCTGCGTGTTCTGACCGCTGAATGGCGCACAGGGAACGTCACGCCCGCGCGCCGCGAAGCCATCCGCACGCAGGTGCGGCTCTTCCACACGCGGATCGCGTGGATCTCACGCGCACACTTCCTGCTTTACGTTGCGACCGCCTGCTTCATCGCCATGGTGATGGCAATCGCGCTGCGCATCGACCTTCTGTCGCTGCCACTGCTGCTCTCCGGCGTCTTCCTGATGCTGACCGCCATCGTCCTGGAACTGCTGGATCTGCGGCAAGCCCAGGCCACCCTCGACGTCGAAAGCCGCGAAGTAACGGGCTAGGTTTCTCTGGATAGATTCCCCGCGCTGACGCCTGGGGTTATACGGCCCGTAACCCCGAACGTGAGAGAGGGGAATCTATTCCCCCGGTCAAAAAGACCTAAGCCGAGCGCTCTTCTACTTCACGTAAATCGTTGCGCCCGGTTGGCTGACAGCGCCGGACGCGTCCGTCACCACAACCGATACCGCGCCGGTCGCACTATTGGCAGGTACCAGGAGATCCCACTGCGCAAGCCCGACAGTTCCCGGAGTCCATCCGCCGAAATATGCAGGCGCAGCGGCAGCGCCACCGATGCTGTAGGTATAGTTCCCATTGAAACCTCCCGGAAAAGCCGGCGCTCCCTGGCCAGTCGCAATCGCGTAGCTGACCTTGCCCACACCTGTTCCGTAGATCTCTACATAACTTCCCCGCGCGGCGGGATTCTGCGCGGTGTTCAAAGTGTGATCTGCCAGATTCGAAGCAATCACGGCCTTTCCGTCCAAAGTGAAAAACCCCGGCTGAGCAGGTATCACGGGCACCGTCACAGGCGCGTTCGCACTGCCGAGGTAATTCACGACCACCTTGGTCGAGGTCTTTCCCGCAACTTCAAACGGGACCTGGAAATTGATTTGCGGCCCGTAAGCCAGAAACATCGGAGCCGGCACGCCGTCGAACGTCACGCTCACCCCGGCCAGGATCGTTGCCAGATTGCCGTAAGCGTCGAATGGCCCGTTCGAAACATAACTGGCTGGTCCCAGGCTTGACGTCGCGCTGTCGTAAATACTGTACATTCCGCCAGGCGACACGCCTGCGGGTATGCCCGCATACGGAGCCGCGCTGATTACCGCCGCTTTAACGAAGGTTGGCGTCGGCGGCACGATCACCAGCGACCCGGAAAACGAAATCGTGCCTTCGAAAGTCGTCACCGTGAAGCTTGCCAGGCTGGGCGTTGTTGTCGCTGCCACATCGAGCGTCGCGCGCAGCAGATAATTGCCGGCAACCGTAGCAGTCTTGTCCACACGAACGCTGCCCGGGCGCAGCGTGACTCCCTTGCCGTAAACCGCGAAGTTGGCATTGCCCATACCCGCGTCAAAGCCGCTACCTGCAAACACCAGATCGACCGCACCGCCGGAAGGCACCGTCAACGCCGACGCAACATAAAAGGATACTGGTGTCGTGCCCGTGGGTCCCACTCCCAAGTATGGGGTCGCGACTGTAGCCGCGCCCGGTGTCGCCGCGATATTCGCAGTCACAGTACCGTTCGCAGCCACCGCATAAGTCCCGCTCGCCATCGTGGTCTGGAACTTGACGGCTTCCGCGGCCCCGACCTGGGGCGACGTCAGATAAATATTAATAAACTGAATACCGTTCAGCGGCTCCGCGTACATCTGATAGGTCCCTGCAGGCACCTGGAAGGAATATGTGCCGTCAGGATTAGTGGCCCCTCCGATCGTCACGCCCGCCGTCATATCGAAAGCGGTCAGCAGCGCATAAGGAACGCCTGCTCCACCCGCCGTTACTGTCCCGCTGATCGTCCCGAGGGATGAGCCGCCCGCCGGCGGATAAACAGCCGCGGCAAACGTCACATCGTCCGCCGTCAGAAAATGCTGGTTCGGAGCCTGAAACATCGAGGCCCCCAACAAGCCGGTGTGGTTCGCGCCGAGGGAGTGCCCGAACTCGTGCAGCATCACCGACTGCAGATCGTAAATCCTCGTCGAGCCGTCCGCGGAAATCGTCGTACCATCCGTCGAAAACATGTACGCTGGATTAATAATGATGTCGGTGTCGAGAAGCGCTCCCTTGCCGACACTCACGCCGTTTAGGTTCTGCGTGACCGGATTGTAGGCAGGTACGGTGACGGCGAGGGCGGGGCCAAGAAAGCTGAGATCGTCAGCCGTCGAGCCGATCGCAATAACCATGGTGTTGTCGTACGGATTGATCAACGAACTTGTGCTTTGCAGGGGCTTGAACCGGATGTTCGCGGTGCTCACCGCATTCCACGTCGCGAGCGCCGCGCGTATGGCCGCCGCCGGGTCGCTGTTCGCTCCGATCACCATCACGGCTTTGCCGCTTGCGCTGCTCTGCGCACCCGCCACAACGCCGGAATTGAGATAGAACTGAATCCCCGTATTGTCGGTCCGGAACAGGCCAGCCGGAGAAGTATCTCCTACCAGGGTGGTCGTCTCCCGAATGTATCCAAAGCAGGTCGAACCGAGTACCAGAGCCGCCAGCGGGGCTGTCTTATAGATATGCCGAATCACCTGGATGTTCCCTCCGTTACCGCAACGCGGGCTGCAACCCGGGTTTTCAACTCGCCAACGCTGATCCCCTCGAGATTACGCAGGGAAGTTCCCCTGGGTGCCTTCGCCTTCTGATCGACCGCGACCACTTCCATGCCGCGCATGGACGCCGCAGCGTGCAGATGTCCCGTACTATCGACGGCAAACTTCCCCTGGCCCCAGCCTGCGGTTCGCAGATACCCGTTGGGCATCCGCTGCAAAAAGACCGCAACCTGCTCGCCCGCCGAATAGCCGACCACGCCCGCAATCGCCATGGCCTTATCGCCCACGACGCCGCCCGGCTCGCTCACCACCACGGTGGCGCCCGCGCGTCCTTTCTGCGTACCCGCAACTGCAATCTCGTAATGGGTCCAGATGTACTTGTGTTCGCTGTCCCAGTCGGACCAGGACCGGGTCACCTGACCCTGAACCACCAGCTCCGACTGATCTGTCATTTGCTCGAATGTGATAGAAGGCGCTATCGTGGCACTGAGACCCAGCGCAAACAGCAGCGAAAACGCGCCAGCTGATGTGCAGATTAGTACGTCCATGATGTGGATTATGCCACGGTTATTTAGCTGAAAGTACTGTTTCGCACTTTTTCTGGCCACTAGTTAGCATTCTTTGCACCTTGCAGCTTCCTTCCACGGGGATATATCCTTAACTCACCCCGAGGTAGCAGGAGATTCCATGGCAGCAATCAAGTTCACTCTGAACGGAAAAACGCAAACGCTCGACGTCGTGCCGCAGATGCCTTTACTCTGGGCACTCCGTGATTCGCTCGGCATGACCGGCACAAAATTCGGCTGCGGCATGGCCCTCTGCGGCGCCTGCACGGTCCATCTCAACGGCGAAGCCATTCGCTCCTGCATCACGCCGGTTTCGAATGTCGCGGGCAAGAGCGTGATTACCATCGAAGGCTTGTCGCCCGACGGCAACCATCCCGTCCAGCAGGCGTGGCTCGAAGCCGACGTACCCCAGTGCGGCTACTGCCAGTCCGGCCAGATTATGGCCGCCGCCGCGCTGCTCGCAAAAAACAAACAACCCACCGATTCCGATATCGATGAAGTCATGCGAGGCAACATCTGCCGCTGCGGAACCTATCAGGACATCCGCCACGCCATCCATCGCGCCGCCGATATTCAGGGAGGTTCAAAGTGAGTAGCACCAGCGCCATCAATCGCCGCAGCTTTTTCAAAACCAGCGCCGCCGCAGCCGGCGGCCTGATGATCGGCTTCTATCTCCCCGAAAGCGCCCAGGCCGCCGACGCTCCCACCCCCGGAAAACTCAACGCGTTCGTGCGCATAGGCTCCGACGACAGCGTGAACCTGACAATCCATCGCGCGGAACTCGGCCAGGGCTCCATGACCGCGCTCTCCATGATCCTCGCCGAAGAACTCGAATGTGACTGGTCGAAGATCCGCACCGAATTCGCCAAAGTCGATCCCGCCAATTACGGCGTCTTCGGCTCGCCCGTGCTGCAGGGCGTGTTCGGCAGCCTCAGCGTCCGCACCTCCTGGGACCCTCTTCGCAACGCCGGCGCCACCGCCCGCGACATGCTCGTCACCGCCGCCGCGCAGCAGTGGGGCGTCGATAAATCGCAGTGCCGCGCCGAGAAAAGTTCCGTCATCAACACCACCACCAACGCCCGCCTGACGTACGGAAGCCTGGCCGACGCCGCCGCGAAACTTACGCCGCCAAAGAAAGTCGCGCTGAAGGATGCCGCCGCATTCCATCTCATCGGCACGTCGCCCAAACGCCTCGACACGCGGCTCAAAGTCACCGGCAAAGCGGAATACGGCATCGACGTGCGCGTCTCCGGCATGCAGTACGCCGTGCTCGAACGGTGCCCCGTCTTCGGCGGCAAAGTCGCCAGCTTCGACGCCACGAAAACGAAAACAGTCCCCGGCGTGAAGAACGTCGTCCAGATCTCGAACGGCGTCGCCGTCATCGCCGATAACACCTGGTCCGCCATGGAAGGCCGCCGCGCTCTCAAAGTGCAGTGGAACGAGGGCCCGCTCGCCGGCACCTCTTCGACAAGCATCCACCAGATGTTTTCCGATCTCCTCGCGAAGCCCGGTGCAGTTGCGCTCAACACGGGTAATGTCGAAACCGCGCTGCCCGGCGCCGCGAAGAAAATCGACGCTCTCTACGAAGCTCCCTATCTTTCGCACGCCCCGATGGAGCCGCACAGCTGCGTCGTCTCCGTGCGTCCCGATCGCTGCGAAATCTGGGCCGGCACCCAAATCCCCAGCGCCTCCCGCGACTCCGCCGAAATGATCACCGGCCTGCCCAAAGACAAGATCGACGTCTACACGTATTACCTCGGCGGCAGTTTCGGACGCCCCGGCCAGCATGTCGATGAAGCCATCGAAATAGCCAAAGCCGCCGGCGTTCCCATCAAGCTCACGTGGTCGCGTGAAGACGACATGCAGCACGATATCTACCGGCCCGCGTCTCTGACCCAGTTCCATGCCGGTCTGGACTCGGACGGCTGGCCCGTCGCGTGGAGTGCGCGCGTCGCCTCACCCTCTTTCTCCGGCCTGCAGAATGGCGTCGATCGCAACGGTGTCGATGGCATTGCAAGCGTGCTCTACGGCATCCCCAATATCCGCGTGGAATACCATCCGCCGGAAGCGGGCATTCCGGTCGGTTACTGGCGTTCCGTCGGCTGTTCCCAGAACACGTTTTTCACCGAATGCTTCATCGACGAAATGGCCGCGGCTGGTGGCAAAGATCCCGTCGAACTGCGCCGCCGCCTTCTTGCCAAATCCCCGCGCGCGCTCGGCGTCCTCAACCTCGCAGCCGAGAAAGGCGGCTGGGGCAAGCCCCTTCCAGCTGGCCGTTTCCGCGGCGTCGCTCTCGTCAACAACCTCGGCGGCTTCAACGCCCAGGTCGTCGAGCTCTCAATGACGAAAACCAAGTACAAGGTTCACCGCGTCGTCTGCGCGGTCGATTGCGGCCAGGTCATCAACCCCGCCGGCGTCGTGCAGCAGATTCAGGGCGGAATCGTGTTCGGCCTTTCCGCGCTCAAAGGCGGCATCACCATCGACAAAGGCCGCGTCCAACAAGCCAACTTCCACAACTACGAAGTGCTGCGCATCGACGAAATGCCGGTGATCGAAGTGCACCTCGTACCGAGCCACGAAACACCGGCGGGTATCGGCGAAGCCAGTACCCCGCCCATCGGGCCTGCCGTCGCCAACGCCATCTTCGCCGCCACAGGCAAGCGCCTGCGCACACTTCCCATCAAGCCGGAGCACCTCGCATGAAGATCGTCCTCTTACTCGCCGCCATCGCCATCGCGCAAGCCCAGCAACCCGCCGGAGCGGGCCGAGGCGCGCCCCAGCCGCAGACCATTCAGCAGGTCAAGCCGAATCTTTATATGGTCGTCGGCGCGGGCGGTAACTCTACCGTTCGCGTCACGCCCGAAGGTATCATCCTGGTGGACGGCAAACTTCCCGGCGATGCCAACTACAACGCCCTCATGGCTCTGATCAAAGGCGTCTCCGCTCAGCCCGTGAAGTACCTCATCGTCACCCACCATCACGCCGACCACACCGGCAACAATCAGAAGTTCCTCGACGCCGGCGTGCAAATCGTCGCCCACGAAAACCTCAATAAGAATCTCGTCACGTATGTACAGGATCCGAAACCCGCGTCGGCCAGCATTACCTACCCGGGCGCCGAATACGCTGTGAAACTCGGCGGTGCGACAGCCGAACTCCACCACTTCGGCCGCGCCCATACATCGGGCGATACAGTCGTCTACTTCCCCGATCTCAAGACCGTCTGCCTCAGCGACACCGTGACGACCGGCAAGACCGATCCGCTGATCGACTACGCTGGCGGCGGCAGCGCAGCCGACTGGACCAACGTCCTCGCCGGCGTCCTGAAACTCGACTTCGACGCCGCTATCCCCGGCAACGGCGACGTCCTTACGAAAGCCGACGTCGCAGCCTACAAAACGAAGATCGACGCCATGCTCACCGACGCCCGCGCCCTCATCGCCAAAGGCACCCCGCAGGACCAAATGCTCGCCCAACTCAAAACCGACCTCGGCTGGTCCCCCCGCGTGCCTAAGATCGACGCCTTCTACGCCGAACTGAGCAGCGGGAAGTAAACGCATTTTCCGAAACGCGACCCGGACATCCCCTTTAGGGGTGCCGGCTGGTTACGGAGCGGTTGGCCTGGCATCCACGATATGGCCGCAACGATCCCGCCACTCTCGGACGGCATAATCTTCATCCGTTCGCTGACACATCACGACGCCCCGGATCATCTCGCAGGTGAAGACGACGAAATAATCAAATGGCTTTCCGGCGGCCGAAGCAACACAGTCACTGTAGCGGCGTACATCGAAAGGTCGCTGGAGAGTTGGCAGAACAGCGGCCCGGTCCGCCCATTTGGCGGATTCGATTGCGCGACCTGCCGCCTGATTGGCAGTATCGAGGCGAACCTCGCCCGCTCTCTCGAATCAGGTCAGCCGAACCTCTCTTACAGCATCTTTCGGCAATGGCGACGCCAGGGGATGGCCCTTCGCGCCATAGACCTCATGGGAGAGTACCTTCACATCGCGAGAGAAGCTCGACAAATGGTCCTTAGAATATCTCCCGACAATGTGGCTTCCATGAAACTCGCTGAAAGATCCGGCTTCACACCCCTCGGAGTTTTCGAGGAACCCGAAGGACCGATGGCCCGCTTCATACGCGACTTAAGGCAGCCATAACTCAAGGCGTCTCCCTCCAGGGATCGAAGATAGGGATGTCCAGATGTTCGAAATCTTTGACATTCCGCGTCACTAAGGTCAGATCCCGGGTATGCGCGGTAGCCGCGAGAAATGCGTCCATGATGCCCGGCGTGACTCCCTGACGCTTTGCCGTCTCTACGGTTATTCCCCACTGCTGCGCGACAGGCAGATCCACCGGAATAATCCTCCCTGCAAATCTCGCCGGCAGATCCTCCTTGAGCCAGACAGCGATGCGTTCGCGTCTTTGTCCTTTCAGCATTCGTTCAAGTCCCCGGCTCACTTCCGCAATCGAAATCACACTGATAAAAACGCGATCCTCGTCCGCCTCAGCCAGCCAGCGAATCACGCCAGGATGCGGTTGTGGCTTGACCCACTCAGAAATTACGTTGGTATCGAGCAGAAAATTCAAAGATCAATCTCGCGCGGCTTCGCCTTGTCGCGCCTGATCCTGAGACCCGAATTCCGCAACGGCGACTCCGCGAAGAAATCTGCAAGACTTCCATTGCGCTTCGTCTTCCGCTCCCACTCCCAAGCGTCAACAACAACAACGGCCTGTCGCCCGTTGCGCGTGATCATCTGCGGACCTTCGTGCAGCGCGTCCTCGATCAACTGGCTGAACTGAGCCTTAGCCTGCGCAACTGTCCACACTTTGCCCATCAGCTATGACCATTATAGTCATCATGGTCATACGAAAACGTCCGTCCGAGATTGTTAGTCCAGATCGAGCGCGGCTTTCAGCGCTTCTTCAACCTCGCGCAGCATGCCCGAACCCAACGTGCACGCCTTCTTCGTGAGCTTCGCTCGATCCAGTGTGGTCACTTGATGGCAAACCGCAAAGCTATCTCGCCCCGTTCCGTACGCCCCCGCAGGCAACGCCACAACAGTCGGTCCTCGTTGGCCTTGCGAAGCTGAGGTCGAAATCGGTATCACGATGATCGATTTCCATCCCGGGCTCTGATTAAATCCGTCATGCGACATCACGATAACGGGGCGCCGTCCCGTTTGTTCCGACCCTGAACGCGGCACCAGATCGGCCCGGTAGACGTCTCCACCGACTCATTTCTTTCTCTTGTCTGTTTTCGCCAGATGCTCAATTCCGGCCGCCTCCAGATCCCGGTCGAGATCGAGTTCGGAACCGCTAAACTCTGCTGCCCACGCCGCGATCTGTTCGTGCCTGGTCTTTCGCATCTGCTGTTTCAGCCAACAGTTGATCGCCTCACGGGCCAGCGCCGTCGCAGGAACCTGCGCTCTTTCAGCTTCCGCTTGCAGGCTGGCGTACGTTTCATCCGGCAATGGCAGGTGGAAATTCTTCACGCTTATGGTGCCAATTGAAATATTGCCTCACACCGATCTGCCAGCCAATCCAAAAAAAAGGCGCCGCAGACAGCATATGGCGATCATTCGTCCAAATCTCAATGAACCCGGCGTCCGCCGCCGTCACCAAATGCAGCGCATCGCAAGTTCGCAGATAGCAAGACACCGGAAGTGCACGCGTCGTCGCCTCCACCCGCCGCAGAAGCCGTTCAGTAACGGGCACTGCGGTAATTACGCCTGTGCCGACGTCCTCTAGAAACAAATCCCGTCTCACTGCCGCCTCCGCTGCGGTCACAGGCCCACCGCGAACCTTTCGATGGGCCAGGCATGCCATCTCGGCAATACAAATAGCCGACGAATAGATGCCGTCCGCACCACGAGCCAACTCCCGAACTGGCGCGCCGTCCGGTTCATTCCAATAGCATTTTCCGATGTAGGCCGCGTCGAAATACAGCCTCAAGTCCGGTCCTGCTCCAGAATCAGGCCGCTGTCCATCGTTTCCGGCCCGCTCAGGATCAGCGCCTCCCGATCCGGCATGCGAGGCTTAGGCCTGTCCGAGATCGGTCGAATCTCCGCCACCGGGACCCCGCGCTTCTCGATGATAAAGGACTCGCCCGCTACTACCTGGCGCACGATTTCACTGGTCTTGAGATGGAGTTCCCGAACAGTAGAAGACCTCATGTGTCACACTGTAACACATCCAACAGAACCCAGTGGCGCAACGAAAGCGTGCCATCTAATCGAGCCCGAGTTCCACGTGCAGCCGGCCTACATCGTAGAACGGCTGGCCAGCCCGCTTTTTACGGTCTTCGCCATTCTCAAGGTCTTTCAGCAGTGTTCTGAGCTTTTCGCGGCCTTCCGGCGTCCGTGCGACCTCGCGAGGAGTTTTGCCTTCCAGCGCCGGGACTCCCTCGTCCAGCCATCTCCGGTAGTGGTCTTCGAGCATTCGGATCATCGCCGCGTGCTCCGCATCCTTTGAAATCCCGGTGTTCTCCGGCCTCGTGCCGCGAGGCCGTGCCATAGCCTGGCTCTTCAATTCTTTCTGTGTGGTGAACTCGTCGCGCACGTGGCTCAGCCATTCATTCGCAAGCTCCGCCAGGAGTCGCTTGCCCCGGTCCAGACGCTGCCTCAAGTTGCACTCCAGCAAGAGCTCGTTCCCGGCAACGCGAATATTCCCGAGCACGGTCTTATTCTCGTTCATCCAGACAAACGAATCGGACTCGTCTTCAAGAACGGGACTGGCGCGCAATGCAGCCTTTACCGCCCCGCTGTCCGCCATTGTGTAGACCGCCTTCGAGAGCAGAAGCTCCTCGCCATCCGTGTTGGCTAACTGAAGCGACTGCATCCAGTCGCGGGCAAGCTCAAACGAATGGCGGCGGATGCGCGGCCAGTTTCTTTTGAGGTATGACGCCCAGTCGAGTCCGGCTTCCTCGCGCCGCTCGTCCATCCGCGCACGGTCGCTGAGGCATCGCCTCCTCATTTTATTAAATTGACTCGGGGCGAACGCCTGACCCCATCCGATAAACTGATTTCTTCTCCACCACCATGGCTATCGCAACCATCAACCCCGCCACCGGCCAACTCCTCAAATCCTTCGAACCCCTCACCTCCGCCGAGATCGAAGCCAAACTCCAACTCGCCGCCACCACCTTCCCCGCTTTTCGCAGCCTCACCTTCACCGCCCGCGCGGTCATGATGAACCGTGCCGCCGACATCCTCGAAGCCGACAAAGAACTCCTCGCCCGCCTCATGACCACCGAGATGGGCAAGACCTTCCGCTCCGCCGTCGACGAAGCCGTCAAATGCGCGTGGGCCTGCCGCTACTACGCCGAAAACGCCGAGCGCTTCCTCGCCGATGAAGACGTCGCCACCAACGCCAAACACAGCTACGTCAAATACCAGCCCATGGGCGTCGTCCTCTGCATCATGCCGTGGAACTTCCCGTTCTGGCAGGTCTTCCGCTTCATCGCGCCCGGCCTGATGGCAGGCAACGTCGGCCTTCTCAAGCACGCCTCCAACGTCCCTCAATGCGCTCTCGCCATCGAAGAAATCCTGCAACGCGCAGGCTTCCCCACGGGCGCATTCCAGACCCTGCTGATCGGCGCCAAACAAGTCGACGCCATCCTCAGCGATCCCCGCGTCGCTGCCGCCACCCTCACCGGCAGTGAAGGCGCAGGCGTTGAAGTCGGCGTCTCCGCCGCAAAGCGCATCAAAAAGGTGGTCCTCGAACTCGGAGGCAGCGACCCCTTCATCGTCATGCCCTCCGCCAACCTTGACCTCGCCGCCGACACCGCCGTCAAAGCGCGCGTCATCAACAATGGCCAGTCCTGCATCGCCGCCAAACGCTTCATCGTCGCCGAATCGATTGCCGATAAATTCGAGGAGATCTTCGTCGCCAAAATGAACGCGCTCAAAGTCGGCGACCCCATGGAACCCACAACGGACCTCGGCCCTCTCGCCACAGCCGATGCAGTCGATTCCCTGCAGGCCGACATCGACGCCACTGTCAAAGCAGGCGGCAAACTTCTCATCGGCGGCAAGCCCATTGCGGGCGCGGGCGCTTACTACCCGCCCACCGTCCTCACCAATATCCCGAAGGATTCCCCCGCGTATCGCGAAGAGCTCTTCGGCCCCGTCGCCGGCATCTTCCGCGTCAAAGACATCGACGAAGCCATCGCTGTCGCCAACGACAGCCGCTTCGGCCTCGGCGCCAGCGCCTGGACCAGCGATCCCGCCGAACGCGACCGCTTCGCATCTGAAATCGAAGCCGGCATGGTCTTCATCAATAAGATGGTCGTCTCCGATCCCCGCATGCCCTTCGGCGGCGTAAAATGGTCCGGGCACGGCCGCGAGCTCGGCGGCCTCCACGGCATCCGCGAGTTCACCAACATCAAAACAGTCTGGGTCGAATAGAATCGCAGTTACAACATGGCAAACATCGGATATATCGGTTTAGGCGTCATGGGCGGCCAGATGGTCGATCGCCTTCTCGCGCACGGCCACACCGTCACCGGATACAACCGCACGCGCAAAAAAGCCCAGTGGCTCATCGACAAAGGCATGAAGTTTTCCGAGACTCCGCGCGGTGTCTGTGAAGCCGCCGACATCACGCTCTCGATGGTCACTAACTCCGCAGCTCTTGAAGAGGTAGCCAAGGGACCCGACGGCATACTCGCCGGACTCAGCGCCAACAAAGTGCTGATCGACATGAGCACCGTCAGCCCGGAAATCAGCAAGCACCTGGCGGAAAAAGTCCGCGCTAAGGGCGCCGATATGGTGGATGCCCCGGTTTCCGGCAGCGTCATCACGCTCCAGCAGGGCAAGCTCTCCATCATGGTTGGCGGCCACAAAGATACGTTCGAACGCATCAAGCCGCTGCTGCTCGATATCGGCCCCAAGGTCACCCACGTCGGCGAAAACGGCTTGGCCCTCGTGATGAAGATCGCGACCAACATCAGCCTCATGGCCCAGATGCTCGCCTTCTCCGAAGGCGTCTTACTGGCGGAAAAAAGCGGCATCGCGCGCGAAGTCGCTGTCGACGTTCTCACGCACAGCGCCATCGCCTCGCCCATGGTCCAGTACCGCGGGCCCTTTGTATTGCAGATGCCCGAAGAAGCCTGGTTCAACGTCAACATGATGCAGAAAGACATGCTGCTCGCGCTCGAACTCGGCCGCAAAGTGGACGTGCCGCTGCCAATCTCATCGGCGGGCAACGAACTGCTCACCGCCGCCCGCGCCATGGGCCTGCAGGAAAAGGATTTCGCGATTGTCTTCGAAGTCCTCGCCCGCATGTCCGGCCTGCAACCCCACACCGCAGGCGCATAACCATGTTGGGATTAGATCGGTTCGCCTCAGTATCGGCCGCATCCGGGTGTTCGGCCCCCGGCTCGCTATCGGCCACGTCCGCGTGCTCCGCCGCGCGCATGGCACTTGTCAGCATCGGGCGTTCGCGCGCGCGGAGGGCTCCTGGCCCCATCCAGGTCCGGGTGTCGGCCCCGGCGGGTGGCTTTCGACCGCATCCGCGTTGTTCGGCCCCGCGGATGGCCATCGGCAACATCGCTGAGCACCATAACCCCAACCCGGACATCCCCTTTAGGGGTGCCGGCACGTAAGCGCGGGGAATCTTTCGACTTTATTCGATTAACGGAGATCTAAATGGCAATCAAAACCTACGGCTCCATGGCCGTCGACTGGGAAGAACGAATCAATTTCGACCGCCTCCGCAAAGAGCGTCTCGCCCGCGCCAAAGCCGAGCTCAAAAAATCCGAGATGGGCGCCCTGCTCGTCTTCGACATGAACAATGTCCGCTACCTCACTGCCACCACCATCGGCACCTGGGCACAGGACAAGATCAGCCGCTTCGCCCTCCTCTGCCAGGGCGAAGGCGAGACCTCCGAACCCATCATGTGGGACTTCGGTTCCGCCGCCAGACACCACCAGCTTCATTGCCCCTGGATGGGCGAACGCTCCCGCGCCGGCATTTCCATGCTCCGCGGCGCCATGTCCCCCGAGATGGGCCGTGCCGAAAATGTCGCGCGCAAGATCAAAGTTGAACTCGAGATGCGCGGCCTTCACAAACAGCCGCTAGGCATCGATGTCGTCGAACCCCCCGTCCTCTTCGCGCTGCAAAAAGAAGGCATCACTGTAGTCGATGGCCAGCAACTCATGTCCGCCGCGCGCGTCATCAAGACGGAGGACGAAATCTCGCTCCTCAACCATTCCGCCATGATGGTCGACGCCGCTTACGACGAGCTCTATCGCGCCATGAAGCCCGGCATGAGCGAAAACCAAGCCGTCGGACTTGCCAGCAAAGTTCTCTACGACCTCGGCTCCGAGTACGTCGAAGCGATCAACGCCATCTCGGGCGAACGCTGCAACCCCCACCCGCACGTCTTCTCCGATCGCGTCCTCCGCCCCGGCGACCCTGTCTACTACGACATCCTCCACTCCTACATGGGCTACCGGACGTGCTACTACCGCTGCTTCGCCATCGGCTTTGGCTCCCACGCGCTCGTCGATGCCTACAAGCGTTGCCGCGACTATCTGGACGCCGCCATCTCGTTAGTCCGCCCTGGCCGTCAAACCCGCGAAATCGCCGAAGTCTGGCCCAAAGCGCAGGAATTCGGCTTCCCCAACGAAGAAGCCGCCTTCGGCCTGCAATACGGCCACGGCATCGGCCTTGCGATCTGGGAAAAGCCCGTCATCAGCCGCCTCGTTTCGCTGGAGCACTCCTACGAAATCAAGCCCGGCATGGTCTTCGCGCTCGAAACCTTCTGGCCCGCAAAGGACGGCTGGAGCGCGGCCCGCATCGAAGAAGAAATCGTCGTCACCGAAACGGGCCACGAGATCATCACGCGCTTCCCCGCCGACAAACTCCTCGTCGCCGGCGCCCACTATCACACGGTGGAGGGCCCCCTGCCCACGGTGCGCGAACAGGACCCGCCACCCAGCGCCGACGTCCTCGCCATGCTGAAAGCCGCCGCCAGCAAAGAAACCGTAGTGAAGTAGGTAGCTGCTGCCCCTGCCCTCACTCTTTGCTTGTGCATACCAAGCCAGAGTGGGGCAGGCCCCCCGGCCTGCAGCCGACGCCCAAGTCGGCTTCTTCTCCCTACCCCAACTGCATCTTTCGCAGAATCGCGTGATATCTCGCATCCCCTCGCAGCGAATCAAAAATCGGATTCGACTGCAGTCCGAGCAAATTCGGATCCCGCTCCACCACCGCGCGGTCTAAATTCTCAAACGCACGATCCACATCTCCCAGCGCCGTCCACACATACGCAATACTCACCGGCGAAATGTAACTGTTCATCGCCCGCCCGCTGATCGTATCCAGCAAAGCCATCGACTCGCCGCGCCGCCCCGCGACCGCCAGCGTCATCGCCTCCAGCGAATCGATAAACTTACTCTCCGCATCCGCCACTCGTGCGCACCTGTAACTCTCCAGCGCCTCGTCATACTTCCCCGCCAGCGTATAAACGTTGCCCATCAGCGCGTGCGCCAGATAATACTGCGGATTCATCTCCAGCACTTTGCGGAACTGCGCAATCGCATGCTCGTACTTCTTCTGCAGATAAAACAGAAACGCCAGATGCACCCGGAACAATATTGATAAAGGATCGAGCGAAAGCGCCTGCTGCGTCTCGCTCACCGCCTCTTCAATCCGCCCCACCGGACGCAGGAAATAAAACGCGTACCCATCCCGGCACACCGGCGACGCGCCATTCAACTCGATCGAGCGAATCAGTTCCCGCTCCGCCCCCGTCCAGTCCCAGTCGTAAAGCGCCAGAATCACGCCCAGCGTGGCATGCGCCTCGGCGACACACTCATCCAGCTCGATCGCCCGCCGCACCGCGGCCTTCGCCTTCGGCATCGCTTCTTTCGGCGCCAGAAATCCGAGGAAGCCCTCTAAATACCAGTTGTAAGCCAGCCCGTCATGCGCCAGCGCATAATTCGGATCGAGCTTAATCGCCTCTTCGAACATCCTGCGGCTCGCATCCAGGCCCTCGCGCGTCATCTTATAAAGCTCGAAGCGCCCCTTCAGATAAAGGTTGTACGCATCGAGATTCTCCGTGTACCGCTTCACCAGCGGCTTGACCACGCGACCCGATTCCAGGCTGGTCCCGCTGCCCGTCTGGCTCGCCAGCCGCACCTTCAGCTTCGCCACGATCGCCTGCGAGATCTCGTCTTGTATCTCGAAAACATCCGTCATCTCGCGGTCATACCGTTCCGACCACAGATTGTTCCCGTCCCCCACATCGATCAGCTGCACACTGATGCGCACCCGTTTCCCCGACTTTCGCACGCTCCCCTCGAGCACGCTCGAAACGTGCAGCGTCTCGCCGATCTGCCGGATATCCTGCTGCGCATCGCGAAACACAAACGCCGACGTCCGCGCCGTCACCCGCAGATTCTCCAGCTTCGTCAGGGCATTGATAATCTCTTCCGCCAGCCCGTCGCTGAAATATTCGTTCTCTTTGTCGGAACTCATATTCACGAACGGCAGAACCGCGATCGACGGCATCGCCCGCGTCGCGCCCGTCTTCTTCCAGATGCCCGAGACACTGCCTCCTGGAAGCATCTGCAGGATGCCCGAGCGGCTCGCGAAGTAAATCTGCTCCAGCGCAGCCTTCACATCGCGCATCGACTGGAACCGCTGATCCGGATCCTTACGCAGGCACCGCAGCACCACTTCCTGCACTTCCTCCGGCGCATCCACGTGCGACACCGCGAATGGCTTCGGATCGTCGCGCAGCACCGCCGTCAGCGTCGCGAGGCCTGAATTCCCCCGAAACGCCCGCTCGCCCGTGAGCATTTCATACAGCACGGCGCCAAAGGAGAAAATGTCCGAGCGCGCATCGATCTTTTGACCCTGCGCCTGCTCTGGCGACATGTACGCGACGGTGCCGATAATGGCGCCTTCCGCCGTCTTCGGCCGCGTGTCCACGTGGATCGACATGGTGCGATCGTCTTCGAACCCGGCCCCCAGCGCCGATTCACTCTCGTCTTCCCCCGTCATCTTCGCGAGCCCAAAGTCCAGCACCTTCGCGAGCCCCTCCGGCGTGACCATAACGTTGGCGGGCTTCAGGTCCCGGTGGATAATCCCGATGCTGTGCGCCGCCGTCAGCGCATCCGCCATCTGCGTGGCAAATTTCAGGCAGTCGACGCTTGGGATCCTGCCCTCTTCCACCATGTCCGCCAGCGTCTTCCCGCGGACAAACTCCATCACGATGCACTCGCCCTCCTCGATCGTGACGATGTCGTGAATCGTAATGATGTTCGGATGATTGAGCGACGAAGCCGCCCGCGCTTCCTGTATAAACCGCGCCCGGTGGTCTGCCGAATCGCTCCTCGCGATCAGCACTTTGATCGCAACGAACCGCCCCAGCTGCACATCCCGCGCCTTGAAGACGAGCCCCATCCCACCCTCGCCCAGCTTCTCGAGGATTTCGTAATGCGAGATGGTGGTCCCTACCACTTCATTACAATAACCCGCATGGTTTCAATCTCAGTATTCTGGTTCAGTGCCGCGAAGAAAGCCGCTCAGCCGGTACGCCTGGTTGCGACCGGCAAGCCGAAGTTTCAGCACAGTCCTTCAATCCGGACAGGCGGAAGCCGCCGCGCTGCAGTGGCCCATAACCCCAAGCGTCAGCGCGGGGAACTCTTACTGCGAACGGAACCGTTTCGTAAACCTATACGGCCAGCCCGTGAAGCTGAAATATCCGGGTGCCGGTGACGCATTTTCCATCGCGGATAGCAGGGCCTTGCAGCGTCCGCGCACTCTTACCCTATTCCGTGAATAATAAAAGTCACGTGCGACTACTGCGGTGCCTGCTCCTGGTAAGCGTCTGCCTTTCTGTCGCGGCCTGTCAGTCGCCTCTTGCGCAATCCCATATCGTAATTGATTAGCGAGAAGCGTTGTTCAGGAGGGTGCAGGCTGACAGGCGATAAG
>ODAK010000536.1_pt1 | contig 43518 bp, 41 predicted proteins | sample 1539591 | NCBI WGS metagenome assembly ODAK01 (sample SAMEA3539303, study PRJEB22396) | soil metagenome | biome: tundra; feature: field; material: soil | place: USA | collected 2010-05 | depth 0.15 m
AGGATTGGACGAAGCTGCCCTGTATTCCGCCCATAGCAGCAAGGGGACCGGCAGCAGCGCAAGCAGTCCGAGCAGCAGGAACGCAATGGTGACGGTTCCGGTGACGGACGTGACCAGACTAAACAAGGCCGGTCCAATCAGTGCACCCGTATAGATGAAGAACATGATGCCGGCGGTAGCTTCGCCGACGTGACCGGTCGGAGCGAAATGGGCCGCCTCGGAGAGCGCGAGACCGTTCCAGCTCGAGCCCGACGCGCCGGACAAAAACGCGATGGCATAGACGACAAGATCCGGCCATGCGGGTGCCAAGAAGGCGCAGGCGAGGGTTGCGGCCGCCATCATCGTGCCAAGTGCCGCCAGCACGAAACGCGGCGGTGCATGATCCGCGACCCATCCCCATCCGAGCCGCGAGGCCGCACTGACGGCCATCGCAATCGAGAGCGTGGAGCCTGCTTGGATGGGCGACCATCGCATCCGTTCCACCAGAACGGCCGCGAAGACCGCGGTGAAGTTAAATTGTGTCGCGGCGAAGCAAACAGCCATGATCCCCAGTGGGCGCAGGCTGGCGCTGGCCGAAATCAGACGTAGCGCGGCGACGGCTCCGGTCCTGCCGACCGGCGGCGAGTCGTCACCTTGACCATCCAGCGCATGGCGCCAGCCGCCGACGAGGATGGCGCCGATGAAGCAGACCGCTGCCACCGCCAGCGCCGCGCCAAGCCAGCCAATCCGCGTCATCAGAAACGGAACGACGAATCCTGCGACGGCGCCGCCCAGTGGTACGGCGGTTTGCTTCATTGCAAACACCCGCGCTCGTGTGCCCGATGATGTGTAGCGCGAGAGCATCGAAGAGCTTGCGGGATTCGCGGGGCCGTATGCGAGCCCCAGCAGCAGCGCGCTAAGAATGAATCCGGCCAGCGTTTCGGCCAACAGAACCACCAGGCCCGCCGCCGCCGCCAACAACATGATCTGATGGACGCGAATGGCGCCGTAGCGGCGCACCCATTGCGGCGTCGCAAGCGAAGCAGCTGCCGCCGCCAGAAAGGTCAGCGATGCGTAGGACCCAACGAGGTGCGGATCGAGACCAAGGCCGGGCGCAATGCCGGCCGCCGTCAGGGGCACGACGAGCGACGCCATGACGATAATCGCCTGCACGCCCAGCGTGGCAGTAATCGCCTTAGGGAGTGAACGCACCCTCATCGACTCTCTGTAGGGGACCCAAGTTTCGACCTCCGGACGCTAGACGATTTCCAATCCGGGGCAATTGTTTTTCGAGATATCACGTCTCGTTTTTAGTATGCTATGGTATTTCTATCGACGGCGCCTCCACGCGATTGCTGCGATGCCACCGAAAAGCAAAAGGGTTTTCCGCCTTGAGGCCTGCTTCGAGAACAGAAAGTAAGGCACGCCGCCCCAGCTCTCGCCCAATCGTGCCGGTGGAATCGCCTGATTCCGGCGCAGTCGGCACGTCGGCCCTCCAAAAGGGGTTTTCGCTGCTCGAACACTTGATCGAAGCGGACCGCGCTTTGACCCTCGCCGAGCTAGTCGCCCAGATGGATATGCCAAAGGCGACCGTGCACCGGCTGCTCGTCAATCTGGAAGCCGCGCAGCTCTTGAAGCGGGATCTGACGGGCAAGCGCTATGTGCCTGGCGACCGCCTGACGCGCTTTTCCCTGCGGGCTGTGGTTTTTTCGGCACGAATGCCGCCGGTGCTGGCCGTTCTCGAGCGCCTGGTCGCCGAGATCGGCGAATCGGTCAATCTTGGTGTGCTCGACGGCACCTGCGTCGCCTATGTGCAACGCGTCGAATGCAATTGGCCCTTGCGCACACATTTGAGTGCAGGTTCGCGCGTGCCGCTTCATTGCACTGCGACGGGAAAGCTGTTTCTGGCGCTGATGCCTACGATGCGAAGAACGGCGTTGCTCGACGAAATCGAACTCCGGGCCTACGCGCCAAATACAATCACGAGCCGGAAACGTCTCGACGAAGAGCTGGCGCGCATTCGTGATGAACGCCTGGCCGTCAACAATGAGGAGTTCATGGTGGGTGCGATCGGGTTGAGTGTTCCACTGATGGGCATCGATGGCGAGATGATCGCCGGCCTGGCCTTGCATGCTCCCGTCGCGCGCGTAAGCGTCAGTGACGCCCGCAAGCACGCATCGACACTTCGCCGCGCAGCCGAAAAGCTTGCGCGTACATTGCTTTAGCGGCGATCGACTGCGCCGGGTCCGGCACGCTGCGTTCGCCTCGTCCTGTTGCGGAAGTCGCGCCTGCCTTTGGGAGTAAACGATGTCACAGTCCTGCCTTGAGCGGATCGAACTTGACTTTCTGCGGGTGCCGCTCAAAAGCCCTTACAAGCTCGTATTCGGCAATGTTGAAGCCTTCGATACCCTGTTGGTAACTGTGACTTTTGCCGATGGCCGCACAGGTGTTGGCGAGGCGACCATCCTGACCGGATACACCGAGGAAACGCTCGAGCAATGTTGGCAGGCGGCGCGGACGATCGGATCAAAATTGCCCGGTGTCCGGGCTGGAGAGGCGAACGGCCACCTCGCTCCCTGGCTTTCAGAAAATCCATTCACGGTGACTGCGTTTTCGACGGCCTTGGAAATGTCCGCAGGCCACAAGACGCTCCGCCCAACGGCCGCATCGGTGCCGTTGCTCGCCATTCTGAATGAGACCGAGCCGAGCGCGCTTGAGATTGAACTGGAGCGGCTGTTAGCGGCTGGTTATTCGACCATCAAGGTCAAGGTGGGCTGGAATGTCCACGATGACCTGCGCCGCGTCCGGCATATCCAGCAAGCGTTGCGCGGCCGCGCGGTTATTCGAATCGACGCCAACCAGGGATATTCGAAAGAGGACGGCTGCACTTTCGCGCGCAGCCTCGATCCGGCCGGAATCGAATTGTTTGAGCAAGCCTGCGCGGCCGGGGATTGGGACGCAGCCCTGGCCGTCAAGCGGGCGGCAACTGTTCCAATAATGCTCGATGAGTCGATCTACACTATGGCGGATGTGGAAAAGGCTGCGGCTCTCGGCGCAGCCGATATCATCAAATTGAAACTGATGAAGCTCGGCAGCATCAACCAACTTGAGCAAGCGCTGGCTCGGGTCGACGCGCTGGGCCTCGGCGCCGTCCTGGGGAACGGCGTTGCCACGGAAATCGGCTGCTGGATGGAAGCATGTGTCGGCGCGCGGCTTTTGACGACGGCTGGCGAGATGAATGGGTTTCTGAAGCAGCGGCAGGGCCTGTTGACCACGCCGCTTCGTGTCGAGCGTGGCCGCATCCAATTGGACGAAGCATCAATGCCGCAGCTTGATCCGGCGGCCGTCGCCGCCGCTCGCGTTGCGCGTGCGGATTTCCGCATACCGACTACCATCCGGATGACGGCCGGATGAGCGCGAGGCAAAAACCGCTTGCCCGCAGCCACCTTTTGCGGCCACGATAGAAAATCGGTATGTTTTGTCCCGGTTTCTATCTACAAGGAACGAGGCGCTCGCCATGCTTCTGATTGACGCCGACGTTCACGAGAGTTTCGCGGGCATCCGCGATCTCGTTCCCTACCTGCCGGAACCCTATCGCGAGTGGATTGCGCGCGGCGCCTGGCGCGGCTTCAGCCAGCCGTTTGCATACACTTCCCCAGGTTGCGGCAATCGCGCCGACGTCCGCAATGCCGACGGCTCAGCCTCGGTCAGCGACTACGGGGTTATGCGTCACCAGCTGCTGGACGCCTACAGCGAAACCTATGCTGTCCTGACCGGATATTTCTATCCGACGATGCTGAAGTTGCAGTATGGTTTGAGTTCGGCCCTCGCTGCCGCCTATAACGATTATGTCGCCGAGCATTGGCTGGCGAAAGACAAGCGGTTTATCGGCAGCATCCAGATTAATGCGCGCGATCCGGAAGCTGCCGCTCGCGAGATTGATCGGATGGCCGATCACCCGCAGATCAAGCAGGTTATGTTGCCCGTCGTCGACGACATCGCCTACGGCCACCCAATGTACCGCCCGATTTTTGAGGCCGCCGAGCGCCACGGCTTGGTCATTGCGCTCCATCATACGATCCTGGCCGAGGGGCCGTTCGGCATGGGGCTGCATTATATCGAGCGCCACACGCTTCTGCCGACGTCGATGATGGCGGAAGTCATCAGTCTTATTCTGAATGGTGTGTTCGACGGCTATCCATCGCTGCGCTTCATCATACTTGAGGGAGGGTTCAGTTGGTTGCCACATTTGATGTGGCGCATGGACCGGGAGTACCGCCAGGGCCGAGTTGAGGTGCCGTGGGTCAAGAAACTGCCAAGCCAGCATATCCGCGAACGTTTACGATTTTCCACCCAGCCCGCCGAAGATCTGACAGGCGACCAGTGGCTGAAACTAATCGATCTGATGGGAAGCGATGAGTATTTGATATTCTCGACTGACTATCCTCACTTCGACTTCGATGATCCGAGGGTGTCGATTCCCCGCTCATTGCCTGACGATCTGCAGGAGAAGATATTCTGGAAAAACGGAGCCTGGTTGTATGGCCTTGAGGCGCCAGCGCAATGACGATGCATCGGGTCTGTGGGATCAACGAGGTTCCGAGCAACGCCTTGATGCCGTTTGCAATGGGACGCGGCACCGTTTTGCTGACGCGGTTGCCATCGGGGCAAATCAAGGCCGTCGGCTCGCGCTGTCCGCATCAAGGCGCGAACCTCGAACACGGATGTGTGACGGGACTTGCCTGTAGCGATCGACCGAACGAGTTGCACATGGACAAGCCAGGGCAAATTCTTCGGTGCCCGTGGCATGGTTTTGAATTTGATCTTGCCACCGGGGAGTCTGTTGCCGATCATGGAAAATTGCGGCTCCGCCGTTTCGACGTCGAGATCATAGACGACACGGTCTTCATCGTTTTCTAGTCCAACGCGAAAAATTGGTGGGCCGAGTGCGGCGGCCAGCGTCCGCGATGCCTTTTCCTCGCTACGAGGAAGCGACACGCCGGTCAGCTTCCACACCCGCGAAAGTCTGTTCAATCGCGTTCGCCGCCCTCATTAAGGCCGGCGCTAGAGCAATGGCACGCGCGAGCGGCAAACGGCCAGTGGGGCCGTGCACGGCAACCGTGGCGCATATATTTCCCTTCGAGTCCATCACCGGGACGGCGGCAGCCGTCATCCCTTCGATGAATTCCTCATCGTCGGTTCCAATTTTCGTTTCTCTTATCTTGTCCAGTTCGGTCTCCAGAGCGGCAAGATCAACAATGGTTCGCGGCGTGTGCTTTCGCAGCGGGTGCGTCTGGAAAAGCGCTTTTCGCAGTGAAGCAGGTGCAAGACTCAGGAACAGCTTGCCGCTCGCGGTGCAGTGAAGCGGAACACGCGATCCGATCTCGAGACGAATCTGCAGCGGCCAATCGGATTCGACGCGATCCAAATAGGTCAGCTCTGCTCCGTCGAGCATCGTGATGTTGCAGGTCTCGCCGATCTCGCTCACCAATCCCGAGAGGATCGCGCGGCGCGGCGCAAGTTGAAATGAATGGCGCATCGCGTCGATCGCGAGTGAAGTCAGGCGGTACCCGATTTCGTATCGTTTTCCGTCAATGGTGCGTTGCGCGAATCCCAGTTTCTCGAGAAGCGTCACGAAACGATGCGTGGTCGCTTTCGGCAATCCGATCATGGTCATGAGCTCATTGAGAGTCGGTGGTTCTTCCGCTCTTGCAATGATCTCGAGCATCAAGAGCGCGCGCTCGGATACTGCGGTTGTCGTCGGTGTCGTCATTAGTGAAGCAGACCTCCAATTCGTCGAAACGCACGCCTCTACCCCTCAGGAGTTGACAAATTTTACTTGCCAGTTCAGCTTATGAAATGAGTTGTCTCATCCAATGAGACAAATCAACCGGCGAGACGACTTTGGGTGTGACTAAATTCGATTATGTGATCGTCGGTGCGGGATCGTCAGGGTGTGTGCTGGCCAACCGGCTGAGCGCAGACGGCCGCTACAAGGTCCTGCTCCTGGAGGCCGGACCCAAGGACAATTACCTCTGGATCCATATCCCTATCGGATATGGAAAGACGATGTTTCATAAGGCCTATAATTGGGGGTTTTACACCGACCCCGAGGCCAACATGCATGATCGAAAGATCTACTGGCCGCGCGGAAGAGGGCTTGGCGGATCGAGTTCGATCAACGGACTGATTTTCATTCGCGGCCAGAGCGACGACTACGATCATTGGGCGCAACTCGGAAATGCCGGCTGGGACTGGAAAAGTGTTCTTCCTTATTTCGTAAAGTCGGAACACAACAGCCGCGGCGCGAGCGACACTCACGGGGCTGACGGTCCGTTATGGTCGTCGGACATCGAAGAAAAAAGCGAACTGATGGAGGCCATCATTCGCGGGGCGCAGGAACTCGGCGTTCCGCGCACCAACGATTTTAACACCGGGAATCAGGAAGGCGTTGGTTACTTCCAGTTGTTCACGCGCAATGGCTGGCGCAACAGCTCGGCGGTAGCTTATCTCAAACCCGCGCGCGCGCGAAAAAATCTACGCGTTGAAACGGATGCACAAGCAACCGGCCTCATTCTCGAAGGCCGAAGGGCCGTGGGTCTGCGCTACCGCAAGCACGGCGTCATGCATGAGGTACGGGCGGCGCGTGAAGTCATTTTGTCCGCGGGTTCGCTGCAGAGCCCGCAACTGCTGCAACTCTCCGGGATCGGACCGGCAGAGCTTCTGCGTCGCCACGGGATAGACGTCGTTCACGATCTCCCGGGTGTCGGCCAGAACCTGCAGGACCATCTGCAATTCCGGCTGATGTATCGCGTTTCGAAACCGATCACCACGAATGATGACCTGCGCACCCTGGCAGGGCAGGCGCGCATCGGTCTCAAGTGGTTATTGAAAGGAACGGGCCCTCTTGGGATAGGAATCAATCAAGGTGGACTTTTCACGCGTATTTTGCCTGGCTCCGGAACGCCTGACATTCAATTTCATTTCGCAACCCTGTCTGCGGAACTCGCGGGCGCCAAGCCGCATCCATGGTCCGGTTGCACTTTTTCGGTTTGCCAGCTGCGGCCTGAATCGCGGGGAAGCGTCGAGATCAGATCGGCAGACCCGATGCAGGCGCCCTCGATGCGCCCGAATTACCTCGCAGCCGAAAAGGACCGGATCTGCGCAATCGAATCCATCAAATATGCGCGCAAGCTGGCGGCCACGGATGCTCTCAAGCCGTACATCCTGAGCGAATACAAACCCGGCGCCGTGGTGCGATCGGACGACGAAATCCTTGAGTTCGCGCGCGAGAATGGCGCGACGATTTTTCACCCAACAGGTACCTGCAAGATGGGGTCCGATCGCATGGCGGTAACGGATGCGCGCCTGCGCGTTCACGGGATAGCGGGTCTTCGCGTCGTCGACTGTTCAATCATGCCGACGCTCGTGTCAGGAAACACGCATGCACCGGCGGTGATGATTGCAGAAAAAGCGTCGGACATGATCCTGGCGGCCGCGAGAGATGAATCCGTAGCAGCATAAGTAAACAAAATGAAGAACGGGGAGAAACAAGATGAGTCGGAGTGCTTTGCTGAAACGAGCCGTCTTCAGCTTCGTCCTGGCTATGACAGTCGCTTGACCACCGAACACGAGGAATTTTACCGTCCACAAAGACGGCCGGTCACGATCAGGCCGTCCGTCCAAGTGTTTTCTAAATGTGTCAAGGCAGACTGAGCTGCGCCAATGCGCAGGAGGCGATACGGGCGCGCCGCGAGTCCGAGCGGCTCGTGAGAATGATCGGCACGCGCGCGCCGAGGATGACGCCGGCACATTCCCCGCGTCCCATATAAATGAACGATTTGTAGAGGACGTTTCCAACATCGAGATTCGGCACCATCAGAATGTCGGGTTCGCCGGCAACGGGTGAAGAGATTCCCTTCGTTGCCGCAGATGCGGCGGAAATCGCGTTGTCGAATGCCAACGGGCCGTCGATCACCGCGCCGCTTATCTGGCCGCGGTCGGCCATCTTCGAAAGCGCTGCTGCATCCACGCTCGAGGCATGGTCCGGATTGACAGTCTCTATCGCCGACAAAAGTGCGATCTTGGGCGCCGCGATACCGATCGCATGCGAAAATCCGATCGCGTTCGCGAGGATGTCTACCTTGTCCTTCAGGCCAGGCGCGATATTCACGACAGCATCGGTCACCATAAGTGGCTTGTGATAAGCTGGAAGATCGAACCAAAAGATGTGGCTCATGCGCCTCGAAGTTCTCAGGTTGGCGTCGCGGGACACGACGGCGCTCAAGAGCTCGTCGGTGTGCTGCGATCCCTTCATCAACGCGCTGACTTCGCCTGCACTGACCAATGCCACGGCCATCCGCGACGAGACGATCGGATCGTCCTCTGCTTCGACAAACCGAAATCCTTCGAGACTCATCTGTAACGCGCTTGCAAAGGCTTCGATCCGCCGACGAGGTCCAACGAACACAGGTTCGATTATGCCTTCCTCGTGAGCGGAAATTGCCGCAGCGAGAGAGTCAGTCGAACAGGGATAGGCGACGGCAACCGAAAGGCGCCCCTTGGCGCGGGCCGCGGCTTCGAGCGCGTCCAGCTTTGGAAATGTTCGTTCAGTTTTCATGAGGTTCTTGGTTACTCGGTGAGGGTGATAGCAAGCGCGTCAGCGGCACGTTGCAGGACAGGAAGCTTAGTCAAGATATCCAAATGGGACATTCGCGTGACCGGCGCCTGAATGGCGAGCGCGGCGACACATGTGCGCGACTGCGCCTTTCGCTGAAAGATGGGAACGGCGAGACACACAAGGCCAGACAAGAATTCTTCCCTGTCGAGAGCGTACTTGTCGCGACGAATTTCGGTGAGCTCTTTGAGCAATTCGGTTTTCTTGGTTATCGTGTTCTCCGTCAGACGCTCCAACGGCATCAGACGCAGGAGCAGATCGCGTTTGGCCGGTCGCATCAGGGCCAGAAAGAGTTTGCCGCTGGCGGAGCAATAGGCCGGTACCTTCGATCCCTGCTGAAACGAGATGCGAAGGAGCCACTCCGCTTCGACGCGGTCCAAGTAGGTGACCTGGGTTCCGTCGAGTACGGTCAGATTGCACGCTTCGCCGACCTCCTGGACGACACGCTGCAAAATCTCATGCCTCAGGGTTCCACCCGGTCTGTTGCCCAGGATCGAGAACGCGAGTCGCGAGGAGCGGGGGGCGAACTCAAATCTGCGGCCGTCGAGCGTCCTTTGGAGAAAGCCTGCCGCCTCGAGGGAGGAGAGCCAACGATGCATCGTCGGCTTCGGCACACCAATGCTTGCCGCCAATTCTGCGAGCGTCGCGGGATGCGGCATTCCGGCTACTGCCTCCAGCAAACCGAGCGGTTTCAATGCGCCAAACAAGTCGTTCATGCGAAAGGAATAGCAAAAATTCCGGAATATGAAACGGAAAAAACGGAAAATTGAGATATTTGTTGCGAGACCGGAGACGTCGTGCCATTGATCCCGTCCAGAACCAATCTCGCTGAAAGCGTTGGAAACGATACGAGGACGCGCCATGAAAATGACCACCGAAGAAGCCTTTGTTAAGGTCCTGCAGATGCACGGTATCGAGCATGCGTTCGGCATCATCGGCTCGGCCTTCATGCCGATCTCCGATCTTTTTCCTCAGGCCGGCATCACCTTTTGGGACGTCGCGCACGAATCCAATGGCGGCCTGATCTGCGACGGCTACACGCGGTCGACGGGAAAGATGGCAATGGCCATCGCCCAAAATGGCCCCGGCATTACGGGCTTCGTCACGCCGGTAAAGACGGCTTACTGGAATCACACACCGATGTTGGTCGTGACGCCGCAGGCGGCGAACAAGACGATCGGCCAGGGCGGCTTCCAGGAAGTGGAGCAGATGGCTCTGTTCCGCGACATGGTCTGTTATCAGGAAGAGGTGCGTGATGCTTCGCGCGTCGCAGAAGTTCTCAATCGCGTCATTCTGAAAGCGAAACGTCTTTCTGCTCCGGCGCAGATCAACATTCCGCGCGATTTCTGGACCCAGGTCATCGACATCAACCTGCCGGCCATCGTCGAATTCGAGCGCCCGGCCGGCGGCGACGGCGCCGTCGCAGAGGCGGCGAAATTGTTGTCGGAAGCAAAGTTTCCCGTCATTCTGGCGGGCGCGGGCGTCGTCCTCGGAAACGCGATTGACGCGTGCGCGGCCTTGGCCGAGAAGCTCGATGCTCCGGTTTGCAACAACTATCAGCACAATGACAGCTTTCCCGGAAGTCACCGGCTTGCCGTAGGTCCGCTCGGTTACAACGGCTCGAAAGCGGCGATGGAGCTGGTGGCAAAGGCCGATGTCGTCCTGGCGCTCGGGACCAGGCTCAATCCGTTTTCAACGCTTCCCGGTTACGGTATCGATTACTGGCCGAAGACGGCCAAGATCATCCAGGTCGACATCAACGCCGACCGTATCGGTCTGACGAAGCCGGTCGCCGTGGGAATCTGCGGAGACGCAAGACTGGTTGCCCAGGGCATTCTGTCCCGGCTCACGCCCGCCGCCGGCAATGCGGGTCGCGAAGAGCGGAAAGCGCTGGTGCACTCGACCAAGTCCAAATGGCTTCAGGCGCTTTCCAGCATGGATCACGAGGAAGATGATCCCGGCACGACGTGGAACGAGGACGCTCGCAAGCGAGACAAGGATCTGATGTCGCCGCGCCAAGCGTGGCGCGCCATCCAGGCAGGACTACCGCGTGACGCCATCATATCAAGCGACATCGGCAACAATTGCGCGATTGGAAACGCCTATCCGGCCTTCGAAAAGGGGCGCAAGTATCTCGCGCCGGGGCTGTTCGGACCTTGCGGTTACGGCTTTCCATCCATAATCGGCGCCAAGATCGGCAATCCCGACACGCCCTGCATCGGCTTTGCCGGCGATGGCGCATTCGGAATTTCGATGAACGAGATGAGCTCGATCGGTCGCGAGGAGTGGCCGGGAATTACAATGGTAATTTTCCGCAACTATCAGTGGGGAGCCGAAAAGCGCAATTCGATCCTCTGGTACGACAACAACTTCGTGGGCACCGAACTCGACATGAATTTGAGCTACGCAAAGGTCGCCGAAGGCTGCGGCCTGAAGGGTGTAGTGGTCAAGACGCAGGCCGAATTGACCGAGGCCCTGCGCCAATCTTGCGAAGCACAGAAGAAGGGTATCACGACTTTCATTGAAGTAGTTCTCAATCAGGAACTCGGCGAACCGTTTCGTCGCGACGCCATGAAGAAGCCTGTCGTGGTCGCCGGAATCAAGCGCGAAGACATGCGGCCGCAGAAAATAGCGTAGGGCCGGCGTTCGATCAGATTCGATTGCGCTTCAGGATGGCTGCGCTCGTCGCAGCCATCGGCCCGCGCCGACGATCAGCGACTGCCGCTGACATTGGTTGGCAGCGGAGCGGAGATCGAGTCCCCGAGTTCGCGAGCGATATATTGCGCGAGCTGCTCCGCGGCGTCGGAGATGCCCTGGCTCTTGCGATGCATGACAAGCTCAACAGGCGGCAGTTTCGGCAAACCGTCCGCCTCATCAAGACAGCGCACATTCGGTATGATGGCGCAGCGCGGAAAGACCGACACTGCAAGACCTGCGAACACGGCGGCCTGCAATCCGGCGATGCTGTCGCAGACTGAGCGTATCGACCATTGTTGGCCGGCAGAGCCGAGCGCCTCGAGAGCAAGGTGTCGATAAACACTGCCCTGAGGGAGTACCGCCAAGGGAAGGGGTTTTCGCAATTCCGGGCTGCTTCCGACGCCCGCGACCCACACCAGAGGTTCACGACGAATGAGTTGGCCTCGCCGGAACTCCGGCTGGTTCGTCATCAGCGCGATATCGATCTCATCGCGCTCCAGCGCTGCATGAAGATGAATGCTGCGTGTGCAGCGCAACTCGATTTCCACGTTTGGGTGCGAGCGGGAGAAATTCTCAAGTACTTCCGGCAGGATGTACGAAGCGTAAAGATCCGGCGTCCCCAGCGTCACATGACCGGCTATGTCAGGTGCCGAGAAACGGTCGCGCGCCTCGTCATTCAACCGCAGCATTGCGCGCGCGAATTCAAGCAAGACCTCCCCATCATGCGTCAGGCTAAGCTTGCGGCGGTTGTCGTCAAAAAGGGTGCGCCCGATCAGATCTTCCAGGCGCCTGATTTGATGGGTGATGGCGGGTTGGGTACGGCCCACCTTCCTGCCGGCGGACGTCAGCCCCCCCGTATCGACGATCGCGACGAACGTTCTGAGCAATGCGATGTCGAGGTCTTGGTTCAATGATAAATTCCGCGAATGGCGACGATGCAGAATATCGATTTGGTCACGACTGCCCAATCATGTAGCATACCGATAACGATGGCCATGCCAAGCGTTTGAATTCGATCACTGAATTCGAGCTGACTTGCACCGGCAAAAATCGAACAATAAATGCCGGGAGGCGAACATGAAGGTCATGCGGAACCAGGCGAGCCGTCTCGTCCTGTTCACTATCTGCCTTATGTATCTCATTTTTTATGTGGATCGGGTCAATATTTCGACCGCTGCGCCTATTATGCAGAAAGACCTCGGTCTTACCGCAACGCAACTTGGCATCGCATTTTCCGCTTTCGCCTATCCCTATGCCTTTTTCCAGATCGCCGGCGGATGGCTAGGCGATCGGATGGGACCACGCGTAACGCTTTTCCTTTGCGCGGTGTTGGTGGCCATATCGACGATTTGGACAGGCATGGTCGGCGGATTGGCGGCGCTGTTTATGTCCCGGCTTGTTCTTGGCGTCGGTGAAGGACCTGCATTTCCAACTGCCACTCGAGCGCTGTCGAACTGGATGCGGCCGGACCAACGCGCCTTTGCGCAGGGCATCACTCACGCGTTTGCGCGATTCGGAAACGCGGCGACGCCCCCGCTAATCGCGGCAATTATTGTGGCGTTCTCCTGGCGAGTGTCGTTTTACGTACTTGGCGTAATGAGCCTTGCGTGGGCCGCGCTGTGGTTGATCTACTTCCGCGACGATCCGCGCAAGCATCCTGGCACTACGCCGGAGGACCTGGAAGGATTGCCGCCATCGACGGTCGCGGCCACGCGAAAGGAAGTGCCTTGGGGGCCGTTGCTGAAACGTATCATGCCTGTCACCTTGACGGACTTTTGCTACGGTTGGATCCTTTGGCTATATCTCAATTGGCTGCCGTCGTTCTTCCTGCACGAGTACAAACTCGATCTTAAACGATCTGCTCTATTTGCGGCGGGTGTCTTTTTCGCGGGTGTCGTCGGAGATACCGTCGGGGGACTACTCAGCGATCGCATTCTGAGGGCGACAGGCGATGTCGGGAAGGCCAGGATTTCGGTGATCGTTACCGGTTTTCTGGGGTCTTTCTGCTTTATGCTGCCGATCGTGTTCATCCATGATCTGCTGACAGTGGCGATCTGCCTCAGCATGGCATTCTTCTTTGCGGAACTGATTGTTGCTCCGATCTGGGCAATTCCGATGGACATAACGCCCGAATATTCCGGCAGCGCCAGTGGCTTCATGAATTTCGGTTTCGGCGTTGCCGGCATCATCTCGCCGGTTGTGTTTGGTTATGCGATCGATTTGACGGGACGATGGGACGTGCCGTTCATCGGATCACTCGGAATCCTTCTGGTCGGCGCTGTTCTCGCGCTGAGATGCAAGCCGGGACAGCGCTTTGTCGATGTGCGCGACAATCCTGCGCCGATCCTGAAAACTGCCTGATATGACCAACACGCATCAGGCCAGCCTCAAGAAGCGCGCCTGATGCGTGCGGAACAATTTGGAAAAAGGAGTGAGCCATGAGCGCGGTTATCGAAATGCAGGGTCGAATCTCGGATGCGCAGGAAATTGCGGCCGATCTCATGCGACGCGCGCGGATCGCACAAACGACCTTTGCAAATGCCGATCAGGCACGCGTGGACGAGGCCGTGCGTGCGATCGCGTGGTCTCTCTACAAACCGGAACATGCCCGCGAACTCGCGGAGCTCGCGGTCGAGGACACCGGTTTGGGCAACGTCCCGGACAAGATCATCAAGAAGCAGCGCAAGACGTTTGGCACTCTTCGCGATCTTCTCCGCGCAAAATCCGTCGGCGAAATCGAGCGCGACGACAAGCGTGGCATCGTCAAATTCGCGAAGCCGATGGGAGTCGTCGGAGCCATTACGCCATCCACAAATCCCGGCGCCACGCCGGTCAACAAGGCGATGATGGCGATCAAGGGCCGCAATGCGGTGATCATCGCTCCATCTCCGCTCGGTTACCGGACAACGGCGCTGACCGTCGAATACATGCGTGAATCGCTCGCCCGGATCGGTCTTCCGAAGGATCTGGTCCAGATCCTTCCGGCGCCGGTCACGAAGGATACGACGCAGGCGATCATGGAGGCGGTCGACCTCGTCGTCGTCACCGGTTCGCAGGACAACGTCCGCCGTGCTTACAGGAGCGGCACTCCGGCTATCGGCGTAGGTGCGGGAAATGTTCCGGTCATCATAGATGAGACGGCGGATCTCGTGTCGGCTGCGCAAAAGATTTGCGCCTCCAAGATTTTCGACAATGCGACCTCGTGCTCATCGGAAAATTCCGTCGTGATCGTGTCTTCGGTTTACGACGCGGCGATCGAAGCCTTGAAGAACGCGGGCGGTTATCTCGTGGATGAGGCGCAGAAGGCGCGCGTGCAGAGCGAGTTGTGGAAGAATGGAAAGCTCAACCGCCATCTGATTGCACGCGACATGCCGGTTCTTGTGGACAGCTTCGGGCTGCCTGCCGAAGTCACGGCCTCGAAGTTTCTGCTGGTGGAAGAAACCGGGATTGGAAAAGCGTTTCCACTCTCGGGCGAGAAGCTGGCGCTGGTGCTGACGGTCTACAGGGCGCCCGATTTCAAGGCGGCGACAGAGACCGTGCGCAAGATCCTGGACTTCCAGGGACGCGGTCATTCCATGGGGATTCATACGACTAACATGGCCCGAGCAACGGAGCTTGCTGAGGACCTGCCGGTCGTCCGTGTACTCGTGAATTTCGCGCACACCTTCGGCAACGGCGGTGGCTTCGATAGCGGACTTGAGTTCACGCTGACGATGGGATGCGGCTCGTGGCAGAAAAACAGCATCTCGGAAAATCTGAACTACAAGCACTTTCTCAACATTACCCATCTCGTGGTTCCCATTCCCGAAGACAAGCCGTCGGAAGAAGAGCTTTTTGGCCCTCATTGGGCTCAATACGGACGATAGGACCATCGCAATGAATCTCGAAGAATACGCTGCCAAGCAGCACGTCCTCCTGCCCGCGGCGGTGCTAATTCCAAGAGGAATAGTTTGCAGGACGCCGGAGGAAGCCTCAGCTGCCGTCGCTGGCATTGGACCTTCGGTCATCAAGGCCCAGGTGCCAACCGGGAAACGCGGAAAGTCCGGTGGTATCAAGATGGCGGACAAGCCCGAAGAGGGCGCCGCCGCCGCACGCGAGATACTTGGCATGACGATTGGCGGCAGCCGTGTCGAGCGTGTCCTCGTCGAGGAACGCTGCCCGATTGAACGTGAATTATATGCGGCCGTCCTGATCGACGTGGCCAGTCGCAGCCCGCTTGTCCTGTTCTCGACGGAGGGCGGAATGGACATCGAGGAAGTCGCCGACAAGAAGCCCGATGCGATCAGGCGGCATATCGTCGATGTTGCGCGTGGTTTCGGCGCGCCGGATGCAGCCGCGCTGCTTGGGGGTCTGGATCTCGGCCCAGCGGCCGACGCCGTCGGAGACGTGCTCGTCAAGCTCTATCGCGTGTTTTGCGAGAAGGATGCGGAGTTGGTGGAGATTAATCCGCTTGCGATCCTGCGTGGAGGCAAGGTTGTCGCGCTGGATTGCAAGTTCGTCCTCGACGATGCCTCGACAGCCCGGCAGCCCGAACTCGTCAAGGTGGCGTCCGTTCCCGAAATGACATCGTTGGAAGAACGCGGCGCTGCGCACGGGCTGCGATTCATCCAGCTCGACGGAAATGTTGGCGTTCTCGCGAATGGCGCGGGTTTAACGATGACGACAATGGACGTCATCGACCATTTCGGAGGACGACCTGCAAATTTTCTTGAGATCGGGGGAGAGGCCTATACCAAGGCGGAGGTGGCGCTGGATCTCGTGCTGTCAAATCCCGGAGTCAAGAGTCTCGTCGTCAATTTCTGTGGCGCGTTCGCTCGCACCGATGTCATGGCGGACGGGGTAGTTCGGGCGTGGGAGACGTTGAAACCAAAAGTCCCGGCCTTCTTTACCATTCACGGAACTGGCGCAGATGAGGCCGTGAAGCTGGTCCGGGCGCGGCTTGGCATTGAACCCTACGATCTGATGGAAGATGCCGTCAAAGCGGCAGTCGAGGCGGCACAATGATCTATCGACGCGGTCAAAAAGTTCTCGTTCAGGGGATCACCGGCAAGCAGGGTTCGTTTTGGGCAGCCAAGATGATGGAGTGCGGCACGGATGTCGTCGCCGGCGTCAATCCCAAACGGCCCAGTGACTTCCATCTTGGCGTCCCGATTTTCCGCTCCGCTGTCGAGGCCACGAAACAGACGCCTTGCGACATTTCGGTGATCTTCATTCCGCCGACAATGGCGAAGGATGCCATCATCGATGCGATCGATGCTGGCATAGGCACGATCATCACGTTGACGGAACATATTCCAAGCCATGACGTTCTGGAAATCTTTGCGCGCATTCGCGGGTCTAAAAGCAGGATTGTGGGTCCAAATACCGCAGGCATCGTGACGCCGGGCGAAGGATTCGTCGGGATCATGCCGGGTCACAATCCGAACATCTTTATGCCGGGCAACGTCGGCGTAATTTCGCGTAGTGGAAGCCTGGGGACATTGATGTGCCTCAATCTGACGCGCGCGGGCCTTGGGCAATCCGCTTTTATCGGCATCGGCGGTGATCCGATCATTGGCACCACGACACGCGACGCGCTCGAGGCCCTGGATCGGGACGAGCGGACAAATGCCATTGTTCTCGTCGGCGAAATTGGTGGTGCGATGGAGGAAGAGGCCGCGGACTACGCCCGCACAATGAAGAAGCCGGTTGTTTCCTTCATCGCAGGACGCTCATCCCCGCCGGACAAGAAAATGGGACACGCCGGCGCGATCGTCACCGGCGGTCGCGGCGGATACGCTTCAAAACGGGCTGCGCTTGAGGCGGCGGGTGTCAGGGTTGCGGATACGCCGTCCGAGATTACCGAGTTCCTTTCGCAAGCGCATGTAGGCTGATCGTGTCATCGCGGAACTGTTCTTAGACGACCTGCGGTCTCGCGCAAGAATCGCGACCATTTGGCGGTAATTACTCCGGGAGAGAAGCCATGATGAACCGACGAACGCTCCTCCGGGACAACTTCGGAACTACCGTCGCGACACTTGATCGAATGTCCGCAATTTTGTGGGGTTTATGGTCCGAGACGCGAGCGTTCGCGAAGCAGGCGAATCTCGTCCCGCAGCGGTCCGAATTGCACGTCCTTTCAGGGCTCCATTGCCGGCCGCTCTGCACGGCGGTTTCCTGTCCATGGACGGGGGCCTTTTAGGTATATCAACCGGTTGCAAAGAGGTTGTTCCCTTTTTACCGAACAAGGGAGAATAACAGTCTTCCGCCGAAGGTAAATTCCCAAGACGGTTCCTTTGCTTTCCTCCGCCAACTGCCGACATATGTACGGACCAGTTGAACGGGTCGAAAACTTCGGAGGCGACAGTGCAAGAGGTGCGATTTGAAGCTTTCGGCGAGCCCGTGAAATACAACGAGGCCCGCGTTGCAACGCCACAGAGGCTTATCTCAAGCTGGGTTATGCTTGCCGGTACTGGCCTTTTCTGGTCGCTCGTGGTCGTTATCGTCGCGGCGCGGGCGATCTACTTTGTCCCGGATTTTGCCGGCAAGTTGTGGCAGATCGAAGCCCTCGGGCGCACCATCCGAACGATACTTGGCGCCTAGAAACACTTGCTGGCGACAGACAAACGCTCGGGCATTTCGTTGAGTATCTGCTCGAAAACGACAGCGGCCGGCGCATCGAGCCGGCCCGGTATCTTCAGCTGCCATAACTGCCGTTTGATATTTACGTCACGTATGGAAATGATTTTCAATCGGCCCTGCGCGACCTGATCGTTGACAGCGGCGGTTGAGACGATTGAGACACCGAGACCCACAGCCACGGCCTGTTTGATCGCTTCGGTGCTTCCGATTTCTAACGTCCGGCGCGGTTCTATGCCATGATCCGCCAGCGCTTTCAGCACAACCTCCCGCGAGCCCGATCCAGGTTCGCGCACAATCAGCGTCTCAGCTGCGATAGCAGAGCTGGCAACCGGTGTCTTTGCGGTTGCGAACGGGTGATTCGAGCCGACGATCAGTTCCATGACATCTGTTTGCCACGGCTCTGCTATCAGATTTTCATCGTTAATCGGCCCTTCTACCAGTGCGATATCGATTTCGTGCCCGATCATCAGGTCGGCGATTTCGCGAGTATTGGCACTGATGATGTTGAGATCGATGTTTGGATGGGCGTTGTGAAAAATGCCGAGACACTCTGAGATCATGTAGGAAGCGATAGTAGTGCTCGCACCGATGCGAAGCGAACCCTCACTTAGGCTGCGAAGGGAGCGCATTTCCTCCTCGGCCTCGCGCTCAGTCGCGAACAGGGTTTCCGCATGGCGCATCAGGGCCAGGCCCTCGCGCGTCGGACGGACGCCTTTTGGGATGCGGTCCAGGAGACGGCAGCCGATTTGGAGTTCGAAGTCCCTCACGCCTTTCGAGATCGCTGGCTGGCTGGTATGGAGAGCATCCGCCGCTCGAGAAAAACTGCCCGTTCGGACCACGGTCGCGAACATGCGGAGCAAATGGAGGTTCAATGGCATAACTTCTCCATATAGGCCTAAATGTATACGGTATTTCCCTTGGTTTTGCCTTTTAGCGCATAATCTTCTCCTCGCGTAGGAGTTTGATATGCCTGCTATAAAGAAGCCTGACACGGTCCGGAGCGCCATCATCGCTCGCATCAATGCTCTGCTGCCTGGCGTCGGACTGAGTATCCTCGTCACGGTGGTTTCGCTTGGTGTTCAGTACCTGGAAGAGCGCGTTCTCAGCCATCCTTATTTGGAAGCCCTGGTAATTGCGATCCTGCTCGGGATGGCGATTCGGACCGCCTGGGAGCCGAATCCGCGTTGGCGCGCCGGTATCGCCTTCAGCGCCAAACAGCTCCTCGAAACTGCGGTGGTGTTGCTCGGCGCCACCATCAGTTTCTCGGCGATAGCTGCTTCAGGCCTCTCATTGATGATCGCAATCGTTATGACCGTTGCCATTATTTTGGCAGCCAGCTACGGCATCAGCAGATTGCTTGGGCTGCCCGTTCGGCTCTCGATTCTGGTTGCATGCGGCAATTCGATTTGCGGCAACTCGGCGATCGCGGCAATCGCACCGGTGATCGGGGCGAACGGCGATGACATTGTGTCCTCGATATCTTTCACGGCCATACTCGGGGTGGTGATGGTACTCGGTCTGCCCCTTTTGGTTCCTTTGCTGGCGCTCTCGCCGACCCAGTACGGTATTCTAGCCGGCCTGACAGTATATGCAGTACCACAGGTACTCGCAGCGACTGTACCGGTCGGGCTCCTCAGTACCCAGATCGGGACCCTGGTGAAACTCGTGCGAGTTCTGACTCTCGGGCCGATCGTGGTCGGCTTCTCCCTTTTTGGGCGTGCGCTTCGGAAAGACGCTGCGGGATCCATCGCGTCAGATCGTTTCAATCCATTTCAATTGGTGCCTTGGTTCATTATTGGCTTCCTCATCTTGGCTGGGCTTCGCTCGTTTGAAATATTGCCCAGTTCTGCTGCTGCGCCGCTGTTGAAGGTGGCTTCTCTGCTAACCGTCGTTTCGATGGCAGCCCTCGGCCTGGGCGTCGATATCAGCGTTCTCAGACGCGTCGGAGGCAAGGTTACGGCTGCCGTAACGCTTTCCCTCCTTCTGTTGTTATTCATGAGCCTGGGTATAGTCCGCCTGTTTTCTTGACGAGCTCCAGTGAGCTCCACTCAATAAAAAAGAGACCACGGAATATTTGCTCGGACGCCGGAGGGAGGCGGACATGGCGGGTCTCGTTCGTTACAACTAGGTGGGACCGCCGTCCTGTTGGCATCACGAACGATCATCGAAAAAGGAAAAAGAATTGCTTCGCATCTTCTCGAAGTAGATGAACACGACGTCGAACGGCTGTCACTTCTGTGAAGTTGAGATCGACATCGAGACCTGCCTCACGCGCATCGTGAACTATTCTATCGTAGATGATTTCGGCCGTATCATTAATCCATTGATCATGCGCGGTCAGGTCATCGGCGGTGTCGTTCAGGGAATTGGCCAGGCGCTCCTTGAAGAAACTTGTTATGACGACGCTGGCCAGCTCAAGACCGCGTCGCTGATGGATTATTGCTTGCCGCGAGCAGACAATTTACCTCCAATAACCGTGGCGCTTTACGAGGATGCCCCAGCTCAAACAAATCCTCCGGGTGCAAAAGGTTGTGGGGAGGCTGGCGCGACGGGCTCGCCGGAGGCGGTCGTCAACGCTGTCGTGGATGCACTCAAAGAATTCAATATAGAAGACCTCGATATGCCGCGACTAGCGCTAAAATCCGGTTAGCTGCAAAGCAACGCTGGACAGGGAAAGACGCTGTAACGGCACGAGTGCGGCCGCGAGCGAGCCGTACGGGATTGGCGTTTCGTACGCTAAACTCGCATGCGGCGATGGCTGTATTGAAGGGAGGTGCTTCGTTCGGTATGATAGCATGCCCAATCAAGCGTTGTCGTTCCAGCGGCGCTGCGTTATCTGAAGGCCTGGCCGGGCAACCGCACAAAAACCGGCATTTTAGAGATTTGCAATGCAAGATCACACCTCCCGGCAGTTTCAGGTCCCTGCTATCGCACCGCAAAAATACGGCATGGGACAGCCGGTCCCCCGCAAGGAAGATGACGCGCTGGTGCGCGGCAAGGGCAAGTACACCGACGATTTCTATCTGCCCGGCCAGCTTTACGCATGGATGGTTCGCAGCAGCCATGCCCATGGCGTCATCCGCAGCATCGATACATCAGCCGCCAAGGCGATGCCGGGCGTCCGCGGAGTCTGGACAGGCGCGGATTTCACCGCAGCCGACTACGCTCCCTTCACCTGCATCCTTCCGATGAAGAACCGGGATGGCTCGCCGCTGCTGCAGACCGATCGCCTGGCGTTGATGATCGACAGGGTTCGCTTTGTCGGGGATCCCGTGGCGTTCGTAGTGGCTGATTCCGTCGCGCAGGCGCGCGACGCGGCGGAGGCCGTGGTGCTCGACATCGAGGCGCTGGCAGCCGTCACCAGCGCTGACGCCGCCGCCCAGTCCGGCGCGCCGCGGCTTTACGATCACATCCCTGACAACGTCGCGCTGGACTACCACTATGGCAACACCGCCGCCGTGGAAGCCGCGTTCGCGAGCGCGGCGCATGTCACAAAGCTGGATATTGTCAACACCCGCGTCGCCGTTGCCGCGATGGAGCCACGTGCAGCGCTCGCATGTTGGGACAAGTCCAGCGAGCGCTATACTATTTATGCGCCGACCCAGGGAGTCGCGGGCAACCGTAATATGCTGGCGAAGGTTCTGAAGGTGCCCAGCGACAAGGTTCGGCTGCTGACCGCCAATGTCGGCGGCTCGTTCGGCATGAAGAATATCAATTATCCCGAATATATCTGCATCCTGCACGCCGCGAAGCTACTCGGCCGCCCGGTGAAATGGACCGACGAGCGCTCCAGCAGCTTTCTGTCCGACAGCCACGGCCGCGCGCAAAAGATTCACGCCGAACTGGCGCTCGACAGCAACGGCAAGTTTCTCGCGGTCCGCATCAACGGCTACGGCAATCTCGGCGCTTACATTACGAACGTGTCGCCGGGCCCGCTATCGCAGAACATCGGAAAGAATCTCGCCAGCGTCTACCGTACGCCGCTGATGACCGTAGACATCAAATGCGTGCTCACGAATACCACGCTGATGGGTGCCTATCGCGGCGCCGGACGCCCCGAAGCCAATTATTTCATGGAGCGCCTGGTCGATCGCGCCGCCGCCGAGCTGGGCATCGACCGGCTAACGCTGCGCAAGCGTAACTTCGTCAAGTCATCGCAGATGCCGTTCTCGGCCGCTTCCGGCGTCACCTATGACAGCGGCGACTTTCAGGGCGTATTCAGCAAGGCGCTGGAATTGTCCGATCATGCCGGTTTTGCCAAACGGAAGAAGGAGAGCCGTAAACGCGGCAAACTCCGCGGCATCGCGGTGGGGTCCTACCTTGAATCGACCGCGCCCCCCAGGGCCGAACTCGGCAAGATCGTGTTCGAGACGGACGGCACGGTGACGCTGGTCACCGGCACGCTGGATGATGGGCAAGGCCACGCGACGCCATTTTCCCAGATTCTTTCGGCACAACTGGGCGTCCCGTTCGAGATGATCAAACTCGAACAGAATGACAGCGACATCGTGCATACCGGCGGCGGCACCGGCGGATCACGCTCCATCACCGCCACCGGTATGGCCATCGTCGAAACTTCCGCGCTGGTCATCGCCAAGGGCAAATTGGCGGCGGCGCATGTGATGGAAGCCGCAGAGGGTGACATTGAGTTCGCCAACGGCCGCTTCACTATCGCCGGAACCGATCGCGGCATCGACATCATGGAACTGTCGCGCCGCCTGCGCGAAGGCAAGCTGCCCGAGGGGGTACCTTCCTCGCTCAGCGTAGATCACAGCAGCAAGGAAGTTCCCTCGACATATCCAAATGGCTGTCACGTGGCAGAAGTCGAGATCGATCCCGACACCGGCGTCGTGCACGTCGTCCGTTACACCGGCGTCAATGATTTCGGCACCATCGTCAACCCGATGCTGGTCGCGGGACAAATGCATGGCGGCGTTGCCCAGGGCATCGGACAGGCGCTGATGGAAGAGGTGAGCTACGATTCAAGCGGGCAGCCGATCACGGGCTCATTCATGGACTACGCGATGCCGCGCGCCGAGGATATTCCGCTGATGACGGTCGGCAATCATCCGTCGCTCGCGAAATCCAATCCGTTGGGTACCAAGGGCTGCGGCGAGGCGGGCTGTGCCGGCAGTCTCACCACAATCGTCAATGCGGTAATCGACGCGCTCTCGGAACTCGGCGTCGCGCAAATCGAAATGCCACTCACCCCCGAGCGAGTGTGGCGTGTCATCCATGACGCGCGCAAGGCCAAGACGGCCTGACGTCGAATGCCCGATGCCAGCCATGATGATGGATTCCGGGCTGAACGCTGCGCGAATACTCCGCGATGACGGTGCCCCATCCTGTTCGCGAGGGGCGCTCGTCTCTAGAAGAACGCCGAGCGAAGCATGGGCATCGCCGAGGTTCTTTGTCAGCGTCGGAGCTTTCTTCCTTGGAGCAGTTCGGCAATGACGAAGTTGATTTAGAGGGGGCGGCAAGGGACCACATTGAATGGGATCAAAGGGGCGGCCAATTGGCTAAAGATGCTCAGGATCGGCTTTCAAGTCGTTTGACGCCGTTCAATGTGGTATGGGTTAAGCTTTAGCCTCTCTGGTGGCCGCTACTCAGCTGTTCACAAAGGCTTGTGCGTCTCAAGAAGAACCACGCGGACATGAATCTTCGATCATTGGATCTGAATCTACTTCTCGTCTTCGATGCCATTTTCAATGAGCGAAGCATCTCCAAAGCTGCGCAGAAGCTGCACCTTTCGCAGCCAACCGTGAGCAACGCATTGGCTCGACTGCGCGAGTGTCTGCAGGATCCGCTGTTCGAACGCAGTTCGCAAGGCATGTTGCCCACGTCGCGAGCCAAAATGATCTCCAAGCCTATCCGACAGGCGCTGGATGTTCTCGATCGCGGGCTCCGAGGAGAGGCCACCTTCAACTTCACGCACTCCAGCCGAGAATTCGTGATTGCTGTTGAGGATTATGGCGAAACCATTATTCTTCCGAGACTGCTTGAGTGGCTGTCCAAAGTCGCCCCTCACGTTCGGATCAGGATTCGCCCGGAACCCAGTGCGCTGCTGAAAATAGCGCTGCGAGACGGGGAAGTTGATCTGGCGCTGGATTACTTTGCGTTGCGTGAAGCGGGCTACTACAGCAAAAGCGTGCTGACCGAGACGCTTCTGAGCCTATCGAGGCAGAATCATCCTCATGTCGGCGAAAAGCTCAGCCTTGATTCATATCTTGCGCAGTTCCACGTGGTCCTGGCTCCGCGTACGGATGCAATGCCAATGATCGATCTCGCATTGTCCAAGCGAGGGTTACAACGGCGCATAGCCGTCACCGTTCCGCACTTCCTGTCCATGCCAGTGATTGTACAGAGCTCCGATCTGATCTGTACGCTGCCGAGGCGCATGGCACATCTCTATGCAGACCATTTCCATCTTAAAACGCATGCGGTTCCGCTGCGAATTCCCCGCTTTCCGATTTACCTCATATGGCATGAATCGGCCGAAAACGACGCCGGGCATCGTTGGTTCCGCAATTGCCTGATTGATTTTTGTCAGCGGCTTTGATCCACAAGAAAAGAAAACGGGCAATCGTCGGCCAGCCACAACTGAGAATTGATTGCCCTAAGATCTCCCCGGCTTCCGGCGTGACATTTATGGTTTGGTGTCGATCAGCCCAAGGGATTCGCCCAAGGATTGGTACAGTTGATATTGCTTGCCGACGAAGTCCTTGGTCTCGTCAGGAGACAATATATAAGGCACCGATCCAGTGCGGGCGGTTCCCGCCAGCCAAGCCGGATCTTTGGAGACCGTCTTAATGGCAGCTGCCAATTTGTCGCGCACAGCGGTTGGCAAATCCGGCGGTCCAAGAACAGCGCTCCAGCCCACGATACCTTCCATCTCGGCATAGCCAAGTTCGCGTGCCGTGGGTACCTCAGGCATTGAATCCAAGCGCTTGCTGGTCGTGACCATCAGGACCCGCAGCTCTCCACCTTGAACAAACCCCAGGAATGAACCCAGGCTGCCGCACGAGAAATCTGTCTGGTTGGCCAACAGGGATTGCGCAGCTTCACCGGTCCCACGATAAGGAATCTCCGTCGGCGCCTGGTCGCTAACTTTCAGTATTTTGAACAATAAACGCGGACCCATGTCGTTGGTCGTCAGCACGCCAGCGGTGCCATAGTTCAGGGACTTTCCTTTGGTCCGGATCTCGTCAACGAGATCTTTGAATGAGTGATACTTCGAACTGGAATTGACGAGGCATCCGTACGGATTGAGCTCAAGCGTGGACACGAAGGTGTATTGATCCCATTTGTAACGCGTCTTGTTGGGCTGAATCGCCGGCAGGATCGCCTGTGAGCCGGTTCGCGCCAACAGCAGTGTGTAGCCATCCGGAGGCGATGCGATCGCGTAGGCCGAGCCGAGAATGCCGCTCGCCCCGGTCTTGTTCAGGACGACCACTGGCTGGCCAAGCGCCAGTTGGGCGGCAACCGCGAAATTGCGCGCCGCGAGATCGGCGTCTCCGCCAACGCTGTACGGTGCGATCAACGAGATCGGATGTGTCGGGTAGGCTTCCTGTGCAAGTGCAGTGTCCGCCGCGAATACTGTCGCAAGAAATCCCGCACTAATTGCGAAGAGCGTCACAATCCGAACTGGACCAGTGCGATGCAGAAAGTCTGTTTTGGCTTGCATGTTCGTTTCTCTTCCCTGTTGTTAGTCTAGCCGGGCAGGTTGGTTCCTCTCCGGTCTTTCAGAACCATGACGCAATCGACTGCGATGGGACCCGAAGCCCCGACCAGAACCGGATTCAAGTCCAGTTCGGCCAGCAACGGTTCCATCGCGAATGCCCAGCGGGACAGTCTTGACAGCATGCTAGCGATTGCATGCTGGTCAACGCCACTCTGACCACGAACGCCATCGAATAGCGCGGCCATCCGCAGCTCGCGCAACATTCGTTCGCCTTCATCTGTATCAAACGGTGCGAGCCGGAAGACGACGTCCTTGAGAACCTCGACAAGAACGCCACCCAGTCCGACCATCACAACCATGCCAAAGACCGGATCGCGCTTAACGCCGACAACAAGTTCAAGATGGCCGCGGCTCATCGCCTGCACCACCACGCCTTGCAGGCGGGCATTGGGTAATTTTTCGGAAGCTCTGCGCATCAAGGCATCGAAACCGCCGCGCACCGCCAGCTCATCGTCGAGATTCAACAACACGCCGCCGATGTCTGATTTGTGCGTGATGTCGGGAGATTCGATTTTCAGGGCAACCGCACTTTCGGTTGCGCGCCACAGTCGCACAGCGTCGTCAGCATCCCGTGCCAGTGCCACCGGCGCCATCGGAAGCCCGGCATTACGCAACCATTCGGCGGCCAGCACAGTCGGCTGGACCCCTTCGGCGACGTGATCCGGTATGGCTGGCAAATCGAGAAGGGGAATAGAGCCAGTATGTGCGGCACGACGATGAAACTCGCAGTAACGGGCCAATGCCGCCGCCGCTTCCACCGCGCGTTCGCCAGCCGTGAAGACGGCAATGCCCTGTTCACGCAGCCGCTGTAGCGCTTCATTGGGGGCGGCCACCCAGCAGACAAGAAGCGGCTTGGTCGTACGGTCCCGGATATCGGAAAAGATGCGCACCAACGTATCAACGTGGGCCGTCATTAACTGCAGCCAGACAATGGCAATGTGCACGTTCGGATCGTCCATGAGAGCGATCACCGAGTCGCTCAGCAGCTCAGGCCGGGCGACAAACTCGCCGGTGACATCGACGGGGTTGCCGCAAGCGCCGAAGGTCGGCATTACGGTAACCAGCCGGGCCCGGGTTTCGGACGTAAGTGTGGGTACCGCAAGGCCCACTTCCTCCGCGCGGTCAGCCATCATTACGCCCGCGCCACCAGACTGTGTCGCAATGCCCAACCCATTGCCGGCGGCGATCCGCGGATTGGCCAGCGCCTCCAGCATGTCGAGCATTTGCTCCTCATTGCGGGCACGCAGCACGCCATGCTGTCGTATGCAGGCATCAAACACCGTATCGGCGACCGCCAATGCGCCGGTGTGCGAAGCGGCGGCGCGCACGCCGGATGCCATGCGCCCGACCTTGGTAAGTACGAGCGGCTTATTCAATTCCTGGCAGCGGCGAGCGAGCTGGACCAGTTCCGCGCCATTCTGAAGTCCCTCTAGATAGCCGGCGGCAACGCGGATGCGCGGATCCTCAATCACGGCCATCATCAGTTCGCTGAAGGAAAGATCCGCCTCGTTTCCCGTATTGATGAAGTAACCCAAACCCAATCCGCGCTGGCTAGCCAGCGTAGCGATGGCCGTGCCGAAAGCGCCTGACTGCGTCACGAACGCGATGGGTCCGGCGGCTGTCGCGCCATCGGCATACTGACTGAATGTTGCGTATACATTGTTGAACGCATTGATGAAGCCGAGGCAGTTGGGGCCGCACAAAACCATTCCCAGGGATCTGGCCTTTTCAACCAGTGCGTCTTCCATCGCCTGGCCAGCCGGGCCCATCTCACCGAAGCCGGAACTGAAGATCACCACCGCGCGAACGCCGTGTTTACCAAGCGCTTCGACGCTCTGGAGAACCTCGCTGGCTGGCACAGCAACGATCGCAAGGTCTACCGGTACTGGTAATCGATCGATCGATGGGTAGCAGGTCATCCCTGCAATCGACGGATATTTTGGATTGACCGGCAGAATGCGCCCTGCGTAACCCTTGGCGATCAAGTGTTTGAGGGGCCTGCCGTTGATCTTGCTGAAATTGGACGATGCGCCAATGATGGCGATGGAGCGCGGATTGATCAGGTTCGCAATGGTCTTGGTACGGGACCGGGTTGATGTGTTCATGGCGGCTTAGTTGGTAAAAGCTGATATGCCGGTTTGTGCCCGGCCAAGCACCAGCGCATGAATGTCGTGCGTTCCCTCGAGCGTGTTTACGGTTTCCATGTTCAGCATATGCCTGATGACATGATAACTATCGGCAATGCCGTTGCCGCCGTGAATGTCACGGGCCATCCGCGCAATGTCGAGGGCCTTACCGGCGCAATTTCGCTTGAGCAGAGAAACCATCTCCGGGCTGGCGCGCCCGTCATCGCGTAATCGGCTCAGACGCAGGCACGCGTGCAGTCCGAGCGTAATCTCCGTCTGCATATCAGCAAGCTTTTTCTGGATTAGTTGATTGGCGCCCAACGGTCGACCAAACTGAATTCGGTCAAGCGCGTACTGACGCGCGGCATGCCAGCAGAACTCCGCGGCGCCCATGGCACCCCAGCATATTCCAAAGCGCGCATTATTCAGGCAGGCAAAGGGCGCGCCGATGCCGCGCGCTCCAGGAAGGCACTGCGCCGCTGGAACAAACACATCATCCATCAGAATCTGCCCGGTCGGGGAGGCGCGCACAGAGAATTTGCCTTCGATCTTGCTTGTAGCCAGTCCCTCCATGCCACGTTCAAGAATGAAGCCTCGCACCGTTCCTTCGTCGTCTTTCGCCCAGACAATCATGACACTCGCGATCGGCGCATGAGTGATCCAGGTCTTTGTGCCCGACAGCCTGTAGCCTCCGCCCACCTTGCGCGCGTGGCTTTTCATGCTGCCCGGATCCGAACCGTGGTCGGGCTCAGTGAGGCCAAAACAGCCAAGCTCTTCAGCCCGCGCCATCGCCGGTAGATAGCGCTCGCGCTGCTCCTGGCTACCGAACAGGTAAATGGGCATCATGCTCAGCGTGGTTTGAACACCCAGCGCCGAACGAAAGGATGTGTCGACCCTCTCGAACTCTCGCGCAATTAGCCCGTAGGCGACATAGCTGATGCCGGAACAACCGAAGCCTTCTATCGTGGCGCCCAGAAAGCCGAGCGCGGCCATCTCTTTCATCACTTCGATGTCGAAGGTTTCGTTGCGATTGGCCTCGAGAATGCGGGGCATCAGCCGATCCTGCGCGAAGGTCCGCGCAGCATCCCGGATCATCACTTCCTCCGGGGTGAGCAAGTCCTCGAAGCGCAAAGGGTCCATCCAGTCGAAAGAAACGTCCCGCATGGCCGCTTTGCGCAGGACCATCGCATCTGGCGTTTCGTATTGCATGCTAATCCTTGATCCTAGCCGGCCGGTAGTGGTGCAGCGCGAAACTTGGGAATGCCGGCTTCGTCACTGATGTCCTCGAAATACGCCTCCACGCGCATGCCAATTTTCAGTTGTTCGGGCAAACATCCGGTCACCTGTCCGTACATGCGCACGCCATCGTCCAGGTCAATCAGGCACATCAGGATAGGAAGATCGCCTTCCCAGGCCGGATAGTTCATCGAGACCAAGTTCGAGATCGTGAACGAGTATACGGTCCCGAACGGCTTGGCCTCGGTCCATGCCAGATCACGGCTCCCGCATTCAATGCACCAAGGCTTGGGAAAGAAATTGAATGTCGAGCACTTGCCGCACTTCTGTAATACCAGCTTGCCTTTTTTGGCGGCGGTCCAGAATGGACGGGTCAGGTCGGTAATTTGCGGCAGCGGTTTGCCCGAAATTTTGTTTGTCATTTATTATGGCTCCGTTCCAAGAATCAGCGATATGCAGCTTCGGCCAGGACGCCCGTAGGGAATTCCTCCGAAACCGCACGCGGCGCCGATCGTCGCATTCTTGATCTGCCTTACGCCGGCCTCGCCCCGCAATTGCGTGACGGCTTCGATGAGAGGCGCAAAGCCGCCTATGGCGCCACCGGGCTGCCCGCCTGACAACTGCCCGCCATCCGTCAAGAGAGGAAAGTCGCCGTCGAACCGGAGGTCATGTTCTTCGATGAAACGGCCTCCGTCGCCTTTCTTGCAAAATCCGAAGTCCTCTATCGTCATCGCCACGATGAACGGGTAATCGTCGTAAGGCTGGAGAAAATCGATCTGCTTGTGCTGGACGCCGGCCACCTTGAGCGCCTGTGGCGCCGACTCAAAAAATCCCGTGTACGTGACATCGGGCAGCGAGCGGGAACCACGGTAGAAATTGTTGGCCTCGCCAAACCCGAGCAAATAGACGGGACGGTCGGTAATCGTCCGGGCCGTCTCGGCGGACGTCACGATGTATGCCAGTCCGCCATTGACGATCGGAACGCAATCGAGCAGGCGGATCGGATCAGACAGGACGCGGGAATTCAGATAATCGGTAATTGTGAAAGGTTGGCGATAGATTGCTGCAGGGTTGAGGGACGCATGATAGCGCGCGGTAACCGCGACCTTGCCCAACTGCTCCAGCGTCACGGGATATTGATGCATGTATCGGCGCTGCAATAGCGCGAATTGGCTGCCTGCACCCATCACCCCGAAAGGACCTTGAAAATCCCAGAAGACGCCGCGGGTGCGCTCAGGCGAGAGCGGAAGCCCCGGCGCCACGGATGGCATGCTCAGCGGTGTATCGGCCCCCATCACCAGCACCCGGTCAACAATGCCGGCACGGATCATCGCTGCGGCGCGGATCAGCATGGACGCGGCCGAGGCTCCGCCCTGGTCCGCACGCAGCAATAGCTGGGGGCTGATCCCGAGAACTTCGGCGATGGCCGCCGACCAATTTACGGTATGCGCCACCTCGGCATGCGCCACGCCGAGTCCTTGGCCATCGAAGTCATTCTTCGACATGCCGGCGCTGTTCAGTGCGAGCTCCGCTGCCCAGGCAATGTACTCGTCAACGGTCAGAGCGCGCTCGCCGGGTTTGTTCCTGCTGTAAGGCGTTCTTCCGTAACCGACGATGGCGACATCTGCAGACATAAGGCGTTCTCTCGAATATTGGGTTGAAAAGCGGGTCGATGAGACAGCGACGCTCACCGCCCCAAAAACGCAGGTGGACGGCGTTGGGCAAAGGCCGTCATTCCCTCTTTCTGGTCTGCCGCATCAAAGCAATTCAAAGGCGCGACGTTCCAGCAGCAATCTGGCAGCCGCCGATGGCGCTGCGCCCGATCAGGAAAGTTGCGCTTGCCGGGGCCGATGCCCCGCTCGATGAGGTCTGCCCCGACCGCAAAATGCGTGCTGCTTCCGCACAGGATCGCGCAGCGCGTGCTTTCATCCTCTTCAACCTCGCGAAAGGCATCCGACAGCGCCTTTCGCAGTTGCATGTTGAGTGCGTTGCGCGCCTCTGGGAGATTCAGTCGTAACCGCGCCACCCCCTCCGCTGGATGACCGATCAGCACCGGCGTCGGAACTTCTGCCATACGCACCTCCCGGATTTATCTTCTTTTTGTTTTCTTGGCCGACGTACTTTCGGGATCTACCCAATATTCATCAAGTTTCATTTTTCAATAGTGGATATTCAAATTGCAAATAGGCTTAGTGTGCCGATTATATTTTGATTTCAATAACATAAGTTGTTCGCTGTCTTATTCTGACTGGCGCACCATTTCCTGAACTGACTTGCGAACCGCGGGGTCGGTTGTCCGCCCAGGCGGCCTGGAGGGCGCCATCGGGCTCAAGAAATACGCGGTCGCGAAATATCTGCTGGCCACGAATGGCATTTTTGGCTTGCTGATGACCGGATATGCGATGAACAAGGCCGCGCTCGACAGACTGCCGCCAGATCTGCAGAAAGTCGTGCTCGATAGCGGACATAGCACATGATCATGCATTGATCGAAGGGACTCTCGACAATCCGCAAAAACTCAAATCAGCGAGTGTATGATGAAGCTAAATGCCGAAGAGAAGGCGATGTTGTCCGGCGAATTTGGTCCGGCGCGGCAATGGGCGATCGACCATCAGATCAAGGTCGGTCGTTATCTTGGGGCTCAAGATTTCGTGCCGGTCGTGCAGGCTCATATCATGGCGGATACGGAGTCACTGGGCCGTGCCGGCGTCGAATGGCTGGAGCGCTGGACCCGGCTGCCGCTCGCTCAGCGACGGGTGCGCGTGCCGACGATCACGGATCCCCGCGGTACCGATTTCGCCGCTGCCGAACGGCTCAAGCAGCAGCCCTGGATGCTCGATCTGGAACGCCGTACGATCGCAGCGTTCGAGGCGCTCGGCGTGTTGATGACGAACACCTGCATCAACTACCAGACGATCATGCCGCCAGTGCGCGGCGAACACACCGCTTACGGCGACACGGGCGTCGTCATCTATACCAACAGCGTGTGTGGAGCGCGGTCGAATTTCGAGGGCGGGCCGTCCGCGCTCAGCGCCGGCCTCACCGGCCGCACCCCGCGTTACGGCTTCCACCTGGATGAGCGTCGCCAGGCGACGCTGCTCGTCGATGTCAAATGGACGCCGCGCGAACTCAATGACTGGGGCGCGCTGGGCGGCGTGGTCGGACGCCTCGCCGGTGACTATTGGCAGGTCCCCGCCCTGGTCGGTCTTGATCGCGTGCCCGGTTCCGACGAGATGAAACACTTCGGCGCCGCGCTCGCGAGTTTTGGATCGGTCGCCCTGTTTCACATGGTAGGGATCACGCCGGAGGCCATCAGCATCAATGACGTGCTTCCTGCCGGTCGCTCGATCCGCACCCATGTCGTGGACGAAGCCAGCGTCCGCGCGCTGCAGGCGAGCTATCTCAAGGAGATCGACAGCGTTGATCTGGTGGTGTTCTCCGCGCCGCAACTTAGCTTGATTGAAATGCAGCAGGTTGCCGATCTGCTCGATGGCCGCCGCGCGACGATTCCGCTGCTTGCGATCACAAGCCCGCAGATAAAGCCCGACGCCGATCGCATGGGCCTCACCGCCCGGATCGAGGCCGCAGGCGGCAGCGTGTTATCGGGGATGTGCTTCTATCAGAGCTACGCGCGGGAGATGGCGGAAGCCAATGGCTGGAAGCGTTTGGCCACAAACTCGGCGAAGCTGACCAACATCATCGGCGGTTACGGCTACAGGCCTGCGTTGCTCTCGATGGAGGCCTGCGTTGCGGCCGCGTGTTCCGGAGGAAGGATCAGCTCATGAGCGAAACGATTTTTTACGCCAGCGCCGGCATGGGACAGAAAGTTCGCGGCTCCGCGCTCGTGGCCAAGGACGGGTTCTCCGCCCGCTACGATCTCGACCGCATTCGCGGCGTGGTCTCGCGTCCCGAACACAAGCTTGTGGGGGAAAACTATGTCGGACGCATTCTCGTGCTCGACGCGGCAAAGGGCGGTGTGGCGACGGCCTGGATGCTTTACGAGATGGCTGCGCGCGAAATGATGCCGGCTGCCCTGGTGCTCAATGCCGTGAACCCGATCATGGTTCAAGGCGCGGCGTTTGCCGGTACGACTTTGATATCCGGATTCGATTGCGACATTACCAGCGTCATCCCTTCCGGGGCGACGGTGGAGATCGATCCGACGGCGGAGCGGCCTTACATCCGCATAGTCTGACTTCAAATGGTCTAAAGTTCTCGGCGCGGAGCAATCGTATGTCTGTCATCGCGTGGTGCCGGCCGGGAAAGCGCGCATGGCTGCGCTGGCTGGGATTTCTTCTGGTGTTGCCGTATTCAGCGGGTGTCGCCCAGTCCGTGCCGGTGTTGGGCTACGTGGCCGCAAAGATGCCAACCCAACGCGGCTTCAAGTCTTTCGACAAGGATTGACCGAACTGGGCGACGCCGAAGGCAAGAACATCAGGATCGACTGCCGCGAAGCTGTGCTGGATGGCGAGTATTGCGGCGTCATGGGCGAGTTGGTCGGCAGGAAGGTCGATATCGTTCTGGCTGCGAATATCGCGATGGCGGCCGCCAAGACAACCAGTACCATCCCCGTGGTTTGCAAAAAAAGCCAAGATGGTTCACATCGCCACTACCTTAAGAGTTAAGGCGCGCGGAGCGAGGTTAGATAATTTCATCATTCTTGTTGTCAGTTTCACCAAAGCGCCGAAGAGTGGCTGATTTTGTGCCGGCATAAAGCCGCTCAATATTCGGAGAAATCTTCGCGTTCTCTCTTTCGAACAGGCTATTCCCCTTGAGGTCACTTTCGACGAGGAGGGGCCCAAAACGCTCGACATCGAGAACCCAGATAGCTTGGGCGAGACCGAGCTCTTCCTTCCAGTAGACTCCCGCCACGCGTTTGATTCCTCGGCCCAGCAGCGCGCCCGTACCGTAGCCAACGGTGGTGAGATAAATAGCATTGTTTGGCACAAATGAACGACGATAGGTTTCCGACGTCATCCCGCCTTTTCCGATAATGATGTTGCAGCCCGAGAGCTTAAACCAGCCGTCAAGCCAGGTTGCGAATCGGAAAGAAGCCGTTGCCGTCACCGCTCCTACCGTATAGGTGCCATCGAGGTTGGCCGTTGCGGCTGGCGAGCAATGAAAATTTACCAGACCTAACTCTTCTCTCTTCGCGGGCATACCTACGCCGTCTTCGATAGCGCGCTTATAGGCACCTTCGCGAGCGGTGAAGACGCGGCCAGTAAGGTAGACCACGGTTCCGATTTCGAGTTCCGCCAATTCCTTAATTGTGGGAGGAAGCACAAGGTGAACGGTCTTGAGACTATCGGTCATGTCATTCACTCCGCCGCGATCTGGACAGGGTGTTCCCATTCAACGGTTGAGCGACGCGAGTAGTCGGTAAACCACATAGGATCGGTCCGGAACTCGACTCGGCCATCCTTATAGAGGCGAGCACTTGCTCGGCGGGAGGAGAGACAAAACATATGGACGCTCATCGGAAGACCGCCGGTGTGGCAGTATCCGACCTCGATGTGACAATCAACCACCATGCTGGATCCCATAAATCCCATGGCACCCATGCCGATGCTATTGCCGAGCTCTTTGAACTCCTGTTCAAGCTCAGCGATACGCGGGTCCGGGTTTCTGTCACCGACTACTCGCAGACATGCGGCCTGCTTGCCGAGCACCATGCAGGTATCCTTGGAGCCGCCCAGCCCGACTCCGATGATGGCAGGCTGGCAGGCAAGGCCACGCCTACCAAATCCGATCAACGTATCGAGATAAAATCGCTTGATGCCATCTATGCCATCGCCCGGAAACAGCATCCGGTAGTCCGAACCAAACAGACCGCCCTTGTGCACGGTTGTCAGATCGACCCAATCAGCATCGGGATGAAACGAGTATTCAATTTCGGGAGCGTTGATGCCAACGTTATTGTTGTGGTCGGTGCGCCAAAGCGGATGGACTCGATTGGGGCGCAGTGGCACCTCGGTAGTTGATATCGCGGTGGCCCGGCGTAGGGCGGTCTCAAGCGCTATCGGGCCCCCTTGAATTTCGGCTTCATTACCTATTTTAACGTACCAACGCGGCAAGCCGGTATCCCCGCACATCGCGCGGCGATCTTCCTTGGCGGCTTCGTAATTTTCCAGCATGGCTTGAATGACAAAGGCTGAAAGATCTCCCTTTTCCGTATTAGCGCAGGCTCGCAGTCCGCCGAGATAGTCATCGGGAATTTCGATGGCTGCTTTTGCCATCAAGGTCTCGGCGGTACGTTGCAAATCGGCAATATCAATCATTGATCACTCCGCCGCCCGAGGTGAATCCGTCAGAAGCGACTCACCTGGCTTCACAATGGTGAATTCCACCGGCGCGTCGTCAACGAGAAGTTTTCCATCTACTTCGCGCGCAACTGTATACCGGGAAGTTGCCAGATCTCCCGGCGCCGGGAAGTCTGAACGAAAATGCGCGCCACGGCTATTCTTTCGTTGCTGAGCAGCAACCGTTATGATGCGGCTCGTCTCGCAAAGTGAACGTAAGTTCAGCCAGTCATGCCAGGTTAAGTTGAATGAGCGGTTGCTGTCTGAAACTCCCGTTTCAAGAAGTTCCCGTTCGATATCCGCAATCACGGTTAGTCCACGCTCAAGACCGGCACCGTCACGCACGACACCGACATCGTCCCACATGGTATCGAGCAGCCGTTCGCGCAGGCCATAAAGATTGCCTGGTTTCCTGCGGAATGGCCATGTTGCGCGATCAATTTCAGCTTTCAATATATCCTCATTGGGCGGGCGATGGAATGGATGTTCCGCAATCCATTTTGGCATCTTGTCGCCAGCAATCCCGCCAAATACCGTTGAATTTGCGACGCCATTACCTCCAAGTCGGTTCGCACCATGCATGCCGCTTGCATCTTCCCCGGCGACAAATAGGCCTGGTTTTTCTGTAGACGTGTCCGGTTCGCATACTACCCCACCCATGAAGTAGTGCGCGGTCGGTACGACCTCCACCAGGCCGCCTGCGAGATCAAAGCCGCAATCTTTGCAGCGATCCACCATTCCCTTAAATTGCTTCCTGACTAGATCCGGACCGAGATGACTCATTTTTATGTAAACGCCGCCATTGGGGGTCGTGCGCCCGGCCTTCATCTCGGCATAGATGGCGCGGCTGACGTCGTCTCGTGTCGCCCGCTCTAGCTTGGCATCGTAGTCGCCCATGAAACGGTATTGTGCGCCATTGAGCAGGTGGCCTCCAGATCCGCGCAGCCCTTCCTCGAGAACCGTACCGGTCATGCGAGTGTCAGGTCCGGCAAGCAATCCCGTCGGGTGGAACTGTACCATTTCCATGTCACGCAACGGTAATCCCAGGCGAAGTACCATGGCCAGCCCGTCCATGCTCTTGTCGCCTGAAGGGGTGTGGTAACGGTACATTGTCGGCCCGCCACCGGTTGCAAGAAGAACAGCTTTGGCTTCAATAAAGCGGAAGATGCCGCTGCGAATGTCGATCATCAGCACGCCCGAAAGCGATAGATCATCTTTCGCGGGGATTAGTGCGACTGCACGATGTTCTTCTAGCCGCTGGATCGGGCGAGCCCACACCTGCTCCATAAGGCGATTGATGATCTCGATACCTGTTAGATCACCTTTATGGACGGTACGATCGAAAGTCTGCCCGGCAAAGGCTTTGCCGTGAAGACTGCCATCTGGATTGCGATCGAAGAAACATCCGATTTCGTTTTCCAGCTCCCGCACACGCTCAATTGCAGTTGTAACGAGAGTCCAGGCTAGTTGCTGGTGTGGCAACCATTTGCCACCTTCAATGGTATCCATAAAATGCCGCTCGATGGAATCCCCGGCATGCAGGGCGACGTTGTAGCCGCCCTGTACCATACGGGTACAACCGCATTTTCCAAGTAACCCCTTGGTTGCGACGACGATGTTCAAATCGGGATTGGTTTTATAAGCGTGAAGGGCCGCAAACAGCCCCGCGCCCCCGGAACCGAGGATGAGAATATCCGCTTTCGCGCGTTCGATTTCCATAAAATGGCCCTCAGAACACGCGAACAAGAAATACGAAAGCGATGATCGCGGAAACTCCCACCGCCAGAGTCGCCAACTGTTTCTGAATGTCGCGCCAATCAAAATTCTCAATAATGAGGAGCCGAAGCCCGCCAAACATATGAACGGTGAAGAAGAAAATAAGAAGTGCTTCAGCGGACTTTACGAGCGGTTGGTCAGCCCAGTAAAGAAATCCATCAAGCCGTTCGCTTTCGCGGATAGCAAGTCCCAAGACGAGGAAGTGCAGCGGCAGAAATGCAGCCAGTGCAAGGCCTGAGATACGATGAGTCATCGCCGCGATCCAAAGAAGATTCATTCGATATGCTCGTCGGCGAACTGTCATGCAAGCACCATGGCGTAGACCGCGCGGAAACCAAGAATGATCAAGACCAGTCCAAACCCGGCAGAAAACCTGTCTGCGGCGATCCCTTTCAGGGGAGACCATTCGACGACGATATTGCGTATTCCGATTGAAGCATGAACGGCGGCAGCAAAAACGAAGGCACTATAAAAGACAGCCCAGGCGAGGCTGCCGCGAGTGCGCTGCAGAATTTCCGAAGCGGTCAAGCCTCTACGGGTCGCGTAAAAAATCACTATTAAATGAATGATGACCATTGGAAAAAGGATGGCGGCAGTGCCGCGTTGCCAGATGTAAGAGCGGACGTTCATATATTGCCACCGAAATAAGCCTGCGTCGACTTGCGTTTGAGCCCGGCGATGGAGCGTGTTGGATTCAGGCCCACGGGGCAGTGTTCCTGGCAGGATTGATGCGTGTGGCAGGTATGACAGCCGCCGTCTTCCGAAATCGTGCGAAGACGCTCCTTGTTGTTAACGTCGCGAACATCATTGATGAGAGTCCAAGCTCGGTTGAGTGCGGCGGGGCCCAGATAATCCTGGTTCCAGCGTACGACGTCACACGCTGAATAGCAGACACCGCAGTTGATGCATTCAATCGCGGCATCCACCAAAATTCGCAACGGATGATCCGGCTTGATGGATTGAATCTCATCATTTCGCGTCGTCGATGCTTCGAAGACTCCGTTTGCCTTTTGCCATTTCTCAAAGAACGGGCGCATGTCGGTCGTTAGGTCTTTGATGACCGGCAAGTTTGTGAGCGGTCCGATTCTAACCACTCCGTCTTGAGTGACTGCTGAAACGCGTGTGCGGCAGGTCCAGCAAGGCCGTCCATTGACCGTCATCGCGCACGACCCACACATGCCCACGCGACAAGCGAAGCGGTACGATAGGGTCGGATCAATATGGCGCTGAACCCACGTGACCACGTCCAAAACGGTTTGGTTCTGGCGCGCGGGAACCTGATAGGTCAGATATTCTCCAACGTCAGTTCCGCGCCAAAGGGTCACTGCTAGTTCCGTCGTTGGGTTGGGAGGCATGCGCAAACTCGCTGTTATCTTAGAACATCAGCATAGGGGGAACCGGGGGACAGCCAAGTAAAAAAACCCGTTTGTAATCTCAAAGGCTCTGGAGCTTTGGTGTTGTCTGATGATGTTACTGCTGGTGTCGGGAGAGGGCCACCCCCTGTTTCGTCGCCTGCAGCACTACTTGCCTCTGAAATCAGTTGAACAGCAAATAGATTGGGCTTGACCATGCGCGGTGTCCGTCTTCTTGCTGAACGCGGACGTAGAGCCGCATCTCCTTTTCGGCACTCCGTTTAATTTGACGATGGTGAATCACGCTTCGTTCGGTCATGACATTCGGCAAGCGCTGAAGGGTCGCCGCTCGTTCCAATCCGCCGGCATCAAACACCATTTCATCGAGCCCAATATCGGCAATTGCGACCTCCGCCGATATTGGTTTTGTAGTGAAGGCGATCCGACCGGCATTTTCCTCCAACCAGAGGTCGATCGCGCCGAAATTGCCGGTGGTCACTGCCTTCCAAATGAGCGCAGCGCGCCCTTGAAGCTGAATTCCGCGATCGAGATTCCAGTTGTTGATGACGTTCGCTCGCAAGATCGCATTGTCGCTGATATTAAGAGTGCCATCCCAATTCGTGGTACGGGCCCTTCCGCGATATTCAGCTCCTCGATAGCCGAGGCGAATTCGCGTTCCAAGATCGCTTGCGCGATAGGGGCGCACGGTTTCAACGAGATTCACGCCGTCGAAAATATCGACACGCTCAATTGGCGAGGAACCAATCGCTTCGACGTGTAGTTCGATATAGTCGGAAGCGACCTGGGCGATGTCGCCCATCATCAGCGTGTGACTCCGGTTGACCACGGTAGAATCGAATGCTGGGTCACGACTGAAGATATCCGCTTCTTTTGGCAGGCGGACCGTCACGTTCAATATCATTCGGTTGCCGGTCGTTGCGTAGTGATGCCGGCGCCGCATAGCCTCGAAAATTGCGTCACGGCTCAGTTGGGGGGCGACAAAGCAAGTCAAGCCGCCCTGGCTTCCAAAAAAAGACGCGCCTGGATAGCACGCGCCGGGGCGCCCTTTGTGGCCGTCAGAATTGGCCACAATACCGATCCGGTAGCCCTTCTCGAAGGCATCGCGCAAGATCCATTCGAATGTGCCCCATGCGGAATGCACCTCGACAGCAGTCTCCAGCTGCACGTCATGAGCGTAACGGATGTCGGCGTAGCGCCCGCCGATATGAGCGACGACGACGCAATCCTTGCCTTTCAGCTTGTCAAACAGTGCATGCGCGGTATGGGCGTCGGTGCCTTCGTCAGATATGTCTGCCAAATCGGCAATCTGCGCGTGCGACGATCGATGAATCGTTTCGCCTTCGCGCCGGTAGTGGACGTTGCGATCGCCGCCGACGGCCGTATTGGCTGACCATTCGTATCCCGGGATACAGACGAACTGCCCGGGTCGATCGAACTCGTGCGACAAACGGTTCAACTCCTTCCAGAAGTCTCCGGTGATCTGGAAGTCGTTGCCCTGATGACCCATGACATCAAGAAACGCCTTGTCGCGTCCGAATTCGAAATATTCGCGAGCAGGATTGGTGCCAAGCGTCTCGTTGGACTGGCCATGGGTATCTCCCCAATAATGAACAAACTCGGTGTTTGGCGGGGCGACGCGCAACGGGTTCGAACGGCAGAGTTCATTGCCGCGCCCATCAAGGATGCTGATGGTGAAGTCGCCAGGATCCGAGATTTTTAAATTGGCGATGGTTGCAGAAAATTGTCCGGGCTCGATGTGTATCGCTTGAGGTAACCCTTCAATATTGCCGGAACTGCTGATTTGTAACATGGCATCAATTACGTTGGACGGGTTACCCCACTTGTCGTTGGCCTTGATAGCAAGCCGAAATGATTCGCCCACGCGAACCAGCGTTGGAACGATGGCGTGCCATTGCACGGGCGGACCAGAGACGATTGCTATCTTGGGGCTCTCCGGCAGCGGCACGTAATCATACGTTGCGATCGGGTCCGCCAAGACGCGAAACTCGAATTCGCTCTCACAATATGTCTGCATTCGGATTCCGGGAGATCCGAAGCGGCGATCGCCAAACCGGACGCTGATTGTGTCCCCTGGCGCGAGAAAATGTTTGACCACGCCAATATAGAGCGACCGGCTCCAGGGCCGGATATTGCGCTTGAATTCCCATTTGCATTCAAGCGTCGCTCCGTTCGATGCTTCAATGGTTGTATAACCTGGTGCCTTCGGATCGTCGAACTGGACCGGGCCGAAATCCGTAGCAAAGCGAAAACCGATCTTAATCGAGCCGGTGTCGTCGATACCGAACGCCCCGGCGGTGTAGGTCAGGATAAACGATTGATACGATCCCGCTTCGAACGAGCCAGACGGCTGCAGTGTTGCGGACCCCATGAGGTCTGGCCGATAGTCAGAATAGGGCATTTGCGGCTGATGCCTTGATCAGAGGATACGGATAAACGGACGTTCCTGCGTCGGGTCGACCTCGACGGTAGCCTCATTCGGAATGGCATTCGTGATGTCGAGACCGCAGCCGAAGATCATAGTAAAGCGGCAAGCGCCATTCCTGAACCATGATAGGAATGACCCTGTTCAACACGAGCGCTGCCGCTAATACACCCGCGTGCTTTCATTTCGTGCAACATCCAGGCGGTCGCAACGCCACCCTTTGCGGCATCGAGCACGACCACGCGGCCGCAGTAACTTTGGCCCGCAGATCCGTAATTGTGGGTATACGGACTAATCGTTCGTGTGGCGGCAGGCCAGCCCAGTGCTCAAGGCATTCGACCCCTGCCACACCGAGCGGTTCCGTGTCTGCCATAATGTGGGCCTGAATGACCGGAACAAAATCATCAACTCCGAAATATTGTCCGACTTTGATTTGATGTTCGATGGCCCACTGTCGCATTTGGCCAAATTCGCCGGAGCGCATGGCCTGTTGTTCGCCGGTTAGTCCCACGCGTCAGTCCTCTCTTAGGGAGGCAATTGATAGCGATGCGCCTTGCAGCTACGGCAGCTGAATGGAATTCAGATATTTTTCGGCTTTGACTAGCCTATTCGGCAACAGTTCCGGCAGCTTTGATCAACGGCACCCATTTGTCGATTTCCGCATTGACGAGATATCCTAGCGCTTCGGGAGTCCGCTGCTCGGGCGGTGGAACGTCGGCCCCAATTTCCGCGAGACTTTTGGCTACAGCCGGATCTTGCATGGCTTTTTGAACGGCCGCATTTATACGAAGGACGATTTTTGGGGGAGTGCCTTTCGGCATGAACAGCGCCGTCCAAGCGATAGTTTGAAGTTCGGGCAAGCCAGCCTCTGTTGACGATGGTACGTTCGGTATGGATTTGGCGCGATTTGGGATCGTGACGACGATGCCATTCTCGCCGCCCGACAAAATGTGCGGCGTGGCAGTGACAACCTGATCGAACATCGCGTCGATCTGCCCACCAAGCAGGTCATTCGTCGCTTGCGAAAGGCCGCGATATGGCACGTGTTGGGTATCTGCCCCCGTGAGGTGATTGAAGAGTAACAGTGTCAAATGCGAGATCGATCCGACGCCGGCGCTACCCATAGTCATGCTGCCTTTGTTCGCTTTAGCATACGCGATGACGTCGTTGAGTGTGCGAACCGGCAGCGCCTTTCTTGTAACCAGGACCATCGGCGTACTGGCGACCAGAATTACTGGTTCGAAATCACTTCGCGGATCATAGGAAAGATTTTTATACATTCCTAGGCTGGCAGCGTGCGTGCCGAGGTTGCCCATCACCATTGTGTAACCATCGGGAGCAGCCCTGGCCACGCGTATCGCGCCAATAGTGCCACCGGCACCCGTCGTATTCTCCACGATGACCTGTTGACCGAGCAGAGGACTAATGAATTGTGCCACGATCCGGCCGAGGACGTCCGTTGGTCCTCCTGCGGAAAACGGCACAACCATCGTAATTGAGCGCGCGGGGTATTGCTCCTCAGCCTTCACATTGGACGTAGAGGAAGCGAAGATCATTACGATAGCTAAATAGCGAGCGGCACGAAGATCCATCATTCACCCTCCCATCCGCATACCTGATAAAATGCGTCGACGCGCGATCGTGCTTATCTCGTTTCAATACCTACCTATCAGGCCGGAATCGCAATAAAGCATGCCTGTTCCGAGAATGTCATCCGGGCGGCTTGAAATTCTTGCCATTCTCAAGCCGATCCTGATCGACCTGAAACGGTCCCGATTCTGATTTGTCAGTAGTCGGGTCGGCGCGGGCACCGAGGTTCTGTTGCTTTGGCGGGTAGAGCCGCTGTGTGCACCGAAAACCCTATCCGGGTTTATCGAATGATGGAATCGGCCAAATTGGCGCGCTGATCGCGCTGATCTGCTTTGTATTGGCCGTGCCGGCCTCGCCATTCAAGTCGAAGAGCCGGCTTGAGGCTGAGAATGCCGCCCTCCGACATCAATTGATCGTTGTGCAGCGCAAGATGCGCCCGTCAGCTCCGGGTCACGAAAAGCGATCGCTGGTTCTTGATCGAGATTTACCGATGGTTCCCGTCGTTTCTGCAGGTCCTCACGATCACCCGTCCCGAAACGCTGGTGCGTTGGCATCGGGCCGGCTTTCGCCGTTATTGGCGCTGGAAATCGCGCTCGCGGGGAGGGCGCCCGCAAATCGATGTGGAACCAGATACGCTGATCCGGCAGATGAATACGGAAAACCAGCTCTGGGGTGTGCCGCGCATCCACGGAGAATTGCTCAGCTTTGGTTTGGCGTCGGGCAAGCAACGGTCGCCACATACATGGTTAAGCGACGCGGGTTGCCCAGTCAGGGGTGGCGGACCTTTCTGCGCAATCGCACGCCGCATATTGCCGGACTATTGCGGCTAGTCAGCGCGTCGATGCGGTTCTGCTTACGCCCTACGCGGCGTCGCGCAGGCCGGCGAGGAAGGTATCGACGCTTTTGAACAAAGCTGAGGCGTGCTGGCTGAGTTCGCCGGACGCGACCAGGACGTTGTTG
>ODAK010000537.1_pt1 | contig 43509 bp, 37 predicted proteins | sample 1539591 | NCBI WGS metagenome assembly ODAK01 (sample SAMEA3539303, study PRJEB22396) | soil metagenome | biome: tundra; feature: field; material: soil | place: USA | collected 2010-05 | depth 0.15 m
GCCCTGCGCGATGTGTTGAATCCGCAGGGCGCCATACATCTCATGGTGTATGCCGCCTACGGCCGGGCCGGTATTTATATGCTGCAAGAATATTGCCGCCTGCTGCGCATCGGCACCACGGCGCAGGACTTGCGGGATCTCGGCAGCCTGCTCGAGGCGCTGCCCAAGGACCATCCGTTGGCCCAATTGCTCAGCCGAGCGAAGGATTTCCGCGAGCCCGCGGCGATCGCGGATGCCCTGCTGCATCCGCGTGATCGTGCCTACACCGTGCCTGAACTCTACGCGTGGCTCGAGCGGTGCGGCGTGTCTTTCGGCCGCTGGCTCGAACAAGCGCCTTATTTACCGCAGTGCGGCGCTTTGGCCAACACCCCGCATGCCGAACGGCTTTGCGCCCTGCCCGAACCCGAACAACATGCGGCTGCCGAATTATTTCGCGGCACGCTCACGCAGCATCGCCTGATTGCCCACCGCAGCGACGCACCGGGCGCGAAGTCCGCGATCCGTTTCAGCGGCGAGCAGTGGCGAGACTACGTTCCCATTCGATTGCCGTGGGCGCTGTGCGTTCGCGATCGGGCACCGCCCGGCTACGTGGCGGTGTTGCTGAATCCGGCTCACGAACACCGGGACCTGCTGTTGCCGATCAACGCCTGGCAGGAACGTCTGTTGGGTGCGATCGATGGACAGCGGAGCCTCGGTGATATAGTGCAGGAGTACGAGACCCGCGGCGGCGCGCATCGCGCCTTGCCGTTCTTTCAGCGATTGTGGCACTACGACCAGATCGTTTTCGATGCCTCGCGCACCCGCGCGGCGCTGTGACGCGGTGGAGAATTTGCAATGAATAGGAAGCAAATGTGGGTCGGTGCCATTCTCGTCTGGTTCGCAGCGTTCGGGACGCTGGTGAGCAGTGTCGGCCCCGCCGTCGCGCAAGCGCAGACGTCGTCGCCGAATCCGCCGCTCCCGCCGCTCGACCAATTGGTCGCACCGGTTGCGTTGTACCCCGATGCGCTGCTCGCGCAGGTGTTGACCTGCGCCGCCAGTCCGGGACAGGTCACGGAAATGAACACCTGGGTGCAGCAGAACCCGCAGTTGCACGGCACCGCGCTGCAGGATGCCGCGCAAGAGCGCGGCTATGATGCCAGCTTCGTGGCCCTCGCCCTCTTTCCGGACGTGCTCAACCAGCTCGCCTCGCAAATCGATTGGACCACCGAACTCGGCACGGCTTTTTTGAGCGATCCGCAAGGCGTGATGGATGCGGTACAGAGACTGCGGGCGCAGGCGCAGGCCGCCGGCAACCTCAAGAGCACCCCGCAGCAGGTGGTCAACACCGAGACTCAGAACGGTCAGCAAGTCATTGTGATCCAGCCCGCCAATCCGCAGGTGGTGTATGTGCCGGTGTACAACCCGCAAGTGGTGTACTGGCCGCCGCCTCCCGGAGTGGTTCTGTTCTCTTTTGGTTTAGGTATCGCGATCGGCGCGGCGATCAGCAACAACAACTACTACGCTCCCTATGGTTGGGGCGCGTGGGGTATGGGTTGGCACAGTCACACCGTGGTGTGCGTGGGCCGGCCCTGGGTGCCGCCGCCCTATGCACGCTATCCCTATGTGCGGCCCGTACCCGTGCCCTACGGCGGTTATCGTCCGCGGCCCTATGTCTATGCGCCGACGACGATCAACGTGAACAGAACCACCGTCAACCGTTCCGGATATCCCGCGTACCCGGGCGGCGTGACCCCCCGTCCGACTCCCTACCAACCGGCTGCGCGGCCCCCGGCTGCGGTGCCGCCCGCGGGACGACCGCCCGCCGGCACGCCGCCAGGCGCCGGTGCGCGCCCGCCCGGAACGTCACCGCCCGCATCGACATTGCCCGCCGGGCGCCCGACGAACCCGTCCGCAGGCGCAACGCAGAATCCGCGGCCGGCGCAACCGGGGACCCCGGCCCAGCGTCCGGCTTCGTCCGGTTCGGGGTCGATGAACTACGGATCGCGCGGCTACGGCTCAGCCACCAACGTCAAGCCATCGGAGCGAGCGCAGACCAGCTCCAATGCATTCACCGGCTACCAGAACGGAAGCGCGGAGCGCGCCGCCAGTCAGCGCGGACAAAGCAGCGTGTCCCGCAGACAGGGAAGCGCCCCCGCCTCGAGGGGAAGCAATCCAGGCACGAAGCGTTAGGGAACTCAAGCACATGAACTACTCATCGATCATCCATGTATTCGCCGCGGCCTCGCTGTTGTGCTTCGGGCAATCCGCCGGCGCACAGGCTGTGCCGCAGAAGACTTTCGCCACGCCGGAGGACGCCGTCGTGGCGCTGGTGGACGCCACTGCAACGTCCAATACCGGTGAGCTTCGCGCCATCTTCGGGCCCGACGGAGACAAGGTCATCCAGTCGGGCGATCCGGTCATGGATCAGAGGAACCGTGAGGTCTTTCTCGTAGCCTACGGCGAGCGGGGCTCCCTGATGGAAGATGGTCCTTCACGCAGGGTGCTTTACATCGGAAACGAAGATTGGCCCTTCCCCATTCCGCTGGTGCAGGACGGTCAGACGTGGCGTTTCGACACCGCCGCCGGCGCTCAAGAGATCCTGGCGCGGCGCATCGGGCGCAACGAGCTCTCGACCATCAAGGTTTGCCAGGTCTACGTCGACGCCCAGAATGAATATGCCGCCGCGCCCCATGACTTTCGGTCGAGCGGCGTCTATGCACAGAAATTTGTCAGCTCTTTCGGCAAGCACGACGGTCTGTATTGGCGATCCGACGGTTTCGAGAACCAGAGCCCGCTCGGCCAATTCGCCGCGGACGCAGCCGCGCAAGGCTATCGCCGAACCCCGGGCCAGGCCGCGGCAGGCCCGGTCCCCTTTCACGGCTATCTCTACCGTATCCTCACCGCGGAAGGCTCCGCGGAAACTCCCCGCAGCTACATCGTCAACGCGCAGATGCGCAAGGGCTTCGCGCTCATTGCCTATCCGGCACAGTACGGGGTAAGCGGCGTGATGAGCTTCATCGTGAACCAAGACGACTTGGTGTATGAAAAGGACCTGGGTGCGAACACCGCGTCGCTTGCCGCCAAGATCAGTCGCTACGACCCCGCTGACGGTTGGAATCAGGTTGGCGATTAGAACCGCGACGCACACAAGGGCTGTCACCGCTGCGCCCGCACCGAGTGCTCTGGGTCGCGCCCCCCGTCGCTAGACCATGCGCAGCAGCACGGAAAAAAAAGCGAACAAACCGATCACGAGTATGCCGATCACGACCGCCAGGAGTGGCGTCTGCGTGATGATCGGAGCCATGGGCTCGCCTTCCACACCTGCAATCGGCCTGTATGGATCGCTCCACAGGTAGCGCACCATACGCCGATACTGCTGCGCCGAAATCACCAGCGCCGCCACGCCGGCGCCGATCAGCGCCAAACCCAGATGGCGCGGCGCTTGAGGCCGAAGCGCCGGAGCCACGTGCTCCATGTCCTGCAGCCGCTGGAAGAATTGCACGATGGTGAACCCGAAGCCTATGAGGGCCACGGCGGTGCGCACCCACGCCATGAGGGTGCGTTCGAGCGCCATGCGGGTGCGGATCCAGGCAAAATGGCTGTCCGAAGTGACCCGCACTTCGAATCGGGGGCTCGGTTCTTGGGTCGCGCTCATGACTCTCCCGGTTCACACGCCGGCTCCGCACCGGTGTCCGGCATGATTCACCAAGGGCCCGGATAATCGGCGAGCCGAACCCAAACGTCCGGCTCGCTAGGCGAACGCTACTGGCCGGTACCCGCGACGCACCCGTTTCCGCCGTCGGCGCAGATTACCACATACGTCGCGCGCTGGCCGCAGCCCGTGACGCCGACCGTGAATTGAGCGCGCTGCACCGTCTGGACCATGGGACCGAAGGTGGTTGGCCCCTGCATCACTTCGCTCGAGAGGACGGAACCGGTTGCCGCCGGACAGTTCATCTCGAATCGGGCCCGCGTGAGCGCGGTATTGACCGCCTCGTCCGATTTCGAGACGTTGAGCGGGGTAGTATTGCAGCCGGCGACGAACGCCACTGCCGCTATTGGCATAATTTTGAGCAATGGTGTCTTCATGGTTTGTACCACCACGGGTTGACCCGTTGTTTATCGAGTTACCACCGAATTTAGCGAGGAACCTCTGCAATCGTCTATACGACCAAAGTCCTCTTGCCGCCGCTTGCGCCATTTCACGTATGGTACCAACGCAATGGTACACACAATCAGGTACAGCATCAGCGCCGGGCTGCGGAACAAGTGAGTAAGCGCGGCTTACCGTCGCAGCGCCATCCGTCAATGCGGCAACCCCGAAACGCGCGCCGGCGAACTGGAGAACCGTTCGACCGCGTGCAGCAAGGCGCCGATATCCAGCGGCTTGCACAGATAAGCGGCGGCACCCTGGCGAATGCACTCATCGCGCAGACTAGGCGCGTCGTGCGCAGTGATGATGACGATGGGAAATTGCGCGCCCGCCGAGACGAGGGATTTCTGCACCTCCATGCCGGAAAGGCCGGGCATTTGCAGATCGAGCACGAGACAATCCGGCCGATCAAAGTGCCATGAGTCCAAGAATTCTGCACCCGAGGCGAAGCCGCGCGCGCAGAACCCCGCCGCACGCAGCACGCGAAGCACCGCCTTTCGAACCGAATCTTCGTCATCGACAACCGCAATCACGGGCCGCTCTCCTACCAGAGAGCATCCCTTTTACGCTCATTCAAACCGTTTGAATGTTGGACGTTAGGCCTGCTTCCAATTTAGGGTTGCCGTATCGGCACTCAGCGCCGGTTCGATCGCCACGCCCACGCGCGCGGCGAGCTGCACCAGCTCCGCAACCGAATGCGCGCCCATCTTTGACATAACACGTGCACGGTGCACTTTGACGGTCTTCTCGCCGGTGCCGAGGCCGACGGCAATCTGTTTGTTGAGCCGCCCATGAATGACTTGCTCCATCACCTGATGCTCGCGCGGCGTCAGCGTCTCGAGCCGCTCTTGAATCATGCGGCGAATGTCGCGCTCGCGACGCTGCTCCGCGTCGAGTTTGAGCGCTTTGTCAACCGCCGCGACCAGTTGCGCGTGATCGATCGGCTTGGTCAGAAAATCGACCGCCCCTTCCTTCATGGCATGCACACCGATATGCACGTCCCCTTTTCCACTCAAGAAGACAATGGGGCGCGCGCACGGCGACCCGGCAAGCGTGCGCTGCAACTCGATCCCGCTGAGCCCGGGCATGCACACATCGAGCAGCAAGCATCCGGGAGCCTCGGCGTCCTGCTGTTCCAGGAAACGCTCCGCCGACTCAAATGCGCTCACCTGATAGCCAGATGCATCCAGCAAGCGCGATAGCGCCATGCGAACCTCTCTGGCGTCATCCACTATGTACACTGTGGGCGTGGTGCCGCTCATTGCTATCCTCTCTGGTTGCTACCGGTAATGTGAAGTGAAACGCCGCTCCGCGGTCGGCTCTATTCGTTGCCCACAGCCGCCCGCCGTGCGCAACACTGATCGAGTGACAAATCGCCAGTCCCAACCCTAAGCCGCTTTCTTTGGTGGTGAAGAACGGGTCGAAGACGCGCTCGAGCTGATCGGTATCGATGCCACAGTCGAGAACCGAGATGCGTACGGCTCCCGATTCATCATCCAGACCGGCGACCACCTCCACCCGGCGGTCGCGGGCGGGATTATCGCTCAGCGACTCGCAGGCGTTCAGCACCAAGTTCAACAACACCTGCTGCAGCTCGATGGGGTCGCCGTTCACGGGCGGAACGTCTCCATCGATGCGTAAATTCACTTGAACGTTGCGCTCCATGAGTGCCCCGCGCGCAAGCGTCATCACATCGCCCACCACCTTGCCGATATCGACTCGCTGAAACTTGGTCTCACCGCGCAACAACAGTGCGCGCAGACTCTGGATGACCTGCCCGGCACGCTGGTCGTCGCTGACAATCTCCTGAAGTATCTCGCGCAGCTCCGCCACGTCGAGAGGTTCCCGCGCAGTCATCAGTTGCGCGGCCTGCGCATTGCACAATATGGCGGTCAGCGGTTGCTGCAGCTCATGCGCAAGCGCACCGGAGAGTTCTCCGAGCAGAGCCACGCGTGTAAGATGCGTCAGCTTTTGCTGCAGCTTCTTCAATTCCGCCGCGGCTCGATTGTGATTGCAATCGTCCATGACACAACCCGACATTCTGCGTATCGCGCCGCGTCCGTCGCGGAACACGTTGGCCTTGGTGCTGATCCAGCGGACCTCACCGTCGTGCCCAACCACGCGCAACTCCATCGCCATCGAACCGTCGGAACGCCGGGCCGCGGCGATCGCCTGCAAGACGCGGGAACGATCCGCCGGGTGAACCGCGGCCAGCAGAGTGTCGCGCGACAGCGCAACCCCCTCCTCCATCCCCATCACGCGGCGTACATGCGCGCTGGCCCAGATACGATCCGTCGCCGCATCCCAACTCCAAAAGCCGAAGCCTTGCATGGTGGAAATGACGGCCAGCCGCTCCTCAGCCTCGGCGACCCGCGTATTGGCGCGCGCGCACCGGCGTCGCTGTATCCACGAAAAGGCGATTAGGGACGGAAAAGCCGCAGAGACCGCAGCAATCGCGGCTCCGCTCGCAAGGGAGTGAGGAATCAGGGTTTCCATTACCGGCACCAGAACCCACCATGCGGCCATACCGGCCAAAGCGGAGGCACGGCTGAATTTAGCGCATCAATCATGACAATTTGCTGTGCTAATGAACCGGTAGGTGTGCGATGAACCCGTGTGATCAACGAGATAATTGTTAATTTTTTGATATCTCATCTGCCACCCAGCGAGCTAGGGCAAATACCTAGTGGTTAAGGGTTGTCTTTTAATTGTACAATATGCATTAAGGAAAAGGAGTAAGCGCAAGACACGGGTCTGTACGCTATCTCTTAGTAATCGGTGTATTACCAAAGCGGCACTGGAGCCAAAGGGAATGGGCCTTTGGTCACATAGCTACCCGTACACGCCGAAGACTACCCTTACCGGTTGTGATCGTCGACGACACATCGGGGTTCACCGGGCATAGGTGCTGCACCGCAAGGTAACAGGCCGTTGCTTTTTCATTGTGCTCGCGACGAATGGAACGGGCGCATTCCAAAAAAATCAGGAGGTTTCCTATCATGACGAGAGCCACATGGCTGCTTCTCACCGCGATGGCGCTGCCGCTGTCGATCCCTGCCGCGAATGCCGCGGTCAACCCCGATAAGCTGCCTCAGGTACCCTGCAGCGACGTCAAGTTCAGCGCTGCGTTCCTGGCCAAGTGGCCGAAGGCGCCCGCCGCTTGTCAAGACGCGCGAGTGTACAAGGGTGTCACTTACGCAAAGTTCCAGTTGAAGGTGTACATCTCCTCTCCCGAGTTCATGACGTTTAACATTCTGGACAGCGCCGGCAATACGGTGACCACCGCCAGCATGAAGCCAGGCCCGAATCAAGGTGTACACGTGAACGGCAAGCTCGAGAAGTTCCACGACATGCAGGTCGGGGAAGTGTTGACTTTCTGGGTCTCCGAGAAGCGCACGGATGCTATGGAAATGCCGGGTTCGACCGCGAACAAGTGGGCTTTGTATCCGCCAATGTAGTTTGATCGAGAGCTAAAGACCAAGGGCAGGGCGTCTTACACAGGTACAGGCTCCCTGCCCTTTTTGTTACATCTGATTCATTAAGCATGTTGTTGTTTATTTGTCACAGATTTATTTGGTAGTATTTGAATACAGTCGTTGGATTACATATCATTAGGGTAATCCCTAAGTGGAATTCATCAAAATATAGGTATTTCGTCCAATTCAATCTATTTCTCGCTTGATAGACAATATCAACAATCTTTCAAGAATCAGTTTTCAACCATCGTAGTTTAGGAGATACAGCTGATGAAATTTACATGCCGTGCGGCAGCGCTTCTTGCGCTAACCGCAGTTGCTGGAGCGGCTTCCGCGCAGGACGTGATAGCAACCGTCCAAAATCCCTGGGAAGGCTTTTTCGTCGGTGCGAACATCGGCGGAGCCTGGAATCACACGTGCCAAAGCTGGGAGCCAGGACCCAACATAACGAGCAATGCCACCCTGTCCAATGCCTTTTACAATCGCAATTGCCCCAACAATGGCAATTTCATCGGCGGTGTGGATGTCGGCTACAATTTCCAAATTGATCAGTGGGTGTGGGGTCTCAAGGCCGACTATGACGCCATCGGTAGCAAGAGTAACAACCGCGCATATACCTATGCTCCTACTTCAGCAACGGATCCCTTTCCTGCCGGCACGTATAGCGCGAGCGGTAAGGTGTCCCCGAACGGAATCTTCCTCCTGGGTCCGCGGGTCGGCTACGCAGTCGATGAGTGGCTGCCGTTCTTTCGGGTCGGCGGGGCCTTCGCAGGCGGACAGCATACGGGCACGCTCACTTTCGTTCCGGCGGGTGGCGGTACTCCAACCAGCATCAGCGGCGGCAAGAACTTCAAGTCCAGCGGCTATAATATCGGCGCTGGTGTGGATTACGGCGTGAGCGGACCGTGGTCGGTCACGGCAGAGTACAACTACGTGAACCTCGGCAAGGGGACCAATTCCACGTTTACCTGCACCGGGACCGCCTCCCTTTGCTCGCGCTACGCCAACTTGTCGTTGGATAACATCCACAACAGCTTCACCTTGAATATGTTCCGGGTGGGCTTCCATTACGGCTTCAAGTAAAGAACCGCTTGCTCAAGTAAGGTACTGATTGGTGTCGATATGGATGCGGGCCGCCTTCGAGGCGGCCCGTTTATTTAATGAGACGAGATTAACGGGGACATCCGCTATGCGATCAATGCTGGCTGTCGTACGCATGCCGCTCATGGCCTGCCTGACCTCAACGCTGGCCCTCTTGGGCGCCGTGCATGCACAAACCACCATCAGTCCGCCGACCGGCCAGAAGAGTCTGGCGGCCACCTTGAACGTCTACGCATTTCCGGGCGCCGGCCAGGTTCCGACGCAGCAGGCGCAGGACGAGACCGAGTGCTACAACTGGGCGGTCAATGAAACGGGCAATGACCCCTTCCATATCGCGCAGCAAGCCGCCCAACAGCAGCAGCAGGCAGCCCAGCAACAGCAGCAAGCACAGAACTCCAAATCAGGTTCGGCAGTGAAGGGCGCCGTCGCGGGAGCGGCCGGAGGAGCCGTCATCGGCGCCATTGCCGGCAATGCGGGCAAGGGCGCTGCGATCGGAGCAGGTGTGGGCGCCATCGGCAATCGCGCTCGGGCGACCTCTCAAGCGAATCAGGCTACTCAGCAGTCTCAGCAAGCTCAGAAGGCGGCCGCCAAGATGTCGGCCGAGCAGATGACGGCCTTCAAGAAAGCCTTCTCGGCCTGCCTAGAAGCGAAGAAGTACACGGTCAAATTTTAGGTCCGCACTAGCAGTGGCGGGATTGAGACCCGAGCGCAACTCGTCCGCAACCTCCTCTGCATTTATCCGGACTCGGCGGCTGCGCTCTGCTGTTGCCTATCGAATAGGTAAGTCACGCCAATCATTGTCAACCGTGAGGCAGCGTATTTCATGGCGCGGGAACCACGCGGTAGTAGACCCCGTTTGCCCCATAGGCGGGCTGAAACCAGGTATTACCGTTGAGATAATAGGTCTGGCCTTGAATCACCGTGGTCATGGAGCCGGCGGGCGGTGCCGCATACATCGCACCCATGGGATAACCCGCGACCGGCACCGCGGCGGCACCGACCCCAGCCGCGACGCCTGCGTTGTAGGCATTCGCCGTCACTGCGGCGGTGTTCGCGCTGCCGGTGGCGACGCCCGCGTTGTAGGCGTTCGAGGTGGCCGCCGCCGTGTTCGCCGATGCGACCGTGGCGCCGACCGCCGCGCCGACAATGAGTCCCGCCGCGGCGGCCCCCGCCGTGCTGCCTCCGCTGCTGCAGTTGTAGCAGCCGGAGCCGTAATAATTCACGGTGGTGGGCGGATGGTAGCCGTAGTACGCAGTGGGTGGATGATACCCATACCCATAGGCGGCTGTGGGCGGATGATACGCCGAGGCGTAGCTCGTCTGTCCGTAGGTGTTGGTGTGCTCCGCACCGTAGCCGGCTTCCCCGGACGTAGTTCCGCCATACGCATTGGTGTGCTCCGTGCCCCCATACGCGGAGTGCTCTGTGCTGCCGCCGTATTCGTTGGTGTGCGACGATCCCTCGCCATAGGTGTGTGACGAACTCGTGCCATAGGCACTGTCGTGGCTGGTGGAGCCGTAGCTGTGCGAGGTGCTGCCGCCATAGGCATTCGAGTGCGAGTAAGCCGAAGCGGTCCCCGACAGCAACAACGCGCTGATCAGGGTCGCCAAGCTCAAGTTGGGTGTGTTCATCACGTGCTCTCCTTCCATCAGGATCTTCATTACTGCGAAGGTGTGCTCTTCGTTGCGGGTTTGGACTTCGGCACCGACTCCGGGTGAGGATGAGCAAACGGCATATGCTTCGCGGTGCCGGCACTCGAGGGTGCGAAGGCAGTCAGCGCTACGGGCGCATCGAGCTGCCAGTTGGACAGTTCCAAATGATGCCGCATGCGCTCGGGATCGTCGAGGAATGTCGCATGCACCATCCGCGGCAGCTTGTCCTCGGCGCCGATCCATATCTGCAGAAAGACGCCGTTGTCGATGTACGCCACGATGTCGGTCGTCGTGCCGCCGATGACATGGGATTGGCCCACGTAATAGGCGAGCTTTAATCCCCCCGCCATATCCTTGTACGGATCCGCGACGATCAAGTCGGTGAAGGGAAAGTAGATCCCCGCCAACCGATAAGCGGCATCCAATGTGGCGTCGATCGTCGGCGGCGCGTCGGCAACGGCCAGCAGGTTCTCAGCCGGTGCGTACGCCATCATGATCTTGCCGTCGTAGTAAAACTCGGAGGCCGGGCCGTCCCCGGCAATGATCACCCGCAGCTTGTCGGGGCGCTGCAAGGTGACATCAGACTTCGTGGCGTAAGCGAGAGGATGCCCATGGCGGCTCGGGTGCTCGAAGATTTCCACCGCGGTGAACGACAGGGTATGCGCCGCCGCCAAGCGCGCACTCGTGGCTTTCAACAGTTCGATCGCCTTCGGCTCGAGCGCCGGCACGGATGGGGCGGCCGGAGCCATCTTGGTGTGCGAGGTGGCCTTCTTGGGGGGCGGCGTGGTGGTTTGCGCGTTTGCGGCGCCCGCCACTACCAGCAGAGCCAGAATAGGCATCAGCCATACCTTGCCAAACATCTTGAGTAAATTTTCCATAACAGCCCTCATAAGAACGACCGGAGCTCGCGCCGTCGATCAAACGTCACGGGATCATTCCGCACGAGAACATCTTGTTCATCACCGGACCGGCGATCTGGTTGAAGAACATCTGCCGCATCTGCGGATCGCTCTTCAGGAAGCCGATGACCTGCTGCTCCTCGGGCGACGGCGCGTTGCCCCGATTTTGCCACAGCTGCTCGCAGGTCGCGGACTGGTATTTCTGGATGACCTTGTTGGCCACCATATCCATAACCGGGTATTGCGCATCCGCAACGCCCGCGGCAGCCAGCGCGGCGACCGCGAGGAGGTAGATCTTCTTGCTCATGAGCGACTCCTTAAGGTAGATGGAAAAAAACAAATATGCCCGACAAGAACTGCGCAAGCTCGCGGTACGCGGGGATTGCTCGCTATGTTCTACGGAGAGTGCCAACCGGCATTAAAGGAGCCTAGCCGATACCGTGAGCGCCGAACATTGGTAATTGGTCTAACCATCTGCTTCGCCGACGGCGGCACCGGCAAGCTCAATCTGCGATTCGGGTTCCCATTTGATAAATCAGTACCTTGCACGCGATGCGGCCGCGCCGCTCACGCAAGCCAGCGCCTCACGATGCCGCGATACGCGAGCGCGGCGCCGAACCCTCCCAACAGCAACAGCCCGATCAGCTCGAGCATGCGCCGGTAGGCATGATCAATGACCTCCTGCAGCGTGGTGGCCGCGCGGCCGGCGGTCGCATCGAGCGCCGGGGTCCCGCGCTCGATACCCCCGATCAGCCCCTCGAGCTCGTGGGCGGTGCGTGTGATCTCGGCCGCCGCGGCGGTGTACTCGGTGATATCGAAAGGCCGCCCCGGCGTTTGCGAAGACCCGCCTGGCTTCGGCTTCTCGAACCCCGCCACCAGCTGGTCGAAGGAATGGATGGTCGTATTGAGCGAATTCGATGTGGCGGTGCCCGCTTCGAGCGCGCCACGCAGCTCGACCACCAGATCGCGCGTATGGGCAGTCTCGACGGTCAGGGCCTCCATGAACTGCCGGATCGCCGCCTCGCGCTCTCGGTCGATCAAGCTCGGCAACTCGCCTACGACGCTGCCGGTCGCGCTCGCAGCGGCGGCGACGCTATCGGCATTGGCGAGCAGGCGCCTGGTCTCCGGCATCGTGGCGAATTCAAAGGTCAGGCGCTCCACCTGCATGTCGAGCAGGTTCGGCAGGCGCTGCGCATAATAGACGGTGCGCTCGCCTAATTGCCGGGTCTGCGCGATCTCGCGCACCGCCGGGTCGAGGCCGCTGAACGGATCGATGCCTAACATCGAGAAAAGGCCTGTGGAAGACCCGCGCGCGCCGGACGTCATTTGCAGCCGCGCGGTGGTGATGTGACTGAAGCGCACGTACGCTATCGAGGTGACATGCGGATTTTGCACGCGCCACTCCAGGATAATCTTCTGCAGCTCTGCGAGCTGTGCAGGCGTCAGCACGCCTTGGGCGAGCGTCAGTGCAAGCGGTTCCAAGCGGCCAAACTCGTCGCGCACCGGCACCGCACGTTCGCCGAAGCGCTCTTTGACCCAGGACTCGTCGATCACCATGCGGCTCAGTATCGCGAGCACGATCATGTCGACCGTGTTGACGACGGGGCTTGGGCCGCTCGCAATGATATAGGCGGCGGTGGCCTGGGACAGCAGCCAGTTCTGGGCCGCGAGCCGATCGTCGGCATTGTCGGTCGACGCCTGGAAATTCCTGATCGGCACGGCGATGCGGCCCACGTACTCGTCCGCGAAGCGCATGACTTTCTGCTGCTGGATCTGCAGCTGCTCGGCCGCCTCGTTCGACTTATCGTCCATGTGAAACACCTGGCGGATGGTCGAGCAGCCGGATAGGACTACCAACGCGACGCCGACAGCAAGCGCACAACGCAATGTTCGCGCCACCCGCAAAGCTATCCGCCTTCCCGCGGCGAGGCGAGCGCCTGCGCCACCTTGATCCCGACGATGGTCGCGATCACCACCGCGAGGTAGAACTGTCCGCACATCACTTCGAGCCAAACCAGCGTATTCGATAACGGGCCCGTGGTCGTGATATTTCCGTAACCGATACTTGAAATCGTGGTGAAGCTGTAATAATCGAACAGCGCCTGGAACGTATGCCAATTGGCGAGTTGCCATTGGATATCCGAGCTGATGCTGAACGAGCCGGGCACGATCATCCAGGCAAACGCGTACAGCCGGCCCCAGATGAGCGCAATGATGATGTAGCCGGAAAACGCGCCGACCACATCGTCGGCGCGAAGATTACGCGCGCCAAACACGTGATTCACGATCACATAAAGACAAAATGCAAAGAATGCGACGGTGGAAATGTTGAATGCCAATTCCACCGGCAGCTTCATTCCCGTCGGGGCCCAGAGCCGCACCAGATTGATTGCGATCGCCGTGCAGGCGAGCGCCGCACCGATCCGGCGGCGGGATTGCGTATCGAATATGGCACGGAACACCGTGACGCCCAATACGCCGAACAACACCGCGGAAAACAGCCGTGCCACCGGGTTCACATCCGCCATCAACGGGTTCACCAGCTCCGTCACCACCAGAGCCCCCAGCAGCTGCACATGCCTGCTCATATTTGCGCCTACCGCCATGACGAATCCTTGCTAAAAGATCAAGGGTTCGGGCCGCGGGTGAAGCAGCGGATTCGGTTATTGGGTGCCACGGTCGAACATTCTAATCGCGTTTGCGACGTCCTCGCTCAAGCGGCTGAGCGCCCGACTGTGGGCGGCGGCGAGAGCCTGGTAGCTCTTTTCGGGAGTGGCTTCGCGAACGGCCGTGCGCCCGATCTGTGTCTGGCCGTCCTTAACCCGACGCACGACCCACAGCGCGCTCAAAGTTGCGGCATCGCCGGGCGCCGATTCGAAGATTTGCACGTCGATCGACACGCGGTAATCTCCGTCCGCATTTTGCGCTTGCTGGTACAACATGACCCGAGGCGTTCCGAGCAGCGCGACCAGATTATCGGCCACCACGTGCGCGATATTGTTCTGCAAGGGCGATGCCCAGCGATTGAACTCGTCCACCGATACCTGATTGGGTCCCGTACGCACCACGATCTGCGGCAGGTCGACCACGGCGGGTATCGACACCGGCCCGACCGCCACGATGAGATTCGATGTCCTGCCGTCGACTGCCCCCGCCGACGCGCTGGGACTCAAGGTGTACAAATGCGAAGGCGGGCTGGCGCAGCCTACGGGCATCGCCGCGAGCGCGCACGCGCCCGCCATGGCGGCGATCATGGCGACATAGCGGCGTATCATGGATGGTCCTCTTTCTTGCCCCGGATCAACATCTCGGGATGCCGTTGCAGATAATCGACGAAGACGCGCACGGCGCGTGCGGCACCCGTGAGCTCCTGCAGCGTATTGTGCAGATCCTGCGAAGCCGGCGCGTCCTGGTTGAGCAGAGATCGATCGGCGTCGGCGATCGCTTGGTGCAGGGCATCCATGGTCTTGGTTCCCTCGGGCACCCACTCGGCATCGATGCGCGCGAGCATTGCGTCGGTTTGCTTCAGCGTCTGGTTGAGCGAGGCAATCGCATTCTTGACGCCGACACCGATCGACTCGAGCGGCATGTGGTCGATCTTGGTCAAAATACTGTCGAGCTTCGCTTCGATGCTCGCCAGCCCGCCCGAATCCACCGGCAGCTCGAGCGGATCGCGGCTCCAGTCGACCTTTGCCTTCGGCGCGTTCGGCACGTACTCGAACGCGACATACAATTCGCCGGTGAGGAGACTCCCGGTCTGCAGCCGCGCGCGCAGTCCGCGATCCTCCACGAGGTGGCGCAATACGGGGCGTGTAGTTCCCTCGGCCGCCTCCACCAATTCTTTTTTCGCGGATAGCCGATTGTCTCCGGACACTCGAGCAGCGAGCCGCTCGGGATTGAACGTCACCAGTACCCGCGGGCGCAGATCTCGTGTCGTCGGATCGTAGCCGAGGCCGACCTCGGCAACGTGGCCGACCGGCAATCCGAATAAAGTCACCGGCGCTCCGACCGACAAGCCGCGAAGCGACTCGTTGAAATAGAGCACAAAGCGTCGTTCAACCGTATCCGGCAGCGTCATCGCCAACGCACGGGTCTGGTAAAGCGAAAATACCGCGTCGGCGGCCACCGGTTCGCCCGGTGGAGCAAAATCGGGTACGTCGAACCCGATTCCGCCCACCAGCACCGAAACGATCGACTCGGTGCGGATGTCGACCCCGTTCGCGCCCACTGAGACGTCGATGCCGCTGGCATTCCAAAAACGCGTCTCCGAGGTGACATACTGATCGTAGGGCGCATCGATGAACAGCGTGGCCTCGATCGAATTGCCGTCGGCGGCCAGGCGGTAAGCCGCCACTTCGCCGACGGGCAGGCTGCGATAGTAGATCGGCGCGCCGACTCCCAGCGACCCCAAGGTCTTTGCCGTCAATTTGAACCGCCGGCCGGGTTGGTCGGTGATCACCGGAGCCACGTCGAGTGCGGTGTAGTTGCGCCCTCTAACGGTCGATTTGCCAGCCTGGAATCCGATGTATTGCCCGGACAGCAGCGTGCCCAGTCCGGTTACGCCGCTCAGCGTGACGGTCGGCTGGACCACCCAGAACTTCGCGTCCTCGACGATCAGGCCGGCGGCGTGCTTGACGATCTTCGCCGTCACCAGCACTTGGGAATAATCCTTGGTGAGCTCGACCGTCGCGACTTGGCCGATGGTCACGTCCTTGTACTTGATGAACGTTTTGCCGGCCTCGATGCCCGCGGCCGCCTTGAAAACGATGGTGATGGTGGGCCCCTCGCTGCTCACGCGTTGAATCGCGATGCCGATGGCCACCACCGCGGCGAGGATCGGAATGATCCACACCACGGAAATCCGAAAGCGTTTCGAGCGCGCCACGCTCGCCTGCGGCAAATCGCTGGGTTCCTTTTCCTCAGCCATGGACGGGCTCGCCGGGATCGACGCTGTCCCAGATCAAACGCGGATCAAAGGATTCGGCCGCGAGCATGGTCAGCACCACCACGGCGGCGAAAAACAGCACACCCTGGCCCGGCGCCACCGACATCAGCGGCTGCAGTTGCACCAAGGCCACGGTGAAGGTGTCGACGAACACATCGAGCATCGACCATCGGCCGATGATTACGACCAGCCGATAGAGCCGTGTGCGCTCACGGCCGCCCTTGATCGAACCCTTCTGTACGCTGATCAGCAGATAGGCGAGCGACACCAGCTTGCCCAAGGGAATCATGACGCTCGCGATCAGCACCAGGAGCGCGAGCGGCCACGATCCCGAGGTGTAGAGAAACGCCACGCCGCCCAAGATGGTGTCACCCTCGGAGCCCGAGGGTGTGGTCGTGTCGAGCACCGGCAGCATGTTGGCCGGAATGTAGCAGATGGCCGCGGAGATGAGCAGCGCCCAGGTGGTCCCGATCGAGCCATGGCGGCGGATCTCGAGCTTCTCGCCACAGCGGCTGCAGAAGCCGGGCTCGCCGGCGCCGGCCGGGTGAGACAGCAGGTGGCAGGCCTCGCAGGACACGAGGCCGGCGCGAGCAGCGGTCAGCGCTGGTCCCTTCATCGCGCTGCCTCCATCCATTCGATCCGGCGCCAGAGCTCGCGGCGATCAACATTGACCACAATGGCCGGCATCAGCAGGATCACCGCGCCAAATGCGTACATACCGATTCCGGGATCCACAGTCGCGAGTTCGGCGATCTTGACCAATGCCACGAGGATGCCGAGCATCACGACCTCGAGCATCGACCACACTTGCAGGTGTCCCACCCAGCGCAACATTTCAGCGGCCCACGGGGGGACGGAGGGGAGCCGGACCGCAATCAACAACACCAACATGAACGATACATACCCTACCGGGGCGATGACCGCGCAAAACGCCACCAGCGCGCTCGTGATTCGCTGACCCTGCATCCACATTTCATACGCCCCGCCGGCGATCGTGGTGCTCGCAAAACGCCCGACTACGTGCAGCTCCATCAACGGCAGGGTATTGGAGAGGATGAGCATGATCGCCGCGGTGACGGTGAGCGCGAGCGGCAGATCGCGCGATCCCGTGAATTGCTTGGCGAGTAAGCGGCCGCAACGTGTGCAGAGCGCTTTGCCGCCCGGTGCAAGCGCTGGAATCCGTTGCAACAAATCGCAATCCGGACAGGCAACGGCATCCGCAGACAGGCGAGCGTCCATGGCTCAAGTTCCTCTCGAGGCGAGAATCGACGCCGCAGAGCGGGTGAGTTGCATGAGATGGAATCCACGCTCCCGGGCGCCGGTGACGCCAAGGGTACGTCATTATTGAACTAAATACCAAGGCGGTTACGCAGGGATAACGGGCGCACCTAAGTCTCAAAAGTCGAGCGTCAACTGCGATGCCGCGGGCACGGGAGCACGAAACTTCGAGGTGTCGAGAATGTGTCGATCGTTCGCGGGAGACAAGCCTAGCCGGCGCGCGGCGAGCTCGAATCGCGTGTGCAGCAGCTGCGCATAAGGACCCGTGCCGACCATGCGCTGCCCGAACCGCGCGTCGTAATCCTTGCCGCCGCGCGCTTGATTGATCAGCGACATCACGTGCCTCGCTCGATCCGGGTAATGCACATCCAGCCACTCGCGAAACAGCGTTTTCACTTCGTGGGGCAAGCGCAGCAGTATATAGCCGGCGGCGGTCGCGCCCGCTTCGCTCGCGGCCGCCAGAATGTCCTCGAGCTCATGATCCGTCACCGCCGGTATCACCGGTGCGACCAGCACTCCGACCGGAATTCCCGCCTGGGCCAATTGCCTGATGACGCGCAGCCGCGTCTGCGGCGAAGCGGCGCGCGGCTCGAGCGTACGCTTGATCTCGTCGGTCAGCGAGGTGATGCTGAGCATGACCGAGGTCAGACGGTCCTTGGCGAGGTCAGCGAGCAAGTCGATGTCGCGGACGATGAGGGCACTCTTGGTGACGATGTTCACCGGGTGGCGGCAACGCGCCAGCACGGCAAGGATGCTGCGGGTGACCCCCAGGCGCTTTTCCACGGGTTGATAGGCGTCGGTGTTGATGCCGAGCGCGATCGGTTTGCAGCGGTACGTCGGCTTGGCGAGTTCGGCTTCCAGAAGGCTTGCCGCCTCGGCCTTGTAAAAGAGCTTCGTCTCAAAATCCAATCCCGGCGAGAGGCCGAGATAGGCGTGGCTGGGACGGGCGAAGCAATACACGCATCCATGACTGCAGCCGCGATAGGGATTGATCGAGCGGTCGAATCCCACATCGGGCGAATCGTTGGTCGTGATGATGCCGCGCGCATGATCGGGCATGACGGTCTCGTTGAGACTTTCCGGAGTCTCATCCCGATACCAGCCGTCCTCCGCGGGCTCGAGCGACCATGCGTCGAACCGCCCGGTGGGGTTAGATGCCGCGCCTCGACCCTTAAAGGATTGATGACCGATGAACCTGCGTGCCATCGTGAGACTCTACGCGCCGCCGCAGCGAGCGTAAATCCAGTACCGACTGGAATGGATTACTGTATATCGCATGGGTTTAGGCTTATCGGCATGATTTCCTATGTTCAATAACAGCAGATCATCGGTAGCGACCGAGCGGCGGCGCTCTTTGACCGCGTTCGCCCTCATCGCATTCGTCAGCGGCGGTTGCGCGAGCGCATGGGCGGTGGGGGATTCGAACCCACCGGCACCGGCGCTGCCGGAAGTGTCGGTCATAGGCACTACACCGCTGCCGGGCACCCGCATCGATGCCGATAAGGTGCCGGGCAATGTGCAAAGCCTGTATTCCGCCGACTTGGCGCAGGACGGCACGGCAAGCCTGCTAAGGGCGCTCGGCACTCGCTTGAGCAGCATCAACATCGACGACACGCTGGCGGACCCATTTCAGCCGGATATCCTGTACCGCGGATTCGAAGCGTCTCCGGTGTTGGGAAGCCCGCAAGGATTGGCCGTGTATCAGAACGGCGTGCGCATCAACGAGGCCTTCGGCGATACCGTCAATTGGGATCTGATTCCGGACATCGCCATCGATCGGGTCGACATCGTGAGCTCGAGTCCGCTCTACGGCCTGAACGCACTGGGCGGCGCGATGTCCGTGAGCATGAAAAACGGCTTTACCTTCCAGGGTGCCGACGGCGAATTGTCGGGCGGATCCTTCAATCAACGCACCGGTTCGGCGCAAGCCGGGATCAATCGGGGCGTTTTCGGGGTGTACGCCGCCGCGCGGGCACTCGATCAAGACGGCTGGCGATGGTTCTCGCACGATTCGCTGCGTCAGTACTACTTGGATCTCAGCCTGCACCAGGAGGGCGCGGCGCTCGATTTGAGCTATTCGCGGGCCGATAACCAATTGTTCGGCCAGGGCGCGGCGCCGGTGCAATCTCTCGCCATCAGCCGGGAAGAGGTCTTCACGGGTCCGCAATCGAATGTCAACTCCCTGGATTTTGTGACGCTCAATGCATCCTATGACCTGAATCGCGCGCTCGGCTTGCAGGGCGTCGCGTATTTTCGCAACCTCCGCCAAAGCATCGTCAACGGCAATAGCACCGGTTACACTTCCTGCACCTCGCCTGTCGATGCAGGTCTGCTGTGCCAGCCCGGCGGAGCGACCCCGCTCACGAATTCAGCCGGCGGGTCGCTGCCCGACATTTCGAACGGCGGCGCGCAAACTATCGGCGAAAACGACTTCGAGTGGATTCACTCGCAGAGTCTCGGCGGATCGGTGCAGCTCACCGGCACGCAGCCGCTATTCGCCCGCCACAATCAGTTTGCGCTTGGCGCGAGCGTCGATTCCGCGCGGATCGATTTCTCCACGGCCACCGAGGTCGGTCTGATCAACCCCTCGCTCACGGTGCTGCCGTCCGGGCTGTACGTCTACACGCCGGAAAATTCCGGCTACTCGGCCACACCGGTGAGCCTGCGGGCGACCAACGACTATTACGGCTTGTTTGCGACCGATACCTGGGATGCGGGGCCGGCGCTCGCCATTACCGCAAGCGGGCGCTACAACATCGCCGAGGTCGATTTATCCGACCGGCTGGGCGGCGATCTCAATGGCATCAATCGGTACACTCATTTCAATCCGGCCTTGGGAGGCACCTACAAGCTGGGCGCGAATCTCACCACGTATGCGGGCTATTCGATCAACAATCGCGCACTTACCGCGAGCGAGATCGAATGCTCCGATCCGCAGCGGCCGTGCCTGCTGCCCTCGAGCCTGGCCGGCGACCCGCCGAACTTGAAACAGGTTGTCTCGCAGACGACGGAACTCGGGCTGCGCGGGCAGCTGCTGCTGGCCGCTTCGGGACGTCTCAACTGGAACGCCGGCGTGTTTCGCACGACCCTCGACAATGACATCTATGCCGTAGCGACTTCGGCCAGCAGGGGCTATTTTCAAAACATCGGCTCCACCCGTCGCCAGGGGTTGGAAACGGGCATGACCTATCAAGACCGGGCCTGGTCGGCGTACGCCCAATACAGCTTCATCGACGCCACCTTTCGCTCGCCCTTGATCCTGTTCTCCCCTTTCAATCCGTTCCACGACGCCGGCGGCGAGATCCACGTGCAACCGGGGGATCAGTTACCCGGCATTCCCCGGCAGCGTTTCAAGGCCGGAGCCGACTATACGATCCGCGGCAACTGGACCGTGGGCGGATCCTTTGTGCTGGTGACCACCCAGTACTACCATGGCGATGAATCCAATCAAAATGCGCCCATGCCCGGATATCACGTGTTGAGCCTGCGCTCCTCCTACCGGGTCAACCGACGCTTCCAGATTTTCGGCTCCGTGCAGAACGTGTTCGACACTCGCTACGCAACTTACGGCTTGTTCAGCGATCCCACCGGCGTCGGCGCCCCGGGTATTCCGGCAGATGCCGGACCGAACGACCCCAGAGTCGACAATCGTTTCCAGAGCCCTGCCGCACCGCGTGCCGTATTCGGCGGAGTCAGAATCACATTTCAATGATCGATACGTCTCTTGATACCTGTCATCGCCGGGCATATACCTATTGAGCATGGACCATCACCGCCGACGTCAAGGGGGCCGAACCAGGCGTATCGGCGGCAATCAGATTCATCAGCTTGCGCGGCAAGCGGTTACGAATCCGTATCCGCCCATGGAGGTGCTGTCGGCCGATCAGCTCGAGGCCATACACACAACGTCGCTGCGCATTCTCGAGGAACTCGGGATGGAAGTGATGTCGGGGCGCGCGCTCGGCGTTCTGCAGGCGGCGGGCGCGCAGGTGGCCCCGGCGACACACAACGTGCGCCTCGACCGGGGGCTGGTCGAAGCCGCCTTGCAGAGCGCACCCGCCTCTTTTGTGCTCACGCCGCGCAACCAAGCCAATCGTGTCATCCTGGGCACGAATCACCTCAATTTCGGGCTGGTGGCGGGTCCGCCCAACGTTCACGACTGCGAGCGCGGCCGCCGTGCCGGAAATTACCGCGATTACTGCGATTTCATCCGCCTCGCGCAATATTTCAACGTCGTACATCTGATCGGCAATCAGGTGTGCGCCCCGATCGAGCTGCCGGCGAATACCCGGCATCTCGACACCTATCGGGCAAACCTCGCGTATTCGGACAAGGTCTATCACTGTACGGCCATCGGCGCCGGGCGAGCGCTCGACGGTATTCGGATGATGGCGATCTCGCGCGGCCTCAGCCTTTCGCAAATTGCCGAAAGCCCTGGGGTCATCACCATCATCTCGGTGAACAGTCCGCGCCGGTTCGATGAAGCCATGTGCGACGGATTGATCGCCATGGCCGAACACGGTCAGGCGGTGGTGATCACGCCGTTCACGCTGATGGGCGCGATGGCCCCGGCCTCGCTCGCGGCGGCGCTCGCGCAACAGAACGCGGAAGCCCTGTTCGGCATCGCACTGGCCCAGCTGGTGCGCCCCGGCACGCCGGTGGTGTACGGAGCGTTCACCTCCAATGTGGATATGCGTTCCGGGGCACCCGCCTTCGGTACGCCGGAAAACGCCAAGGCCAACATCGCGAGCGGCCAGCTGGCGCGCCGCTACCGCCTGCCGTACCGGACCTCCAATGCCAGCACATCGAACGCCGCCGACGCCCAGGGGGCGTACGAGACCGAGATGTCGCTGTGGGGTGCGGTTTTGGGACACGGCAATCTCGTCTATCACGCCGCCGGCTGGCAGGAGGGTGGCCTCACCGCATCCTTCGAGAAATTCATTCTCGATGTGGAAATGCTGCAGCTCATGATCGAGTTCTTGAAGCCGATCGTGGTCGATGACCGCGAACTCGGGTTCGAGGCGATCAAAGGGGTCGCGACCGGTGGGCATTTCTTCGGGGAGCCGCACACCATGGAGCGTTACGAGCATGCGTTCTACCGGCCGCTGCTGTCGAATTGGCAGAACTACGAGAACTGGCAGATCAGCGGCGCTAAGGACGCGACGCAGCGGGCGACCGAGCTGTGGAAACAGGCGCTCATCGACTACCAAGAGCCCGCGTTGGATCCGGTGATTGGCGAAGCGCTCGATGCCTACGTGGCGGCGCGGCGCATCGAAATCGGCGGCGCCGACCCCTGAGCGGCTTCGCGCAAGGGCTCAGGGCGGCAGGCGTTTGTCCCGAGCATACGGAAAAGCCAAGGTCGAGCGCGGCTCGGCGATGTAATAGCCTTGTGCGAAGCCGATGCCCAGCCGGCCCAATTCGGCCAACACTTCCGCCGACTCCACCCGCTCGGCAATCGTTTGAATGCCCATCGCCTTGCCGACTTGGCTGATCGCCTCGACCATGCTGCGATCCACCGGATCGCGCGTCACGTTCTCGATGAATTGACCGTCGATTTTCAAATAGTCGACCGGCAGGGTCTTCAAGTACATGAACGAGGATAGGCCGCTGCCGAAATCATCGAGCGCAAAGTGGCAGCCGCGCGTCTTCAGTTCGCGCATGAAATAAACGACATTGCCGAGATTCGCGATCGCGGCGGTCTCGGTGATCTCGAAGCACATCGCTCCCGGCGCGAGTTCGTGGGCGCTGAGCTCGGCGATCAGGTACTCGAGAAAGCGCTCGTCATTGAGCGAAGTGCCCGACAGATTGACGGCAATGGTATACGGCTTCACGCCGGACGCGGACCGATGCACCACATGATCGAGCGCCTGGCGCACCACCCAGCGATCGATGGCGGGCATGACATTATAGCGCTCGGCGGCCGGTATGAATTCGGCCGGCAGCACCACCGAACCGGACTCGTCGCGCAGCCGCAGCACCAGCTCGAAGTGCTCGCGCTCGTGAGCCGTCGCCCCGATCGGCACGATGGGCTGGTAGTACAACTCGAACCGGCTCTCCTCGCAGGCGCGCGTGAGCTTCGACACCCAGTGCATCTCGCGATGCCGCTCCGGCACATTGTCGGGCCTGTAGAGCTGCACGCGATTGCGTCCCTGGTCCTTGGCCGAGTAGCAGGCGACGTCGGCGGCGCTCATCACGCTCGCGACCGTAGGGGTGTCGCCGGTGATCTCCACGATGCCGATGCTCGCGCCGACCGCCATCGCGCCGTCCTGCCAAATGAATCGATAGTCGCGAATCGCCTGGCGCAGCGTTTCGGCCAACCGCAACGCCTGATCGAGCGCGCAACCCTGCAACAGAATGCCAAACTCGTCGCCGCCCAGTCGCGCCAGGGTGTCGCCGATGCGCACCCGCGACTGCAGCACGCCGGTGATCTGCTTGAGCAACTGATCGCCCGCGGAGTGACCGCAGGTATCGTTGACGAGCTTGAATTGATCCAGGTCGAGGTACAGCAAGGCATACCGGCAATCCGCGTCTTGGCGCACCGATTCGACGGCCGTGGTGAGGCGATTCTCGAACTCGCGGCGGTTGATGAGCCCGGTGAGCGCATCGTGGCTTGCCTGGTAATGCAGCGCCCGGTGCAGCCGGCGTTCCTTGCTGACGTCATGGAAGACCATGACCGCGCCGATCAGGTTGCCGGCGCGATCGCGAATCGGTGCTGCCGAATCCTGGATCGCGATCTCCTGTCCGCGGCGGTTCACGAGCACCGTGTGCTCGGTAAGACCGAGCATTTGTCCTTCGCGCAGGCAGCGCGCGATCGGACTCTCGCTCGCCTCCCGCGTGGTCTCATCGACGACCGTGAGCACGCTGCCGATGAGCTCGCCTTGCGCCTCGCGGTTCTCCCATCCGGTCAAGCTTTCCGCCACCGGATTCATGTAGTCGATGCGCCCCGCGGAATCGGTGGTGATGACCGCATCGCCGATCGACTGCAGCGTGATCTGGGCGCGCTCCTTGGCCTGAAACACCGCGGTTTCGGCCTTCTTGCGCTCCGTGATATCGGCGATCGTGCCCTCATAGCCCACGACCCGACCCTGCTTGTCGCGCACCACGCGGCCGTTCTCGACGACCACCAGCATGCTGCCGTTCTTGCGGCGCAAATGGGATTCGACGTCGCGCACCTCGCCATCGCTCTCCATGCGGCGCACGTAGGTGTCGCGATCGTTCGGATACCAGTACAAGGAACCGGCGGAAACCTGATACAACTCTTCGGCGCTCGTGTAGCCGAGCATTTGCACGAATGCCGGGTTCACCACCAGCAACCGGCCGTCGCGCGTGCTGCGGTACACCCCTTCCATCACGCTCTCGAACAGCCCGCGGAATTTCGCCTCACTGTCGCGCAGCGCATCCTCGGCGCTGCGCCTCTCGATCGCGATCCCGGCAATCTGCGTCATGCGCGACATCAGCTCGCGATCGCGCGCCGCCGGCACCCCGGGCTGCCGCTGGTAGACACCGAAGGTGCCGACGACCTTGCCGTCCGAGGCGACGATCGGCGCCGACCAGGCGGCACGCAGGCCGGCATGCTGCGCCGCCGCGCGCCTAAAATCCCAGAACGCGTCGGTATCGATGTCGGCCACCCACACCTGCCGGGACAGGTAGACGGCCGCGGAACACGAGCCGTAGCGAATACCGACCGGCGCCCGGTCCATGGCGGCGACAAATTCGCGCGGCAAACTCGGCGCCACGCCGAAACTCAAGAACTGATGTTCTTGGTCGAACAAATTGATCGCGCAAAAGCCGCCCGCCATGACGCGTTCGATCACTTCGCAAATCGCCTCGAGCACGGACCGAAGCGGCGCATTTGCCGCGATCTTCTCGAACACCCGGCGTTCGCCCGCCGCGATGGCCTCGCTCCTCTTGCGCTCGGTGATGTCGATGATGCTGGCGCGGATCAGGGGCCGATTGGAGCTCGGCAGGCGCACGAAGCGCACCTCGCAGGGCATGCTCTGGCCGAGCGCATCGCAGTGCACCCACTCGAACACCGGCGTCCCGCCGGCCAGCGCTCCGTCGATATAGCCGCGCGGCGCGCCGAACGACCGACTGCCGTCGGGCTGAAGCGTCGGGCTGATTTTGTCCGGGCCGCTCTGCAACAGAGTGGCGCGGTCCAACTTGAAGAAGCGGCAGGCGTTGTCATTGACGTCGACGAACTTGCCCCGATCGACATCGAATACCACGATCACTTCCGGCGCGTGCTCCACCAAGGTCCGGTAGCGGGCCTCGCTTTCGCGCATCGATCGCTCTGCGAGCTGCCGCTCGGTGACGTCGCGAATGCAGACGATGTAGCCGTCGCGCTGATTGAGCCGCGCCTTGCTGACCGCAATTTCCACCGCGACCCGCGCCCGGCTCTTGGTCAGTCCCCACGCCTGATGGGCGGCCAGATCGATGTGGGTGTCGTCGATCTTCGCGGCGCAGCGTTCGAGAAAATCCGGCGTGCCGCGCGCATCGATGTCGGGCAGCAGGAAATCGAGCGTGCGGCCCAGGATCTCCGCCTGAGAGTAGCCGAATATCCGCTCGCCGGTGGGATTGAAGGTCTCGAGATGACCGGCATCGTCGACCGTGATGATGGCATCCTTGACGTTGTCGAGGATCGCCTGCAAGTGCGACGCGGACTGCTCGCGGATCTCGCGGGTGAGCGCCTGCGCCTCGTCCGACATGAGCTGCATGGAACGAACGATGCCGCGGCGCTCGGAGTCGAGTCGATCATAGTGCGCGCTCACGGCTCTGAGCAGCGTCGGCAAATCGATCTCGCCGCCGCCCGCGCGCGCGTCGGTCAGCTGCCGCTCGAGCAGGCGATTGAAGCTCTCCTGCGCTAGCGGTGGCTCACTTAAAATGGCGGCCGCGTTGTCGCGTGACACTCCTCGGATCTCCCGCACTCGATCGCCGGGCCTGGGCAGCCCGGATTGAGTGAATAATTAGGGAGATCCCGCAATCTCGGCGTGACCGGCGTCTCGATTCGCCCAATAATCGGTTAAATTGAACCGAGAGCCACGATCCGCCGGGAGCTTCGAGCCTCTAAGAGCTCTGATCCGCCGTTTCACGCTCCGACCGCTTGCGCTCGTTCGCGCGCAAATTGCGCTTGCGCAGGCGCACGGAAGTCGGCGTCACCTCGATCAGCTCGTCGTCGTCGATGAACTCCATCGCCTGTTCCAGGGAGAATCGAATGGGCGGTGTCAACACGACATTTTCATCCTTGCCGGCCGCACGCATGTTGGTGAGCTTCTTGCCCTTGAGCGGATTGACGACCAGATCGTTGTCGCGGTTATTGAGGCCGATGATCATGCCTTCGTAAACCTCTTCGCCCGGTCCGATGCACAGCCGGCCGCGCTCCTGCAGACTGAACAAGGAATAGGCCAGCGTGATGCCCTGCCCGTTCGAGATCAACACGCCCTGCGGACGTTGACCCAGTTCCCGCTGAACCACCGGTCCATAGTGATCGAAGACATGGTGCAAGAGGCCCGTGCCGCGGGTCATCGTGCGAAATTCGGTCTGAAAGCCGATGAGTCCGCGTGACGGAACCATATAATCCAGGCGCACCCGGCCGCGGCCATCGGCCTGCATGTCCTTGAGTTCGGCGCCGCGGCTTCCAAGAGCCGACATGATGTCGCCCTGCGCGTCGCTGTCCGCATCGACCGTGACCTGCTCGTAGGGCTCATGGGCGACGCCGTCGATAGTTTTGATGACGACGCGCGGCCGCGACACCGCCATTTCATAACCCTCGCGGCGCATGTTTTCCAACAGCACGCCGAGATGCAATTCGCCGCGGCCGAAGACCACGAATTTATCCGGGTCGGCGGTCGGCTCGACGCGCAGCGCCACGTTGTGTATCGATTCGCGCTCCAGCCGCTCGCGAATCTGCCGGCTGGTGACGAATTTGCCCTCGCGTCCCAGGAACGGCGAGGTATTGACCTCGAAGGTCATGCTGATGGTCGGCTCGTCGACGATTAGACTCGGCAACGGCTCGACGGTGGCCGGATCGCACAGCGTGTCGGACACCTTGGGCTCGGCAATCCCGGCAAACGCGACGATGTCGCCTGCGCCCGCCGACTCGACCTCGACGCGGGTCAAGCCGTGAAAACCCAATATCTGCGTAATTCGCTCGCTGCGCTGGCCGCCGTCCCGGCCAACCACGGTCACCGTCATGCCCCGCCGCAGGGTGCCGCGCTTGATGCGCCCGATGCCGATCGCGCCCACATAGCTCGAGTAGTCGAGCAGCGCGACCTGCAGCTGCAGCGGACCGTCGACGTCCACGTCGGGCGGCGGGCAATGCTCGACAATCGTTTTGAACAGGGGCTGCATGTCGCCGTCCCGCACCGTCGAATCGAGTCCCGCAAAGCCGCGCAACGCCGATGCATAGATCACCGGGAAATCAAGCTGCTCGTCGGTTGCACCGAGGCGATCGAACAGATCGAAAGTCTGGTCGAGCACCCAACCCGGACGCGCCTCGTCGCGATCGATCTTGTTGATGACCACAATGGGCCGCAATCCATGTTTGAACGCCTTTTGCGTCACGAACCGGGTCTGCGGCATGGGTCCGTCCACCGCGTCCACCAGCAGCAGCACGCAGTCCACCATGGCGAGCACCCGCTCGACTTCCCCGCCGAAATCGGCATGGCCCGGCGTATCGACGATGTTGATCCGATAGTCGCCCCAGGTGATTGCCGTGTTCTTGGCGAGAATGGTGATGCCGCGCTCGCGCTCGAGCGCATTGGAGTCCATGACGCGATCCTGCACATCCTTGCGCGCATCGAGCGTGCCGGATTGGCGTAGCAGCTGATCCACGAGCGTGGTCTTGCCATGATCGACGTGCGCGATGATGGCGATGTTGCGAAGTTTCTGCGTCACAGTGAGCCCTAAAGGAAACCGCCTATTATAGCGGTATTCGGCGATCCGTGTCCGCTATAGTTCTATATTCTTTGGTCACTTCTTTTGCTTGACAGCGCTCGCCTCGTTCGCGGCCTCGGTCGTGCCCACGATGATCGGCACGGAAAAGACCCGCGTCTCGGTCGTTTCATCGTGTTTGAGGTGGACGCTCAAGGTCACGAACAGCACGCCTTCCGCGCTCGGCGTCACCACGATGCGGCGGCGGTACACCTGCGCCGCCTCGACCGAGGGAAACTCGATTTGCGCATCGCCGGCCGCCAACTGCAGGCCCTCCGAGCCGCTGACATCGATGGTCACCGGGCTGGCGGCGAATTGCGGCAGCAGGGCAATCGCGATCTCGAGCGGCTGGCCCACGGCCGGCCGCTGCAATAGGTCGAACTTGAGCGCGACCGGCGCTTGCGATTTGCCTTGGATGGCCGCTTCGACCATGCCCGCGGTCGATTCTTGAGGTATCGGCTTGCGCGCGGCCGCGGCGGGCGCCGCATGCCCTGGGGGAGCGGGATTGGCCGGAGGAGCCTGGCCCGCATCGCCATGGCAGCCTGCGATCGCCGCCGCGCAAAGCACCAGCACTCTCGCCTTCATCATTGACCTATGATCGCCAAATACCCGGCCGATCACAACTCGAGCGGCGGCCCGAGCACCGCGGCGAGCTGATCTTCGAGAGCGCGGTAGTGCTCCTCCCAGTAACGGGGCTCGGCGAACCAGGGAAAGGCCCGCGGAAATGCGGGGTCGTCCCAGCGCCGCGCCAGCCACGCGGAATAGTGGATCATACGCAAGGCGCGCAACGGTTCGATCAGCGCCAATTCGCGCCGATCGAACGCCAGAAACTGCTCATAACCCTTCAGGATATCGGTGAGGTCCTTGCGCATCTCCTCTTGCGTTCCCGCCAGCAGCATCCATAGATCCTGTATCGCCGGGCCGGTCACACAATCGTCGAGATCGACGAAATGCGGGCCAAGTTCGGTCCAAAGGATGTTGCCGCGGTGACAGTCGCCCAAGATGCGCCCTTGGCGCGCGCCGCCCCAATTGCTCGCTTGCGCCTCGATTTCCTGTAGCAGCGCCTCAGTCAGGTCCGCATATTTCGTGGCAAGATAATCCGGCATCCAGGCGCCCTCGAGCACGAAATCGCGCGCCCTGATGCCCAACTCTTCGATGCTGAGGTGCGCGCGTTCGTGGAACGCGGCGGCACGGCCGACGGCGTGAATGCGCCCCAGAAAGCGGCCCACCCACTCCCGGTCATCCGCCGTCGCGAGTTCCGGCCAACGTCCACCGCGGCGCGCAAAAACGGCGAAGCGAAACCCCCTGTGAAAGTGCAGAGTCGTGCCGTGTCGCACCAGCGGCGCGACGACCGGAATCTCATGCGCCGCCAACTCCGCCGCAAAGGCGTGTTCCTCGGCGATAGCCGCGTCCCGCCAACGACCGGGCCGGTAAAACTTGGCAACCACCGGCTCGCCGTCCTCGATTCCGATCTGATACACCCGATTCTCGTAGCTGTTGAGAGCCAATACGCGCCCATCGCAGTGATACTCGAGGACCTCGAGCGCGTCCAATACCGCCTCCGGAGACAGCTCGGAAAAAGGTGCTTGCGCGTTCATCGATGGAATTCTACAGGTACCATGCCAGCACGCCGTTACCGGGTGCCTTAAGCTAGAATGCCTGCCATGCGTTTGCCCCGACCCAAGTCATTGAGCGGCCTCATGCTGATCGGTTTCACGATCGTGGCGGCACCGCTGCTTTTTGCCATCGTGAACGCGGCGGTGCAGATGAATCGCCTGTCGAATCGCAGCGAGCAGCTGGTGGTGCATGGAATGCAGGGTACGCGTCACAACCAGCGCCTGTTCGAGGAGATCGGAGCCCTTGAACGAACCGCACGGCTCTACCAGATCATCCCGAGCGCCGAACTGCTCGAGGTCTACGCCCGCAACCAGCAACGGCTCGTGAGCACGATCGAGGAACTGCTCACCTTGCCGCTGGATCCGCAATCGCAATTGGATGCACGTGCGCTGCGCTCGGACGCGGACCGTCTCTGGGCCGACCTGAAATCCGCCCAGCCGAGCTCGCCGCGCATGGCCGAATTGATCAATTCGTATCCGCAGATGTCGGAGCTGGCATCCACCATCTCGAATCGGGTCAGCGCGCAAATTGACCGCGAATTGGACTCACTGCGGCTCGCGGCGCAGCTCGCGCAGCAGAAGCTTTTTTGGCAAACGCTGCTGTTGGTGCCGATGACCCTCGCGGTGGTGGCGCTTTTCACGTATCTGTTCGGCCGGCCCATACGCGCCATCGACCGGGCGATCAGCGAACTCGGCCGTGGCACCTTCTCGCGGCCCATTGTCATCCGCGGGCCGGCGGACTTGGAGCAGTTGGCCGCTCAATTGGAGTGGCTGCGGGTGCGCCTTTTGGATCTGGCGCAAGAAAAAAATCGATTCCTGAGACATATGTCGCATGAATTGAAGACACCTTTGGCGAATATCCGCGAGGGAACCGAGCTGCTGATGGACGGGGCGGTCGGCGAACTGCAAAGCGCTCAACGAGAAGTCACGGCGATCCTGCGCGAGAACAGCATGAAACTGCAGCGGCTGATCGAAAATCTGTTGTCCTTCAGCGCCTGGCAGGCGAAGAGCGTTGGCTTGGAAGTGTCCGAATTCAAGCTGCGTCCATTGATCAAATCGGTCTTGGAAAATCAACAGCTGACCCTGGTTGCGCAGCGCGTACGGCTCGATGTGCAGGCTGAAGACCTGACTCCGCTCGCGGATCGCGGCAAAGTTCGCTTGATCCTCGACAATCTGCTCTCGAATGCGATCAAATTCACGCCGCGCGGCGGCACCATTTCGATGCACGCCCGCGGCGAGCGAGAGCACCTGGTGCTCGATGTCATGGACAGCGGTCCCGGGATTCCCGACAACGAACGAAACCGGATTTTCGAAGCCTTTTACCAGGGCAAAACGCCGCAGGGAGGCCATGTTAAGGGAACCGGCATTGGGCTATCGGTGGTCACGGAATTCGTCAACGCACACGGCGGAAGCATCGAAATCCTCAAATCGCCGACCGGCGGCGCTCATTTCCGCGTTCGTCTGCCCCTGCGCCAGTCAGTGACCGCCGCGCGTGAAAAGGCTCATGCAGCCTAGGACATTGCGCATTGCAGCATACGCATGCACACTCTATGGTGTGTGCGGTTGGGCGCTGTTCGGCTGCACTATGTCAAATCCCAAACCTGCCTCGCCGATGGTGCCGGCAAACTCGGCGACCGATATGGCATCGATCGAGTCCCTGCTCGAGCTGATGAGCGAGCTGCCGAAGGGAGACCCGGCACGGCAGGCCGAACTGTTCCAGTCGGCCAAGGATGCGGCGACGATCTCGCCCACCACCAGCAATCGCCTCAAATACGCCCTCGCCCTCGCTACGCCCGGCCATAGCGGCTCCGATCCCGTCGCCGCACAGCGACAGTTGTCGGAATTGCTCGCAAGGCCTGAGACTCTGCTGACCGTTGAGCGATTATTGGCCCAGGTGGGGCTGCAAGAGGTCGATCGGATGCTGGTTCTACAGGCCGAGAACAAGCGCTTGCGTGACGATGAGTCTCATGACTCGCGCGATAAGCTGCTGGCCGCCAACCGCCGCCTGCAGGCGGAGTCCGACGAGAACGCAAAGTTGCGCAAGGCATTGGACGAGGCGCGAGCCAAGCTCGATGCGATCACGCACATCGAAGGATCGATCAACAACCGCGGCGCGGCGGATTCGCACACGCCCTAGCCCAAGTCACCTGGAGAGACCGCATTGAACGCTCATTCGATCGCCGCCACCACCCCCCTGTCGTTCGGCCTGCAGACCGGATCGCGCGACTGCTCCACCCCGCAAAAACGCAAGGCACGGATCCTAGTGGTCGACGACGACCCCGGGCTGCTGCGGCTGCTGACCATCAGGCTGCGCGCCGAGAATTACGAAGTCGAAGCGGTCGAGAGCGCCGCAGCGGCATTGGCCGCCTGCACTCGGTTCCGGCCGGATCTGGTTATCACCGATCTGCGCATGGATCAGATGGACGGAATCGGCCTGCTTAAGGAGCTGCAAAGCCGCTGGCCCGGCTTACGGGTGATCATTCTCACCGCGCACGGCACGATTCCCGACGCGGTTCACGCGACCCAGAGCGGCGCCTTCGGCTTTCTGATCAAACCGGTCGACAAACAAGAGCTGCTCGACAATGTGCAGAAGGCGTTGAAGGTCTCAGGCTTCGCGCATGTGGACGAGGATTGGCGCGCCGACATCATCACGCGCAATCAGCTGATGGAAGACAAATTGGCGCAGGCGAACATGGTGGCCGGCACGGACGCCCGCGTGCTGCTGACCGGCGAGAGCGGAACCGGCAAGGCATTGCTCGCCCGCGCGATTCACGAGGCAAGCCCCCGGCGCAACAAACCGTTCGCCACCATCAACTGCAGCTCGATGGCGGAAAATCTCCTGGAATCCGAGCTCTTCGGCCATGAAAAAGGCGCATTGCCCAACGCTGCTCGCGCGCACAAGGGGCTGTTCGAGACCACCGACGGCGGCACGGTGCTGCTCGATGAGATCGGCGACATGCCGATGCGCTTGCAGGTGAAGCTGCTGCGGGTGCTGCAGGAAAATCAGATCCGCCCCGTCGGCAGCACGGAGGCGATACCGATCAACGTGCGCGTCATTTCCGCCACCCACCGCGACCTGCACCAAATGATGGTCGACGGACAATTCCGCGAGGACTTGTATTATCGGCTGAACGTCGTACACATCGAGATGCCGCCCCTCGGGCGCCGGCGCGAAGACATCCCGCTGCTGGTCGCTCATTTTCTCGAGCAAATCGCCAAGGAAAGCGGCCAGAGAAGGATTTACGCGCCGGAAGCTGTGGAGCTTTTGGCGACCGCCGAGTGGCCGGGCAATGTGCGCCAGCTATACAACGTCGTGCGGCAAAACGTCGCCCTCTCGAGTGGCGCGATCATCACCGCGGAATTGGTGCAGCAATCCCTCGGCGGGAATCCTGTCCGCCTGCCTTCCTTCGACGAGGCGCGCGACGAATTCACGCGCAATTACTTGTCGCAGATTTTGCAGATCACCACCGGCAACGTGAGCCAGGCGGCACGGCTGGCCAAACGCAATCGAACCGATTTCTACAAGCTGCTGTCGCGGCACCAGCTGCTGCCCGACGATTTCAAGAAAACCTGAGCCGTTCGCGGCCCGCGCTCGATCAGGCGAAGAATTCCGCCGTGCGGGCGACCACAGTCGCCAATTGCTCTTCGCTGAGCTCCGGGTAGACCGGCAATGCCAGAGTTTCTGCCGCAGCCCGTTCGGAATGCGGGAAATCGCCATTCCGGTAGCCCAGATAGGCAAAGCACTGCTGCATGTGCAGCGGCAACGGATAATAGATCTCGGTGCCGATACCGCGCTCGCCCAAGAATGTCTTCAGGGCATCGCGGCGCTCAACACGCACGACATACTGGTTGAAGATATGCCGGCCGCCAGGGGCCGCTCGCGGGGTGATCACCCGGGAACCTAATCCCGCCCGTGCAAACGCCTCATCGTAGTAGGCGGCGTTACGCTGCCGCGCCTGCGTCCAGCCGTCCAAGTATTTCAATTTGATGCGCAGCACCGCCGCCTGCAGTTCATCGATGCGAAAATTGCCGCCGATGAGCGCATGAAAATACTTCGGCTTGCCGCCATGCACGCGCAGCACGCGCATACGTTCCGCCAGATCGGCATCATTGGCGGTGCACAATCCGGCATCACCGAATGCGCCGAGATTCTTGCTTGGAAAGAATGAAAAGCAGCCGACGTCGCCGATCGATCCCGCGCGCACGCCGTTTTTATATTCCGTGCCAATTGCCTGCGCCGCATCTTCGATCACCCGCAAACGATAGCGCCGCGCGATCTCCATCAGCGGGTCCATGTCGGCGGCCTGCCCATATAGGTGCACGGGCATGAGCGCCTTGATCCGGCCTCCGGTGGCGCGCCTGACGAGCCCCTTGCTGTCCGGCACGCACTCATCATCGATGAATGCCTGCACTGCAGCAGGCATTATGTTAAAGGTCTGAGGATCGATATCGCAAAACACGGGGCGCGCTCCGACCCGCGCAATGGTCCCCGCAGTTGCGAAAAAGGTATAGGGTGAAGTGATGACCTCATCACCGGGGCCGATCTCGAGCGCCATCAAAGCCAGAAGCAACGCATCCGTGCCCGATGACACACCTATTCCAACCGATGCGCCGCAGTATCGCGCGATCTCCGCTTCGAGACCGCGCACGTGCTCGCCCAAGATGAATTGCTGGCTTGCGCACACGCTTTCGATGATCGGAATGACTTCGTCGCGAATTTGCGCGTACTGGGCCTTGAGATCGAGCAATGGAACAGAGGTCATATATCACTAGAATAGCATTGGCGCCGTCGCCATTAGCGGAGAAACCACCTCAGGCATGCGGCAATGGAGAAGATGGATAATGTTTAATCTGCATGTCGCGGTTGTGTCACTCACGTAGAATATGGTGATTGTCGTTCGCGACTCAGCGGATACCAGATGACCCAACCGGCGCTGTTCAAGCAAAGCTTTCTGATCATGGCATTGGCGACGCTGCAGACGGTGATGCCCACCATCGTTGCCGTCGCGGCGCTGTACGCGACCATCATTCTATTCGGCGACGCCTTCGACCCCTCCTCTGCCACTATCGTCATCGTGGCTGTCGCGTGTTTGGTTCTGATCCAGCCGCCGCGCGAATCGAACATGCAATTCACGTCGCCGCGCATTTCGGCCGTTGTCGATGTGATTTTCAGATGGTTCTTGGTATTGGCGCTGCTGCTCGCCATCGCCTACGTCACCAAGTCGCAGTTACAAGCCTACCCCCGCCGTATATTTCTGACCTGGGCCGCGCTGACCCCCGTTGCGCTCATCATCACGACGCTCGGCATGCAAGAGCTCATGCGGCGTTTTTTGATGAACGCATCCGACGTTCGCAGCGCCATCATCGCGGGCTACAACAGTACCAGCCTGGAGCTTGCGCGGCGCATGAGAAAAAACCCTGCCATGCGCCTGGAGGTCACCGGCTTTTTCGACGACCGCAGCAGCGACCGCCTTGGCGTGGAATCCGACTCCCGGCTCATCGGCGCACTGAGCGACCTCGGCCAATATGCGAGGGAACATCGCACCGACGTCATTTTCATCGCGCTGCCCATTCGACATTTGACGCGTGTGATGAATTTATTGGACGATCTTCGCGATACCACGGCGTCCATTTATTACGTGCCCGACATCTTCGTATTCGACTTGATCCAAGCGCGCTCCGGCGAGGTTCACGGCATTCCGGTCGTGGCCATGTGCGAAACACCGTTCTACGGCTACCGCGGAGCCGCCAAGCGACTGACCGACATCGCGCTGTCGGTCATCATCCTGTTGCTTCTCCTGCCGCTCCTCGCGCTCATCGCGGTCCTGGTCAAATGGTCATCTCCCGGACCGATCATCTTCAAACAGCGCCGTTACGGCCTGGATGGGCAGGAAATCGTGGTGTACAAGTTCCGCACCATGAAAGTGACCGAAGATGGTGCGCACATTCGACAGGCGTCCAAAGCCGACGATCGGATTACCCCCTTCGGCGCTATGCTGCGTCGGTCGTCATTGGACGAATTGCCGCAGCTCATCAACGTGCTGCAGGGTCGCATGAGCCTGGTGGGTCCGCGCCCGCATGCGGTTGCGCACAACGAGGAATACCGCAAACTCATTAAAGGCTACATGGTCCGCCACAAGGTCCTGCCGGGTATTACCGGACTGGCGCAGGTCAACGGCTGCCGCGGCGAGACCTCGCAGCTCCATGAGATGCAAGCGCGCGTGAATTTCGACCTTGATTACCTGCGGCACTGGTCCCCGATGCTCGACATCAAAATTATACTGCTCACGATAATAAAAGTGCTTCGCGACGACAAAGCCTATTAGGGGCAGCAGGCGCGGGACAATGCCCCTGGGGATGCTGCGGGCGATGCGGACGCTTCCTGCGACGCCAGCAGGAAGGCACCGGCGGACACGAATCTTTCGTGGAAGCGATAAGCCCCCAGTATCGGCCCCGCCGCAGATGAGCGCGCGCGCAGCGGCGCTGCGAATCGATTGAAGAACGCAATCGGCCGCGTGGGCGCGACGGCAAACGCTCCCTGCACTGCGCTCCACTCGAGCGGCCTCACGCACACATCGTGAAAATTCAACCTTTCGCCGACCAACGGATATTGGCACTTATAAAACGCCTCCTTCGCCGAGAAGATCATGGCCACAGCCTGCGCCTGCTTCCCGGGTTGCAGGGTATCGACCCACGCCAGCTCCGCGGCAGCACAGATGCTCGGCCACAGATCCGCTTTCACGGCCCCGACCACCTCGCTATCCAGCCCCAGGGCAATCACGCGCGCTCGATCGGCCACCGCCGCCGCGCACAGGCCCGCCGTGTGGGTGATGCTTCCGACCAGAAACTCAGGCCACATCGGCTGCCGATCGCGGGCAGATCGGACCGGGAAATCAGTGACCCCGAACTTGGCCAGTGCGCGCCTCGCGCACAGGCGCCCGGCGGCGAACTCTTGAATCCGCTTGGGCACCGCGTTGGACACGCTCGCGGCCTCCTCGGGCAGCAGCAGCGATGCGTCGCCCGGCGCTCGCAGTTCGGCCGCCACCACACCGCTGGGGAAGAGACTGGCGATCGTTGTCGAGAGTATCGCGGGGTTGACTGCGGTTGCCTGGGGCTGCATGACATCGCCGTGGGATTGGGAGGCAAATTCGGGCTTGGTCAATGTGGCGTCCCCACGGGTACTGCAACTTAACCCCCGTAAATCCGGCGGCCGTTGAAGCGCGATGGTCAGCTAGTCTTTAACTTATCGCGAGTCCTATTATACGTTTCGTACTTTTAATACGAAAAGACTGTATTATAGATCTAGGTATTGATCACGGAGCAGCCCATGGGTCGTACGCACCTGGATGATAGCCTCGACGCCGTCGAGTCGTTCACGATCACCGAGTTTAAGGCACGCGCGCGCGAGGTCATTGACCTAGTTGCGGACCATAAAGCGATAGCCATCCTGCGCCACAAGATGCCCGACGCGGTGCTTATCTCTGCCAGCGACTACGTCGAGTTTATGAAGCTCAGACGCGAGCGCCTCAATTTCCTCAGCCAACGCTACGACGACATGGTTGCGCGGATGCAGACGCCCGCCGCGGCCGTCGGCGTGGACGCTCTATTCAATGCCAGTCCGGAGGAACTGGGCCGCGCCGCTATGGCGGTTGCGACGCGTGGCTGATTCGGTTCCCACAATCACCGTGCTGGCTGGCACCAACGGAGCCGGAAAGAGCAGTGTCGGCGGTGCACTACTCGAAACAGCTCGCGCTCCGTTCTATAACCCCGATATTGAAACGCGTGAGTTGATGGCGGCCAACCCAGGAATGACTCTCGATGAGGCAAACGCCGCTGCATGGGGAGTCGGCAAGGAGCGACTGGAAACCGCGATCGAAAATCGGACCAACTTCAACTTCGAAACGACTCTCGGCGGTGCAACCATCGCCCGGCTGCTGATGAAGGCACACGCCAACGGGCTGCGCGCACGCGTGTGGTATTGCGGACTGCGCGATGCCGAGCTGCACATAGCGCGTGTGCGAGCGCGCGTACTCCGAGGTGGCCACGACATAGCAGAGAAGAAGATCCGCGAGCGGTTCGACGCCAGCCGCAACAACCTGTGTTCAATCTTGCCATCTATAGATGAACTCATGCTCTACGACAACAGCTACGACGCCGACCCTCACGCGGGTCGAGCACCGCACCCCCGGCAACTGCTGCACTTTCGCGATGGCAAGATTTTGAATCTCGCATCCAGCATTCCGGCGTGGGCAAAACCGATCGCTGCAGTCGCCCTGAGCCTGGCGAAGCCATGATCAACACCGGGCTAACGACCGCGACCTCGCACGTTTAAAATTGGCGTCCCCACGGGTACCCCAACTTAACCCCCGTAAATGCCGGCCATCTGGATCCTGACCCGGTGATATTTGCGCTCGCGCGGGCATTCCGGCGAGCGTGTCCGCCGACAATTCACGGCTTGCCAATTTTATCGGCGTTACGCTGCGCCTCGATCCGGCGCCGTAGCTCCTCCCGTGCGGCCGCCTTCGCCTCCGGCGACCCCCAACGCGGCGTCTGTGCCTCCTGATTCGCGCGGACCTCGGCGCGACGCCGCCGCGCTTCGTCGGCGGCCCGGCGGCGTGCTTCAATTGCCGCGATCTCGGCCCGCTCGGCCTCGAGAATCGCGCGTTCGCGCGCGGCCCAAGCTTCCGCGGCTACGGGCGTCGGCAACTCAATGTCTGCTTGCGAACGCCAGAGGGCGTGGCTGATGCCCCACTGATCCGGATGCGCGAGTTCGTGGACCAACCGCAGATTCAGCGCGTCGAGCACCGGGTGCCACGACTCGACCCCCTGAGTGCGACGGCGGGTCGCGAGCCGCGGATTGATTTGGTACCAACCGTGCGAAATGCGTTTGAAGAGCCTGCGATTGTAGGGATAATCGCGATCGACCTCGTTTCGCGACAACACACTGGAGAGGTGGCTGCGCTTGTTGCGCTCAGGCTTGAGGACGCTGCCCGGCAGCATGCCCCACGCGTCGAGCATGCTGCCCGTATCGACGCCGGCCGGCCGATCAAAGCCCGGGGCGCTGAAGGTGCTCTTGAACAACACCCAGAATGTTTGGAACACCAAGTATTCGCTCAAATGTCGGTCAAGCCGGACCAGCCGCTCCCCGACTTGCACATCAATGAATGCCGGGGCGATTATTTCGTATAGCGCGGCGAACGGCCCGCGGGCGAAGTTGCGGTCGCGGAATGCCTCTTGCAGTGCGACATGCAGTGCATTGCGACCGAGATGGTCATGCGCCTCAGGGTCGGCACCGCGCTGCAGCAAATCTTCAACGAGCGGCAGATTGCCGGCGGCAGTGGCCGCCATCAGGGGTGTGTAGTTCATGAGGGTACGGTGATCGACGCCGTAGCGATCGCAGTTCTGTAAAACCCCCTTGAAATGCCGTCCGGCGAACTCTTGCAGATGGCGCCTGCCCAAGGTATCGCGCTGCGTGCCGAACCCGCGAGCCTGAGCAAAGCCGGCTTCTTCGACCAGCCATGCAGCGAGCACGGGTTCGTCGTAGGCCGTCGCATATTCGTACAGCTGCTGCCGGGGCTTATTGCCAGGTGCCTTATCGCGAAACACCTTGACGGTCAGCTCGCGCAGCCGCGCCTCATCGACCACCGGCCACGGAACCGGCGTTTCCTTGAGGATGGTCGTGCGCACCGCCTCAGCCTGCTCGTGTTTGCCTTGCAACTCGAGACGATGCGCCTCCCGCTGCCAGTCCTCGCGCGAAGACGTGCGCGCATCGATGCGCACCTGATCGCCTCCGACGGTGCAACCCAGCAGACGCAGCAGGGTATGCCCGGTGTCCGTTTCGACCAGATACGCATGGCGTATGGCGCGCGTGAGCGCGACATAGAGCGCATTCACGTAAAACTTGTACACCTCGAGCGATTTGTCATTCTTGTCGCGGGCGCGGTGATAATCGAGATCATCGCGAACCAAGTCCTCCGCATCGACTCCGGCTGCGACCTCGGCGAATGCCGCGCGCTGGTTGGAGACGAACCGAAAGAGTATGACGGTTTCGTATTCCAGACCCTTGGCCTCGTGAATAGCAAAGACCAGCGGAGTCTTGAAGACCCGGCGCGCCTCGGCTTTGTCCTCTTCCCGCAGCACCAATACCGCGACGCCGGCGGAATGACGCGTCTGTTCATCGAGCGCGCGCTTGACGGGGTCCTTGTCGGCAAGCAACGTGACCGCACCCGCCTCGCCCCCGACTGCCTCGACCAAGAAATTGCTTTCGCGATCCACGGACCCGAACCGCCGATGCTTGATCTTGAGCAACGTGTTGGCGACATGTGTGACCTGCTCGCCGTTCCTGAAGTTGGCGCGCAGCACCCGGAGCTGCTGCCGCGCCGCGAGCTGCTCATCGCGCCAAAACAACGTTTTGACCCGACTCCAGGCAAAGAAATTGGGATGGACGATCTGATTCGAATCGCCGCACAGGAGAAACCCGGACGCCACCTTGAGCGTGCGCAGGATCAACAGCAGCTGCGCAGGGGTGAGATCCTGTACCTCGTCGACCACGACGAAGTCATAGCGCGGCGCTGCCAGGGCAAGCCAGTCTTGGGCGACGAGACTGGGATCGAACAATCCCGCCTCCACCAACCAGGACCGGTAGCGCTCGAACAAATCATAGAGGCGGTGCCGCGCGTTCGATGGAAAAATCGACTGCCGGACTCCGAGCGCGGCATAGGCGTCGCGGCTCAGGACGCCGCCGGCTTCCGCGGCAATGACGCCGCGCATCTCTTCGAACGCCTGATGCGCATCGATATCGCGGAATCCATCGCGCACTCGGGCGAACCAGGCGGCAAAGTCGCGCCACGTCACCTCGCGGCCGGGCGGCACGCGCAGGGACTCCAGAAATTCGCGATAGCTGAAAAACGCCGCATCCTGACCGTCGCGCTCGAAGCCGTGCGCGTAGTACAGGTCGCGCGCATTTTGCGCGAGGTACGCCGAATGCGTCACGTACAACACGTCGCCGTCGACCTGTTTCAACTTCTCCAGGGTGAGCGCCGTCTTGCCGCTGCCGGCACCGCCGATCAGCACCAGCGGAGGCGCTGCCCGGTAGATTTCGTACTGCACGTCGTCCAAAGACAGCGGCTTGTCGAGATACAGAATCTCACGCCGCTGCGCGTGTAGGTATCTGACGGATTGTGCTTCCTCGGGACCAGGCGCCGTCGAGATGACCGGAATCTTGTCTTCGTCGATGGCAGCGCCCCGCAAGAATCGCGATCGTGCGTAGGCGTGATTCTCGATGACCTCGAGCATGACCGCGCATACTTCGTTCCCTTGACGCACCAGCGCAAACAGCAGCCGGTTGCTGTGATCCAGTTTGGCCCGATAGAACTTGCCGTGATTCAGACCGACGAGCTTCTTGACTTCCGCTGCCCGGAAATCGTCCCGCTCCACCGCCGCGACGATGCGGCGGTAGGCGACCTCCACCCGCGAGATATCGAGGCCTGAATACTGGAGGACGCGCATCGGCGCAATTCTAGCCACCCGATTCCACATTGTCAGCGTTGTAGCGGCTGGTGGATGCTGAGGGTTGACCGACGGGGCCCGGTCAGAACTCCGCGTCGTTGAGCGGCGCGGGGCGTGGCGGGAGCCGCTATAACCGACGTAAATGCCTCGTGACCCCTCGAATATCTGTTCATTTGCATGGTTAACTCGGGCCGCCGCCCGCGGGGCGCTATAATGGGACAATGAATACTTCTTTATTCGACCAAGTTCGCGAACTCTCTGTGGAAGAGCAGCTTGAATTGGTCGAGGCGCTTTGGGATAGCATCGTCGACCGAAATACCGTGCCAGGTCCGACAAACGCTCAGAAGGCGGAGCTGGACCGGCGACTTGCCGAGCATACCGCCAATCCCCACGACGTAGTTCCCTGGGATCAGGTAAAGGACTCTGCGCTGACGCGAATCGGGAGATGAACCTAGCGGTTGCCTTTCGTCGTGCCGCCCGCGCGGAGTTCATTGCCGAAATCGAACGATGTGTGGACGCTGCAGCCGAGCGGCCCACCACCTACCCGGCGATTTACGAGGATGTTCGCCGTGTCGTTGCCAATCGGTTTCCATTCAGCGTGTACTTTCGAGCGGAAGAACGACGAATCGTCGTTTTGGCCGTGTTCCACGGCAGGCGCGACCCCTCGATCTGGCAGCAGCGGATGTGACGACGAAGGCCGAAATGCCTGGGTCCGTCTCCGCCCCGAATTATAGGGGTTAATGTGACGTCCCCACGGGGATTCGAACCCCGGTCGCATCCGTGAAAGGGCAATTTTATTAATATTCTATCAGCCGCCCCTCGCAGCTCTTCGGCAGCGGCTTATAATATCGCCTGCAATATCATGCAATTTAGTATGCGCCTAGTGCTGGATACCGATGTGTTGGTGGCCGCATTCAGAAAAGATTGAGGTAACGAATATGCGATCGAGTAACTTTGCTTTGCGACTGCAGCCCTCGTTACTAGAGGAGCTGCGGTCTATGTCCGAGCTGGAGGGGGTCTCCGTGAACCAGTTGATCAATGTCGCGATCGCCGAGAAGCTTGCGCAAATGCGGACCGCTAAATGGTTCGCCGATCGAATCGCGTCCGCAAATCCGAAGACCGGAGCGCAATTGATCCGCGACTTGACTCGTGGTGGCGGTGAGAAACCGAGGAAAGGCAAGGTGATTGTTCGAACGCCGAAGAAAAGCAGGCGCCAGACTGCCACAGCATGACGAGATCGACCCGCCATACACAGGGAGCACACACCCCCTTCCTCAACCGTCGAAATTTACCCGAAACTTACCCGAGCCGGTTTATTGCAGCACATCACGATTGTGCACCGGCGAGCTGATTGGACGCCGACCGGCGCCGCAACTTGTTGTTTCAGCATGCACGATGCTCGAAATCCCTGATCAATATTCACCGCCGGTTCACATATAGATATTTTCGGCGCAGGCATCGAAGCGTTTCTTCACGGCTTTTCCACAATAATTTTGAGAGCATGCGTGTCGCCTCAGTCTCAGTTAATTGCGTCAGACGCATGCAGCTGAATCGTGCAATGTGAAGCACGTTCCACGTAGAGCGCCAGCGCGACAAAGCGTAATGAGGACGAGCCTGCAGAGGTTGCTGCCGCGCTGTTGTGTATCGGCACGGCGCTGCCTTGGGATCTTCGGTGAGTCGCGCGCCAACGTGCTATTTTTGAATCTCGCGCTGTAGCGCGACTATCCCAGAGCTCATTGATGCACGGATCGGGTTCTCCAACGTCAAGACACGCGGGATTCCAAGTCGCACGAGGGCCTCGCTGTATCGATCGATCTGTCGCGCTATGGACCTGAGGGGAAACCGCATGACGAGCAACAAGGAAGACCGTAGTGATATCGTAATTGGCACGCGATGGCGTCGCCGCCGAATTACTCGTGTCGCCCTGCTTATTGCTTTGGGTGTTGCGGTTCTTGGAGGCATCACGGCAGCGTCCT
>ODAK010000538.1_pt1 | contig 43506 bp, 28 predicted proteins | sample 1539591 | NCBI WGS metagenome assembly ODAK01 (sample SAMEA3539303, study PRJEB22396) | soil metagenome | biome: tundra; feature: field; material: soil | place: USA | collected 2010-05 | depth 0.15 m
CATTGGCCGGCGTCGCCAACGCGCTGTGAATCAGCTTGGTCTTGCTGTCCACCCCCACGTGCGCCTTCATGCCGAAGTACCACTGGTTGCCTTTCTTCGTCTGGTGCATCTCGGGATCGCGTTTCTGCTCGCGATTCTTAGTCGAAGTGGGGGCGTGAATGATGGTCGCGTCCACGATGGTTCCCGTCGTGATCCGCACTCCCTGGCTCTGCAAGTGCAGGTTCACCGCTTCCAGCATCTGCCCGCCTAACCGGTGTTCTTCCAGCAGATGGCGGAACTTGCATACCGTAGTCTCGTCCGGCACCGGCTCGTTACCCAAATCGATGCCCACGAAGCTGCGCATCACCGCCGAGTCGTACAGCGCCTCTTCCACCGCCGGGTCCGACAGGTTGAACCATTGCTGCAAAAAGTAAATGCGCAGCATCCGCTCCACACCCACTGGCTGGCGCCCGTTGCCTGCCTTCGGGTAGTAAGGCTCGATCAGCCCGCATAGCTTGCTCCAGGGCACCACCTGCTCCATCTCGTCCAAAAACAATGCCCGCCGCGTTTTCTTGCTGTAACGCTCGAATCCATTCATCATCGCTAGTGTCCTCTGCTTCATCTGCCGACACTGTAGCTGCATTCGCGGTGGAAAGGGAGAGCTTAATCAGAGTCTCCCTAGCACCTTCGTGGCACATTCCGTGCACTCAATTGCACGAATTTCCCGGCAAACCGCGGTATCCTGCACGTCTAGCATGTTCCCCACAGTCCGTGGCGTCGCCGGAAGATTAGACCCTTTAGGTGCGGAAGGCGTGATTGGTATGAACTCTTGCCCTACAATTCGCCACCTTAAAGCGTGCCGGACGCAACTGCGCTCAAGGATGAGGGCTCGCCGGCACACCGCCAACCGTCGTCTTTCGTCGGCGTGACCCTGTCTTAATGATCGGCCTACAGAGGAAATAGACGGCGCAACTTTTTCCTCACCGATCTTTTGGTTCTGCACAGAAGGCAGCGATCCCGCCACTTACGTTTCGACGGCGTCACTGCCGGCTTGAGTTGGTATATGTGAGTCAAAGCACATTCGAGGGCTGGTATGCTGCGCTTAAGGCCATTCGAAGGGAAAAACACCGCGACCCTTCGAGCCTTCTGAAATATCGCGGATCCCTTTTGTTGCTTAATTCGATCTAGACCAATCTCAGAACGACCAACCTTCAGGCACTTGGAGCCTCGCCAGAACACATAAACAATATTGCGTTGCTTCTGATGGTGCTGAAGGCGACTTTGAAGAACGCGCCACTTGCGGGTCCCAGGAACGCCGTCTAAATGAACGCTTCGACAAGTAGTTGTCTTCTTTACCCATGCCTTAAGCCTTTTTCTCATGCTCGTATCGAGAATTGTCCCGATGGCTCTTAATTGTGATTCCCTATATTTCCTGCTGAATGCCGGAGTCGGCCCAGGCTTTTTCAACCCGACGTCCCGGAGCAGCGACGCAACGCGCCTTTTCCACATTTTTCGGAGAATCTTGTCGACGTGCGAGGCGTGGCTGGGCATAGAAAGTAGTTTACGGCACCTGTCAACTTGGAGTCTGCTCCTTTGCTCCGGTGTCGCATACGCCTGACGAAGGGGGCCTGGTTTGCAATCAATTGCAACCTTCAGAGTGATACCATTGACGGGTTGAGTTTGAGCGAATATCGCAATTAAAGAAAGGACAACATGGACATTCAAGGCATAGTGGCACAGCTCAGACAGGAAGCCAGCCGTATCGAACATGCAATTGCAGCTCTTGCGGGGCTGGGTTCCCAACCCGCACGTCGTGGTCGTCCACCTAAGGCCAGCCAGGCTAAACCAGCGAGCGGCCAGAAGCGTCGTCGCATGAGCGCAGCAGCTCGGAAGCGCATCTCTGCAGCGATGAAACAACGCTGGGCGAAGCAGAAGGGCAAGTCTGCGCCGAAGAAGGTTAAAACTGCCTCCAAGAAGTCCACTGGCCGTCGCCCGATGAGTGCAGCCATGCGGAAGAAATTGTCAGCGATGATGAAGGCACGTTGGGCCGCCAGGAAGAAAGGGACGCAGATCGCATAGGTTTGCTGCCGTAAACCAACCCAACATTTCGGTGTGGAGCATCGGCTTTCACACGTCCTTTTGCGGGTTGGCTGATGTGGAAATGACTCGACGCAAAGATGGGCTGTCAAAGGTCCACCTCCGTGACTGGTAGTAGATTGGCTCGAAAACGCTCTGTTCGGGAAATCCCACGTTTAGGAGCATTAATAGTCGGAGGAGGGCGTGCAATTTTTGATTGAAGAGGAAGAGCTGTTTCGCGTCAGCTATGACCGTCGATTTCTTTGTGATTCCTGGGTGCGTGAAGTAGTTTCTCGTTTGCCTCAGCACTTGTTCGAAGGCCACAGCATCGCCCAGGAGCTTCGTCACATGATCTGGTGTGAGACGCACAAGAAGGGACTGAATTCTGTTTTGGAATCCTGGCTCGTTTGCGTGACGAATGCCATCAAGCAACCTCTTCGCAATTGCTGAGTCACCACACTTCTCTGAAATCAGGCCACACAGAGGTTTTAGAATCTGTTTGAAGAACGTCGGAGCAACTATCGTCGTGTTGTCGGTGAGTCGGTGCAGCGATTCTATCGCCTGCGCCAGAGACAGGAACTCCGTCTCGACGAACAATGAGCTATGTCTAATTGTGCCGTAAATCAGATTCTCTAGCGGGCGGAACTCCTCCGGCGTCGACAACCACGCCGAGATCGCAGCAGCCAATTGCGACACATCCCCTTGGCTCCACATCTGAGGATCGGGTTTTTCGGCCTTCCCCTTTCGAGGCTGCACCAGCCAAGCAATTTCGGCCCATTGTCCCTCTACCGACATGGTCTTCACTCGAACAGATGTTCCGAGGCAAAGTGAGAAAAAGTTCTCGAACCGGTACGCCAAGTCCACGAACCATTGCAACGACTTTGGCTCCGCTGGCTCGACCTTCACCAACGGCTCACTTCTCGCGCTATACCGTCGCCCTCCGGGGGAGTATTGGAAGTTCGACGCGATCTTGATCGAAATTCGCGTTCTGTTGGCAAGGACACACATATCCAATACAGTCGGCAGTTGTGCTGGGAAAGAAACGCTCGCTCCTTGTTCAGTCACCGATATTGTGCCAATACCTGGAAGCCACTCTTCCACCCCCGAATAGCTAAGCGTCGCTGAGCTCAAGACAGGTAAAGTGTCACTTTCGAGGTAGCAGCCAACGACACAGGCGCTCACCCGGTATTTGTGCGTCCGCACAGCACGATTGTTTGGGAAATCAGCGAGCCCAGGAGCGTTGAGCTCGTGTAATCCAACCAGCGTGCAGGGCCCTTGTGTGGTGAAACCATGAACGATGTCCGGCACCCGGCCTTGATCAGAGTTGAGCAGCAAGCTCTCAGGATTGACCAGTTCGGCAGCCGTATTGAACTCGATATGCTGGCCGTCACTGTTTACAATGCCGGAGAACGTCTTCTCTGGCCTGCTGGCATCCCAAAAAACACCCTCGATTTGCAGTCGTGATCGAAGACTAAACTTTTCGCTCATCAGAAGTATTGCCGACCCATATCAAAGCTCGTTCTGTCCAGGGCCGGGCAGTTGTAGATCATCCAGAAATTCGGACGCGGGCTCAACGCTGGTGACAAGCAAGTGATCGCGCGCCCGCGTGCAAGCGACGTACAGCAAATGGCGTTCTGTGTTGTAAATCTCTTCGAGATCGGTATCGTCGGCCACAGTCTCGATTCGTGACTGCAAGGGAATGATTTCGTCGTCACAGGCCATTACCACCACAGCCCGAAATTCTAGGCCCTTTGCCAAATGCATAGTGCCAATCGAAATCTGACCGCTCGTTGTCTCAACGTGCTCGTCGAGCATCTTGAACGGCAGCCCGGTCTTGGCGACTGCCGCACGGGCACGGTGCAACTCCGCATCCGATCGAACGAAGACACCAAATTCATGGGGCATTACCCCTTCTCTGCTGCGATCTGTGATCCATGCAGCAACCGCGTCGTTTTCCGCTTCCTGACTTTTGAAAGTCCGAACTGCAGGGGCGGGTCCATTAAACATTGAAACCGTTCCGCGCCTTTCCTCGGTGTTGCCGTCAACATCGGCCACCGACGGTCCCAGCAACCGGTCAGCCTGCATTCTGATCTGGTGCGAAGTGCGGTAGTTGATGTGTAATGTGCGCGCCCGGCCCCGGATATCCACGCCCAGCGATTTCCAAGAGAAAGGCTGCTGAAAAATGCGTTGACCGAGATCGCCAGCAAAGAAGAGGCCGTTTGGTCGTTGTCCTCCGAGCGCGGCCAGGAACCGCAGTTGTGCAACGCTGACATCTTGTGCTTCATCGACGACGACAAAGTCGAAGGGTGGGTGTTTGCGGGTTTCTATCTGGCCAGCCAGGCGAATGAACATTTGTGCGCGAGTGATAAAACCTTCAGTACGCAGTCGGGCGCGCACGACCTCAAGCACTGACCACAACTTCGCGCGCTGGGACTCTTGCAGACGTGTTTTTCGGCCCAGCCGCGTTACGTCTCGATAAGACTCCCAACTCTGTAATTGCCAAGCATCAACTATCTCTTCCCACTCCGTGAGCAGAAAACGCAGGCTGAATTTCAGATCGGCCACGGATGCTGCCGCCTCATTCATGAACCGTCGGATGACCTCTGGAGATGCAATCTTAGGATGGCCAAACTCTTGTTGATACAACCGCTCTCCGATGGCATTCATCGCGTGGACTTCCAGACGTTCCCCCAGACGAGGTTCGTTGCTGATCAATCGTCTTAACTTGGTTCGCAGCGCATCAGCGAGGGTCTCGCTGAACGTCGTTAGCAAAACTCTGCTATCAGGGTTCGTGCGGGCCAGAAACACGGCCCTGTGTAGCGCAACAATGGTCTTGCCCGTGCCAGCTGATCCGGAGACACGCGCAGGACCGATGTAGTCACGCTCTACCCATTCCCGCTGAGATGGATGCAGAAAAATCGTCCATTTTTCCCATGGATACGTAAGTGCGCGTTCAAGCTCCTCAACATCGTTCATCACTCTGAACCTGCGGAGGGCATCGGGGTGGGCGAACGGATTGGCCCCCGCAGGAACCGGCTGGGGGATTTGTGGTTTGCCACCTGTTGCCAGTTCGAGTAATGCCTCCCCTGCCTCGCTTGGCAGATGGTCAGACAACTTCAGGAGGGTGTCTTCATTAGCTTCGCGCACATCGGAAAGCCACTCCACTGGAACGCCATAACTCAGCAACACTTCATCGGTTAGATGCGCGAAGAGCAGCGGCTTTACTGGCTTAGGCCGCGCAACCTCAACATAGACCGGGACAGCGATTTCCTGTACCCGCTCGCGTATCTCGACGAACTGCGCCGCACCGGTTTTGGGGTGGGTCTCTAGTTTCCTCCGCTCCGCCCAGTTATAGGCGTCGTCGTGGTGTCCCACGTAGCAAAGCAGTAGACTGCCGTCGGTTCTATGGACGATTAGACGAACGTCGCTGTTTACTCTGACCGATGCGAACCGCTTGTCCTTCGCCTTTTCGAGCTTGTGGAATTGCAGACTCGGATGGGCGGGATTCAATTGGAGGTCGAACGCCGTTGTCTTCACGGCCTTCTGCTCCTCCCCCGTGAGTTTTGCGAGACTGTCCGTAAACGTGTCTGCGATTCTGAATTCCATCGATCTGCTTAAACTTCCTTCTTCGTTTTCTCAGCACATCATCTAGGGAGGCTCTGATTAAGTTCGGCTCTTTGAAGGGGACGGCCTTCAGGCCGTACGTAAATGCTCAATATGAGGCCAGGGATTTAGCCCCTGAGGGATGTTCCACGGACTTAATCAGACCTTCCCTAGAACTCGCAGATACAGTTAGAACTGGTGCCCCGATTGGACAAACAAGGTTCCCCGTCACCTCAAAATAACCTTCCAACCAGCAGCGGTTCTTTCAAGTCGGCGTTCTTCTTCCGCAGAAACCGGATTCTGGACTGCCCGTTTAAGTGTCGGAGTCTTGTCGACGTCAACAATTCGGTAAATGTAATAAGCCTGTTTTTCCCGAGCAGCGACTTTCCACTCGTAGTCACTCATGAAAAATGTCATGCCCGAACCGTTTGTAGACTTGACTTCGATAAAACGCGGCGATCCGTCAATTTCATACGACTTGATGTCGTACCCTCTTCCGACTGCACGACGACTCACCCAATCAACCTTTCTGGCGAGCGCATCTTGGCCCGCCTTTCGAAGGCGCTGCTTTTCGTATCGAAAGACGAAATACTCACCCTTGTCCCCTATTTCGCAACACTTCCGTCGTATGGCCTCTAATTCATCAGGGCTCAAATCGGCGAGAATCTTTAGATTCCCCTTTTCATACGCTGTAACCAATGATTTCTTGATCCCATGTTTAGGCCGAGAGACCCACGAAGTACCTAATATGAGTATTTCGCCATGCTCATTCTCAGAGGGCACCATTAATGGGTTGCTTACTTGACCCGCAGGTCGAGGGGAGTCGGAAAATCGGCCGTTCCCAACGTACAGGCCGCGGTGAATCGAGTCTACGTTGAAAATGTACTCGGTCAGTCGCTCAGGCTTGAAAATTGCCTGATATTCGAGGCCGCCTAAGATTTGGGTATCATGTGGACGAACAAGAATATGGGCCGTTGGGGCGTTTTCAAGCGCCGTAGGGTCCACAGAACTGGAAGCGTTGTGCTTTTTTCCGCCGAACTCAAGTCGCCTGGAGTCGAGTCCCACATACACGTCATTCTCGGAATCGTATCCGAGAACAATGTCTATGCAATCACTCAACCGCGACAAGCCGCTCAAATATGTCGTGGTTATCTGAATGCGTCTTTCATCCCGCCTATGTGATTCTCCCCGGTCTCCCACAGCAAAAATGCAGAAGCGGGCCTTTACATGCGTGGTTGGCGTGTGGAATTCGACGAACTGGTGGTTTGATATGAGTTTTCCTGCCGCAGGAATCACGAGAGCCTGCCAACCGCTTTTTGTTAGAGCCTCAACGAGTCGTTGTATGTGGTCAGTTTTGCTGTGCGACAGATCGATCGTAGCCATCGACACGCCACTCTCCGGCAGAGTCTCAGAATGCCGGAGCATAAACATCCGGCTGCTATATTTGAAGTCTCAACGCTAACGCTTGTATCTTCGCGAACGTCCCTAAACCTTTAGGACCTTCATCACCTCGTCACCGAGATGATTAATGACTTTAACGGCAATCCGCCCGGATTTTGGTTTGGGAAACGGGCGTGAAATATCGCTATTGAGCGTAGCCCAAGCATCCTCGCTGATCTCGGCTTTGAGACTGGTCTTCAAAGCGTTGTAGGGATCATTTGCGCCGAGGAAGTACGCATGACGGACGAAGAAACTCTCTTCGTTGTAGTCGGTATCAATAAACCAGCAGGCGATGCCCTCTGCACCGTCACTGCGAACCTCGCCCGTATTGGGATGGAACACGTCGACGCCTTTGATCTTTACTGCGACCTGCTCATCCTTCCCTTCAAGAATGTCGATATCGGGCTCGCCAAAGATAACAAACAGATTGCCCTTGCCGGTGTTTTTTAGATCGTCGGCCATGTGAAGATCCGCATTCATTCGCGCTTTTAGCACCGGGATGCGTCCAAGTTTGTTGAATTCCGACGAGTGCGCATCGTAGTTGAAGGCACAGGCGATCAGGACATCGAAATTCGCATCGCCCGCTTCGCGGGCCGCTTCTACTAGATCTGGGCGTGAAACGGTGCCGAACTCGGGTCCGATGAAGATGGCAGCGCGCTTCTGGCTACCAGGCTTCTCATCGCCTTCCACATAATGCCCCTCAGCACAGACCAGATTGCCCGGCCACGGCGCGAGAGAACTGAACCAGATCTTGTCCTCCTTATGCGCCTGTTGAACACCAGCGGTCTTCAGATTTTCCAAAATCATCTCAACAAAATCCAGCTCGTCACTATAGCCGTGGGGCGATTTTGATGGACCGCCCACGAATTCACCATTCTCATCCACCGCTAGCACGCGGTGGGGCGATACACTCTCCACCGTAAAGGGTCCCGCGACGCGGACGATCTTCTTATCGTCGTAGGGTTTGTCGTAAAGGTATTCCGGCTCAGCTTTAGCAGCGATAGAAGAATCGATTTCTGTCTGTTGAGCAATACGCTGCTCCCACCACTGATTGTGGAATTCCTTCGCCGAATCTGGCCACCTGTCGTCCGGATCGCGGGGGACTTCCCATTCCTCCCAGGTCTTTCCAACCGACTTGTTTAACCTCCCCCTAAGCGATTCCAGCGTTTTCTCGAACTTCTCCCGAATGACATTGATCTCAGCATTATTGGCTATGGACTTGAGTGTGACATGCGGCACGCGCTCGTAGACAAAACCCTGGCGGATATCTTCGTGCGTAGGGCGGTTCGATGGCATGGTTCGCGTGATCTCAGCTTCCTTCCGCTGACCTGCCGGCGAGTCGGCAAGCAGGAAATACGGATAGCGACTGCCCATGATCCGTGCACGGGCCAGCGCCAGAGCGACGCGAGAAGTGTCCACCGTTATCCAGCGGCGGCCCCAATGCTCCGCGACTGTTGCCGTAGTGCCTGATCCACAAGTCGGATCGAGGACCAGGTCTCCCGGGTCCGTGGTCATGAGGACGCAGCGTTCTATAATTCGAGGGTGAGTTTGGACAACGTAGGTCGGATCCGGTGCCCCCGGTATTCCGTCCCATAGATTCGTCAGAGCTTTATATGGATAGTCGTCGAAAAATCTCTTGAACCGCAGAACATTTGCGCCGGCAACGAGCCGTCCGGCCTTTGCAACCGTTGTCATAGACTCAGGCGGCAAACCCCACCAACGTCGCCCGGAATTAAATGTCCTACCCTGAAAACTGACATCATACCGCTGGCCGGGTCCTGGTTTGGTTAGGTTGTCCGACATGTACAGACGACCGGAATCGTCCCGCGATGAATACCCCGAAGTTGCCGGATCTTCCTGCTCAACGAACAGCGTGTGGACTTTCAGTTGCTGGTGATTACGACAGTACCAAAGCACATAGTCAGTTCGGTTGATAAGCCCATAAGCTGTAGCCAGACCAGTTGATTTGGTAACTGCTATTTCTGATTTGAAATTGTCATCGCCAAATACCTCGTCGAGCAACGCCCGAACGCGATGCACGTTTTCGTCTCCAATCTGTACAAAGATCGAGCCAGAGTCCTTCAGCAACTCTCGCGCTACGGTCAAGCGATCCCTGAGATAGGTCAAATACGAATGAATGCCGTCACGCCAAGTGTCCCGGAAGGCCTTCACTTGCTCGGGCTCCCGGGTGATGTGGTCGACGTTTCCATCCTTCACGTCGCGGCTTGTGGTCGACCATTGGAAATTAGAATTGAACTTGATGCCGTAGGGCGGATCGATATAGATGCACTGCGCCTTGCCGCGCAGCCCCTCGCGCTCAGCCAACGACGCCATCACTTGCAGGCTGTCGCCGAGGATCATGCGATTACTCCAGTGTGCATCGTGTTGGTAGAACTCGGTCTTAGCAGCCTCGTTCGGAAGACCGTTGAAATTAGCGAATAGATCAATCTGTGGTTCGGATTCTTTGAAATCGATTTCGCTTCGCCGTCGTAGGTCGTCGATCAATACCTTGGAGTGAACCTTTTCCTGAATATAGAGAGGAGGCGCATGGACCACTAGATCAGACCAGTCCTGCTCGTCCTTGCCTCGCCAAACCATTTGTGGGTCTAAATCGCGGTTCCGGCGCTCGTAGGGGGCACGAATAGGACTTTCCTCGTCGACGCGCATCACCGATTGGAATTCGGCTGTAGGAATATTCCTTCGCTTCGCTTTATCGTGCGTCAGCGTTTCCACTTTCTTCTTTTCTTTCTGCTTTGAACCGTTCTTCGGCATAAGACTCTTCACGCCATCTGCGACACAGTCACCGATTCGATCATCTTGTTGAATTCCGCTTCAACCTTCGCCGCAAAGTCGGACTCGATCTGGTACACCTCAGCGAATTCTGCGAATGCCCATCGGCCATACTTGCCGCTGTTATTCACACCCGGCACCCAATACGTTTCCATCGTAGTCTTTTTTTCTTTTGCGTCCTCCCGCCTGTAGCCCTTAATCTCTACAATCAAGTGCAGCAGGTCATCCTCCCCGAGCCCATCGTTTACCAGTACAATGAAGTCGGGCCGGTACTTGCGGTTTTCCGAACCAAAGCGATACGGCACTTCCAGACCCAAATTGTGGTTCTTCACGTACGCCTTTACGCGGGGGTGTGACTCGGCCACGCGGCAGAACTCAGCTTCCCAACCGCTATCGAGAATCACCCAGTTGATATGGCAACGACGCGCGTCGGTCTCCCAACGATCCGTCCTAGAAGTCGTGAACTTCACGTAACTCGTAGAACCCATTGGATTATAAGGGTCTGGAATCGTCTTGATCGGCGATTTGCCAATCGTGTCACGAACGATTGCCGCCGTGATGCGTTCGCAAGCCATATCCGCAAGTTCTTGATACATGAGCTGCGCCGGAAAGGTACCGCCTTTGCAGACAAGGCAGGTGTCGAGCCATTCCTTGGTGATCCGTTTAAGCTGCCCAAAGAGGTGGAGCTTGGGTTCTTCCCCAGGGTCACGCCACTTCGTGTAAAGCAATCGCTTGGCGACGTGAAAGAGCAATGTTGACCGCCGCATGTCACCAAGGTGCTCAAGACTAAGCTCGACACCCTCACCGATGATTCCGGCGTTCCTCGTGATCGAGGGACCAACAAGATCGGGAGTCAATTCCAACACCGAGTCATCGTTGAATTGTGCAGTCAGACGCTCTTCGGGTAGTTCAACTCTGTATCCGGCAACACGTGGAAAAGTAATTTCAAGCGCGTCGCGATCAGGGCGCACTGCCCGGACCTGGATCGTTTCACGAGGCGGCTGAGGCGGGGCGATGACCGGCTTGGCTGCGAAGTCAAAAGGAATACCAAGCACGTCAGCGTACTCAACACTGAAAAGACCTTTGTCGGGACCTTCCTCATTGAGATCATACGATTGGCGCCGCAAGGCTCTTCCAATGACTTGTTCGCAGAGGAGCTGAGTTCCGAATGCTCGAACACCTAAAACGTGCGTCACGGTGTTGGCGTCCCAGCCTTCCGTTAGCATCGACACCGAGACGACACAGCGGATTGATCCCCCAAGGCGGTCCGGCTTGCCGACCGTATTCATCACTTCCCGGAGCAAGTCCTGGTCGGTGATGTTCTCCGCCTGTTGACGATCTCCTGTGCGCTCGACAATCTCCCGTCTGAAGCGGTCAATCTCATCCGTAGCCATCGACCGGAACTTGTCGTCTAATGCATCTCCCGATTCAAGTTGTTCGCTGTCGATCAGCAACGTCCGCGGACGGGGGATTGGGTTTCCAAACTCGTCAAAGTTGCGGAAGAGCGCTAGGCGACCATTTTCAAGCGTGGTTGAACCGTCTTCATTCTCGCGATGAAACCCTGAAATGAAGTCGTAAACAAGCTTCGATGTGGATGTGTTATTGCAGACGACGATAAAGCAGGGCGGAACCTTTATCTTTCTCTCCTCCCACAGAGCAAAGGTCTTTGCATAATGCCCGTACAGCGCTTCCAGCGCGGTCTGTAACTCAACGGGTAGACTCAGCGGATCAAGCGCCCCTGATTTGCCCCTGCCTTTCTTAGGCATTCTAGTGCGAATGTGCTCCCACAGGTTGCGGAAGACGGGAACTTCCTCACCGGGGATATTGTCAGCCACTGGCACACGCGGAAGTTTGACGATGCCACATTCAATGGCGTCCATCAGTGAAAAGTCACTCATCGTCCAAGGAAACAGAGTGCCCTCGGCATAGCCCGAACCATGAAGAAAGAATGGCGTTGCCGATAGATCAACGACGCGCTCGATCCCCAGCTTCCGTTTAACGGCCTCAAGGCCAGAGATCCAAACCCGTGCGGCCTCGTTGTTTTTCTCGGCCTCTTGCTTATCTTCCCCCGCCAAATCAGTTTCAGCAGCGTCTCCGGGCTTTTCCCGATAGCAGTGGTGCGCTTCATCGTTGAGAACAAGGATGTTCTTCAGCCCCATCAGGTCAGGCATGACCCGCTGGATCATCTGTCCTTCGGTTTCCAGTGTTTCGAGCGCCTCCCCTCTGCCTTGAAGGAGTGAGCGACCTCCCTTTGACAGCTCCATGCGATCCCGGAGGCGAAAAACATGGTAGTTCGTGATCACAATTTTCGCGCGCTCAAGATCGCCAAGCATGTCGCCGGGAACCAGTTCTCGACTCGCATAGTAGCTGTCAGGATCGTTCGGCTGCAGCACGCGGAGCCTATCGCGAATCGTCAGCCCAGGCGAGACCACCAAGAAACCACGAGTGAAGTGTGTACTCCCCGGCCTGCGAATGGCGTTGATAGTCTGCCAGGCGATGATCATTGCCATTACAGTCGTCTTGCCCGCGCCGGTCGCCAATTTCAAAGCGAGGCGCAGAAGCTCCGGGTTCGCGTCACGATTGGCATTCGCGATGTGTTCGAGAAATCCCTTACCCGTTTTTCCCTTGTTCGGTGCAACCTCTGTCAGCCAAATCGCCGTCTCGACAGCCTCAATCTGACAGAAGAACGGGCGCACATCATTAAACTTGTGGGACCGCCAATGCTGGAGAAGACGGGCGGTTTCGGGTGTCACCAGCCAGTCGTTTGGACTCGGCAACTTCCGCCATTGATCCACTTGGTAGCGAAGTTCATTGATGATCGCGGTTAGGTTGTACTGTTGTTTCGTTGTTGAGAGCCCCAAGCCTTCGTCAAACACTAGGGACGACTGTTGACCCTTGCGCTTTTTGGGTTTCGGGATCGGAGTGATGAACTCCGCAGGACGGCGACGCTCAATGATTTTCTGAGTCGGTTGACCCTGATCGTCGAGCTCCCAGTGGCGCTCGGGGCCCCTGTAAGGAGAGTTAAGTATCGGGTGATCGAAAAATGGATTGCCGTTGTTCATGCGCTCGTGGTGTCCTTTATGCTGCCAGGGGAGCTATCCGGCACATAAGTCAGCCACAATACTACGCTGGCCTGAAGGAGAATAGTCCCTGCCGTAGGAACAACAACTGGGAAGACAACAAAATGCACGAACGCCTAGGGAGCCTCGACACCTCGACAATTCGGTTATTCACTAGGTCACGCAGTTCTCTTCAGCTTCGTGGACGAGAGCCGCTCTCTGATCTGCTTTATCGCCCCGACCAATTGCGGCACCTGTAGCGAATCCGAGAAAAACATGATCTCGGCCCCTCGGCGGGACGATCTAGCGCTATAGCCGATTTGGTATTTGACCCTGGCGCGCCTGGCGTATAGGTCGCGAACCTCTCTCACGTCGTCATACGAGACAATCCAGCTTTGGCGATGGATTTCATTCGTGACAAATGCGGCAACCCGTTCGTGATCTGCATGCTTGTAATAGTCGTAGTAGAGATCCCGACCTTTCACATAATACGGCGGGTCGCAATAAATAAGGGTCTTTTCCGGCCAGCGCTTGCAGCCCTGCCGCAGGAATTGTAGGGCATCCAGTCTGGTTAGGCTGATGCGGCTCCTCATGCGGGCAATGGCCGTGATCCGCCGGACCAACTCATCAGCGTTGTAGCGCGCGTCCATTTTCCAGGGGCCAGTTTGGTCTCGGCCGCCAATCACGCCAGCATTGAGGATTCCCGAGCGGTTCGTCCTGTTGAGAAAGAACATCGCGAAGCCCAGCGCCAGATCGTCATAGTCGTCCTGGTGCGTCAAGATGTTCTTCTGCTTATCCCTCATCTTCATGTTCAGCCTGGTGTCGCGGATTAGCCGAGATAGGCGGTCCGTGTCATAGAGGGCGCTTTTCCAGAAAGCATAGACCGGGCGGCTGATGTCATTGATGTGGACATGTGAGACGTATTCATGGAGGAGCAGCTCAAACGCGATCGCGGCGCCACCGGCGTAAGGCTCGACGTATTCTCCGTCCATAAGACGGTTTTTCTGGATGATGGCTTTGACAAACGGAGCCAGTCTGCCCTTGCCGCCTGGATACCGAAGAGGGGTGAAATGAATGAGACGGCTGGATTGCCCATCTGGGTCTGGTTCGTTCATGGCCATAGCTTCTCGAAGAAGGGTTGCGAATTGTCCCAGGCCACGCGGAGATCGCGCTCCTTTGGGGAGAAAAAGCGATTGTGGACGTAGTTGTTAAGCGTCTGGATGTTGAGAGGGTTGTTGGTCTCGCTGATGGCTTTCACGATCCCGTCGAGATGCTTTTTCGGCGTGCCTCCCGCAATGATTTCTTTGACGGCTTCCTGTACCTTGTCCTGAAGTGACCTGTCCTTGATCCCGCCGGGCGTGCTAACGGTGAGCGATTTTCCGGCACGAGTCAGGTAATCATCAACCGACGTTTCCAGGAACACGCGAAAGAGAACAGAGATCGCGTGCGGGTAATCGTCGAGCTGCAGAGAACGAAGCTCTTTGAAAATCTCCGCGATCTTGGCGTTTGTAACGTTAAGCCGACAGTCTTTCGGGATGAGTATCCTTCGGGTGGTAAGCCGAGGCTTCGGCTTTGGTTTTGGCACCGGAGGCAGTTTGAAATCATCCCCAGAAAACGTGTCGATCGATGTTTCTTTGGTTGATCTCTTGGCTAGGTTCGGAAGATCCGCGCGCAGCTTTGAAACGTAATCGACTTGCTGGTCAACCTTCTTGAGGGCGGTGACGACCACGGTCTTGTTGACCAGGTCACGGACCATTCTACGAAGAGGCCTCATAACCTCGTCGGCTGGCAGCTGCGTCAGAAGCTTTTGGTTTTTGATGTCAAGTCCGATTTTCGCTCGGACAGCCGGGGTTGAGAGAAGGCGGTCGAGGGTGGTGATCGGAAAGCGCGCTTCGATGCTTTCCTTCTCGTCGTTTGTCAGGCCTCCGTGCGTCATCACGAAATCGAGAGCCTGGAGGGCTGGGTCTCGCCCGATAAATCGCCGCCTGGCAACGCTGCTCCAGTCAACGATGCCTCGCCCTTCGTTTGCCCCGGTGTGCCGCAGGTGAATCCACGTGGCACCCTCGGCCCGATCCTTGACTTCATAGCAGTCAAGCGGCTCGACGGTGGAGAGATCGAAGCCGGCCGCAAGGGCCTCAAGCTTCTTCTGGATTGGCGGACGTACATCGAGCCCCGTCAGCACGGCGGGGTTGTGAAGGATCTTAATTGCAGCAAACCGCCGGTTTCCCTCAATGACGATGTACTTGCCTTCGGTGCCCGCCGATTTGATGACTAGAAGTCGGTCCATGGGGTTCAGGCCACCATCCTCGACGATGCTTTCGGCAAGCACGATCAATTTGGTGTCCTGGTCCTCGATGATCTTTTGGAGTGCGTCTTTCTGGCCGCCTGCAAAACTGATACGCGGATTTTCCAGATCGAGAAGCAAGTCAGCGATTTTCAGGTGTCTCGCGGGCACGAGTCGGCCTCCTCAGTGCGTCTTGCGGATACTAAATCGCCCGGCGCTGTCTTCCAAGCTGACGATTTCGGATTGTTTCATTGTACTGTGCGCCAGTGTTTCACGTGAAGCAATTTAACGCTCGCCGAACGGATGCTTGCCGCGTTCTCTCATAAGCAAATCGATCGCCTCGCCTAAGAGCGCCTGCACTGAAGAGTTCTCGTCGATAGGTCTGACCATGCGGCGGCTGTCGCCTGGGAATCGAGATCGACGATGATTGGGGTATGACCTGTTTGCTGCGGCCATGGTCGCTCGCTTCCCCGATTCGTTCATTGAAATCCAAGAATTTCTGATCAGCCAAGGCTCTGTGTGACACAAGGTAAACGACCTTGGGGCATGGGCATGCGCCACGACAGCTGGGCAGAGCTGGTCAACGACGAGGAGCACGGCGGGTGCCTGATTCCAGTGATGATGCTCTACCACGAGCACGACGAAGACCCGGAGATGCGCCCCAAGCCGATTAGCCCAGAGAAGCGCGAAGAAGTCATCGTGCACATGGCGGCTGGGCTCGTGGCAGCTTATCGGTATTTCAGGGAGCATGGGCGAGCCCATATAGGCACCACTTTCACACCCGAGCCTCGGCGCAATGCTCCCAAGGTCGGGCGGAACGACCTGTGCCCGTGCGGCTCTGGGAAGAAGTACAAGCGTTGCTGCGGCGAGCCGACCATAAACTGAACATCTGGCCCGGTGCGTCCAGTGCAATTCGATTGCAAAAAAGTCTTGTAGAACTCAATGTACCGTTCACGGGTCGTTAGTGAGCGTCCTGTGCAGATGCGGACATAGTACGGACACAAAAGATTGGTTTTACCGGCTGTTTCCTTGTAACTTATTGAAAAGGTGGTGAGCGCGGAAGGAATCGAACCTTCAACCTACTGATTAAGAGTCAGTTGCTCTGCCAATTGAGCTACGCGCCCGAACCCGAAGTGGTATACAGCAGAATCAATAACTTGAGCGGACTCCACCGTGCAATCCCGTAACTCGCCCGAAGCAAGTGGCCCTACATCGTACCCTACACGCAGCATGGGCTCTGAAAATTGAGCGATGGATCGAAGTCAGTATAGCAGAAGGTCGCCGAGCAATAATGTTATGAGATGAAACAGTTGGGCAGCAGGCCACTGGGTGCATCACCGCCGATCGAAAGACGGCCCTGCCCCGCGTCTGCCTTCTTGCCACTCTCGCACCGCCCAGTCTCGTCCCCTGTTCTGGATCCTAATCGTGGGTAACCACCGAAAGTGCGGCGGCGGTGTCCGCCTACTGAGCTTTCTTGTTGGAAAGCGATCGAACGTAGTTGATCAAGTTCCAGAGCTCATCTGGCTTCAATCGGATGGGTTCGGCCGGCATATGATCATGGCCATTCTTGAGTATGTAGAACAGCGCTCCGTCGGTTTTGTCCTGCAAAGTCGCCGGGTCGCGGAAGTCGCCAATCTTGAACTTCTCAGCAACCGCCACATCACCCTTGCCATCACCGTTCGCTCCGTGGCACATCGCGCAGTCATATCCATAATATTTCTTCCCTTGAGCGATCGACTCGTGAGTTGGCTGAACGGGATTGGCTTGCTGCGCCGCGTCGGCGGGAATCGTGGACGAGCGCGGCGTGGCAGCTTTAGGGGCAGTTGGGGTTTCCTGGGGTATGGCAGCGAACGCGCAAAGCAGCACCAGAAGAACCAAAAAAGGCTTCAGCACGATGGCCTCCTTGTTCCCGACACTTATCGGACAACTAACTGTATGGAATTATCACCTTTCTGAGATAAGGATTCGGTGACTTGGCTCGCATTGCGATGTGACCTCCGCGGGCCGCTGCTACCCGTAAGGCAACGACTTAGCGACAAGCGATCGGAGCTTGATCCATCCGACCAATCATCTGCAACTCTTGCGGAGCGACGTTGCCCAACCCCCTGTCTGCTAGGGGGTTAGCGGCCTATGTGCCGGCCAGTTTTTGAATGGCGGGCATGTTCTGGATCAGCAGAGTCGAACCATGAATTTCGGCAATGTGCTGCTTGCGAAAATTGGCGAGAGTGCGCGTGACTGTCTCACGCGACATGCCGATGATTTGCCCGATCTCATCGTGGGTCAACGCCACCTTGATACCGTGAGCGGTGGTCATCCCGGAGTCCGCGTGCGACCAATCCAGCATTAGGCGGGCGATTCGCTCCGGTGCTGAGCGCATTGCGAAGGAGCGAAGCTGTTGGTACGCCTGCTGGCACTCGCGGCTTAGATGGATTGCTGCATGCATGGAGGCATCACGGTTTTCTTTGAGAAACTGAAGGAATTCGGCCTGTTTTACAAAGTTAAGCTGGCACGGCTGGCCGGTCTCGGCAGTCGTATCGTACGGAGTTCCGGATACGGTTGCATTCAGCCCTAACACCGCGCCCGGCTTGGCAATCTTAAGTATGAGGACCTGGCCTTCGCTCGAAGTGGTCGACAACTTTACGCGGCCTTTGCACAGAATGTAAATACCCCGGCATGCCTGACCTTCGACGAACAGCGTTGCGCCCGCCGGATATGCCATAGTGAACTTTATCTTTTGAAAGGCCTCCATTTCCGGCTTAGGCAAACGGCAGAAAAATCCCTCGGAGCAAAGGTTGCAGGAGAGACAGTTTTCTACCAGTTCCATTCCGTACGGTGCATGCATTGCCACCCTCCCTGTCGCAGGCCCATCTTGCTACAAAATCCCTGGCAGTGGATGAGGGGAAATCGATTTGCTCTGTGACGGCCGACTGCCAGGGATTCTGTGGTGATAATTGGGAAACGATACGCTGTTCGACCGGGGGCCAGTCTGTTCAATATTGCTCACATTGCCATTTATTGCAGAGGCGAGTCCGGCGTGCCCAAGAGTGAACTACAGGGCCGGACGTGTCCGCTAAGGGGAGCTTATTCGATTTGTACCAACTGGCCGGTACCTACCGACGACTGCGGAGTCTGGAGGGTTTGGGGCGCGTGCCAGAAATCCATATACGATACCTGGTGAACGCACGAGACGGTGCAGTGTGGGGCGCAACTCTTCTCCGTGAGGAACTCGCGCCGGATATCGGCAACCGAATAGTGCTCCAGCGGGACGGCGGGATAGCCGCGCTGCTGCGAACAGTAGTGCACCAAACCGTCCTCGCAAATGTAGAGATAGCGCGCTCCTGCGCGGCAGCGCCACTGGTTCGGCGTGCCGTTGGCTATGTTGTCCTGGAACCAGTTGAAGCGCGCATAGTGGTGCTTCTCGAGTCCCTTCATCTTCAGGAACACTTCGCGCTCGACCTGGTTGAGCGGCTGGAGCTGTCCTTCGCCATCGTGAATGATGCCGATGGTGGAAGTGAAACCGAGCTGCACGGCGCGCCTGCCCACCACCAGCGCATCGTGTGGGTTGTGAGTGCCCGCGCCCACCACCGAGTTAATGTTGACGTGAAAGTCAGCATGTTCGGCGAGCAGTTGCAACTTTTTATCCAGCACCTTCAGGGACTTTTTGGAGACGTCATCCGGCATCACGTTATCGATGCTGATCTGCAGATGGTCAAGGCCGGCGCGGTTCAGGCGCTGAATGCGGTCTGCGGTGAGCAGATAACCGTTGGTGATCAAGCCCGACAGGATGGGATAAGTGCGGATGTGCGCGATGATCTCGTCGAGTTGCGGGTGCAGCAAAGGCTCGCCCCCGCTGAGCGTGACAATGGTGGTGCCCAGGCGCGCCAGTTGATCGACGCGGTGCTTCATGATGTCGAGAGCGACAGGCTTGGAAAAATCGTCGTACTCGTTGCAATACTCACAGGCGAGATTGCAGCGGCGAATTGGGATGATGTGCGCCAACACCGGGTGGTCGGTTGAGGCCAGCCCTTTGGCGATCATCTTTAATTCGCGAAGCCGGCGCTTGCAGGCAAGCACGCGCCGCCGCACCCCTGATGACGATTTCGGCATACTAAACTCGTTCCATTACACCACATCCGATATGGGGCTTGGAAAGCGCTTGCCCTTGTTCGGGGAATTTCCGCCAGCGAGTGGAGTCAGATAGCATTCAGGCGGTTGCGCGCTGGCTCATTTCGGCGCCAAGTAACTGAAGGCCGCGAACCTACGCCTCACATGCGCGCTGGTTTATAATCAAGAATTCAGCTATCCACTCTGGAGTTCCTAAAGCATGATTCGATTTCTGCAAACCCCCGGCCCGATCAAGAAAATTGTGCTGGGCGGCATCCTTCTCGTCATCTGCGTGATGATGGTCATCACCCTCATCCCCGGCGGCGGCTTCCTCAACGACATGTTTGGCGGCGGCGTCACTCAAAGCGGGATATTGGCAAGAGTTGGCAATCAGGACGTCGGCCTGCAGGAAGTCTCGCAGCAGGCTCGCCTTATCGGCCGCCAGCAATTCAAAGGCAGCGTTCCTCCCGCCATCATGCCCTATCTGATGCAGCGGGCTGCGCAAGGCTTGATCACACAGAGGGCGCTGGTGTACGAAGCCGACCGCATGGGCCTGGGAGTCAGCGATGAAGAACTCCGTGGTTATCTGCACCAGGGGCAAATGGGACAGATGATATTTCCCGGAGGAAACTTCATCGGTCAGCAGGCCTACGAAGATTTCATTCAGAACCAGTTCAGTATGGGCGTGCAGCAGTTCGAGCAAGAGGTGAAGTCGGAGATTGCACAGCGGAAACTGTTGGCCCTCATCAACGGCGCAGTCTCCGTCAGCGACAAGGATGTCGCCCAGCAGGTGCAGAAGCAGGGCGTGAAGGTGAAGTTCGAGTACGCCGTGCTGACGCTGGACGACGTGACGAAACAGATCAAGCCGACCGATGCCGAACTGAAGGCTTTCTACGAGCAGAACAAGCAGCAGTACGCGAATTCCATTCCCGAGAAGCGCAAGGCGCGCTACATCCTGATCGACACCGCCAAACTGGCGGACAAGATTTCGGTCAGCCAGGCCCAGTTGCAGCAGTACTACAGCCAGCACCAGGATGAGTATCGTATTCCCGAGACAGTGACCGTGCGGCACATCCTGATCAAGACACCGGCGCCGGATGCTGACGGCAAAATTGATCAGAAGGGCGTGGATGCAGCACGGACCAAGGCGGACGACATTGCGAAGCAGTTGAAGAGCGGCGCCAACTTCGCCGATCTGGCCAAGAAGAACTCCGAAGATCCGGGGAGCGCACCGGATGGCGGGTTGCTGCCGCCACTGACGCGCGGACGCACGGTTCCCGAGTTCGAGCAGGCTGCCTTCACTACGCCGGTGGGCCAGACCACGGGCGTCATTCGCACCAACTATGGCTTCCACATCATCCATGTCGAGGGTAAACAGCAGGCAAGGTTGAAGCCGCTGGACGAAGTGAAATCGCAAATTGAGCCGTTGCTGAAGCAGCAGCAGGTCTCCGGCGAGGTGCAAAGACTGGCCGACACGGTGCAGACGCTGGCTCGCAAGGCTGGTCTTGACAAGGCTGCCAGCGAAAAGGGACTGCTCATTATCACCACGGATTTCATTGCGCAAAACGATCCTCTTCCCGGCGTCGGCAACGCCAAGGATTTAGGCAGCGCGCTGTTCGCCGCCAAGAAGAACGACCCTCCGGGCACGGCGCCGACGTCGCAGGGGTATGCAATCTATCAGGTGACCGACATTCAGCCCCCGCAAACGCCGGCGTTCGAACAGATCAAGGCACAGGTAGAGCAGCAGTTTAAGCAGCAACGCGCGCAAGCGCTGCTGGCGCAAAAGACGCAGGAGCTTTCCGACCGTGCCCACGCCGATCACGACCTGAAAAAGGCGGCCAAAGAGTTGGGCGCCACGGTCAAGACCAGCGATTTGGTCGATAGCAATGCGCAGGTCCCTGAAGTCGGTCCTATGAATGGCGCTGCCGCCGTTGCCTTCAGCATGAAGCCCGGCGAGATCAGCGGTCCTCTGCAGGGCGGTCCGAACGGAGTTGTGCTGAACGTGCTGGAAGCTCAAAAGCCTTCGCCGGAAGAAGTGAAGCAGAACTGGGACAAGGCCAAGGAGACGTTGCTGGAACAGAAGCGCACCGAGTTTGAAGGACTCTACGTGCAAGGCCTGCGTGATCAGCTGGAGAAGGAAGGGAAGATCAAAATCAATAAGGCGGAGATGGAGCGTCTGTCCAGCCTTTCCGAAGGGACGTAGCGCAGCCCGGCGGTTTCGAGTCTTTGGCCAGCGGAGAAGTCTGCTGGCCTACGTTGTCTTGACCAGCAACCGGGATAAATGCCAGTTGCTGGTGATGAGTGTTTACCTCCGTCCGTCTAACTCTTGCTCATGCTTTCACAACGCTCATCCGGTATTCTGTTGCACCCCACTTCGCTGCCTTCGCGCGATGGCATCGGCGATCTGGGCCCCGCGGCGTACGAGTTTGTTGACTGGCTTGCCGCCGCCAAGCAGACTTTGTGGCAAATTCTTCCGCTCGGCCCGGTGGGATACGGCAACTCGCCGTATTCCTGCACTTCTGCCTTCGCCGCCAATGTCCTGATGATTAGCCTGGAACGTCTCGCTGACCGTGGCCTGATCGATCGTGAGCGAATCGGGGCCCTGTCCGACCTGGATTCTCCGGTGGACTTTGACCGCGTGCGCCAGCATAAGCTTCCCCTCTTGCGGGAGGCGGCCATAAACTTCTTGCGGTCGGCGCCGGGTGCAGCGCGTGAGCGCTACGACCACTTCTGCCGCGACAACCATTGGTGGCTGGAAGATTACGTGCTGTTTAGCAGCCTGCGCGAACGCTACGGCAATCAGCCCTGGAATAGCTGGCCGGAAGAAATCGTTCGCCGCCGCCCCGATGCCATGGCGAAACTGCACACTGAGTTGCGCGAGCGACTTGACCAGGAGCGCTTCCTGCAGTTCGCGTTCTTCGAGCAGTGGGCGGCTTTGCGTTCCTATTGCCGCGAGCGTGGCATTCGGGTCATCGGCGATGTCGCAATCTTCGTCAGCTACGACTCCGCCGACGTCTGGACTCACCCCGAAATTTTCCGCCTGAAGCAAGACCTGTCACCCGAGGTGGTGGCCGGCGTGCCTCCTGATGCCTTCAGCGAAACCGGGCAGCGCTGGGGGAATCCGCTGTACGACTGGGATGCGCTCCGCTCTCGCGGCTACAGTTGGTGGATCAAGCGGATGCGTTGGGCGGTTGAGACTTGCGACATCGTCCGCCTCGATCACTTCCGCGGCTTCGAAGCGTGCTGGGAAATTCCCGCCGATGAGCCGACTGCGGTCCACGGCCGTTGGGTGGCGGGCCCGAATGCCAGCCTGTTCAAAGCACTCAAGAGCGCGTTGGGCAAGTTACCCTTCATTGCCGAAGATCTTGGCTATATCACCCATGAGGTGCACGATCTGCGCAAGAACCTGGAGATACCCGGGATGAAGGTCCTGCAGTTCGGCTTCGGAAATCGCGGCGCCCACGTATATCTGCCCCATCGCGTCGAGCCCGATGCCGTGGTGTACACCGGCACGCACGACAACGACACCACGGTGGGCTGGTGGAACTCGATCGCCACCGAAGAGGAGAAGGCAGCGGCGTCCGCCTACCTGGGAATTGGGGAAGATGGAGTGCATTGGGCGTTCATTCGAGCGGCGCTGACTTCGGTGGCAAACCATAGCATGGTCCCCGTTCAGGACGTGCTGGGGCTGGGCAGCGATGCTCGCATGAATGTTCCCAGCCAGACGGCCGGTAACTGGTCGTGGCGATTGCGCCCCGGCGCGTTGACCGCGCCGCTGGCAGAAAAGCTGGCTGCTTTGGTCGAAATCACAGACCGCGACGAATGCGTGAAACAGCCTTCAGCGCACGCTGAGAAGAGCGACGGGAAAGCGGGCGAAGATTTCGCAGCATAGTGGGGACCGCTCCAGCGCCCGTAGCCAAGGAAATCATCACTTCCGGTGGCGCCAATACCAGATCATTCCAGACCGCGAGCTGTGCTGGCATCCTTTACTTAATCGTGGGTGGCGGCGAGAATAAGTGTTTGCCCGGTCTTGCACGTGAGTTTCGTTGCCGGCTGCGTTCGTGAACAGCGCGGACCGGACCAAATGCATTATTCCTCTGCACTACTACCTGTTTTGAAAGGATTGGTATGGCCGCCACTGGTGAACTGATTCGCATGATGAACTTCGTGGACGATATTGCGGCGACGTTGCGCCGCATTAACAGCAGTTTTTACTTGCTGAGCGGGGAAGAAAAGAAGCGCTTGGCCGAATACATGCGCCACGCCGATCCCAATTTCCTGAACGTCATCGAGATGCTGGAAAAGGGAGAGTAGTCCGATGGCCGAAGTCGGCACCATCGCCGTGATCGGCGCAGGCATTATGGGCCGCGGTATCGCTCATGCCGCGGCGCTAGGCGGCTATCGCACCATTCTGGAGGATATTCTCCCTACCGCCTTGCGCAGGGCCGAGACAGAGATTCGCGCCAACCTCGATAAGGCGGTTGAAATCGGGAAAGTCAGCAAGGGCGCCGCCGACCAAGCTTTTGACCGCCTGGAATACGCCTCGTCGGTGGAGCAGGCCGCGCGCGAAGCTGACCTGGTTATCGAAGCCGTGCCCGAGGAGATGGAATCGAAGATCGAGATCTTTACGCTGCTCGACAAGGTCAGTCGGCCCGGTACCATTTTGGCCTCCAACACATCGTCGCTTAGCGTCACGGAGATCTCTTCGGTGACGTATCGCGCCCCGAAATGCGTGGGCATGCACTTCTTCAATCCGGTGCACAAAATGAAGCTGCTGGAAGTGGTACGCGCACTGGAAACCGATGACGAAACGCTAAACGCCGCGGTCGATGTGGGGAAGCGCATGGGGAAAGAAGTTGTGGTCATCAAGGAATCGCCGGGCTTCATCACCAGCCGCATCAATGCCATGATCGGGAACGAAGCGTTTTACATGTTGCAGGAAGGCGTTGCTTCCGCCCAGGACATCGATAAAGCGCTCAAGCTTGGCTTGAATCATCCTATGGGCCCATTCGAGATGGTCGATCTGGTTGGGCTCGATACTCGCCTGCACATCCTCGAATACCTGCACAAAACTCTGGGCGAAAAGTATCGTCCGGCGCCGCTGCTGGTGCAGTACGTCAAGGCCGGACGCCTGGGCCGCAAAGCTGGGCGCGGGGTGTATGAATATCCCCCAGCAGGCGGTGGAGACAAGAAATAAATGAGTGATTGTTCAACTGCGCCCCGCCGATCAATGAAAATCGTGCGACCGCACATCCGCGTCGGTGACATCCGCTGTCTCGGCTGCGTAGATTTCGCGCATGGGCGCAAGCCGGTTGACCTTCACTGAAATCACGCCCTCCTGGTTTTGCAGCACCCCTTCCAGCAGCAGAAACTTTTCCGACTGAATCAAAATGCGGTTCTGCTCCATTACATCGGGCGAGATGATCGCGTTGCTGATTCCGGTTTCATCTTCAAGGCTGAGGAAGACGAAGCCTTTGGCAGTACCCGGTCTTTGTCGGGCGATCACGCATCCCGCCGTCCGTACGTAATTGCCGTGTACAACCCGCGTCAACTCCTGCGCGGAGAGCACTCGCGCACGGCGTAGCGCGGTCCTGCGGTACGCCATGGGATGAGGACCGACCGTGAGTCCGGCGCCGCGGAAGTCGGCGACCAGGCGCTCCTCGGGTGTCATGGGCGCAAGTGGCGAAGCCGTATCGCTCTCCGGAATCCCTTCCAGTAGCGGCCCGGCAAAACGCACAGCGCGCTCCACCTGCCACAGCGCATCGCGACGATGCAAGCGCTGCCTGCTGGGCGGATGTTGTTGTACCGACGACAGGTGGAGCAGGCCTTTAGGCCTGCATTCAGACTCCTCTAAGATGTTGCGCTTTAGCGCCTGAGGTAAATGGTTTGTTATTACCTCAGCGGCTAAAGCCGGGCTCCCAGGCAGTTCTCCAATGCAGCGCTGAAGCGCTGCTCCACCCAAGTCCAGCAACCCCGAATCCGTACTAATGCTTGCGAGCGCATCTTCCTCTTTCTTGCAGCCAATCGAATTGAGCGCGCCAATCGAGGCCAGCAGCACCAGTTCCTTGTGGCGCAATTCGGGCACGCGATGGGCAAGGTCCGCAATGGATTCAAAGGGCCTCTTACTGCGCTCACGCACAATGGCTTGTGCCGCCTCTTCGGGCAATCCTTTGGCATAACGGAATCCCATGCGCAGCGCGAGACCTACCGGCAGGCTATCGTAGGTTTGAAGGGGTACGGCTTTAGCCGTGCCGTGAATGTCCTCAATTAGAGATGGGGCTTTAGCCCCTGAGGGAAATGGTTGCTCCTTGACTGTATCTGACATTGTGGTACTTTCTTCCCGCTCCAGCGTGCACAGCCACTCCGACCGCGTAATGTCCACCGGCTTCACTCGCAGCCCGTGCCGTTGCGCGTCTTTCACGATGGTTGAAGGATGATAGAACCCCATGGGCTGATTGTTCAGCAACGCCGCGGTAAAAGCCGCTAGATAATGGCACTTGAGATATGCGCTGGCATACGCGATCAGCGCAAAGCTGGCGGCGTGCGACTCGGGAAATCCATAGAGCGCGAATGAAGTAATGGAAAGGATGATCTGCTCCTGCGCTTCCGGCGGGATGCCGTTACGCTCCATGCCTGCGCGCAGCTTGATCTCGATATCGCGCATGCGCAGCTCGCTGCGCTTGAAGCCGAAGGCGCGCCGCAATTCTTCGGCTTCGCCGCCGCTGAAGCCGGCGGCAATCATCGCCATGCGTAGCAGTTGCTCCTGAAAGAGTGGCACCCCCAACGTGCGCTCCAGTACCGGCTGCAACGAGGGATGCGGATAGACGACGGCCTGCCGTCCCTGCCGGCGTTGCAGAAAAGGATTGACCATCTGGCCGACGATGGGTCCGGGACGGATGATTGCGACTTGTACCACAATGTCGTAGAAGCGCGTGGGATGCAGGCGCGGCAGGCATGACATCTGCGCCCGGCTCTCGATCTGGAACATGCCTACTGTGTCGGCCTTCTGTAGTGCGCCATAGACTGCCGGATCGTCGGGTGGCAACTTCCCCAGATCAACCTCTTCTTCGTAATGATCGCGGACCAGGGTGATGGAATCTTCCAGCACGGCCATCATCCCCAGTCCCAGCAGATCAACTTTGACGATGCCCAGATCGGCGCAATCTTCCTTGTCCCACTGCACTACGACGCGGCCGGGCATGGTCGCGGGTTCCAGCGGAACCACAGCATCGAGCTGCCCCTGGCAAATCACCATGCCGCCGGAGTGCTGCCCCAAATGCCGGGGCAGGTCTTGTACCGCCAGGCAAAGCTCGAAAAATTTGCGCATGCGCGGATGCCGCAGGTCGAAGCCGGCATCGCGAAACTGCCGTTCCAGCGTGTCATCCGGGTCCTTGTATTCCCACGAACTCACCAGCCCGGAGAGGCGGTCCAGGGATTCGCCATCAAAACCGAGCGCCTTGCCAACTTCGCGCGCCGCCGAACGTCCGCGATAGGTGATGACGTTGGCCGTCATGGCAGCGCCGAGTTTGCCATAGCGCTGATAGACATACTGTATGGCGCGCTCGCGCTGATCACCGCTGGGAAGGTCAAGATCGATGTCGGGCCATTCGCCGCGCTCCTCCGATAGAAAGCGCTCGAACAGCAAGTCCATGCCAACCGGATCGACCGCGGTGATGCCGAGGGAATAACAAACTGCGCTGTTGGCCGCCGACCCCCGGCCCTGCACCAGGATGCCCTGCTCGCGACAGAAGCGCACAATGTCCCACACGATGAGGAAGTAGCCCGCCAGATCGAGCTTCTTGATGAGCACGAGTTCGCGCTCGATCTGGCGTTGCGCGCGCTGCCATAGTTCGCTTTGCCCAGGGCGCAGATAGCGGTCGCGAGCGCCTTCCATGGTTCGCGCCCGCAGAAACGAGTTCATGGTTTCGCCTTCGGGCACCGGATAGCGCGGGAACTGATACCCCAAATCGTTTAGCGTGAATTTAAGACGCGATGACAGTTCCAGCGTGTTCGCGATGGCTTCGGGCAGGTCGGCGAACAAACGCAGCATCTCTTGCGGCGTCTTGATATAACGCTCGCTGTTGCGCGCCAGTAGGCGTCCGGCCGTATCGAGCGTGCGATGGTTACGAATGCAGGTGAAGACATCTAATATTTGGCGCTCTTCCGGCTTGGCATATTGCGCGCCTTGCGTGGCCAGCAACGGCAAGCCCAGGCTGCGCGCCAGTTCAATCGCCGCCTGATTGCGGGCCTCTTGCGCGCGGTTGTAGTGGCGTTGCAGTTCGACGTAAATATTTTCGCGCCCGTAAATCGCGATCAATTGTTCGAGTGTGCTGCGGCCAGCTTCCAACCCGCCAATGGCCAGCGCATGCGCCAGTGGACCTTCGTCGCCGCCAGTCAGGCAAATCAATCCAGTCGCATACTCTCTGAGGTCGTCCACTGAAGCGATAGCTTGTGAACCAAGCACCAGCTCATCATCCAACTCCGCTTTTGTGCACCGAGGTAGCACAGCCGGATACTTGGGCGCACGCAACTTCATGCGGGTCACCAGGCGACAGAGGTTCTGGTAGCCTTCCCGCGATGCGCACAATAATGGCGCTCGCGGAGTCGCAGGTCCGCCGGTCTCAGAGGGTGGCAGCAGGGAAGTGATTTCTGCCCCGATGTGCGCCTTGAGGTTGAGCTTCTTCGCCGCCAGATAAAAGCGCGGCGCGCCGTACACTCCATCGCGATCAAGCAACGCCATTGCCGGCATCTGGTGCGCGGCGCACACCTCGGCTAGTTCCTCGGGAACCGAAGCTCCTTCGAGAAAGCTGAACGCGGAGCGAGCGTGGAGTTCGATGTACATAAACCAGTTGCCAGTAGCCAGTAGTCAGTTGCCAGTTGCGGCTGAATGCTGAATGCTCATAACCCCATCAGTCATAGCTGGCATCTGCAAACCACTTTCCGCTCGCGAGATCGCGGTAAATACAATAGAGAGCCACACTGCCGCCGTTTCCATTAGCCAGCGCTACATCCCATTCTTCACGGTGCCACGGGCACGCCGGATCTTTATTTGCGCTTTCCTCTTTCGCGTTCTCCGTCCACCAGTCCCCGGAGGAGCGCCACGGTCCTGCCGACCACAAAACCTTCCCTTGCAGTTCTTCTCGGCGAGTTGCTTTCGTCACCGCCGCCAAAGCCACTGGGCGTCCTTCTGCCAGCCTGACCTGCAGCTGCCAGGGCGGACGAAACATGCGCAAAGCCAATCGCGCTGGTTCCTCTCCATCTGACATTGTGGGACCTTGCTCCGACTTCAGTTCTTCTGCAGAAGCCACGAAGCGATCCAGGAGAAAGCCGTCCCGCCTGTGGGTATCCAGCAGACGTGCGATTCCCGGCCGCCGCTCGCCCACGATGCCGCCGATCCGTGCCAGCGTAATCTCCAACTTCTCCGCTTCGGGAGTAATGGGCAGGAAAAGCCCGCATTGCGCCGAACGGGGAGGCGCCGGCTCGGCTGCGATCCATACTTTTGTGATGGAAGCACCTGGCGGGTGTGCCCCCAATTCCAACTGCAGCAGCTTCAGAAAAACTTTGGTATCGCGCATGGCCACCGGCAGACGCAAAATGCGTTCCACCGTGTTCATACATCCCACAACGTGGGACGAGGCCCCGGCTAATTCCTGCGCCGTCGTTGTCTCTTCGTCAGCGACTCGCCGTTCCAGCCGTAAACGCAGATGCAGTTCCTGTACAGCCAGGGCCCGGGCTTCCAGCCGGACGCATAGCTGTTCCAGCAGCCGGTTCAAGACGAACGACAGCGGCTCCAGCGTTTCGACCGGAGATTCCAACTCCATGGCCTCTTCAAAATGGGTAACTGGCTCGCATAACGCTAGCGTGCGCATGCCTGCTCCCTGGGCCAGGCGCTGCAAACGCGTGCCCGCTTCGCCCAGCCGTGAAGCCAGCGCATGCTCAGGCAGCAGCGCCAGGGTGCGGAAATCACGTACCCCCCATCGTTCCAGAGTGTCGAGCATTTGTTCACGTAGCTTCTCGCGTTCGCGATCGGAAGCAGGTCCGTTTTTCCGCGAGATGTCGAAGGCATCCAACAACACCTGCAACGGCAGCACTCCCAGGCGATGGGCCTCTTCTCCAACGGGGAGTACGGTAGTCCCGCTGAATCCCCGTGCAGCATGCAAGGCCGCTTCAGGGTTTACGGCCAGCGCGATGTTTGCCTCCAGCGCAATCGCGTTTACCCGCGACGCCAAGTCGCGCGCCATGGTTGCAGGCGCACCATAGAGCCGTTCCAGCCCGGCCAAGTCGAGCAGCAACGTGTCGCTGGCGGTGTCTTCCACGCGCGGCGTGAAAGCATGGGCGACGTCGAGCACTGCGGCATGTGCCGAGTTCTCCTGCTCGGCTGAGCGCTGCCGCAAGATTGCCGGACCAGGCTTCGGGTGGCTTCTCGTGCGCCGGGAAGAAATCTCGATCTGCGTAGTCTTGGAATTTCCCACTCTGGCTTCGCTGGAATGAGACGTTCCAGTTGCAGGCGCCGAGAAAACAGCGGCCTGCAGCTTGGTCATGCCCACTTCCATTCCCAGGCAGCGGGCTTTTTCATTGAGCGCCACCACGCGCACCAGTGGAGGTTTGCCTTCCAGCACAGCCACCGCCTGTTCGCGCAACCAGGGCTCCACGCGGACGATGGCCTCCACGGGAAAATCGGGAATGTAGATACAAGCAAACATCCAAGCCTCGAAGTCGAAAGTTGAAGAATCACCACGCAGCGCGCAATTCAAAATTGGCGTTGGCTGGCTGCGCTGGTTTGCGTTGCGTCCATGCGCCGGGGCCTCCATCGAGCGCCCCGCCGTGGCGGGCTGGGGGATTGGAGCAGCGCACCACTTCGGCCCGCAATTGCATTCCCCGCAATAACGCGGCATGGCTCACGACATTGTTCTCAGGAATGCCAGAGCCGCTGTGCGACACAATTTGCCAGCCTTCCGGTCCAATGCGCGCGGGGGCTGCCACTGCATCGCGGGCGCATACCGCTTGGCGCTCCAATCGCACGACCAGGGAAGCGCAGGTCTTTGCGCAGGGCTCCTGTTCGATGAGCAACAGCACGGTCGCCGTAGGTTCCACCGCGCGGCGAAAACGAAACCACGAGGTGAGCGGCACGCGCCGCGCACTTTCAGCGGGAATATCGCCAAGATCGAGCACCACCATGCCAAAGCCACCGCCTTGCAGCAGCAGGTCCGTTACCTTCAACACCTGTTCAAGACGGCCAAGCGCAGCCCGCGGTGGATGGTCTTTACGCGATAACAAATTCGCGCGCTCACTGCAACGCACCCACAACAGGCGCTCAAGATCCACGCCCGAGGCCGCCGCCGAAGCCGGATCGAAGCTGTCGCTGGCGTCAACCAGTGCGCACACCTCTCGCCGGCCAGTAGCTTGCGCCAGCGCCGCCAGCATTACCCCGGTACGTCCCGAAGAAACTGGCCCGGCAATCTCGCTGAGCGCTCCCCGCGGCAGCCCTCCGGTGAGCGTATCAAGCGCCGCCAGCCCGGTTGGGACCATCAGCGGCGCAGCGCGCTCGCGTAGCAACAGCGTGGAGGAGAGGCGCTCGCCCAGCGAAGACTCAATGCGGGCACGAAGCAGGGCAGCGGACGGCATAAGGACCTCAGGTGGGCGGGGCGGCAGGAGTTACTTTCGCTTTTTATTCGCCTACAAACGGGATTCTGCTACGGGGGAGCACGGTTGTCAACCCCCTCTGCGAAAACGGCCCTGAAAGCGGACTTTCGCAATTCTTGCGCGAAAATTCAAGGATTGGCGGGGAACTGTCATCGACAAACCGATGGTAGAGGAGCGGTACCCTTCGGCTGAATGCCGACCAGAGACTAGCACTCGAAGGATGACGTTGCGCAGGGATGCACTGCACTGAATCATGTCCTGCGCGGAATGCGCAAGGAGCGCGAAACGCTTATAAACGCTGGCGATTTGTTATAATGCAGAGGCCTTTCTGAAGGGGCGCTATCGTCTAGGGGTTAGGACGGAAGATTCTCAATCTTCAAACCCGGGTTCGATTCCCGGTAGCGCTACCAAGCCTTAATGTCTCTGCAATCAATTGCTTACCGTTTCTCTTCCGACAGCCACAATTTATACCGTGTGCTCGGTTTTGTGCTCACTGCACAAGTTCATTTCGTTTGTTGATGGCCATCCCGATCTGCTTCAGGCCGGGATGCTGGTAAAGCCTCGTCACGTCTACTTTGCTGTGGCCCATGACATCCATCACGGCCATCATATTGCCTGTTCCGTCCATTGCATCGGTACTGAATCTGTGCCGAGCACAATAGAGCACAACGGCATCAGGTAGACCCGCCAACTTCTTGGCCTGTTCAAATTGCTTCTGCACTGTCTCGATGTGACCCGAACTACTTCGGGCCGATGGGAAGACGAAGGGCGATCCTTGCGCCCGCATCTGCAATGCTCGCTTGACGCGCTCACTCAGCGGCACGTACCGCTTCGATTTGCGCGACTTGCTGCGTGGGACGAAGATCAGTTCTCTGTCCCACTTCACATGCTGCCACTCCATGCGAAAGACTTCTGCCGGCCTCATACCCGTATCAAGCATAATCAGCAGAACGTCTCTCAGGGGCTGCCAGCCGTAATTTGCTGACTTCGGTGCGTGCTTGCTGCTTGGCGTGCGCTCCACCTCCGTCACGGCTAACAGTTTGGCTTCCATCCAAAGTTCTAACAAAATGTCCCGGCCCTGTTCTTCGACCAACCGAACCCGGGGAACAGTGTGAATCAGTTCCCACTCTTGAGCCTGCTTCAGCATTCTCCGAAGCGTCCGTAGAGCATTGTTAGTGTTGGCCGGGGAGCTTCCCACTGCAAGCGCGGAGATGTGGTCACGTTCGATGTGGTCAATTCTCCGTCCTGCCATCGTGGTTTTCTCAAGCAGTTTCCAGCCAACGTGGTAATACTTGCGGGTCCCCTCTTTCGGCGGGCGATCCGTCGGGAGTGAACCCATCCATTGAAAGAATCGGCCGGAGAACTCTGCCAGCGTCGGGATCTTCCGCGATCCCGGTGGCCGCTTATTCTCCAGCAATCTGGCCAACACTAGCGACTCCACTTTCTTGGCCTCTGACAATATCGAAGTCTTGCAAGAACCTCGATACGGCTTGCTGCCATTCCAGCGGAATCTGTACCAGTAGGTTGACCCGCGTTTATAGAGCGACATGCTGTTCCTCCACAGTCGCTCTCGCCTTTTGGACACGCAAATGTGCCCGCAGCCATTCGGCGAGCACTGCAATATCGTATCGCACTGGCGAACGTCTCGTTGTACCCAATTTGTAGAAGTCCGGTCCGTCTCCACAGGTCCGCCAAGAGCGGAGCGTATTCAGGGATATGCCGAACCGCTCGGATACCTGTTTCTCGTCGATGAGTTCAGGAAGCTCCATCTGTGTCTCTTTGCTCGATTGTCGGCTCGGGTATAGTCCCGGTTGCCTTCGCGGAGGGCGCAGCGGGCGCCGACATATTGGCGCGGCTGTCCAAGTAAGCCTTGATGTCCACCTCGGAGATCCTGATCGTCCGACTGCTGATGCGCGACGCGCGGAGTTTGCCGTCGGCGACCAGCTTTCGGACGGTTGACCGAGCGCACTGGAGTTTCGCGCTTACCTGGGCCACCGAGAGTAGTTTTGAAACCGGCATGTTCCTGTGCTCGGTTCGATTTTCAGGGTGAGCACGACGGTCAAACCATTGCCCGTAAGCTATGTCGTTGAGCGCGGTGCGTTTTTAGGTGTTGACAGGCGAATCGGGCAAGGCTGGATTGACCGTTTGGAGAGTCGTAAGTAATTGAAAATATGGGATCGATGCTGAGTGACGTTGGCCGTTTTTGCCCGTTGCCTATTTCCGGGTTGCCCGTTTTTTTGCGATCTCGCGCGACAGAGCATATCCCTTGGCGTCTCTGATCCGATCAAGGCAGCGCTTAGCCGCGTCGCCCGGCCCCAGTCCAAAGTCGAGGCGCAGGCGCTTTTTCACGCTTGTTTGTTTCATAATCTCGGCGTTCGTAAGACTGCGGAAGCGCTCCCCGCCCACCAAGTCGTGGATCTGCAGGTCTCTACTGGAGAGCGGACTGCTCCGCTTTACCGCGCGTGCGGCCTTCGTCCCTCCGCTAAAGCACGTTGCTGCCCGTATGACCGACTCAACCGCGGCCAGGCGAAGTGCTGCCCTGTCGCAGTTCAACTCGTTCTGCGGCTCACGGATTGCCAATCTTACTATTTGTGCACCATCAGCTTCCCCCGCTTGATTGTCGCCGCTGCTCTCGATCAGGCCTCTGGCTTCGAGCGCCGTTCGAACATCAGCCGTGGCTGCCGACTTTGGGAATGGTAGATTCAGCGAGGTACCGAGCTGCTGGTCCGCAGCGGCGAACAGAGATCGTTGCCAATCCTCCGCGTGTTCCGTGTCATAGCTATTCTTCAGGAACTTGGAAGCCCACTGCACAACCCGACCCAAGAGGTCCGCGTCTGCGATCGCCTTAGCCCCGAGGGCTATGCCAAGGATGCCGACCGCATCGGAACAAAAAGCCACCGGCAATCCGTCAATGACGACCTGGCGACCAGCCTGTCTCCGAAGGCCCTTCTTGAGTACCTCAATCTGTGCTGCACCAAGAAGGCCAGCATCTGCGCCGAAGCCTAGAATCGCCACCGTCTGAAAATCCTGCTGCGCTCCCTCCCGCGTGGCCGCCTCGCTAACCAGCGAAGCAAATTCAGCATCCGTTTCCGGCTCGCGCAGTAACCACGCCGCAAACGCCCTGCTCAATTCCGTCCGGCAAGACACTGTCAAACGTCTTCGGAGTGCAGCACGGGCATCAGCTAACAGAAAGTCCGATGTGGTGCTCACAGGAACCATCTCGTCGTTCCGATGCGACCCAACATGACCTCCGGGTTCCACCGATCCATGAGTGAGAGATGGCCGAGGGCATTCGCGATCAGGTTCGAATACTGAATCGTCACAGGTACCGATGCCGGCAGAAACGTCCGCCATGAGTGACAAGCGAACGTGAAGACTTGCCTGGTGAGATAGGTCATGTCGGTAAAAGTGGAATCCCGGTGCAAACTCAACAACAGCGGACGGGGGGTGCCATCCTCCGGGCGTTTGACTTCCCTCGGGCCAGTTAGCGACAACAATACCTCCCGATTTCCGAGTTCCAGATACCGGCCCCTTTCCGGCGCATATATTCCCTTGGTGTGCTTGGTTTCGTAGTCAAAAGCGCCGCACTGCTTCGTATCAAAGAGCATGTAGGGATGTTGCTCGCTCAGTTGGACAAACGCATACTCAACGTCGTAGTCTCCAAGTTCACTCAGCAGACCTTTGATTGATTGCACTTCCTCCCGACTGAATCGCTTGAATGTTGCGTGGAACACGAGCCGAACGTGGTCCTTCGGCTGCCAATTCATATCGGTTCGCACTTTCAGAATCGCGCCCCGGAGTGATCCCAATAATGCGGTCTCGTATTCATCCATGGAGACCGCCTTTGATAAATTCGACAGGTGGTAGTTGCCATCTCCGCTGAACACGGTCGTAATGCCGACGAACCTCTCCTGTTGACCCAAACGACCTTCGCCAACGTTGGCGCTTCCAATCCCGATAACCAACTCGTGGGCAATCGTGGGATTCGCCTTCAGAAGCCAGGGAATCCCGTTTAGCTTGGCGTAGGTTGCAAGGCCCATGTTGTTGAGCACGTAAATGAGTTCTTTATCGGGTCTGCGCGTGGTCTCAATCTCGAATTCCTGAACTGGGATCTGGTGAGTGTGAAAACTCACTTTGCTGACGAAATATGGATTGCACCTGGCAGTCAGTTGATGGAACGGCTCTTCTATCTGAATCATCGCCAGGTCCCACTTCTGTCCCGCACCAAGCTTTTCCAGCGCTCTTTGACAAGCCTTCCGGTACGAATCGACGGAACTGCCCTCCGCAAGAAAGAACTCATAGTGGATATCCTGGAGCGCGTATTTCCGGCAGAAGCCTTTTTCGAAGTAGTTCGTTTGCCGCTTGGCCAGCCTTCCTCGATCGCGAGGCGGCGGTGGTGGCGGCAGTTTTACACCATGGGCGAACTTGTGCAGGAACTGTTCTACCTGGCCTTTCTTCGATTGTTGGTACACCACACAGATTCTCGGCTGGTTGGGGGTGAATACTTGAGCCGTGTACGGCCCATGTTCAGTCAAGCCTCTGTCATGCCAGGTGTCGGTCTTCGAACCGGTCTGGTCAAAAACATAGACTGGCCGCGGCGCAGATTCGAGACGCGGGAACGAAGCCTTGGCGCTGTCGAGAAGGGGGCCGAACGTAAACGGCACACCGGGGACCATCTCATGTTGTTTTCTTCCCAGGAAGTCGACTGTCTTCGTAATATGATCGAGGCGCGTGGGACCGTGCCTCAAGGCGGCTCGCTCGCGTTCGAGGGCTTCAGCCACTTCCGGCGCACGTCCTCCGAACACATGTGAAAGACAGGAAGCAAACACGCGTTTTTCCAGCCACGCATTGCTCGCTTCGACAGTTTCGATGTCTTCTCGACAGTCCGTTAGGTGGAGCTGTGAACCTTCCGTCGATTTGACGCACCCAAGAAGCTCGAGGTGCGGCGCTATTCGAGGGTCGATGCTCGGTACACGCCTGCCTACGTAAAATCCTTCGAGGGAAAAGCCGTCCTGCATCAGCTCCCAGGCCGACCGTTCAATGAGCCGGGTTGTGCGCACGTCCAAAACAGTAGCAACGAACGGTTCCTGCTTGAAAAAATAAATCGGACGGACTGCCACTTCGTATAGAGGTCGAACAGCGAGCCAGTTGGGAGGCGTGATCCCCTGCGGAGGGTTCACGCGAAGGAGGTCGTGACGAGCAATGAACTTCAGTGGATCGTAGCTCAACACGGTTCGCCCCATTCCAGCGAGATACGTGAGCAGCGCGTTCCGAACCAGCGCTGAAGCCAATCCGAGGTGTTCCTTCAGCCGAACTGTCTTGGGTTCCCCGAGGAGGGATGCGTCGGAAGCCACCGGGACTGCCAGAATGCTGTTCGCCGCTTCACGGCGGAAAACGTGAGTAGCGTTGTGCTTTTCCCGGAGTTGCTTTAGAACTTCCTCACCATCGTCGCCGTATGGCAACTGTCCAACGTTGATCTCGGAGTCATCAAATCGGATGGGCGAAAAGTTCAAAACCAAGCTCAAGGAAAGCGTCCTTTCACCAACTCCATCCGGGGTTACGTCGGCCACGCCCTTACTCCGCGGCTGAGCCGCATCAGTCGGCCGGAGTCGGTATGTGACTGCGATTTTACACGCTGAAACCACGGCTTCCGGCTGTAATTGTGGAATTGTTGGAATTCAATTGCAGTAATGTTTGAATTGCATTGCAGCAAGTTCGAATTAGATTGCAGTGAATCGACACGTAGGCCATCTGGTTTCGGGACCCAGACCTCTTGCGCACCACAGCGCACCAGCGAGCATTTTCCCACAACATGAAAACCTTGCTGGACATCACACGCGAGCATATTGCCCGCAACGCCGCTCTCGTCAATAACCCGGAGCAGATGATCGCCGAGGCGCATCAAGCCGAACTGCGGATGCAAGCCCGCTTCCAGGCCGATCCCTCGCTTCTCACCTTCGTTGAACACTACGCCCGAGCGCTTGTGAACGTGCTTGTCCGGTCAAAAGGACTGATAGGGGTCATGCGCAACGTTCGTTTCAGGAGATCGTCGTACGTCATCAGACGAACGTCCGAGTTCCCTGACATGATCCTGCGATACTGTTCTGGAGAAATGGTCTCAGGCGTTCCTCCGATCACAACGAAGAGTTGTGGCTTATACGCCGTCATGCCGTATTTCTCCTGAACTTCCCGTCTGTGCTGCGACTCCTCGAAATAGGCACCGTATTCCAGGAGTTGCGTCCCGTATTCGAAATAGCCTGGGGGGATTTAAGTTGTGATCGTCCAGCAGCCGACGCCAGACTGCGAACGACTTGCTGTTGATTGTTTGCACTCTCGTTAACACACTTCAGTGCCCTTGACAGCCACGTGGTTTTTAGAAGAGACTCCATCCCAACTTTTATTCATATCTGCCAAGCAAGATTTCGTTCTTATCTATACAAATCTGTCCATCGAATCTGTTCATCAGGAGCTTCGCGATGCGCCACTCGCGTATTGTCGGCCACCGCCGCTCCGGAAAGCTAACCGCCACAAGGGTTTCCGACTGAGTTTACGTTAAGCCACATCGATCTGCACTTTCCAGGAGGTAGTATGACGGCACATCGTTCCCCCTTTGCAATAGCGGTATGGAGCTATGTTGTTCTCGGGATTCTGGCGTTTGGGTTGCTAGTCGCCGGATCAACTCCTGCGCGTGCGCAGTCAAACATCAATGGCGGCTTGCAAGCGTCGCCGAATTTGTCCGCAACATCGCACCTGGTTCAGATGGCAGTGCCCAAAGCTCCGCCGCAGGTGGAGTTAGCGCCGCCCCCTCCGATGCGCTATGTCCCGGGACTGGCAGAGCCACTCGTAGCAACGGGACCGACAACGCACCAAGAGGATAGCGACCTGGACTCCGCGATTGCCGCTTACACCGCTCCCGTGGAGGTGGGATTCCAGGTCGATTTCGCGGATTACGCCAAACCACTTGTCGCCTACGTGTCTAAGCATCCAGGCTCGTCCTGGAATGCTGCCTTACTTACAGATCTCGGCATTGGCTATTATTATGCGGGTTATTTCAGCCGCGCCTTGACATCTTGGCAGCAGGCTTGGGCGCTTGGCCGGAATGCCGCAACGCCTCAGGCCAGAATCATGGTGGATCGCGCCGTCGGTGAACTGGCGCGGATGCACGCACGGCTTGGACATGCGAAGGAGCTTGAGGCTTTGTTCGGAGATGTCGGACGACGTCCGATAAGCGGCCCGGCGACGGAAATGATACAAGGTGCGCACGAGGGGCTGTGGCATTTTCAACATGACCCGAGCATCGCTTATCTCTGCGGTCCCAAGGCGCTTGAGAACTTGTTGGCTACGCTAAAGGCTAGTCCCAATCAAATGCAGATCGCAGATGATGCACGCTCCGGTCCGCATGGATTCTCGCTTACCCAACTGGCGGCGCTCGCCGATCAGACGAAATTCAACTACAAACTGATTCACCGCGAGGCAGGCCAGCCTGTTCCCGTGCCATCGGTGGTTAACTGGAAGGCCCATCACTATGCGGCTATCACAGGTAAACAGCAAGGGCGGTACCAGATTCTAGACCCAACGTTTGGAGGCAATGGAGGGGCCCTGCTTACCGCAAAGGCGATTGACGCCGAGAGCAGCGGATACTTTCTGGTTCCCGCTTCGGTGCTTGACGCTACTCCAAACAGCGGCTGGCGCACGGTAAACGCCGATTCCGATGAGGCTCGCACGGTGTACGGAATGGGTTACACCGGTTCAGACCTTCCGGGCACCGTGACGACGAACGACAAGCATGCCGACTGCAACGGGGACGCTCCGCAAGTCGCTCCCGCGCAGAGCAGTTGCGCACCTCAGATGACTGTTGCCGATACCATTATGATGCCGGTGAGCCTCAACCTGACTGACGCGCCGGTGGGATACCGACCCCAAAAGGGTCCTTCCGCCTTGGTAACGCTGTTCTACAATCAGCGCGAAGACCAACAACCCGCTAATTTCAGCTTCTCGAATGTGGGTCCAAAATGGACGTTCAGCTGGCTTGCCTATGTCCAGGACGCTCCCAACAATCCAGGCACCTCGGTCAGCCGCTACGCTTCCGGAGGTGGGGGCATTGTCTATCCTGCCGGAAGCTACAACTCTGGCACCGGTACCTTTACTGCTGAGACCTATGACAACTCCCAGCTGGTGCGCATTCCGCCGACCGGCCAGGCAACTTCCTACCAGCGCAATCTGCCAGATGGCAGTACAGAGGTATACGCGCTGTCTAATGGTGCACAGATGGCTCCACGCCTCATGTTCCTGACCCAGGTCATCGATCCCGCGGGGAACATCACCACCCTGAAGTATGATAACCAATTCCGCCTCACTTCAGTCACCGATGCCATGGGGCGCAGCACGACTTTCAGCTATGGTCTTGCGAGTAATACAAAGGTTATTACGAGAATCACCGACGCGTTCGGACGCTATTCACAGCTCACCTATGACGCCAGCCAGCGGCTCGCCTCCATTACTGATCCGATTGGCATCACCTCGAGCTTTACATATTCAGTGACTGAGCCAACCTTCATAACCAAGTTAACCACTCCTTATGGCGTTTCGGTCTTCTCTGACGCGCTGCCTACCGGCGACCCGCCAGTGGCCAACACGCGGGCGCTCACGCTGACGGATCCGCTCGGCTACACCGAGTTTCTATATTTCTACGAACTACAAGGTTTCATCCCGCCTTCGGATCCTTCGAACACCGTGCCAACGGGCATGAATACGCAGAACCAATACCTGGACGGACGCAACACCTATTACTATGACAAGCACGCCTTTAACTATCCCGGCGCAGTGACGAAGAACGCTAACGGCAGCATCCAGACCGAATATCCTTATGACTCGCACATCACGCATTGGGTGCACGATCAATACAGTTTCCCTGCCGAGACGGGCAGGGCGCCAGAAAGTATTAAGCCGCCTCTCGAAAATCGTACCTGGTACAACTACCCGAACCAGCCGTCGCCTATTCAAAGCGGATCTCTCGACCGGCCTACCGCCGCCGGCCGCGTGCTTGTGGATGGTTCGACACAACAGGTAACCTATGCTACCTATAACGGTGGCAGCGGCAGTTTCGGTGGCAAGCCCACCTCCATTACTGATGCGCTCGGACGCTTAACACAGTTTATCTACGCTTCCAATAACATCGACTTGCTGACGGTCCAGCAGAATACCTCGTCCGGCCTTGCGACCATCGCCAGCTTCTCCAACTACAACAACCAGCACGAGCCGCAGACTTACATCGGAGCCGACGGGCGGACCTGGCACTATACCTATAACGCAGCCGGGCAGCTTGCCACTATTACCGATCCGAACTCCGGCGTGACAACTTTCAACTATGACTCCACCGGTCGCCTATCCACGGTGCAGAACCCGAACCTGCAGACCGTGCTCACGCTTACTTACGACTCGGCCGACCGGGTGCGCACGCGAACGGACTCTCAGGGATATACGCTGACCTATACCTACGACAATCTCGACCGGGTGACGCAGATAACCTACCCGGATGGAAGCAGCGATCTGTATGACTGGACCTTCCAGAGCGGGCCTCTCCAAGGCACGCCTAGCCTGGAGCTCCGCAAGCATACCGACCGGCTCGGGCGGGTGACGACGTATGGTTACGACGCCGACCGGCGACTGACCAGTGTGACCGAGCCAATAAGCACTGGCGTGAACCGCACCACGAGCTACGACTATTACGAGAACGGGGTGCTCAAGGACATTACGGACGCTAACGGCAATGTGACCCACTGGGAGATCGACCTTGAGAGCCGTCCGGTGTCCAAGACCTATGCCTATGGCACGTCCTATGCCGAGACCGAGATGCTGGCTTATGAGCAAACCACGAGTCGGCTGAAGTCGCTCACTGACGCCCTCAGCCAAATGAAGAGCTATAGCTACGGGGCCGATGATCGCCTGACCGGGATCACCTACACCAACGCTGCCAACCCCACTCCGAACGTGACCTTCGGCTACGACCCATATTTCCCGCGCCTGACTTCCATGACTGACGGTACCGGAACAACGAATTACACCTATACTGCCATCGGCACTAACGGCGCCCTTCAACTAGCCTCTGAAAATGGACCGTTCAACAATGACTCAATCAACTATACCTACGACGCACTCGGCCGTATGAGCACGCGCACCATTCCTGGAGGTAATGAGGGCTTCACCTACGACGCCATCAGCCGCCTAATTTCCCATTCAACAGGCCTCGGCACCTTCAGCTACGGTTACTTGGGACAGACCGACCAGGTGACATCGCGAAGTGTGACCAATGGCGGAACTGCCGTATCCACCGGCTGGAGCTATGACACTAACAGTAACGACCGCAGATTGATCGCCATCAACAACAGCGGTGTGACCCGCAGCTATGCCCTCAGTTATCTCATTCCCGGCGGCGGAGGGGCGAACAATCCTTATGACATATTGACGCTGACCGACTCACCGGCAACCGGCCATCCGTTCGGCGGCGATGCTCACACCATCACCTACGATCTCAGCGACCGCGTGCTCAGTGAAAGCTTTGTCACGCCGATGGACCAGCACGCATATAGCTACGATCTGGTGGACAATGCCACAACCGTCAGGATCGGCGCGAACCACACACAAGCGACGTATAACTCACTGAACGAGATCAGCACCTGGGGTGGCAACAATTACTTTTACGATCTCAACGGTAACACATTGAGTGGCGACGGAACCCGTTCCTATAAATGGGATGCGGAAAACAGGCTGGTGGAGATCGACTATGTCGGCAGCAATGCCAAGTCGCAGCTCTCCTATGACGGGCTGGGGCGTAGAATCATCGATATTGAGACCGCCGCTGGAGGCGGCACGACGACCTCACGCTACCTGTGGTGCGGCGATGGCCATCTATGCCAGACCCGCGACGCCGGCGACAACGTGCTCCGGCGCGACCTGGGCGAGGGGGAACTTAACGTCGCGACCGGGCAGAAGCTGATCTATATGCCCGATCAGTTGGGCTCGGTGAGAGATGTGCTCGACGGCACGACGGGCAGCCTCGTCGCCGCCTATGATTACGCGCCCTATGGCAGTAACGACCGCAGCTTTGGCAGCACGCCCACCGACTACCGCTTCGCAGGGCTCTTGTACCACCCTGCAAGTGCTCTCGATCTCGGCACCTATCGCGCCCTTGATGGAGTAACTGGCCGGTTCATCAACCGTGATCCCCTCGGATTCATGGGCGGGATCAACTTCTACGACTATACCCGCAGCAACCCAATCAACCGAAATGACCCGCTTGGACTTTGTGACAAACCCAAGAAGTCCCCAAATAACGTCCCCCAAAATCCCTGTGCTAATGCTGGACGCGCCTTGCCTCCAAGTGCCTATGCAGCACAGGGAGCGGCGGCGAATGGCAACCCGCTAAACCTTGCTTTGGATGGTTTGATGGGTTGGCCAGCAGGCCACTACTTGGATGCGCAACCAATGACGGGCGCACCGGCGCCGCTATCGGCTGCCTACGGCAATTATGTGTTCGGAGTCTATATGCAATCCGCAGGAGTTTCGCTTTCGACGGCTCTGTCTGGAGCGAACGCGTATGCGTTTCTCAGGTCTAGTTATGGGAGCAATACGCCAATGGACCCCAATTACCCGTCGCTCCCCGCAGCAAATGTTGCGAACATCACCAATGGATACAATGCGCAGGCGAATGGAACCACATGCCACAACTAAATCTGAACGGGATTGCGATGAGACCGATGAACAGGGCTGGTATGGTCATCTTGGATGTGATGCACAAGTTCGTTTTGCATGTGGTGGTGGTTGGGGCTTGCGTCTTGGCGTCTGGCTGTAAAGCGCCACCAACGTGGTCGGCTGAGTCCCGGTCTCCAGATGGGAAAGTGATTGCAACGGCAAAGACGTTTGAGAATAGCGGATTCGGAACAGGAGGCATTTGGACCGGTGTGTATCTGAACTGGACCACTGGTTCACAAAAGCCGATGGAGATATTGGAGTTCTCTGATGGGCCAGCCGGACCCGATGGCATGAAGGTGAGAATGAACTGGTTAACTCCGAAGCATCTGGAGTTGACCTATAAGGGCCAGCGGACGCTCGATTTTCAGGCCATCAAGTGCGACGGTATCGACATCTCCGTGCGAGACGTTTCGAGCGAGGCGGTCAAGTCTACGCAGTAGGCGCAGCCGCGATGCCCTCTCGCCCACTCCTGCTTTCACTGGCGCTCATGCTTGCAACCATCACGGCGGTAGTGTTGCAAGTTTCAAACGCAGACAAGTTGTCGCCGAGCGTCTGCCGTGCGTTCTTAGGCTGCCAAGTCGAAAAGGTTGTCGATGAACTGAATCTGTCGAAGAAGGTCATCTCCTGCCACCCATCGAGCTTGCCCCTTCCGGATCATGTGGATTGCTTCGTAGCCTTGAATCGTTCGTCGAGCCGCCTGGAATTCTCGGAAGCCCTGCTTAGCGTTCACTCGACGTTTGATGGCTCGATGATCCTGTTCGAGAATGTTGTTCAAGT
>ODAK010000539.1_pt1 | contig 43495 bp, 45 predicted proteins | sample 1539591 | NCBI WGS metagenome assembly ODAK01 (sample SAMEA3539303, study PRJEB22396) | soil metagenome | biome: tundra; feature: field; material: soil | place: USA | collected 2010-05 | depth 0.15 m
ATGGGCGATACTGGGCTCGAACCAGTGACCTCCGCCTTGTCGAGGCGGCGCTCTCCCAGCTGAGCTAATCGCCCTGGGAAGATGCCAAGGGTATCAACGGGCACGAGGCCCTCGTCATCCGCAGGATCACGCGGAGATCACGAGCCGCGCTTCATGTCTCGCTGCCGGCAGACCTCCCAAGGCCGCCGACGCCCGGTACGCTTGAAGCTCCTTCCTGGCGACGTGGCGGAGTGGCTACGCAGCGGCCTGCAAAGCCGTCTACACCGGTTCGATTCCGGTCGTCGCCTCTCTTTCTTCGAGAGTTCGCGCTACAGCTTTCAATTTGGCCCAGGGAGTGCCGACAGCGAATCTGGCTCGGTGCCCAGGCCGCGACGAGCGTCCGGAGCCCGTCCTGGCGGAGCGCCAGGACGCCGTCGATCGCGGGCCTGCGCTACGTAGTCTTCCCCAGCAGCAGCGGTGGCACCTGCGGATGCGCGCACCGGGCGCAGAGCGGGAGCATCGGAGCATGCCGATTACCCTGCTTCGCCCTTTCTCGGGCCTGTGCGCTCCCAGGGAGCCGCTCGGCTCCGAGAGTTTCCTCACCGACGGCTGTCGCCTCTTTCGTGTCGTCTCGCGGCTCAACACCACCCAGCGCCAGCCGTTCGCGTCGCTCGAGGACTGCCTGACGCTCGAGGTCCAGCCGTACACGCCGGGCGAGCTCAGTGCGATGAACCTGCGCCCCGTCGACGTCACGGTCAGCCCGTGACGCGAAGCCACGCCGCAGGGCCGCATGCCGCGGCCGCAGAGCGCAGGTTGGCGTGGTCGCCCGCGCTCCACGCCGTGCTCGCACTCAGATGAACAGGACCAGCAACATAGACGAGGCCCTCGAGCGCCTGACTCGACTGGAGACGGACGGGCATCGCGTGCTGAGCCTCTATCTGAGCCTCGACCCGTCGGACTTCCCGAACCTGCGCGAGCGCCACATGGAGCTCGACGCGCTGCTCGACGACCTCGAGCGTCGCCACGCGACCGAGGCACAGGGACCGCACGCCGAGCGCATCGCGCTGCGCGAGGGCATCGAGCGGGTGCGAGAGTTCTTCACAGACGCCGAGCTCGCAGTCCCCTCAGCCCGCGGCCTCGCGATCTTCTGCTCGGTGCCGATCGAGCTCTTCGACGTCGTGAGCCTGCCGCGAGGAGTTCCGGCCACGGCGGTGCTCGACGCGCGCCCGTTCGTCGAGCCGCTTGTGGAGCTCGCCGCTCCCGAGCGCTGGTGCGTGCTGGCGATCAGCCGTCGCACAAGCCGCATCCTGCGGGGCACGCGCGAGCACCTGGTGGAGGTGGACAGCGTGCTTGACGACGTTCGCGGCCGCCACGCGCAGGGCGGACGCTCGCAGGCTCGCTACCAGCGCGGGATCGAGACCGAAGTCGACGAGCACATCCGCAGCACCTGCTCGAACCTGTACGAGCGGTTCAAGGGGGCCCGGTTCGAGCGGCTGCTCGTCGCGAGCCCGAGCGAGCTTCGCCACCGCGTCGAGCACGAGCTGCACCCCGATCTCAGCCAGAGGCTGGCCGGCCACTTCGAGATCGACGTCGAGCGCGCGAGCCCCGAGGAGGTGCGGACCCGCGCGCTCCCGCTGATCGAAGCCGACGAGAGCCGCCGCGAGCGCGAGACGCTCGATCGGCTGGAGGAGGGCCTCGCTCCGAACGGGCACGGCGCCACCGGCCTGGACGAGGTGCTCGGGCTGCTCGCCGAGGCCCGCGTCCAGACCCTCCTGTTCGCGCATGGTTTCACCGCCCCCGGGTTCGCCTGCCCGCAGTGCGGCCGCCTGTCCGTCGGCGCGCTTGCGTGCCCGGCTGATGGCACCACGCCCGAACCGGTGGAGGACGTCATCGAGCGAGCGATCGAGCTCGCGCTCAGGCAGTCCGCCGAGGTCTTGGCCGTGCGCCACCATCCGGACGCCCTCGCCCAACGGGGATCGATTGCGGCCCTCCTGCGCTACTAGAAGGCTGCTGGCCCTCTAGGCGGCGGGGGCCTCGGTATGCCCGTGGCTCGACGGCGCCGGCCGCGCGCGCTGGCGCACCGCATCGAGGATGTCAAGCGGTATTGGCAGCACGATCGTCGAGTTGTGCTCGGTAGCGACCTCGGCGAGCGTCTGCAAGGTGCGCAGCGTCAGCGTTCCGGGCTCTCGGGCGATCACTCCGGCGGCCTGGGAGAGACGCTCCGCCGCCTGATACTCGCCCTCGGCAGCGATCACCTTCGCGCGACGCTCGCGCTCGGCCTCTGCCTGACGCGCCATCGCGCGCTTCATCGTGTCCGGCAGATCCACGTCCTTGGTCTCCACCTTCACCACATTGACGCCCCACGGCTCCGTCGCGGAGTCGATGATCTGCTTGAGCAACTCGTTGATCGCAGCCTGGTTGGCGAGCAGGTCGTCGAGTTCATGCTGACCAAGCGTCGCCCGCAGAGTCGTCTGGGCAATGCGGAGCACACCGTGTTCGTAGTCGCGGATCGCCACGACCGCCTTCACCGGATCCACGACACGGTAGAACACGGCCGCCTCGACCCGAACGGTCACGTTGTCCTTCGTGATCACGTCCTGCGGCGGGATGTCGGCAGTGTCGATCTGGAGGTTCACCCACCGAGTGCGCTCGATGAACGGGATGATCAACACCAGGCCCGGCCCGCGCGCCCCGCGCAAGCGTCCGAGACGAAACACCACCACGCGCTGATACTCCCGCACGATCCGAATTGCGCTCGCCAAGAGAAGCAGCGCAAGCCCAGCCAAGACTATGACTACGACCATTGCTGTGGACATCGCACAGCAACACTCACATCGCCGAAGATTCCGCGCATCCGTAGCCAGCGACGGCTCGGATGCGGCAAAGTACCGCCCACCTCACGTGCGGCGGGCGTGAGGAGGACAGAGCGACTCGCCCCCTTTCCCCGCCCCGTTGAGCGTCGATCCGCCGCGGCGCTCAGAGTCATCCGCGGCGCATGAGTCGCCCGACGGCGGCCATCAGCTCGGCGGCGCGCTCCTCTTGATGCTCGGCCTCGGCATCCAGGACACAGGTGCGGGCGTGTCCGTCCAACAGGCCGAGCGCGACCTTGTCCAGTGCGGCCTGGATCGCTGATATCTGGGTGAGGACGTCGATGCAGTAGCGGTCCTGCTCGATCATGCGCTCGATGCCGGAGACCTGGCCCTTGATGCGCCCAAGTCGTGCCAGGAGTTGGTCCTTGCTTGCCTGATAACCCCTTCCAGCGGGCGTTGCATGGGCGGTCGCCATCGAGTCAGGATACCAATACGGGGTGGGGGTATGCTAGCGGCGTGGGTGTACTGACGACCATCGGCGACGGCTTCAAGGACGCGTTCCTAATGGCGTGGGAGGTCTGGTGGGCGCTGGTCCTCGGCTTCGCGATCTCCGCGGTGGTCCAGGCGTGGGTCCCCCGCGAGCGCATCCAAGACGCCCTCGGTGGCTCGGGCTTTCGCCCAGTCGCACTGGCAACCGGGCTGGGCGCCGCCTCCTCCTCGTGCAGCTATGCCGCGATCGCGATCGCCAAGAGCCTCTTTCAGAAGGGCGCCTCGGCGGCTTCTGCGCTTGCCTTCCAGTTCAGCTCGACCAACCTCGTGGTCGAGCTGGGGATCGTCATGTGGGTTCTGATCGGTTGGCAGTTCACGCTCGCGGAGTTCGTCGGCGGGCTCGTCCTGATCGCGATCATGACCGTGCTCCTGCGCCTGTTCGTGTCAAGGCGCCTGGAGGAGCAGGCACGCGAGCACGCACAGGAGGCCGACAGCGGCCATCAACACCACAGCGCCGGCGAGCACATGACGATCCGCCGGCGCCTGACGAGCGCGAGCGCCTGGTCGGACGTCGCGCACAACTTCCGCAACGACTGGTCGATGGTGTGGAAGGAGATCCTGATCGGCTTTCTGCTCGCGGGCTTCGTCGGCCAGCTCCCCAACAGCTTCTTCAACAGCCTCTTCATCACGAGCGCGCCGGCAGGGTGGAAGCTGATCGAGAACGCGATCGTCGGGCCACTCATCGCGATCTTCAGCTTCGTCTGCTCGGTCGGCAACGTGCCGCTCGCCGCAGTGCTGTGGTCGGGCGGGATCAGCTTCGCCGGTGTGATCGCCTTCATCTTCGCCGACCTGATCGTCCTGCCGATCGTCCAGATCTATCGCAAGTACTACGGCAACGCCTACGCCCTGCGAATCGTCGCGCTGATGTTCGTGACGATGGTGCTCGCGGCGCTGATCGTGGACGGCCTGTTCAGCGGCGTGGGGCTCATCCCCCACACGAGGCCCACGCGGGCTGACATCTTCGGCCAGATCAAGCTCGACTACAAGCTCTTCACCAACCTCCTCGGCGTGGCTGCCTTCGGCGCCCTCTTCTCCCTGACCATGCGACGCGGCGTCACCGACCCCGTGTGTGGCATGAAGGTCGACAAGGCCAAGGCGATCCAAATGGACTTCGCCGGGGAGAGGCTCTACTTCTGCTCAGAGCATTGCCTGCACGCCTTCGAGGCCAACCCCACAGTTCCCGAGACCGAGCGGCAGGCCGCGGGCTCGCACCACCACAGACACCACCACTGACCTCGAAGACCATGCCCTCAGCCACCTACGACCCCGTCGAAGGCGACCTGCACCGCCACGGCCGCCTGCGCCACGCTCACCCGCACACCGGACCACACGAGCACCGGTCTGAGCACTCCCATCACGATCGCGACGTGGACGCGCACGATCACTCTCACGGGCTCGTGGATGAGAGCATCAAGCGCTCGCGCGAGGGTGTCCGAGCCGTTGCGCTCGCGCTCGCCATCCTCGGAGGCACCGCCGCGGTGCAGGCGCTCGTGTTCGCTCTCAGCGGCAGCCTCGCCCTCCTGGCCGACCTGATCCACAACGGCGGCGACGCGCTGACCGCGATCCCTCTCGGCATCGCCTTCGCGCTGCGCTCCCCCCGCGCCGAGCGTCTAGCGGGACTCGCGGTCGTGGCGGCCATCTTCATCTCCGCCTGCGTGGCCGCCTATGAGGCGATCCTGCGCCTGATCCACCCATCCACGCCCGGCCACCTCCTGATCCTCGCGCTCGCCGGCGCGATCGGGTTCGCGGGCAACCGGCTCGCCGCGCTGGTGCGCACCCACGCAGGACACGAGCTGGACAGTCCGGCGCTGATCGCAGACGGCGAGCATGCCCGCGTTGACGCGTACGTCTCGCTCGCCGTGATCGCAAGCGCCCTCGCGATCGCCGCAGGCGCTCCAGTCCTCGATCCCATCATCGGCCTGGCGATGACCGCCGTCATCCTGCATATCACGCGCGAAAGCTGGCGAACGGTGCGCGGACACTCCCACCACCGCTAGCGCTCACGACCCCCGCCATCAGGCGCACATCCTGACATCGGTTGCCCCGTGGGCTACCCGCGCAGGGCGCGCAGCGCGTTGAGGATGACGGCCAGGTCGATTGCCTCTTGGATGAGGGCTCCGGCGACTGGCGGCAGGTAGCCGAGCGCCGCTATGAGCATCGCTGCGAGGCTCAGGCCCATGCCGGCGAGGACGCTCTGGCGCGCGATGTGGACGGCACGGTGCCCGGTGTGCACGGCGTCTGCGACTCGGTCTATGCGGTCGACGGTGATCACGGCATCGGCGGTCTCCGAGGAGACGGTGGCGCCGGCCGCTCCCATCGCGATGCCGAGGTCCGCCAACGCGAGGGCGGGGGCGTCGTTGACGCCATCGCCGACCATGATCACCGGCCGCAGGTCGGGGTCGTCCTGCAGGCGCCTGACGACCTCGAGCTTCTGCTCGGGCGACTGTTCGGAGTAGACACGATCGACTCGCAGATCCCGTCCGATTCGCTCGGCGACGGAGCGGCGATCGCCTGACACCATCGCGACGTGACGAACTCCCTCCGCGCGCAGTCGCTCGACGATGCGATCGGCCTCGGCTCGCAGCTCGTCTTCCATCACGATCACGCCACCGACGTGACCGTCGACCCCGACCAGCACGTGCGCCTCGCCGGAGCCTCTACCCGTCATGACGGCCGCGGAGGCGACCTCGGCCGCGGGCACACCCGCATGGCGGAGATATGCTCGGCTTCCAACCGCCACACGCTGCCCGTCGACCGTGCCCTGGATGCCCTGGCCGGGCTCCTCCTGCACATCGCTCGCCGTTGAGAGGCCGACGCCATCCTCGGCTGCGGCGCGGGCGAGAGCCTTGCCGAGGACGTGCGCCGACATCTGGTCTATCGACGCGGCAAGCCGCAGCAGCTCCCCGGGCGCGAAACCGTCACAGCACAGGACCTCCCGCACCTCAGGGGTGCCGACCGTGAGCGTGCCGGTCTTGTCGAACAGGACTGTGCGAGCCTGTCCGAGCGTCTCGATGGCACCGGCGCCCTTGACGATCACCCCTGCCCGAGCGGCCCGCGAGAGTCCTGACACCAGAGCGATCGGCGCCGCGAGGATCAGCGGGCACGGCGTGGCGACCACGACGACCGCCAGGGCTCGGATCGCCTCTCCGCTGAGCGCCCAGGCCGCACCGGCCACCACGAGCGTCGCCGGCAGAAAGAACCCGGCGTAGCGGTCCGCCATGCGCACGAACGGCGCACGGTGCGCCTGCGCCTGCTCGACCAGTCTCACCAGGGCGGCATAGGCGCTCTCGGCCGCCGCTCGATCTGCGCGCACCTCGAACGGCGAGCCGGCGTTGGCCGTGCCGCTCAGCACCGGCATGCCGCTCGCGATCGTCACGGGCAGCGGCTCTCCACTCAGCGTGCTGGTGTCCACGACGGCCTCACCGGCCACGAGCAGGCCGTCCACCGGCACGACCTCGCCCGTCCTCACGACCACGACGTCCCCGGCGCGCACCTCGTTCACCGGCACCTGCTCGATCCGCTCGTCCACTCGCCGCTGGGCAACCTTGGGAGCTCGCTGTATCAGCGCTGTCAGCTCCCTGCGCGCACGCGTAGAGGCGATGTCCTCGAGCGCCGCTCCACCCGAGAACATCAAGCCCACGATCACGCCGGCAAGCTCCTGTTCGAGCGCCAGCGAGCCGACCATCGCAACCAGCGCGATCGTGTCGACACCCAGGTGGCGATCGACGACGACCGTGCGAGCGACCTCGAAGGCGAGCTCGAGCGCAAGCAGCGCCACGGCGGCCCGCCAGATCTCATCGCCGGTGGCTCCCTCGCCGGCGAGGTGCGCCAGCCCTCCGCCCACGATCGCGAGCACGGCCATGGCGGCCAGGAGCAGCGCGCGATGCTCGACGATGCCAGCGAGCCCCCACCGGCGCTCTCGGGTCTCGCCTTCGCCCCGCGCCAAGTCCGGCCTCGGGAAGGCCTGTGGAGTGGGAGGCGGCGGGTGTTCAGCCGACGATTTTGGTGACGACATGCCCAATGACCCAGCCGATTCCCGCGCTGACGCCGCCGATCAGAAGGACCTGCAGACCGGCCCTGAGCAGTCGCTGTCGGGCAACCGAGCCCTTGATGATGCCCAGCGCGAAGAGCGCCAGCAGCGTGCAGCCGAGACTGATGGGCAGCGCGACGCCCACGGGAAAGAGAAAGTAGGGCCACAGCGGGATCACGGCGGCTCCCAGGTAGGTGGCGCCCACGACGACGGCGTCGCCTGCCGCCGCTCCGCCGGCATCGGGGGCCAGCCCGAGCTCCTTCTGAACCTTCGTGCGCAGGAAGACGTTCGGGTTCGCCGCGAGACCGTGGGCCACCTCCTCGGCGGCCGCTCGATCCAGCCCTTCCTCCTCGAGCACAAGCGCAAGCTCGGCGATCTCGCGCTCGGGCTCCTGTTCGACCTCACGGCCCTCGTCACGGATCTCCGCCAGGTAGAGACCCTCCTCGGCCTCGCTGGCTAGGTAGGACCCTCCACCCATGGCGATTGAGCCGGCGACGGCCTCGGCAAGCCCGGCAACCAGGATCGCAGCCTTCCCAGGATTCGCCGCCGCCATGCCGGTGACCACACCGAGGGGAACGAGCAATCCGTCCTGAGCGCCCAGCACGAACTCACGAATCCGCGAAAGACGCCCGATCCGGGCGGCCTCGCCCAGCGCGTGCTCGCGGATGTGCGCGCGAGCCTCCTCGCGCTTGGCCTCGCTGATCGGGCCCATGCGGACATCCTGGTAGCCCGATCGAACGGTCGCATCCGTAATCAATACGCGGGAGCGACTGCGCGTGAGATCCCGCTCCAGCCGAGTGCGGCTGCTGGAGCGGGACCGAACCGAGGCTCAGCTCGAGGGAGTGTCCTGCCCGCTCGCCAGCAGGGCGCCCCAGAACCCGAACCCGTCATGGAGGTGGTTGCCGGTCACCTGGCCGGCCTTCAGGTCCGCGGCGTAGTAGTACAGAGGCAGGCCGTTGTAGGTCACCTGCATCGTGCCATCCGTGCGCTTTGTGAGCGCGATCAGCGAGGCTTTCGCAGACCCGCCCGCCGACGGGGTCGCCGTCGCCAGCACGGGCGGCCACACCGTTGCGCACGCGGTGTAACACGTACTCGACTTCGCGTGACCGGCGCTGGACTTCTTGTCGGGTTGGAAGTAGTACACGGTCCGGCCGTCGATGCCAGCGATCAGCGTGCCGTCCTAGTGTGGTTCGTGCCGATCACGCTCACGTCTGTGCTGGAGGACTGCGTCGCGTTACCGCCCGACGTCGACGTGGCGGCTGCGGCGGCGGCTGACGACGTCGTAGCGGTCTTCGCCAAGGCGACCGTTCCGGCTGTCGCGCTCGAGCTGCTGCCGCAGGCCGTGAGCGCAGCGGCGGTGGCGAGCATGGCAGCGATCGTGATCGCCGATCGGGTTATGAGGTGCATCGAATTGAGCTCCTGGCTCTGGCCGTGGGGCCGGGTGTGAGGGTGTGCCCCCTGGCGAGACGGAGAGCCAGGACGCGACGCGTCGAGACCGCTCCGGAAGCACTGGACGCCGACAGTCCAACGAGCACGCCTATGTCCGACCTAACGAGCTGGTGAGACAGCTCCCATCAGGCTCGCGAAAAGACTCCCTGCGAGCCGGCGATCACTGCTCCGCGGACGTGGTATCCGCAACCCTGATCGAGAACCCGCACAGCGCGAGCGCCGCGATCGTCACCGTGGCGGCCACCAGCGACGTCGCGATCATCCCCGCGTCGGGCAGGGTCAGATCGAAGAAGCGACGCGCGGCCCCGACCAGGAGGGCCGCCACATAGACACCTGCGAGGACGGCGCACATCGTGGCCACGAGCGCCGAGCGCCGCCTGGAGCCTTCCGACTCCAGCGCCATGACCAGATACAGGCCACCCACGATCAAGATCGTGACGGCGACTGTGCGCGCATCGGCCAGCGACAGGTCGAGGTCGTGCAGCGCGAAGATGTAGCCGGCCACCACCCCCGCGCCCAGCAGCGCGCCCGCCGGAACCGCGAAGCGGGCTGCCCGTCGCGCGAAATGGGCGGTCCTCCAGGGGCCGCTGCTGGGAGCGAGCGCCAAGAAGAACGTCGGGATCCCGATCGTCACGCTCGCAGCCAACGTGAGGTGCCGCGGCAACAGCGGATAGGTCTCAGAGCCGATCCCGATCGTGAGGATCAGGAAGGCGGCAAACGCGGACTTGGTCAGGTACAGCCTGCTGACGCGCTGGAGGTTGCGAAGCGCCCGGCGACCCTCGGCAACGAGCGCCGGCACAGCGGCGAAGTCGCCGGAGATCAGCACCAGGTCTGACACGCTGCGCGCCATCTGCGTGCCACTGCCCTGCGCGATCGCCAGCCGCGAGCTCTTCAGCGCGGGCACGTCGTTGACACCGTCGCCGACCATCGCCACATAGCGACCCTCTTCACGCAACGCCTCGACGATCTCGCGCTTGCCATCGGGAGAGATGCGACCGATCACGGTCGTGTCGATCGCGAAGTTGCGCCGCTCCTGGGCATCGTCGGGTATTGCCTCGCCCTCACTCACGCCCGTCACCTCGATGCCCACATCGCGCGCGATCGCAGCCACGGTCTGTGGTGCGTCACCCGAGAGCACCTTGACCTCCACGCCCTCGCGCTCCAGGAACGCGATCGTCTCCCGAATCCCGGGACGCAGCTCCTCCGCCAACACCACCAGCCCCTGGGGCAACAGATCCGCCGGTGGCTGCTCGCCGGCCGTATCGGGAAGCGGGCTCGCGCCACGAGCAAGCGCAAGCACCCGCCGCCCCCCATGCTGGTGCGCCTCAGCCGCCTGCGCGAGCGCGCCCACCGGGATGCGCCCGGGCGCACCGAGGTATAGGCAGCCATCCGCCAACGCAACGGCGCTCCAGCGCCGCCTGCTGGAAAACGGGACCTCGCCGAGGGCCGGGCCCGCCTCCGCGGGAAAGGCTTGGGCGATCGCCTGCAGAGTGATGTTGCGCGCGGAGGCACTCGCCGCGATCTCGCCCAACATCGCCCGCAGATCCTCCGCGGAAACTCCCGGCGCAGGGATCACCTCTACGACTCTGAGCGCCGCGTCGGTGAGGGTCCCGGTCTTGTCGACGCAGATCGTGTCGACCGAGGCCAGGGACTCGATCGCGTTGAGCTGCTGCGCGAGCACACCACGCCTTGACATCCGCACCGCACCAGCAGCGTAGGTGAGGCTGACGAGCACCATCAGCCCCTCGGGAATCATGCTGACCACACCCGCCGTGGCGGTGGCAACAGCAGTGTGCAGATGCACGTGGCGGTGATGAAGCGAGAAGGCCAGCAGCGCCCCCAAGCCGATCACGAGCAGGACGAGGGCGTAGAGGAGCCGATTCACCGAGCGCTCCAGCGGGGAGCGCGGATGGCGAAATGAGCGCGCCTCGCCGGTCACGCGAACGGCGAAGCTGTCTGCACCCACGGCGCTCACCTCGTATGCACCGGTGCCCTCGACGACGAACGCGCCCGATCGAACCTCATCGCCGACGCCGCGTGCAGCTGATTCAGACTCGCCGGTGAGGATCGACTCGTCGAGCCGCAGATCGCTCGCGACCAGCAGACGTCCATCCGCCGTGACCTGCTCGCCCGGCTCCAGAAGCGCGACGTCGCCGACGAGAACCTCCTCGACCTCCACCGTCCTTGCGACCGCGTCGCGCAGCACCCTCGCGCGCGGAGCGACAAGCAGCGAAAGGCGATCCAGCGCCCGCTTCGCTCGCACCTCCTGTGTGATCCCGATCCCGGAGTTCGCGACGATCACACCCAGAAACAGCGCATCGCGCCAATCACCGAAGGCCAGCGTCAACACGCCAAAGCCCGCAAGGATCGTGTTGAAGACCGTCAACACGTTCGCGCGGACGATGCTCGCGTAGGAGCGACTCGAGCGCTGCCTGGGGGGATCGCCGCGCGCCGCCAGGCGACGGCGGGCCTCTTCCCCGCTCAGCCCGGTGAGATCGCCGCGCTCACCCCTCACGCCCGCTGCCTGCGCCTCAACTGCGGCCCCTCGCTCAGCTCTGATACGCATGGCTGGATCGGAGCTGTCGTTCAACAGAGGTTCGCACGCTCAGAGTATCCCGATCATCTCCGCTCGCTCGGACCCTCCCAGCTCGCCATGCCCCAAGCCTAACCGGCTGAGATCGCGCCCCTGAGACGTGAAGATCGGCGCTGCGGCGCGGCCCGCCCCGCGCGTCGCGAGACGGGCCGGCCGCGGTTGCCCCTACTTGGCGATCTTGATGATCCGCTCCATGCCCAGACGGGTGTGGCTGCGTCCGTCCTGGGTGTCCATGAAGCACACCTGCACGTACCAGCCGGGCTTGGCCGTGATCGTCTCCTGCTGGAAGCCGCCGCTTGACAGCGGTCCGGCGAATCCCACGGGCGGTCCCGCCACGAGCTTTTCGAGCTGCTTTTCGTTGCCGCTCAGCAGCAGTTTCACCGCCTGCTTGGCAGCCGCCCTGCTCTTGACGGGAAACGCCAGGTCCATGTGCACGAGGAACCCTTCGTTTTCGAAGCGCACGAGCTCGCCGTCGTGCAGCGTGCTCGGCCCCTTGAAGGTGAACTCGATCGTTCGCTCGGTCGCCGCCGCGGCGGGCAGAGCGACCGGCGTGGAGCTCGAGCCGACCGTGAACACCGCGTGCGCCTTCGGCGGACCTTCGCCGGCCGCCTCCAGAGCTACGTATTCGCCTGCCGCGAGCGTCGTCTGGTCTTCGACCGCCTTGCCCGGCGTGGCTTCGGAGTCGAACACGATCGCGCCGAATTTGCTCGCGTTGTTCGGGTCGTGGGCGGTGTTGGAGGAGAGGAACGCAAACACTTCCGCCGGCGTCACGCCGGGCTTGAGCCTGACCAGGATCGCCGAGGCTTCCTTGACTCCGGTGGCGGTCGTGATCACGTTGACCGCGCCCGTCGCCGGCGAGCCGCTCACCGTGATCGTGGATGCGGTCAACGAGACGTTGAGCGTCGGAAGGCTCGCCGCCTGGGCAGAGCCGGATCCGGCCAACCCGGTCAGGACGGCGAGGACGCTGCTGGCCGCAAGGGCCGTGAGGACGCCGATCCTTGGCGTGCGACGAGTCAGGCTAAATGGCATACGAGTCAGTCCTTTCGGATGGTTTTGCACAGTCGCCGTTTAGCATCCCATTATCTTCCCTGCTCTGCTCAGGGATCTCTACGCATGGCTGGCATATGTGACTGGAACGGTCGGCGCATGCGCCGACCTGCGGTCTCGCACATGTGCGAGACCGTGGCTGGCCGCATGCGGCCAGCCAGAGAATGAACTTGTCATGGATCCTCGGCATGCGCCCAGCTGCATGTCCGGGGTCGAGTGCATCAGAACAGCGTCAGGCGTGTTCGACCCTGACCAGCGCCGCTTCGAGCGAGCTCACGCTCTGAGGGCCCCGCAGCGCGGCCCGGATGCGCCCCCTGGAGTCGAGCACGAACGTGGTGGGCAGGTCGGTCATGCGATAGCTGTTGCCGACCAGGCCTTCGCCGTCACGCAGCAGCGGGAACGTCCACCCGTAGCGACGGATGAACGAGCGCGCGCCCGACAGCGCGTCGCTCCAGTCCACCCCCACCATCCGCCCGCGTCCCGCGCCCTGCGAGAAGCGCTCGAGCGCCGGCGCCTCCTGCGCGCAAGGTCCGCACCAGCTCGCCCAGAAGATCACGAGCGAGGCGCGACCGCCCGCGCCGGCCAGGAGACTCGAGAGCGTTGCGGGCGCGCCCCCGATGTGTTCGCGTGGCAGCGCCGGGGCGGGACGCCCGCTCACGGCCGAGCTGCTCGATTTCAGGCCGAAGACCGCCAGCGCCGCCACCGCCGCGACGATCGCCGCTGTGATGCCGAGCGCTCGCAGCCGCCGCCCCATCGTCGTGGAGCTCAGCGCGCTGCCAGCAGCGGCACGTCGTGGGCTATTTCGCTCGGTTGGAAGCTCGCGGCGTAATAGGTCAGTCGCTTGCCCGACCCGGTGATTCCGTACACGAGACCCGAGTGATTGACGAACTGCGGCTGCTGGGTGTCGCGTTCGGATCCCACCCCCCATGCCTTCCACGCGGCCGCCAGTTCACGTGCAGAGCCCACCAGGTACTGCATGCGGCCGGTCATCTGATGGCGAGCCAGAAACGCCGCCACCGCCTTGCGCGTGTCCCCGCGCGGATCCACCGAGACCGCGATGATCTCGGCTTTCGAGGACGTGGCCTTCCCCATCAGGTTCTGCGCTACACGCAGGTTTGAGGTGATCAGCGGACAGATGTCCGGGCAGTTCGTGTAGAGGAAGGTCACAAGCACCGCTTTGCCTTTGTAGGCGGCGATGTTGACCGGCTGGCCCAGGTAGTTGTGAAGCGCCAGCGGCGGGGCCGCACGCACCGGTTCGAGCAGCCCGGCCGCGTCGAACTTGGCCTGGGCCTTGACAGCGGGTTTGCCCGAGGATCCGCCCACGGTGAGCAGTGCCACCCCCCCGGCCACCAGCACCAGCACGAGCAGCGAGAGCAGCAGTTTGAGGTCTATCCCCTGCTTGCGCATCACCCGGCGAACCTATCAACGAACGCCCGTGCGCGTGCCCACTCCCGTCGGCAATAAACCTTGCAGTCCTTCATGTGTGATGCATCTTGCAACTGGATCTGTTACCTTGCCGCTCGTTCGTGCCGAGTCCTGCACCCCAAGGGGTCCAGGAGCGGGGGACCCAATGCGATCGGTAGATCGCGGGGGCGAATCGCCACATCGTGTGGCGTAGCGTAGACGGTTACGCGAGCCCGACAGCTAACCCCGTAGGCGCCATGCAAAGCAGATGGAGAAAGGACGCCTTCGGATGTCGGGATTCCCGCGCGATCTTGCAGTTGATGAGGTTTGGAACGCTTCGCTCGAGCGCTCGCGAGCACGTCGCGCCAGGGCCAATCGAGGGCGTCTGCGCCCCACCTCGCCCACCAACCCCTCGCTCGCGGCGCTGCTCGACGCCCGTACCGGCATGCGCCGGTCGCGCGATCTCGCCGACGAGGAGCCGTGGCATCTCTCGCTGGGACGCTCCCGCGCTCGCCGGCGGGCCGCCGAGCTGCGCTTCGTACCCGCCGGCTCGCGGGCCAAGCGCGCCTCGCTGGGCGCGCTGGCCGCCTTCACGGTCGGCCCCACCGCGTCGATCGCAACCGGACAGGAAACCATCAACTCCTCCGCTCCCAACCCTGAACCGGCGACCACGACCGAACACTCGATCGTGCTCTCGAGCGGCGCCGAAGGCCGACAGGTGCAGCTGCTCCAGCAGGCCCTCGGCAACGTCAAAGTCGACGGCGTGTTCGGCCCTGAAACCGAAGAAGCGGTGCGCAGCCTCCAGGCCAGCCACGGGCTGACCGTGGACGGTATCGTCGGCCCCCAGACCAGCGCCGCGCTGCGCGGTGGCTCAGGCAAGGCCTTCGCCGCCAGCTTCAAGTCGGCGGTCCTCGAAACGCCCGCGACGAGCAGCGCCACCAAGACCGTCGCAGCCACCGCCTCGACGGCGAGCTCCTCGGGCGAACCGGCCGAAGAAATCTCGAGCGAACCCGCCGAACACAGCGCGGGCAACCCCGTGGCCCGTCTGCAGAAGGCCCTCAGGCTCACTCCCGACGGCGAATTCGGCCCCGCCACCGAGGCCGCCGTCCGGCGTCTGCAGGCACGCCACGGGCTCACCGTCGACGGCGTCGTGGGCCCGGCCACGTGGAGCATCGTCGGCGTGCACAGCGCCGAAACGCTGACCCCTCCCCCCTCCGCGCTTCCCGTCCACCACCATCACCACGCGGCCGTCGCTAGCGCCGCCGCGGCCGAACCGGCCGAAGGCGCAGAAGAAAGCACGGGCTCCGGCAGCGCCGTGGCGCGCCTGCAGCACGCCCTCAGGATCGCCCCCGACGGCGAATTCGGCCCTGCCACCGAGGCCGCCGTCCGGCGTCTGCAGGCACGCCACGGGCTGACACCCGACGGGGTCGTGGGACCGTCCACATGGGCAATCCTCGGAGTGAAGACCGAGGGCACGCTCACGCCTCCCCCCTCCGCACGCGAAGCCACGAGCGAATCCGGGGGCTCCACAACCAGCACAGCGGGTGGCGGCGAAGGCTCGAGCGTGGTCGCGCGCGTGGTCGCGGCCGGCGATGAAATCGCCACGCGCCCCTACGTGTGGGGCGGTGGGCACGGCTCGTTCGTCTCCGAAGGCTATGACTGCTCAGGCTCAGTCTCATATGCGCTGCACGGCGCCGGCCTGCTCAGCTCCCCCGAGGACTCCACGGGGCTGGAGTCCTACGGCGAAGCGGGGCCGGGCAGGGACATCACGATCTACGCCAACTCCGAACACGCCTTCATGGTGATCGACGGCAAACGCTTCGACACGGTGGCGCTCGCCGAGACCGGCTCGCGCTGGTCGGACAGCATGACCTCCACCGCGGGCTTCATCGCCCGCCACCCCGCCGGTCTGTAGCTCCGGGGCTCTCCACCCCCCGCAAGACGCCGACTCGCGCGCGTGCGCGCGCTCGCGCGAGTCGGCGCTCCGAGCAGCAAGCCCCCGTACACCGCCCTCCGTACACCGCCCCCCGTCCCCCCTCCCCCCTCCCCCGAGGGCCAGACTCGGCCACTCTGCCCACCGTCCGAGAGTCCCGTCCCAAGCACGACCTAGCCTCCTCGATCCGTCCTTGACGAGCGGCGAGAGGAGATCAGAACATGCTCGCGCGGGCACATGCATTTACAATCGACGGACTGCGCACGCGGCACGTGAACGTCGAGGTCGACGTCCGGCCGGGACTTCCCGCGTTCGCCATCGTTGGCCTCGCTGACACGGCAGTACGCGAGGCACGGGAGCGCATCCATGCGGCGATCCGCAACTCCGGATATGAGTTCCCCAATCGGCGGATAACGGCCAACCTGGCGCCCGGTGGGTTCCCCAAGGCGGGGCCGGGACTGGATCTCGCGCTGGCGTGCGCCGTGCTTGCCGCCAGCGGGCAGATTCCAGTCGTCGGGTTGGAGGACACGGCGCTGTTCGGCGAGCTGGGACTCGACGGCTCGATCAGGGCCTCGCAGGGCACTCTCGCCGTGGCTGGCGCCACGCGGCGGGCCGCCCTCGACAAGCTCATCCTTGCGGGCACCCGCGTCCACGAGGCACAGCTGATCCCGGGGCTCCACGTGGCGGTCGCCGAGAGCCTCACAAGCGCCGTGCGAGTGCTGAGCGGTGGAGAGCCTGACCCGACCCCGAGCCGTGCCTCACGCCTCAGGGCCCGTGGCTGTGAGCGTCCATCGCTGATGGACTTGAGCGAAGTCAGCGGCCAGCACAACGCGGTACGGGCGCTCGTGATCTCCGCGGCCGGCGGACATAACTGCCTGTTCAGCGGGCCTCCCGGCACGGGCAAGACCATGCTCGCACAGCGGATGCCCTCGATCCTTCCGCCCCTCAGCCGCAACGAGGCGCTCGAGGTGGCACAGCTTCACAGTGCCGCCGGCGAGCCGATCGAAGCGCTCTCGAGCGTCAGGCCCTTCCGGGCGCCACATCACTCGATCACGGCGGCGGGCTTGATCGGCGGCGCACAGCGCGGCTGGGTGGGCGAGGCTGCGCTCGCCCACCGCGGCGTGCTGTTCCTCGATGAGCTCTCGGAGTTCGCCCGTCCGACGCTCGAGGCCCTTCGCCAGCCCTTGGAGGACGGTCGCGTATCGATCGTTCGCGCTCGACACTCGGCGGTCTACCCCACGCGGTTCATGCTGCTCGCGGCCACCAACCCATGCCCCTGCGGTCACGCCGGTGACGGCGATCGCTGCTCGTGCAGCGAAGCCGAGCTGGCGCGCCACCGCCGCAGGCTGAGCGGCCCGCTGCTCGATCGCCTCGACCTGCTCGTAGACCTTCACCGCGAGACCACGTCGGAGGAGAGGTTGGGTTCACTCGAAAGCTCAGAGCAAGCACGGCGAAGGGTTCTCGATGCCCGCGAGCGCCAGCGCTCCAGGCTCCGCGCCCACGGGATCGGGCTCAACGCGGAGATGGACGCCCGCGCGCTGCGTGAGCACGTTCGGCTCGACGGGCGGGGCGAGACGATGGTGAGCAGAGCCCGTCGGCGCGGGCTGCTCAGCGCGCGCGGCGAGAGTCGCCTCCTGCGTGTCGCGCGCACGATCGCCGACCTCGATGGCGTCGATCGAGTGAGGGCCCGCGACATCGGCGCCGCCCTGGCCCTGCGCCCGTACGCAACCGACACGGAGCGCAGCGTCGCATGAGCAGCTCCGGGACGGTCCACGAAGCCCTTGGCGCCTGCGCCGGATGCCGGCGTCGCAGCTGGCTGCTTTCAGCGCTGAGCGTCTCGCTGGACTTCCAAGCGCAAGATCGCGCGCGGCTGGATGAGCTGCTCTCGCTGGATGACCGTGACCTGCTGCGGTCCCTCGGCGGCAGGCGCCAGAGCGAGTTGGGCGCGCGCTACGAGGCGCTCTCGACGGAGCAGATCGCGGAGGCGCCGGGCGTGGAGGCAGTGTGCCGTCATCACAGCCTCTACCCACGAGCGCTGCGCGACGATCCCGCCTCCCCGTGGATGCTGCACGTGGCTGGTGGCCGACGACGACTGGCCCTACTGGCGGGCGCGCCGGTGGTGGCGATCACGGGCAGCAGGCGCGCCAGCGATTATGGGGTCGAGATGGCCCACACCCTCGCGCGAGGGCTGGCGGCGAGCGGAGTGACGGTGATCTGCGAGCTGGCCGACGGGATCGCCTCCGCGGCCCTCGCCGGGGCGCTCGAGGCCGGGGGGCCGGCGCTCGCGCTCCCGGGCAACGGTCTGGGTGTGCGGTGGCCCACCACAAAGCGCCCGCTGTACGCGTCCCTGCTGCGCTCGGGCTGCGCCCTGTCGGAGCTGCCTCACGACTGCCGGGGACGACGCTGGGGCGCGGTGGCGGGCGAGCGCATCGTCGCCCGCCTGGCTGGCCTCGTGGTCGTGGTGGAGGCCGAGGAGAAGCCCGCGCAGATGGCGCTTGCACGTGCGGTGGGAGCGCGCGGAAAGACGGTGGCGGCGATGCCCGGTCGTCTCACTTCTCCCCTCTCCAGCGGCACCCACGCCTTGCTCGTCGACGGCGCGAGGCTGGTGCGCGGCGCCCAGGATGTTCTAGATCTGCTTTACCCTCTCGCGCCGGCGCGGAGGTCCTCGAGGAGCGCTGTCGCCGAGCCCGGGATCCCGGGGCTCGAGCCGATGCTGGCGAGGATCCTCGCGCTGGTCGGGACGGGACGAGACACGCCGGACAGGCTGATCGAGCCCGGAGAAGACCCGGCCAAGGCGCTGTTGGCCCTCAGCGAGCTGGAGCTGATGGGACTGCTGGGCCGGGGGGCTGGCGGACGCTACGTGCCGCGTCACCCCGCTTGGGCGCTCGAGGGCGCTGCGGGGACTCATGCGGTGCCGGACACGCTCACAGCCGCTACACAGGGCATCTGATTCGGTTGAACCAAACGTAAATCGCCTACTGAATATGGGTGTTTCTCAAGTCGTGGGCCGCCGAGGCCGAAGCTTGGCCCGAGATGATGGATCAGCTCAATGCCTGGGAGGGATGACGCGGTGACCCCACAGGCGCCCCTCATCGCACGGAGCGCAGACCCGGAGCTTCGCCGCCTCGGCAAGGAGCTGCGCGGCCGCTCCGAGGACGTGGTCGAGGAGATCCGCCGGCTGACCCAGGCCGCCGGTAAAGACCTCGACGATGCAGTGCGCTCGAGCTTCGAGCGAGTTGGCGCGATGGCCACGATCTCAGTAGCTCAGTGGATGGCGGGCGGCAGGCCTGAGGCCGGCCTCGACGCCGGACGCGAAGCATGGGAGATCTTCGGGCAGCTCGCCGCGCACAGGGCGGCGCCCCTGCACGAGGTGACCAAGCGCTGCCTGCGCTGGCGAGAAGGCGTTCACGTTGTGCTGCGTCAGATCGCAGCCAGGGCCAACATCGGCCCGGAGGTTCTCGCTCAGGCCTTCTCGATGACCCAGGTGACGCTCGACGTGACGCTCGTGCGCATGTGCGAGGTGTTCGAGAGTGAGCGTGCGCGCACCGACGAGGAGCTCTCGCGCCGTCAGGAGGAGCTCGCGTTCATGGCCACGCACGACCAGCTCACCGGGCTGCCCAACCGCACGCTGATCCTCGATCGAGCAGAGCAGATGTTCGGCCGTGCACGGCGCCGGCAAACGCCGGTGGCCGCGCTGTTCATCAACCTCGACAACTTCACCGCCATCAACGATACGCTCGGTCACGCAGCCGGGGATGAGCTGCTGCAGGCGATCGCCGCGCGCCTCGATGGCGTGGTGCGCGACGCCGACGCGCTCGGGCGCCTCGGGGGCGACGAGTTCGTGGTACTCGCCGAAGAGGTCTCGCTGGCTGCCGGCGCCGAGCTGATCGCAGAGCGCCTGCACGAAGCCCTGAGCGCCCCCTTCACGCTCGCCGCGGTCGCCCAGACGCCGCTGACGGTGACTGCCAGCATCGGGATCGCCAGCGGAGAGCGGCCCGCGGCCGAGGATCTCCTGCGGGACGCCGACATTGCCATGCACCGCGCCAAGTGGGATGGCAAGAACCGCTACGTGTTCTTCGAGGCGGGCATGCAGGACGTGGTCCAGCAGCGAATGGAGCTCGAGATGGACCTGCGCGGCGCACTCGCGAACGAGGAGTTCTTCCTCGTCTACCAGCCCACCTTCGACCTGCGTGGCATGACGCCCACCGGCGTAGAGACGCTGATCCGCTGGAGGCGCCCGGGTCGAGGCGTGGTTCAGCCCAATGACTTCATCCCCCTGCTCGAGGAGACCGGCCTGATCGTCCCTGTCGGCAAGTGGGTGCTCGACGAGGCCTGCCGTCAGGGAGCGGCGTGGCGAGCGGACGGGCATCCGATCAGCGTGGCGGTCAACGTCTCGGGACGCCAGCTCGACACCGACCAGTTCGTCGCCGACGTCGAGAATGCGCTCGCACTGAGCTCGCTCGAGGCGGGCGCGCTCACGCTTGAGATCACCGAGACCACGCTCATGCGCAACGCCGAAGACACGGCTGCGCGACTGCGCTCGATCAAGGACCTCGGCGTGCGGATCGCGATTGACGACTTCGGTACCGGCTACTCCTCGCTCGCCCACCTCCAGCGCTTCCCCGTGGACGCCCTCAAGATCGACCGCTCGTTCATCTCCCAGCTCGCCGAGAACCCAGAAGGCGAAACGCTCATCCGCACCCTCGTGCAGCTCGGCAAGGCGCTCTCCATCGAGACTCTGGCCGAGGGCATCGAGGGCGAGCATGAGCTCTCGCTGCTGCGCAGCGAGCAGTGCGACAGCGGCCAGGGCTACCTCTTTGCCAAGCCGCTCGAAGTCGATGCGGCCGAGGCCTTCCTATGCAGCTGGCAGACATCCGCGCCCATGCTGCCCCTCAGCGCCCCCGCCGCCGGCTGAGCGGAGTCCTCGACCCCTCAGAAGCGCCTGCCCCCTCGGAGGTGCCCGACTCCTCGCCCTGGAGCGCTTCGGCACGCTGGAAGAACGCCGAGGGCCTGACGCCCATGGCATCGGCGAGCGCGAGCAGCATCTCGAAACGCGGGTCGAGTCGCCCCGCCTCGAGCCGCACGATGCTCTGAGGCGAGGCTCCCGAGGCACCAGCCAGCTGACCCTGGCTGAGGCCGTGCTCCGTTCTAATCTGGCCGATCGCCTCCCCCAGGGCAAGCAGATCGCGTCGTCGCTGCTCGGCTTCGGAAACGGAAACCTCCCAAATTGCGGCGAATACAGTTGTCTGAATCCTGATAGGCAATATATGGCCTAACGACGCTCCATGCGATACGCAAGGCTGCCGGGCATGCCCCCTCAACGGAAATCCAAGCCGCGCAGCCCGGACCACGCCGCTCTGGGCCAGGCCATCGAACTGTTGATGGCCGAAGACGCCGAGATGACCCAGGACACGGTGGCCTTCGACGGCGGTCTCAGTCTGCGCCAGGTCGGCAACCTCGTGAGAGGCCAGAGCAACCCCACCTACACCAACCTGCTGAAGCTCTGCCGCGGCCTGCACGTCCGACCTGGAGAGCTGATGGCGCTCACCGACAGGCTTCGCGACAAACGGGGGCACCGCTAGAGCGCTAGGAAAGCGGATGAAGGGATTCGAACCCTCGACCTTCGCCATGGCAAGGCGACGCTCTAGCCAGCTGAGCTACATCCGCGAGGTTCGGCCATTCTAGCCCTCGCCGCGGGAAAGCGTCCAGGCGCGCAACCAGGTGTTCAGGCTGGACGCCGGGCGCGTACCTGGTAGACGGCCGTGAGCGCTGTCGTGAAGCCGTGTCGGGCGGCCCGCAGGTACAGGCGCCACACGCGCGTGCGCTGCACCCCGGCGAGCGCCTCGGCCTCCCCGATGTGCTCGTCGAGCCGGCGCGCCCAGTGGCGCAGCGTCTCTGCGTAGTCCTCGCGAAAGCCCTCCACGTGCTCGGTGTGAAAGCCCGCACGCTCGAGTGCCAGCTGGATGCGCGAGAGCGGCAGCGGCTCGCCGTCCGGGAACACGTAGCGCGTCGAGAAGAGATCCTCCAGCGGTTCCGCGTCTGGATCGAGCGCCGCGATCGCGTGGTTGAGCAGGAGCCCGCCCGGGCGCAGCAGCCCGAGGAGCGTTCCTGCGTAGACGTCGATCTGGCTGTCCCCCACGTGCTCGGCCATGCCGATCGATGCGATCGCATCGAAGGAGGCCCGCGGCAGCGCGCGGTAGTCGGCCACGCGGATCTCCACGCTGTCGCTGAGACCGGCCTCCTCCACGCGCCGGCGTGCGAGCGCCGCCTGCTGCTCTGAAAGCGTGATGCCGAGGACGCTCACGCCGTGCTCGCGGGCAACGTGGATGGCGAAGCTCCCCCAGCCGCAGCCGACGTCCAGCACGCGCATCCCCGGCTCGAGCTCGAGCTTGCCTGCGATCAGCTCGAGTTTCGCCCGCTGGGCCTCCTCGAGCGTCCTTGCGCCGCGCGAGAAGATCGCGCAGCTGTAGGTCATCGACTCGTCGAGGAACAGCGCGAAGAAATCGTTGCCGACGTCATAGTGGTAGCGGACGGCCGCCGCGTCGCGCTCGGCGCTGTGGCGCTCCCCGCGCAGGATCAGCTCCAGGCCGGGGCGCTTGGGCAGGCCGCCAGGCGCGGCCGCCGCGGCGATCGCCAGCCCCAGGCGCGCACGGTCGCCCAGGCCCAGCGCGGGCGGCTCCCATTCGTCGACCACGACGAAGGCCCCGTCGAGATCGTCCACGGCCAGCGAGCCGTCCACGTAGGCACGCCCGAGACCGAGCGTGCCGGGAGCCGCGAGGAAGTGCGCGAGCGCCGTCGGTTTGCGGATGTAGAAGGTCGGGGCGCCCTCCTCGGTCGCCGCGGCGACGTTGCCGTCCCAGAAGCGCACCTGGAAAGGCCGCGAGGGGAACACCCGTTGCAGCTCGCGACAGAGGGGGGCGCTGGCGCGAATCAGGGCCATGCGCCCACCATCGCAGAAGAGCGCTGAGGCTTTAAGCGCTCAACCCTTGAAGGTCGAGCGGCCCGCATCCCCGAACGGCTCGTCGCGCTCGCGCACGGCCTCACGGAAGCCCACCTCGGCGGCGCGCTGCTGGAAGCCATACCCCTCGGCCGTGTGGCGCGTGATCCCGTCGAAGACCGTCCCCAGCACCTGCGTTGCGTGCAGGCCCTGGGCGTAGAGCGTCTGGTTGACGAGCAGCTTCATCAGCATCAGCTGGTTGACGGGCATGCGCGCGATCCGCTCCACGAGCACCTCCGTGCGCTCCACCAGCCTCTCGGCCGGCGGAGCCTCGATCGCGAGGCCCCAATCGAGCGCCTCGCTGCCCGACAGCGAGTCGCCGGTGAAGAGCAGCCGCTTGGCCCGCTGCGCTCCGATGCGGTGCGCCCACAGGGCCGTCGTCGGCGAGCCCCACACACGCGCCGGCGGATAGCCGATCTTGGCCTCCGCGGCGATCACCAGCAGATCCGAGCAGAGCGCCATGTCGGTGCCGCCCGCCACGCAGAACCCGTGCACCATGCACACCACCGGCTTGCCGCAGTGAAACAGGCTCATGAACGCCCTGACGTTGCGGCTCATCATCGCGTAGTCGACCGTCGGATCCCAGACCCCGCGGGGATCGTGGTTGGCGGCGATCACCGCGGGGTCCAACGGCGAGCCCGCGGGTGGCCGCTGTGGCTGCTCAGCACCGGCCGCCACACCCATCCCCTCGGCGCTCTCCACCAGGTCATAGCCGCCGCAGAATCCCGGACCCGCACCGGCCAGCAGCAGCACGTGCACAGCCGGATCGAGGTCCGCCCGCTCCACACAGGCCACGAGCTCGCTCAGCAGCTGGGGCGTGATCCCATTGCCCCGCTCGGGACGATCGAGCGTGATCCGCGCCACCCTGTCGGCGACCTCGTAGCGAACCACCGCGCGCTCGCTCATCGCGGCCACTCTACAGCCGTGTGGGCAGCCCGCGTCGGTGACATACTCCGCCGATGCCAAGCGATCACGCCCTCTCGCGCCTGTCCATGTCGATGCCCGCCGGGATGCTGCGCACGCTCGGCAAGCTCAACGTTCCGATCTACCGCCTCACCCGCGGACGCCTGATGGGCACGGTGGGCAAAGCCCCCGTGCTGCTGCTCACCTCCACCGGTCGGCGCTCGGGCCAGCCGCGCACGGCTCCCGTCCTGTTCCTGGCTGACGGCGAGCGCGTGATCGTGATCGGCTCGAACGCAGGCAACGCCAAAGCGCCGGCCTGGTCGCACAACCTCAAGGCCAACCCCGATGCCGAGGTGCAGATCCGCGGCGAGCGCCGCCCGGTGCGCGCCCGCGTCGCCGAGGGCGAGGAGCGCGCGCAGCTCTGGCGCAAGATGAACGAGCAGTACGCCGGCTTCGACGCCTACGACGAGCGCACCTCGCGCGACATCGCCGTGTTCGTGCTCGAGCGCCGTTAGCCGCTAGAGGCGCTCGCGCCGTCGCCGCCTGCGCCGTCCGATCACGACGGAGGCGACGCACCCGAGCAGAAGCAGAACGGCGATGACCGCGGCTATGGCAAGGCCCGGGGTGGCGATCAGCAGCACGATCGCAGCGAACACCCCCACCCCCACATCGAGCCGAAACAGGCGCCGCCGGCGGTTGGCCGCGCGGCGGCGAGCCTGCAGGCGGGAGATGTCACGCGGCGGCCGCGGCGCCCTGGGCTCGGAGGGGCGACGCTGGGAGGGGCGGGTGGCGCTCATTGCTTTATCCGGCGAAAGATCGGGCGGGGAAGCATCCTCATGAGCAGCATAGGCAGGCGCAGTGCGCGCGGAGCCCACACCGTGTGCGCACCGCTCTCGAGACCCCCGCGCACCACCTCCGCCACAGCCTCCGGCGTCGTCGCAAGCGGCGCCGGCGCGAGGCCGCTGGTCATCCGTGTGCGCACGAACCCGGGACGCACCACCAGCACACGCACGCCCGTCCCCTGCAGATCGTCCCCAAGGCCCTGGGCGAGCGAGTCCAGGGCGGCCTTCGAGGCTCCATAGACGGCATTGGCGCGCCGGGGGCGCTCTGCGGCCACGGAGGAGAGCACGACGAGAGCTCCCCCGCCGCCCTCGCGAAGGCGCCGGGCAGCGTGCATCAGCAGCGAGCCGGCGCCCACCACGTTCACCTGCAACAGCTCCACCGCCGCCGCGACATCGTTGGGCAGACCGCCCCGCTCGCCCAGCATGCCAACCGCGAGGATCACGATCTCGCCTCCCCCGAGTTCCTCGAACGCCCGCCCGATCACCTCCTCGTGACGTTGCGTGTCAAGCGCGTCGAGCTCCAGCTCGATCACCCGCCCCACGCCCTGAGCGCGCAGCTTCTCGCCTGCAAGGCCCAGGGCCTCCCGATCGCGGCCGAGGAGGGCTACCTCACGCGGTTCCCGTGACTGCAGCTCGCGCACGCACGCCAGCGCGATCTCCGAGGTTCCGCCGAGCACGATCACACGCCGCCCGGCCGATCCCGCGCTGGAGCCGCTCATTCGCCTGCCCCGCACAGTCCGAGGCGTAGCGCCAGGTCGGAGCGCAGCAGGCCCTGTGGGTCGATTTGAGCCTGCTGCTCGCGAAAGCGATCGAGCTGCGGATACATGGCCTCGAGCGCGTCCCGGCGCATGCGGCTGTCCTTGGTCAGGTAGACGCGCCCGCCGCCGCCCGCCACGATCTCGTCGAGCTCCCGCAACGCCGCTCCCAGCCCCGGCGCCGAGGCCGGGATGTCGATCGCGAGCGTCCAGCCCTCGAGCGGGAACGACAGCGCTCCGCCGAATGCCGCGCCGAAGCGCTTGAAGACCGCCAGGTACACCGGCACCCGCCGCTCGGCGATGAGGGCGAAGCAGCGCTCCAGCGCCCCCTCCCGACCGGATGGGATCACGAACTGGTACTGCACCAGCCCGGACGCTCCGTAGAGGCGGTTCCACTCACCGAGGACGTCCAGCGGAAAGAAGTACGGGGCGAGCGCCAGTGGGCGCCCGCGCTCGCGCCTGGGCGCCGCCCACCAGCGCAGCGCGTTGAACGTGCGCACGCTCGAGGGCCGCAGCAGCGCCCCTGGAAATGCGCGCGGAACATCGGCCAGCGGCGGTCGCGACAGCGCCCCGGGGTAGGACCCCGCGACGCCCCGTCGTCCCCGTGCAGGCCGTGGGGCGTCGCCTGGCGCCAGCGGGTCTGCGCGACTGACGATCGCCCGGCCCATCTTCGCGCCCGGGGCGAGCAGGTCGAGCCAAGCCACCGAGTAGCGGTGGCGCTCGTGTCCGCTCAACAGCTCGAGCGTCTCGACCAGGCCGTTGGTCCGGTCGAGATCGCCGGCCACCCAGGGGCTGGACAGCGGCTCGGCACGGACCGTCGCCTCGATCACGACGCCCGTGAGCCCCATGCCGCCGAGCGTCCCATAGAAGAGATCCGCGTCGCTCTCGGGGGTCAGCTCGAGAATCTCACCGCCGGGGGTGCAGAGCGTGAGCGCCGTCACGTGGCGCGCGAAGGCGCCGTCGCAGTGATGGTTCTTGCCGTGGATGTCGCTCGCGATCGCCCCCCCCAGGGTCACGTGGCGAGTTCCCGGAACCACCGGCAGGGTCAGCCCGTGGGCGGACAGGCGCGCCATCAGCTGCCCCACCGTCGCGCCCGCCTCGGCTGTGACGAGCATCCGCTGCGGATCGATCGAGAGGACCCGGTTCAGAGCCGTCATGTCGAGCACGTCCCCCCCCTGGCTCTGGGCTGCGTCGCCATAGCTGCGACCGGCGCCCCGCGCGATCGTGTGCCTACCCGAGCGGGCGCTCGACGCCAGAGCCTCGACGACCTCCGCCGCCCCGCGCGGGCGCCTCACCGCGCAGCGGCTCCACGAGCTTCTCCCCCATCCCGACAGCGAGCGCTCGGCCGCGGGCGCGATCGCGGGCGGGGCGCTCAGCTCAGTGACCGACATAGACGCCGCCGAGGAACAGGACGCCCCACGTCACGCTGAGCGCCAGCAGCGTGCGATCGCGGAGGATCAGCTCCTCCGGCGCCTGACCGGCCCCCGCCGCGATCAAGGAGGCGTAGCGGCCGAGCCACAGCAGAAACGGGAGGATCGAGAGTCCGTACCAGAGGAGATGCGACGGACGCGTGAACGCCCAGCCCGTGTACGCCGCTCCCGCCGTGGCAGCGGTGACGAGCAACACCAAGCGCAGGCCCGGGAGCGAGTAGCGGCGGAGCGTCGCGCGGATCGGCGCCGTCCCGGCGTGCTCGCGCAGCTCCGCGTAGCGCTTGGCGGCGACCAGATATACGGCACAGCACGCAGTCACGATGACAAACCAGCGAGACAGATAGATGTCAGTGGCCACGCCGCCGGCGAATGCCCGCAACACGAAGCCCGCCGCGATCGCAAGGATGTCGAGGATGAACACCCTTCGCAGCAGCAGCGAGTAGCTGGCGGTCAGCGCCAGATAGCCGCACGCGATCGCCCCGAGCGCCGGCCTGATCGCGCTCGCGGCGCCGATGCCCACCAATGCCAGCCCTCCCGCCCACGCGAGCGCCGCCCGGGGAGTGAGCTGGCCCGCGGCGACCGGGCGCAGACGCTTGCGCGGGTGCACCCTGTCCTGCTCGCGGTCGCGCACGTCGTTGACCAGGTAGGTGGCGCTCGACAGCAGGCACAGGATCACGAAGGCTCCAGCGACCTGGGCGGCCACCAGCGGCCTGTCGATCAAACCGGCGGCGCAGGGGGCCGCGAGCACGAGCAGGTTCTTGCTCCACTGCCGCGGACGGCACGCGCGCAGCAGCACGGCTGCCCGCGCATCCGACACGCGCGGGGAAGGGGGAACCTCATGCGCAGCGCCCAGCTGGGGATGCGCCACACGACGCAGGGCGAGCTGCTCGTCGTTTGCTACTGCCTCGAGTGGGCTGATGTTGAACCTCCGAGCGGTGAGTCGATGAGGAGTTGACGATACTGTGAGGCCCCCCCGACTCACGCGAGGCAGGATTCCACACCGGCGTCCATTCTCATGTCGGTTAGGCCGCATAACCGGTGAGAGTGTTCTTAGTGAGAATACGCTCAGTCTCCTCCTTTGACGCCGTGAGCCGGCGAGCGGCTGCCTAGGCTATAGACATGGAGCTCGGCGCCGCGACACGCCCGCAGCTCGGTCACCGCAGCCGACGCCCCGATCGCCACCGCCCCGTCAGCGGGGCCGCTCGCGTGCGCCGCATCGCCGCGGTCGCCGCGGTCGTGCTCCTGATCCCCTCCGCGCTCTCCTACATCGGCGCGATGACCCAGGTGTCGAACTCCAGCATGGGGATCCGCACGGTCGAGTGGCTGCGCGACAACGGCGCCGCCGGACTGGTCGCGAGCGTGGAGTCCATCTACTACAGCTTGACCGCCCCGAGCAAGGGCGGCCCCACCCTGCGCGCGCTGCCCAAAGTGGGATACGGGGGCACGGGCTCGGGCGCTGGGAAGCTGGCCCGCGAATATCGCCCGTCTCGGGTGCCCGCGCTGCTCCAACCCGCTCTTCCGGGCGAGGGGGTCTGGCATGCGACCCGGCCTGGACTCGAAGCCAACCCTCCGGTCCTGCTCACCACCATCCGCAACCAGCCCGAATACCCGCGCGTGCTGGCCGGGCTGGCGTGGATCGACACCAAGCGCACGGTCGTCTCGCTGCACCCTGGTCGTCTCGAGCCCAACGTCAGCCTCCCCCGCGGCACGATGGACGTTCCCAGCGAAGCCCGTTCGAAGCTGCTCGCCACGTTCAACAGCGGCTTCAAGCTGAGCGACGCCAAAGGCGGCTTCGCGGTCAAAGGCCACACCTACGCGACGATGCGCAACGGCCAGGGCACGCTCGTCGGATATGCCAACGGAAGCGTGGACGTCCTCGACTGGAACAACGGCCCGACCGTGCCCGCCGGGGTCAGCTTCGCTCGCCAGAACCTGCCGCTGATCGTGGACGAAGGCAAGCTCAACCCCAACCTCTCAAACGGCGCCGAATGGGGCGCCACCGTCGGCAACGCCATCCTCGTGTGGCGCTCGGGGATCGGCGTGGACAGCCGCGGCAACCTGATCTATGCGGCCGGTGAAGATCAGACCGTCACGAGCCTCGCGCGAACCCTGATCCGGGCTGGAGCCGTGCGCGCGATGGAGCTCGACATCAACTCCTACTGGGTCAGCTTCATCACCTACGGCGCGCCAGGAGCGCTCGAACCGAAGAACCTGCTGCCGGGAATGGAACGCTCGGACCTGCGCTACCTGGAACCGGACGATCGCGACTTCCTGACCGTCTACTCACGCTGAGCCGAAGCGGGCCGCCCATCGGCTAGCCTGGACTCATGCGCTTCTTCGCCAGGGACAAGATGGCGATGGTCGAGCCGGACACCGCGCTTCCAGGGAGATCTGAGGAGCTTCGCGTCCCCGAGCGCCACGAGGTGCTCGGCACGCCGCTGAGGGGGCCCCTCCCCCCCGGCGTGGAGACGGCGATCTTCGGGATGGGCTGCTTCTGGGGCGCCGAGCGGATCTTCTGGCAGGCAGACGGGGTCTACACGACCGCGGTCGGCTATGCCGGCGGCGTGACCCCGAACCCGACCTACGAGGAGACCTGCAGCGGGATGACCGGACACTCCGAGGTCGTGCTCGTCGCATTCGACACCGCCAAGACCAGCTACCAGGAGATGCTGAGGCTCTTCTGGGAGGGGCACGACCCCACGCAGGGCATGCGCCAGGGCAACGACGCCGGCACCCAATACCGCTCGCTGCTGATGTGGAACGACGAGTCCCAGCGCGCCGCCGCCGAGGCCTCGCGCGAGGCCTACCAGCAGATGCTCACGGCGGCCGGACACGGGACGATCACGACCGAGCTCCTCGAGCACGACGCCGCGCATCCCTTCTACTACGCCGAGGACTACCACCAGCAGTACCTCGTCAAGAACCCCGGCGGGTACTGCGGTCTGGGCGGGACAGGCGTCGCCTGCCCCGTCGGCATCGGCGCAGCGCCGTCCCGCGAGTAGCCCGAGCGGCTCTCAGTCGAGGGGCGCCGATTGGGGGCGCCCGCCCTGCGTCCAGTAGACGGTGCTGCCCGCCAGCGCAAGCGAGCGGGTATCGATGTTCTCAGCGCTCGCCAGGGTGCGAAGGCCGCTGCGATCGCTGGCGTACACCCATTCCTCGTGGGCGCCCGTCGAGGTGTTCACCCAGCTGGCGGCGATCCAGGCGACGGCTCCGTCCGGCTTGACCACGACCGAGCTGATGCCGAGACCTTCCGTCGAGCTCCAGGACCGCAGCACCTTGCCCGTGCGCAGGCTCTCCACCCAGAGGCTCTCCGTGTGTTCGGGACCCCAGCCGACCGTGCTGTAGGAGTCGCCGGTGACCACCACGGTCGTGCCCGCAAGGACGGCCGGTTCGGAGCTGCCGCCGGCGCTCCCGGAGGAGCCAGCGCCGTTCTGCCCGAGCGGGTAGGCCCTGTCGGCGCCGTAGGCGCAGCCGAAGTAGGTCACGGCCGGAGGTCCGCTTTCGCCCCGTTCACGGACCGCATAGACCTGCGCATGGGCGTCCGCGAGCATGACATGCGCAACTTCGCTGTGCGGATGAGCCAGGCGCATCCGTCCGGGGTCACATCGCCAGGCGGCCCCGTGATGGTGACGCGCCGCGGCCGGCGCCGCCGCCGGGAGTGACGCGATCAGAGCGCAAGCCAGGAGCGTGACACGACGCACATACCCTGAGACAGACGAGGAACAGGATAGTTGCGCGCCTCGTGCAGCTCAGTCGGCGAAAGAGCGCCTTAACGACTTCGACCCCGCCTGAGCGGGGCCGTCGCCGATCGACCTGTCCAAGGTCTCCCTCCAGGCCCGGGCGCGTCCGTGGGGAGGTCGCGCCCGGGCTGGAAGTCATGCAGGTGCGCCTTGCCTACGCCCCTGCCCCCGCCGGAACCGCCCCGCCCCCGCCTGGCTGCCAGGCGGGCGCGTGCGGCCCTCCGAGTGTCGGCACATCCGAGGGGTAGACCTCGTTGCCGTGGATCGCGTGATCGCCGATCTCCAGCTCCTCGTCTGAGAGACGAAGCGGCACGAAGATCCCGACCAGCTTCAGCAGGATGAACGTCATCACGCCCGAGAAGACGATCACCCACGCACCGGCCTCGGCCTGCCAGCGCAACAGCGTCCAGCTGCCGTGGATCACGCCCTGTTTGCCGGGCAGGTTGCCCGCGCCGCCGCCAGCGCCGATGTACTCGATCACCTTGGCGTTGGCGAACACCCCGACCAGCAGACCGCCCACAAGGCCTGCCAGCCCGTGCGTATAGATCACCCCCAGCGTGTCGTCCACGCTCCGGAAGATCGGCGCTCGAGAGAGGAACCTGATTCCCATCCACACGAGCGTGGAGGCGATGATGCCGACCGCGATCGCCGACCAGCCGGTGATGAAGCCGGCGGAGGGAGTGATCGCGACCAGCCCGGTGATCATTCCGTTGACCGAGCCGATCAGGGACGGCTTGTCGCGGAAGATGTAGTCCCACGCGATCCACACGAGCATCGCCACCGCGGTGCAGACGTTCGTGTTGACCACCGCAGCCGAAGCGTTGGCGCCCGCGTAGTAGGAGTCTCCACCGTTGAAGCCGTTCCAACCGAGCCACAGAAGCCCCGCTCCCGCCGCGACCATCAGCAGGTTGTTCGGAGCGTCTATCTCGCGATCTCGTTGCAGCCTCGGTCCGATCACCGCCGCCGCCACGAAGCCGGAGATGCCGGCCGCGAGATGGATGACGTACCCACCCGAGTAGTCCAGCGCGCCGTGGAAGGCGAAGTAGCCGCCACCCCACAGCAGGAAGGCGTTGACCGTGTAGACGAACGTGATCCACAGGAGCACGAACGGGATCCAGGCCTTGAAGTTGATTCGGCCCAGCACCGATCCGAGCATCAGGATCGGCGTGATCCCGGCGAACACGAACTGGAAGTACACCAGCGAGGCCTCCGGGAAGTGGAACGGCGGTCCTTCCGTGATCGACGGGATGATCGCCCGGCCCTCCTCGGCCCCCTGCGAGAGCACCGTGCCCGACTTGCCCCACATGCTGGCGAAGAAGCCGTGTCCGCTGCCTATCGGGCTGCCGAAGCCCATCTTGAACGCCCACAGCACCCAAGCAACCAGGACGAGGGAGAATGCAACGAATGTGAGCATCATGCTGTTGACCGACCAGCGCTTCTGCATGACGCCGCCGTACAGGACCGCAAGGCCCGGCAGGCTCATCAGCCCGACGAAGGTCGCAGCGGTCATCTGCCACGCGTTGTCACCTGCGTTAAGCCAACTTGGATATGCCAGCCAGGACATGGGCCTCCATTTCCTACGATCGGGAAGGTGGACGGCCACCCCGTGAGGGCGGTCGCCGCGCACCAATGACAGTCCGCGTATGAAATCCGCCATGCAGGAAGCGGGGTAGGGCCATCCTGGCCAACACTTGCGCCAGGGGTTTCGACATTTGTCTAGACGCTCAGCTGGGGACGCTCAGCTGGGCGGGCGATACGGGAAGCCCGCGCGCTCGCAGGCGGGCCGAAGCTGCTCGCCGAGATGGGGGAATCGCCCCGAGGCGCAGATGCGCCTGGCCTGCGCCCCGCACCCGTGCAGCTCCGCGCCGCCGAGAGTGCTGGCGAAGGTGACGCTGACGCAGTCCGCCCGCGCGGGCGAGCCGCTCGTGAGCGCATAGGCCCCGAGCCCGACGAGCGCCAGCACGAGGCAGCCGATGACCACCGCCACCGCGGTCTTCTCGCGTCGCCCCCAGCGCAGCGGTTCGGACAGCCGCCGAGACTGTTCCTGCATCACCATGCCTGCAGAGGCTACTGCGAAGCTGCGGGGGCGGCGTCGCCCGAGACCGTCTCAGGCGAATCGGCCCCGTCGCCACCGGCCGAGCCCGACAGCGCGGCCGGCTCCGAGCCCGACAGCGCGGCCGGCTGCGAGCCCGAAGGCGTGGCCGGCTCGAAGGCGAGCGCGGCCGAGTTGATGCAGTAGCGCTGGCCGTCCGGACCGGGCCCGTCGTCGAAAACGTGGCCCAGGTGCCCGCCGCAGGTGCGGCACAGCACCTCCGTGCGGCGCATGAAAAGGCTGTTGTCCGGACGCAGCTCGACCGCCTCGGCGACCGCCGGCTCGGTGAAGCTCGGCCAGCCCGTGCCCGAGTCGAACTTGGTGTCCGCGCTGAACAGGACCGCCGAGCAGGCCGCGCAGCGGTAGTCCCCGGAGTCCTTGTTGTAGACGTAGTCCCCCGTGAAGGGCGGCTCGGTTCCGGCCTTGCGCAAGACGTCGTACTGAGCCGGGGTGAGCTGCTCGCGCCACTCCTGCTCGGACTTGAGCACCTTGGGCTCGTTCGCGGACATGCACAAGTTCTAGCAGCGCGTCGCGATCCCCAGGAGCCGGGACCTCGGCGCTCTTCGCGCCGCCCCGGCAGGCCGGGCGCAGGCCGGGCGCTCACTGCGAACGCTGCTATTTTCATCCTTACGTTCACGTCAGTTTCGAGCACCACGCACCTGGGAGCACGATGAGCATCACGGCCCGTACTCAGAGCACACCCGACGAGCGCTCCAGCGGACGCTTCGGGGTGGCCGCCGGGCACGAGCACTACAAGTGGTGGGCGCTGTCATGCACGAGCCTGGGGATGCTGCTCGCGGCCACCAACTCCGGGACGCTGATCATCGCGCTGCCCGATCTCGAGCGCTCGCTGCACACGAGCCTGCTCGCGCTCGTGTGGGTGATCCTCGCCTACCTGATCGCCGCCACGGTGCTCGTGCTGATGGCCGGGCGCCTCAGCGATCTGTTCGGGCGAAAGCGCGCCTACGTGGGCGGCTTCATCGTCTTTGCGTTGGCCTCCCTCGGCGCCGGCTTCTCCTCGGGCTCGACCGTCCTGATCGTCTGGCGGGTCCTGCAGGGGACCGGCTCGGCCTTCCTGTTCGCCAACGCGGCCGCGCTCGTCACCGACGCCTTCCCACGTGAGCAGCTCGGTCTCGCGATGGGCGCCAACACGATGGTCGCCGCGATCGGCCTGGTGCTCGGACCGGTCCTCGGCGGCGCCCTCGTGGCGATCTCCTGGCACTGGGTCTTCTGGTTCAACGTGCCCTTCGCCCTCGCCGGTGCCGCCTGGGGCGCGCTGATCCTGCGCGAGCTCGCCAAACCGGACTCCGTTCGCGGCTATGACGTCCTCGGGACGAGCACCTTCGTGGTGGGCCTGACCGGGTTGGTGCTCGGCGTCTCCCGCGGCGGGCTGAGCGGCTGGAACGACTCGATCGTGATCGCCGGCCTGGCGGCGGCCGCCGTGCTGCTGCCCCTGTGGGTCCTGATCGAGCGCCGCTCACGCGCCCCCATGCTCGATCTCGGCCTCTTCCGCAACCGCCTGTTCGCGGCCGCCAGCGCCGCCGCCTTCATCAACGGCCTCGCCCGCTTCGCGCTGATGTTCCTGTTCGTCTTCTACTACCAGGGCGCCCAGGGCAACTCGCCGATCACGGCCGGCATCAAGCTGATCCCCCTCGCCCTCGGCATGCTCATCGCCTCCCCCATCGCCGGTGTCTACGCGGACCGTCACGGCTCGCGCGCGCTGGCCGCCATCGGCATGCTCGTGAGCGCCGTCGGACTCGCTGCCATGACGACGCTCCAGGTCCATACCGCCTACTGGCAGAGCGCGCTGTGGCTGCTGTTCGTGGGGGTCGGCTCGGGCATGTTCAACAGCCCCAACACCGCCGCGATGATGGGCGTCGTGCCCGCCCACCGGCGCGGGATCGCCGCCGGAGCGAGAACGCTGCTGCAGAACACCGGAGCCGTGCTGTCGATCGCCTTCGTGATGGCTGTCGTGACCTCCGCCGTCCCCCAGGCGACGCTGTTCGCGATCTTCTCAGGAGTCACCAAGGGCCTCTCCGCGGCGAAGCTCGATCCCTTCATCGCCAACATGCACGTCGCGCTGTGGGTGCTCGCCGCCGTCTCCTTCCTGGGAATGTTCGTGTGCATGCTGCGTCCCGCCCATGTCCATGCCGGGGACGCCGCCGAGGAGCCCGAGCCGGGAGGCTCGAGCTCGCAGGTTCGCGCGCACGCGCAGCGCAACGGCTCCACACCCGCCTCGATCCCCGCGAGCACGCGGTGAGCGCCCCCGCCCCCACCGGCTCCCCGACGCGCTCACGGCGCAACAATCCCGACGGGGGCGACCCGCACGCGCAGAGCCTGCGCATAGGCGACGTGGCCCGGCTTGCCCAGACAACGCCAAGGACGATCCGCTACTACGAGGAGATCGGCCTGCTGCCCGAGGCGCCCGCGCGCCCGTCCGGGCGTCACCGCCTCTACACGCCCGCGGAGGTCGAGCGGCTGCGCGAGGTCATGCGCCTGAAGAACCTGCTGGGCGTCTCGCTCGAGGAGCTGAAGACGCTGCTCACCGCCGAGGAGGCCCGCGCGGAGGTTCGCGCCCAGCTGAGTCGCGAGGACGTGGTGGGCGAGCGCCGCCTCGAGCTCCTGCACGAGGCCCTCGGCCACATCGATCGCCAGCTCGAGCTCGTACGCCACCGCGCCGCCGAGCTGACCAAGCTCGAGCACGAGCTGTGCGAGACGCGCAAGCGCGTGCGCCGCAAGATCCGCGAGTACGACGACGCAGAGGAGCGAGCACCGAGATGACCAGAGCCGAGGTCGAGCCGAGCCCCGAGGGCGTGCCGGGAGCGTTGAGCGACCCCACGAGCGTCCTCGCCGAAGAGCTCACCTACGCCGGTGCCGACGGCGTCCAGGTCAACGGCTATCTCGCCCGTCCCGCCGCGTCCGAGGGGGCGCTGCCGGGGATGATCGTGATCCACGAGGCCGGCGGGTGCAACGATCACATCCGCGACGTGAGCAACCGCTTCGCGGCCCTCGGCTATGTGACGCTCGGCGTCGACCTGTACACCCGCGAAGGCGGGCCTCCGCCGATGGACGACCTGCAGGCGATGATGGCGCGGCTGTTCTCGATGTCAGACGCGGTCGTGCTCGGAGACCTGGAGGGCGCGGCCGACCATCTGCGCTCGCGCGCGGACGTGAGCGGCAAGGTGGGCTGCATCGGCTTCTGCATGGGCGGGCGCTACACGCTGCTCCTCGCCACGGCCAGCGACCGCCTGGACGCGGCCGTGGACTGCTGGGGAGGCTTCATCGACCGCGCCACCCCCGACGAGCGCTCAACCCCTCCGCGCCCCACCCCGCCGCTCGAGCTCGCCGAGAAGCTGCACTGCCCGCTGCTCGCGGCCGTGGGCGCCGAGGACACCAATCCCTCGCCCGAGCTCGGCGCGCAGCTGCGCGAGCGCGCGCGGGCGAGCGGGCAGGAGGTCGAGGTCGACGTCTACGAGGACGCCGGCCACGCCTTCTTCGCCGACTACCGCCCGACCTACCGCCCCGCCGCCGCCGCCAAGCTGTGGGAGCGGATCGTCCCGTTCCTGGCAGGTCACCTGCAAAGCGAGGCGTGACCGTGGAGAGCAAGTGGTGGACCCTGATCGCCGTCTCGGTGGCGATCTTCATGCTGCTCCTCGACATCACCGTGGTGAACGTGGCGCTGCCCGACATCCAGCGGGCGCTCCACTCCTCCTTCTCGGACCTGCAGTGGGTGGTCAACGCCTATGCGCTGACGCTCGCCGCCTTCCTGCTCACCTCGGGCGCGATCTCGGATCTGATCGGGCGCAAGCGCGTGTTCATCGCCGGGCTGTTCGTGTTCACGGGCGCCTCGGCCGTGTGCGGGCTGTCGAGCTCTCCGCTGATGCTGAACCTCGCGCGCGCCGTGCAGGGCACCGGCGGCGCGATGATGTTCGCGACCTCCCTGGCGCTGATCGCCCAGGCCTTCCACGGCCGGGAGCGCGGCACCGCCTTCGGCGTCTTCGGCGCCGTCACCGGGGCGGCCGTCGCGGTGGGGCCGGTGCTCGGCGGGATCATCACCTCGGGGATCGGCTGGAAGTGGATCTTCTTCGTCAACGTCCCGATCGGCGCAGCGGCCGTGTTCATCGCCTTCACCCAGGTCGCCGACTCGCGCGACCCGAACGCCACCGGCGTTGACTGGGCGGGCCTCGTGACCTTCTCGGGTTCCCTGTTCCTGCTCGTCTACGCGCTCGTGCAGGGCAACGAAAAGGGCTGGGGCTCGACCGAGATCCTCGCCCTCCTGATCGCCTCGGTGGCTCTGCTGGTCGCGTTCGTGGCGGTCGAGCACCTGCAGGAGCGCCCGATGCTCGACCTGGCCCTCTTCCGTCGTCCGGCGTTCACCGGCGCGAACATCGTCGCCTTCGCCCTCTCCGGCTCGTTCTTCGCGATGTTCCTGTATCTGACCCTCTACCTCCAGGACGTGCTCGGCTACAGCCCGCTGCAGGCCGGCCTGCGCTTCCTGCCCACCACCCTGCTGTCCTTCGCCGTGGCGCCCGTGGCGGGCAGGCTGAGCGTGCGCGTGCCCGTGCGCCTGCTGCTCGGCTCGGGCCTCCTGCTCGTGGGCATCGGGCTGCTGGCGATGACCACGCTCGACGCCAGCTCTCACTGGACGGTGCTGATACCGGCCTTCGTGCTGGCCGGCGCCGGCGTCGGCCTGGTCAACCCGCCGCTGGCCTCGACCGCGATCGGCGTGGTCCCACACGAGCGCAGCGGCATGGCCTCGGGGATCAACTCGACCTTCCGCCAGGTCGGGATCGCCACCGGGATCGCCGGCCTGGGAGCGGTCTTCCAGCACAGCGTCACCCACGGCACGACCGCCGCCCTCGCCGCCAGCGGGCACGCACGCGAGGTGCTCGCCGTCGCCCACGGCCAGCTCGGCACGCTGCTCGAGTCCGGCGAAGTCACGCGCATCGCCGGCTCGCTCTCCCCGGCGGCCAGCCGCGCCCTCGATCACTCCTACCGCGTCGGCTTCACCGGAGCCTTCACCACGATCGCGACCATCGCGGCGGTGCTCGCGCTGGCCGGCGCCGCGCTCGCGTTCCTGCTCGTGCGCAGCCGCGACTTCGTCGGCTCAGGGCTCTCCACCTCCGCGCCGGAGACCGGGCCGGTCGGCGTGGCCGCAGGTTGACGGCGCTCAGGGCTCGCGCGGCTCGTATCCGGGACAGGCGAGCACGGGCAGGCGCGGGTAGCGCGGATAGGCTGGATCCTCACGCGAGAGCCCGCAGAGAGAGAAGCTCGACCCTCGGGTGTTGCGTACCTCCTGCTGGTGCACGCAGGCGTCGCACAGTCCGGCTCGCCCGCCTCGTCTCGGGGCGGGGACGGATGGCTCGGACACGAGACCAAGCTTAGGAGCGCCGCGCCCGCCGCGGGGCACATGCTCATGCGATAATCGTTGACCGCACAACTATGACCACCTTCTCCAGACTCCTAGGATTCCTGCGGCCCTACAAGCGCGGCCTGATCGCCTCATGGGCGCTGGCGAGCCTCGCGATGGTCATGACCGTCCTCTTGCCCTACCTCACGGGCCTGGCCGTGGAAGCGATCAGGCGGGGCACCTCTCACGGCCAGCATCATCAGCTCGCACAGCGCGCCCACGACCGGCACACGCTGCTGGTGCTGGCGCTCGTGATCGTCGCGGCCGTGATCGCTCGCTGGGCGCTCACCTACATGCGACGGATGATCGCCGGGCAGATCTCCCTGGGCATCGAATTCGACCTGCGCCAGATGCTCTACGGGCACCTGCAACGGCTCGAGCTGAGCTTCTTCGACCGCCAGCAGACCGGTCAGCTGATGTCCCGCGCGACCGTGGATCTGCAGGCCGTGCGCTTCTTCCTCGGCTACGGCCTCGTGTTCATCCTGCAGTCCGCGCTCACGCTCCTGCTGGCCGGCGCGGCGATGATCGCGATCAACCCCGGGCTCGGGCTGATCGCGATGGCGCCCGTCCCCTTCGTGGTGGTCATCTCCCAGCGCTACGGGCGCAGCGCACGTCCCGCCATCCAGGAGGTCCAGCAGCGGATCGCCGAGCTCACGGCAGACGCCGAGGAGAACATCTCGGGCGTGCGCGTGGTGAAGTCCTTCGCCCGCGAGCCCCACCAGCTCGAGCGCTTTCGCCACAGCGTGGCGCGTGTCTTCGACCAGTCGATGGTGGCCACGCGCCTGGAGGCGCGCTTCAACCCGATCATCGGCTTCCTGCCCCAGCTCGGTCTCGCCGCGGTCCTGCTGATAGGGGGGCGCAGCGTGATCCACGCGCACCTCACGCTCGGCCAGTTCAGCCAGTTCTACCTCTACCTCAACATGCTCATCGGCCCGATGCGCTCGCTCGGGGTGACCCTCGGCCTGGCCCAGCGCGCGACCGCCTCGGGAGCCCGGATCTTCCAGGTCCTCGACCGCGGGCCGCGCATCCTCGAGCCGCCCGGCGCGCCCGAGCTGCCAGCCGGCAACGGGCACGTGCAGCTGCGCGGCGTCACGCTGCGCTACGACGAAGCAGACGACTTCGGCGCGGTCTACTCCGGGCCACGGGAGGTCTCGCTCGACGGCGGCGCGAAGGCGCGGCCGCCACGCGCCGTGCTCAGCCACGTCGACCTCGACGTCCCGGCCGGCAGCACCGTGGCGCTCGTGGGCGCCACGGGCTCGGGCAAGACGAGCCTCGTCTCGCTGATCCCGCGGCTGTATGACGCGAGCGAGGGCCAGATCCTGCTCGACGGCGCCGACGTGCGCACCGTCAGCCTGCGCTCGCTGCGCGCAGCCGTGGCGGTGGTCAGCGACGACCCCTTCCTGTTCTCGGCCTCCGTGGCCGAGAACATCGCCTACGGGCGCCCCTCGGCGTCGATGGCAGAGGTCGAAGAGGCCGCCCGGCGGGCGCAGGCCCACGACTTCGTCATGCGCCTGCCCCAGGGCTTCGACACGCGCGTGGGCGAGCGCGGGCTCTCGCTATCCGGCGGGCAGCGCCAGCGCATCGCTATCGCGCGCGCGCTGCTGGCCGACCCGCGCGTGCTGATCCTCGACGACGCCACCTCCGCGGTGGACGCCTCGACAGAGCAGAGCATCAAGCTCGCCCTCGACGAGGTCATGGAGGGGCGCACCACGTTCGTGATCGCCCACCGGCTCTCCACGATCTCCCTGGCCGATGAGATCGTCGTGCTCGACCACGGTCGCATCGTCGCCGACGGCGACCACGACGAGCTGCTGCTCACCTCAGAGCTCTACCGCGAGATCGTCGAGAAGGGACTCCCGGACCAGGTCTTTCTCACGCGCAAGCCTCGCGAGCGCGAGGTGAGCGGCCTGTGAGCCCGGCCATGGGCAGGGGCCCCGGAGGCCCGCAGTGGACCGGCGAGCGCGCCAGCCGCGGGACCCGCGGGCGCAACCTGCGTGGGCTGCTCGCCCTGCTGCGCCCCTACCGGGCGCGCGCCGCGGTGATGCTCGTGGCGCTCGTCCTCGGCACCGGCGCCACGCTGGCGCCTCCGCTACTGGCCAGGGAGGCGATCGACGAGGGCATCGACCGCCACGACACCTCCACGCTCGTGATCGTCGTGATCGCCTTCCTCTTCTCGGCGGTGCTCGTGTGGGCGATGACCTACGTCCAGACCTATCTCGTCGGCTGGGTCGGCCAGCGCGCGCTGGCCGACCTGCGCATCCGCATCTTCACCCACCTGCAGACGCTGCCCATCGGCTTCTACGAGAGCCGCCCGGCGGGCGTGCTGATCTCGCGCATGACCAACGACATCGAGGCCCTTGACAGCCTCGTGACCGACTCGGTGGTGACCCTGTTCCAGGCGGGCCTCACGCTGCTCGGCACGGTCGGGATCCTGCTCTACCTCGACGTCAGGCTCGCGCTGATCACCTTCTGCGTGCTGCCGCTGCTGCTCGCCGGCTCGCTGTGGTTCAGGATCGTCTCGGCCGGGGCCTTTCGCCGTACGCGAGAGACGATCGGCTCGATCACGGCCTACCTGCAGGAGACGCTGTCGGGGATCAGGGTCGTGCGCAGCTTCGCCCAGGAGCCGGTCCACGCGGAGCAGTTCACGGAGCTGAACGCCGACAACCGCGAGGCCAACATGACCACGGTGCGCCTCAACGCCGCCTACTTCCCGACCGTGGAAATGCTCTCCGGCGTGGCCGTCGCCGTGATCGTCCTCTACGGCGGGCTGCAGGCGATCAACGGCCACATCACCGTCGGCACCGTGGTCGCCTTCGTGGCCGCCCTCTCGAACCTCTTCGAACCGATCCAGCAGCTCTCCCAGCTGTATGCCACCTACCAGTCCGGCATGGCCGCGCTGGAGAAGATCTTCCAGCTGCTCGACGTGCGCCCCGACCTCGAGGACCGGGAGGGCGCCCTCGAGCTCGGGCGCATCCGCGGCGAGGTCAGCTTCGAGGACGTCTCCTTCGCCTACACCCGCCCACCGGACCGGCGGGCCGGCGCGAACGCGAACGGTTCCGGGCCGGCCGGGAACGGCTCCCGGCCGGCGGCGGCCGAGGCCGAGAAGGTGCTCGCGCTCGATCACGTGAGCCTCGAGATACCCCCCGGCCAGACGGTGGCGCTCGTGGGGGCCACGGGCGCGGGCAAGTCGACGATGGCCAAGCTGATCGCCCGCTTCTACGATCCCACCTCGGGTGCCGTGCTCGTGGACGGCCACGATCTGCGCGAAGTCTCGAGCGCCTCGCTGCGCTCGCAGATGGGGATCGTCCCGCAGGAGGCCTTCCTCTTCTCGGGCACCGTGGCCGAGAACATCGCCTTCGGGCGCCCCGACGCCGACGAGGCCCAGATCCGCGCCGCGGCGGCGGCCGTCGGCGCCGAGGAGTTCATCTCCGAGCTGCCCCACGGCTATGACACCGAAGTCGGCGAGCGTGGCGCGCAGCTCTCGGCCGGGCAGCGTCAGCTGATCGCCTTCGCACGGGCGCTGATCGCCGATCCGCGCATCCTCGTGCTCGACGAGGCCACCTCCAACGTCGACCTGCACTCCGAGGCTCGGATCGAGCAGGGCCTGCGCCGCCTGCTGGCCGGGCGCACCTCGATCGTGATCGCCCACCGGCTCTCGACCATCCGCCAGGCCGGGCGGATCGTGGTGCTCGAGCACGGGCACATCGCCGAGCAGGGCACCCACGAGGAGCTGATCGAGGCCGAGGGGCGCTACTACGAGCTGTATCGCGACTGGGCCACGCAGGCCGCGGCCTAGCGCCGCGCAGCGCGACGCTACGGCCCGGGGTCCTCAGAAGCCCTGGCGCGGCCGGCGCTCGAGCTCGCGCCTCACGATCTCCCCGACGATCTCCTGCGTGCCCGTGCCCTCCTGGGCGGCCCACAGGCGCAGCTTGCGCCACTCATCCGGCGTCAGGCTCAGACGCACCGTCTTGACGTTGGGGTCTCCCCCCTTCGGCTCGGGAGCGCGTCCTTCTGGAGGTGCCATGCAGCGCAGCTAATCACGACCGGTAGCGCGAGGACCCCCGGGCAAGCGAGCCCTCGCGCTCCAACGACGCCGGCCCTGCGGTTCAGCCGCCCTGCCCCGCGTACTGGATCTTTGCGCCCGGCTTCGTGCAGACCTGGGGCACGGTGCCGACCGGGACTTTGAATTTCCCGGTCGCGCATTTGTAGTGCTCGGGGATGGTGTTCGTCGTGTGGTTCTTGTACTGCAGGGCCAGGAACTTGTAGGCCGCCGCGCAGGAGACCCCCTGCGTGGAGATCGCCTTGATCGTCACCTTGTATTTCCGCGGCGCTTCGCCCGGGCCGCCCTGGATTTCGATCACCTCCGTCTTGTTCGCGCACTTGTGCACCGGTCCCGCGGCGGCCATTGCCCCCGGCGTGAGCGCCGCGACGCCGCCGGCCAGCGCCGCCAGCCCTCCGAGTACGGCCAATCGCTTGCCCTTGAGTCGAGCTTCCATTCAGGCCTCCGTTTCCAGCGGCGCCAACCGGCGCCGATCCCGGCGAAGAATACGGCCTTGCCCTCCTGCGCGAAACGACGAATGCCCCGCATATACGGGGTCAACGCGTACTCCAAAGGGAGAGACCTGAGGACGTCGGCTCATGCGGGCCCTGCCGCACAGGTGGCACGAATTGGCCACTGACACCACGAAGGCCCCGTATATGCGGGGCCAACGCCCACTCCGGGACAGGGACTCGAACCGTGGGCAGCGTCATGCCGCAATCCCTGTACAAGAGCCAGATTTTGCTGTGTAGCGTCTCGGTCGCCTATCGGGCTCTTTGAGTTGGGTGGGTCGCCTCTCAGCCACCGTCGACGGCTTCGGGCTCAGTTGAGGACTTCTGTCCACCCCCAGCCTCCTCAACCAGGCCCCGCGCCCACTGGACCGCGGCGGTCGCCCACCTCGACGCCGTCTCGCGCTCGACGGCGTGCACCGTGTCCGTGTCAGCGCGACGAAGAAGCTGCTCTGCAAGATCCTGCTTGCTGGCCATTAAGCCGCCAGCTCCCTGCCCTCGGCGAGCGCCGCGTGGATCAGGCTCCCCCTCACATCCCGCCACTCCTTCACCCGGTACTCACTCGCGACGATCACGTCCGCGGCCAGCACCAGATCCCCCAGTACCCTACGCAGCCGTACCGACTCCAAGGCGGGATTCTCGACCTCCGGCTCGATCACCAGGAAGTCCAGATCGCTATCCCGCGTCAGCTCCCCACGCGCAGCCGAGCCGAACAGGATCACCCGCGAGCTCGGTGGCGCCGCCTCGGACAACCGACGGCCAGCCTCCGCTATCACCGCGTCATCGAACACGCGCTCACGATACAACGCGTACTCCGGGACAGGGACTCGAACCCCAATCTCCCGGACCAGAACCGGGCGTCACTGCCAATTGGACTATCCCGGACAGTGCCTTCGGAGCCAAGAATAGCCAATCGCTCGGCGAGCCCGCCTAGATGAGTTGTGCCACGGCCGTGGGGGTGGCCGTGGGGTTGGGGGAGGGGAT
>ODAK010000540.1_pt1 | contig 43472 bp, 38 predicted proteins | sample 1539591 | NCBI WGS metagenome assembly ODAK01 (sample SAMEA3539303, study PRJEB22396) | soil metagenome | biome: tundra; feature: field; material: soil | place: USA | collected 2010-05 | depth 0.15 m
GGACGGAAGATTCTCAATCTTCAAACCCGGGTTCGATTCCCGGTAGCGCTACCAAACTCTTGCTGTTATCTCCTGTTATTTCCCGCACTTGCCGCTCACGCCTCAAGGTCCCCGAAACACGCCGTATCACTTCGTGGGGCACAGCAGCAGGTAGGGGGCACAATTTGAGGCACAGGGGCAGAACACTGCTTGGAGAAGATCTATGGGCCGATCAGTGAGCTTAATCCGACGGATTGTCGTGGAGGGTTGCGAGATTGTTAAGGCGACTGACACATCCTGCATCTTGCCGAAGTCTCGACCGAGGGCTCGGACGACTTGCCGTCGACATTGGTCACCGCAGTAGATGGGAGTTTAGCGCGAGTCCATTGCTTTCAACGCCAAGCCGCGAGCTACCGAGGTAAATTCGTTTCCTCCCCGAATTCGCTTCTCTCCAAATCGGGTTTCGAAGATTCTCCTTACCGCTGGTACAAACGAAGAGCCACCCGTCAGGAAGACCATATCCACGCCCGTGGGCTGGACACCCGAGGACGTAAGCAGAGAATCGACGCACCGTTCGATCTGCCCAAGCTCCTCAGAAATCCACTCCTCGAAGGATGCTCGCTCCACGGTCGCTGCTAGATCCACAAACCCGTCCGAAAACTGGAATGTGGCCCGAGGGGCTTTCGATAAGTCGCTCTTAACTTTTTGCACGGCGCGGTGGAGGTGAAACCCGAGATCTTCTTTTATGAAGTGAATGAGTGCTCCGATCTTCGCTGGTTCAAGCGATTGCGCGTGAACGCCTCTCAGCATCTCCAGCACGTCTCTAGCTCTTAACAACGACAGATGGTGCCAACGCTCTAACTTTATATAAACCCAGTTTGGAACCGTTAGAATCTTGCCCAGTGAACGCAACTGCGATCCGGCGCCAAGAGCTGGAGACACGAGGTGCCGGATGATCTTCGCATCGAAGGCATCTCCCGCTACGCCCACTCCGGCATTACCGATGATGCTGCCCGAGACTCTATCCCTTCGAACGGTTGGGCCCACGTGAACCAAAGAGAAGTCGCTCGTACCGCCGCCGAAATCCCCAATGAGGATGAGTTCGTCGTGATCAAGCGTGGACTCGTAATAATGAGCCGCTGCTATGGGCTCCATCTCGAACTCTACGGATTCGTAGCCAGCCGAGTCGAAGGCCGATCGAAGTCGACCCTCCGCATAAGTGTCATCTTCCTGGTTCTCTGCTCCCACAAAATGAACCGGCCTTCCGACTACGGCAGACCTGATCTTGATCCCAAACTGATGTTCCGCCTTTTCGCGCAGGTCCCTGAGAATCCTTGCGATCAGATCTTCAAGCGTGAGCCTTCGACCGAAAACCTCCGTGCTGTGAAGGTTGCGACTGCTCAGGAACGACTTAAGTGATTGGATCAGTCGACCCTTCATGTCCGCCGAGAGATATTCCTCAATGGCCTCAGGGCCTGTCCACGACTTCAGAATATTTACTCCGCCTTCCTTCTGCCGCTGAAGATAGAGCAGCGACCGATACGCATCAGTCAGGCCCCCCAAGTACGGGAACTTAGCAAGCTGAACCTCACCTGAGCCGTTGGCATAGGCGATTGAACTGTTCGTTGTCCCGAAGTCAATACCGATGTTGCCTTTGCTCGTTTGAGAGGCTGAATACATTCGGTTCAATCGTAGCATTCACAATTTCACGCGAAGGTAACACCCGGGCCGTCAGACCTGAGTAGGCAAGGCACAGCATCATCCGACTTCGACCGTGACTCCAACGTGGTCGTTAGACGGACTTGGCGGCACGTCTGGAGATTCGCCGGGATTGAGTAGAGAGCTTAGTACAGTACCGGGTCCCTTTGTTGCGATTGTGGAAATAGATCGAAGACTCTTTCCTTGGGCGCGGCCGAGCCTAGCCCCTGAAAGAGGCTCACGTAGATTCCTCCGGATGTCTGACTGTTTGTTTCTGGTGTTTGGGCTACCAAACTCCCATCGCTGATTTCTCAGGGACTGGTTTCGAGGGATCAGTTTGGCAGAGCGACCACTCCCCATGGTCCGTCACCGACTTTTACTTTCTTCGCTACAGCCAGGCTCCCAAGGTTCACCACCGAGACATCATTGGAAGGACCGTTGGCGCTGAAGAGGGTCTTGGCGTCGGGAGAGAGGGTGATGCCCCAGGGGCGTTCCCCGATCTCCAGGGACGCCGTGATTTTGTTGGAGGCGGTATCGATGACGAAGAGCTTGTGACCGCGTCCGGTGCTGACGTAGAGCGTGGCTCCGTCGGGTGAGAGTAGAACGGTCATGGGTTTGATGACACCGCGCTCACCTAGCGTAATGGTCTGGATGGCCTCATGCTTGACGGCATCGACTACGGTGACGGCACTATCATTTTCGGCGCTGACGTAGGCGCGGGAGCTGTCGGGCAGAAACGCCACGGAGCGGGGACGGCGTCCAACTTTGATGGTCTTGATTAGAGTGGCCGACGCGACGTCGATCGCCGAAATGGTTCCGGTGTTTTCGGAGGTCACGTAGACGAACTTGCCGTTGGGGCTTACCTTCACGCCCTCAGGCTCTTCTCCCACTGGAACAGTTTTGGTCACTTTACCGGAAGCGATGTCGACGAAGCTGGCCTTGGCGTCGTCTTCGTTGGAGACGATGATGGTGCGTCCATCGTTCGTGAGGTCGAAGTTTTCGGGATCGGAGCCGCACTGAATGGTGCGAACGAGTTTGTTCTGCTGCACGTCGAAGACACCGATGCCGTCGGCGGTCTTGTCGGGCGGCGGAAGCTTGCTTTCATCCACGCCGGGGCCGGCGAGCGGCGAACCGCTCAGGGTCATGTAGAGAAAATGGCGGTCCGGACTGGCGTGAATGCCACGAGGACGCTTGCCGAGAGGGACAGTGGCAATCACTTGGAGAGTGGACGCGTCGATCACACTGAGATCGCCGGATTTTTCATTGGTGACGTAGATGCGAAAATGCGACGAGTCGCCGGCTTTTTGGGACAGGCTGGCGATTGCGCAAAGGAAGATGAGGACGAAAACCGCCAGCCACTGAGGTCTTGATTTCGACATGCCCTATTTGAACATAATTCTGGAGCGGAGCTCCATCGGTTAGAGAATCAGGGCTAGGGATTCTTGATTTGCCAGATCACGCCGCAATATAAATCGCAGCCGACCACGCCGCCGTTGATTGCGGTGCCGTAGAGAGTTCCGGTGGAGGGATCCACGGTGACGCGGCCCGTCGGGTATCCGCCGACCGTGTTGTAGGTGAACTGGAATAGCGTCGTGAGTGTCCAAGCGCTGCCAGTTGAGGCAGGAGACAGCAGGAATACGGTTCCGTCTCCTGTGGTCTTTCCATTTTGACTGCTGGTGGTGCCGTAGAGAGCGCCGTTCGTTGGAGCCCAGGTGAGTCCGCCGACAGGGTTGACTCCACTCTGTTTGCTGAAGGTGTAGAGGATGGTCTGAGTCCAGGTGGCTTTGGCGGGCGTGAGTTCGTACACAACTCCGTCATTGTTCGCGGAGCCTCCGCCATTGGTGACACCATAGAGGTTTCCGCTGGCGTCGAACAGCAGGCTGCCGGAGGGAGTGATGCCGGATTTTGTGCTGGCTTTGAAGGAAAACAGGAGCGATTCAGTGGCCAGTTGACCGTTGGCGGCAGGTACGAACTTGAATACAGTTCCGTTGTCGAAGGCGCCGCCTAACGATGTGACTCCATACAAAGCTCCGGAAGAGTCCATCGTGAGGGGGCCGTTGGGAGTGCTGGCGTCGGCCAGATCGCCGAACGAATACAGCACGCTTTCGGTGTAGGTTCCACCGGTGGCGGGCGTGAGCTGGTAGATCACGCCGCTGTCCCAGGTACCGCCGCGGATGGTGACACCATAGATGACGCCCGCGGAATTCATGGTAAGAGTAGCGAACGCGGGAAGTCGGCCGTCAGAGTTCCCGGTGAAGGCGTACAGAGTTTGCTCGGTCCAAGCGCCGCCCAGCTTGACTGGCGGAATGAGCTTGTACACCACACCGCAGTTGCAGACGGGATCGCCGCCGGAATAGGTGGTGCCGTAGAAGGCTCCGGTGCTGTCGGTGACGAGATCAGAAATCGGGACGTATCCGCCGCTGCCATAGGGGACGAAATTGTAGAGAGTCGTCAGAGTCCATGCACCGCCGAGGACCGCGGGAGGAGCCATCTTGAAGATCGTTCCGACTCCGTAGGTGCCACCGGCGCGGGTCGTACCGTAAAGATTTCCGGAAGAGTCCTCGAGGAGAGCGCCCTGGGGCCAGAAGCTGGTGGTTTCCTTGAACGTGTAAAGCGTGCTTTCGGTTTGTGCGTTCGCGAATCCGCTGAGCGCAAGAGTCACCATCAACACGGCGTTTCTAAGAGTCGATATCCGAAAGCACATACAGTCTCCTTGGGCAATGCCGGCTCTGCCGGAGTTTCTAACGACCTGGCTGCCACTAACAAACAGAACGACGCTCAGCTTAGGGCAGCGGGCTGGCGTTCATGCCGCGGGGGATTTTCGGGGGATCACGGTGGCGATCACTTGGAGAGTGGAGGAGCGAATCTCACAGGTCGCCGGTCTTTCACCAGGCTATGCAGATGCGAAAGTTATATCCCCAATGCTTGGGGCGGGCAGCTGCGAAAGTGATTCACGAACGCAGAGTGCCCGCCACTGATTTTGGTACCGCCTCAACCAATCCGCGGCACGATACTGGCTACGGACTTACAATCTGCCAGACCGTTCCACAGTACAAATCGCAGCCTTCGATACCACCGTTGATCGCGGTGCCGTAGAGATCTCCAGTCTTGGTGTCGAGGGTGACAGCGCCGGTTGGGTAGCCGCCGCTCACTTTATAGGTGAACTCGAACTCCGTCTTCTCCGTCCACGCACCGCCTTTTACAGCAGGTGGCGATAATTTGAAGACCGTTCCATCGCCCGAGGTCAGTCCGTTTTGGCTGCTGGTGGTGCCGTAAAGGGTGTTGGTGGCGTGGTTCCAAGTCAGCCCGGCCACTGGATTCGTCCCGGTCGATTTTGCAAAGGAGAAGATGATGCTCTCGGTCCAGGTGGATTTGGTCGGAGTGAGCATGTAGACCACTCCATCGCCGGTCGCGTCGCCGCCGCCGTTGGTGACACCATAGACGTCCCCACCGGAGTCGAACACCAGATTGCCGTTTGGATAACTTCCCGTTGTCGTGGAACCGCCGAAAGAATAGAGGATCGATTCAACGCCCAACTGGCCATTCGCGGGTGGAACAAACTTGTACAGGATTCCCTGGCCGAACGCGCCGCCGTGAGAGGTAACGCCATACAGGTTTCCCTTGGAGTCCAGCAGGATCGAACCACTGGGTGTACTGCCGTCCGCCAGATCGCCGAAGGAATAGAGCACGCTCTCCGTGTAGGTCTTGCCGTTGGTGGTCGTAAGCTGGTAGAGCACGCCGGTGTCCCATGTGCCACCCCTCGCCGTCACACCATAGAGTGCGCCTTTTGTCGTCAGAGCAAGCGACGTTGCGCCGGGAAGACGACCGTCAATGTCATTGCCGGTGAAGCCGTGGAGCACCGACTCGGTCCACGCGCCGCCTTTGACCGCGGGTGGGTTCAACTTATAGACGACTCCACAGTTGCATACGGGATCACCGCCGGAATATGTGGTTCCGTACAATGCCCCGGCCTGGTCTTTAACGAGATCGGAAATCGGCACGTATCCAGTGCCTCCATAGGGAACGAAGCTGTAGAGAGTGGTCATGGTCCAGGCTCCACCGGAAACCGCCGGAGGAGACAGTTCCATAACAGCTCCCACGCCGTACGCGCCGCCGCCGCGGGTGGTGCCATACAGATTTCCCGATCCATCTTCCAGAAGCGCGCCCTGGGGCCAGAAGTTGGTCGTCTCGCTGAACGTGTAGAGCAGATTCTCGGTCTGTGCGTTCGCGATTACGCTGAGTGCAACGAGGGTCGTAATCAGCAGAGCGTTTCTTAGACTAGGTATCCGAAAGCACATACTATTCTCCTTGAGGCAGTGCCGGCGTTTCTGCCGGGGGTTTGCACGGACCTGCTGGACACAACCGCTCCGCTTCAGTCCCGATTACTTTGCCGCGCAGGGGCAAAGGCCATACACGTCGAGCTCAGTCGAAGTTCCCAAGTAGACCTTGCCGTTGGCAACCATCGGAACCTGGAACTTGACCGGAGGACCCGCGACATCGCGTGCGGACGCTGCTTGCGTGGAGTCGTACAACTCCGTGAGGGTCGTAGCGTCAAAGGCGCGAAGCACCGCAGGCGTGAATGACGGCAGATGATCGGGATCGTCAATGTAATCCTGGGCCCACACGATGCCGTTAGTGGTTCCATTGGCCGAGACGGCCGGCGAGGTCCCGTTGCTAAAGACAATACTGCTGGCCAACACACCGGAGGTGCTGACGCCCGCCGAGGACACTGTGAAAGCGCGCAGGGAGTCGCCGTCGCCGCCGTTGTAGACATATTGCTTGGTTCCAGTCGACCAGTAAGCTGGGGATTGCTCTCCGCCGCCGTTGGGCAGAGTCATTTGCGAGATCTGTCCGCCGGTATGTCCCAGGTTGTCGCGGTTCAGGACGTATCCGGCGAAGGTCGTCTCACAGGTAGAGACTTGCTTTCCGGTGGTGAAGATCATGTTCGTGACGGTTCCCGTCTGCGGAGGCAAAAGCAGCGGGCCGGCCGATCCGTAATCCAGACCGTGGGCATAGCGGCAGGCCTGGTCACTGGTGGTGAAGTAGTCTGCCGGAACGAGCGAATACGTTCCAGTCCCGGAATTCAGCGTCAGGACCAGCTTGACTAGGCTGTCGCCCCAATTAATGGTACCGTCCCAATAACCATCGCCCGTGACTGCATAAATATTTCCGCTGGTATCCGCGACGACAGCGCCGCCCGCGCCCCAGATTCCAGCGTGGCCTTCGCCCGGGATGCCGGGAAACTTTCCTGCGACATGAGACTTTTCATCGTCCGTATAGAATGCGGCCAACAGCTTCAGACTGGTCGGGTCAAAAGCCAGCACCCAACCGGAATCACCCGCGAAGCCGACGACGAGCACTCCCTGAGGGAATCCGGCTTCGGGGACAAGCAGCAGGCCGGGACGGCTCTGCTGGTGATGCGGTCCGAATGTGGCTGCACTTCCATTGAGCGAGCATCCTGTGTTCCCCGTTTGCGAGCAAATCACAGCGGGGCTGCCCGGCTTTTCCGCGCCGCTGGTGATGTCGAGCGCGTGCAAGCGAACCACCCAGTTGACGGTCGTGCCCGAGGTTTCCTGGGTGCGGACGACAGCGTAGATGGTGTTGGTGTTCAGGTTAATCACCGGCGTCGAAGTGATTCCGACGATCGGGAACAACTGGCAAATGCCCGATCCTTGCGAGCACGGCACGGGAGCCACGCTGGGAGGATTCAGGAAGTTGGTGTGCCATAGCGGCGCCGGATTGATCGTGGCGCTGTCGGCATCGAATGCATAGATGCTGTCGTATTCTGTGGCCACGAACACGACGTTGTGCACGCCGCCTTGCGCCATGGTGAGGTTCTGCACGTAGAGCGGCTCTGCATAAACCTGGCCGTCCACGGGATAGCTGAAGATCTTGCCGAACGAACCGGAGTTCACGTTCGTCGGAGTCAGGATTGTCTCCTGCAAATTTTGACCCGTATGCGCGTTGTCGTTGTGGCGGGTCAACACATTGACAGTTCCGGTTGGCGCCTTCTGAGCGAGGGCGAGCGTGGACATAAGAACGAGGGCAAGGGTCAGCACACGGTACATCGGAACCTCCAAGCGGTTTTGCGATTAGTCCGGGGGGAGACTAAGTCCGGAACAGCTGTGAACCTGAGCGTTTTCCGGCAGGATAACCGGGTGCCAAATAATATTCATCGGACAAGGACTTTGACAAGATGAAAGAATATGCAACATCACGAGTTGCGATTCTTCCTTTTGGCATGTTGCAAGTTCTTGCACAGTCCGATCGCGCGCGGGTGCCGAGTCGTTGTATTCTCCGCACACCTTAAATGTAGTGAGGAAGCGTGGGCCGGGTCGATGTTCCCATCAAGATTCATCGGAACAGTTCTCGGAGGCGGGTGCTCGAGCGGTGTTTGCTTCGCACCCTTTATGATCAAAGGCTAATCTAAGAGGCAGACTATAACCGCGAGGATACCTATGCGCTTTGGAACCAGCAAGATAGTCTCGGCTGTTCTGTTGTCCATGCTTTCGATTGCCGCACTGCAGGCGGACGACAAACCTTTTCACGACGCGCCAGCCACGGCAAAAGCTCAGAAGAATCCGTTTGCGGGGCAGCAGGCCGCGGCGGACGCCGGGAAAACACTCTATGCGCGGAACTGTCTGGCTTGCCACGGTAAGACCCTGCAGGGCACGGGCAACGTGCCTTCTCTCGTGGACGGCAAATTGAAGGGAGTGACTGCCGGCGAAGTGTTCTGGTTCGTCACCAAGGGAGATAAAGATAACGGAATGCCGTCGTGGGCTTTTTTGCCGGAAGAGAAACGCTGGCAGATTGTGACGTACGTGGAAGAGATGGCGTCGGTCAAGCCCGCGGCCGGTCCAACTTCGGCTCCAGTGGCGGAAGTGACGGGGACGAAGGTGAAGGGTGCGCCACCGGTCGCCCCTTTTACGGATTTTCGCTATGAGAAGCCGGGGACGACTCGCAAGATCACGGTGAAAGATCTTCCGCAACCCTACGCGACGGATTCGGCGCAGAACGGCGCCGAGTTGGTGGCGCGTCCGCAGAATGCGTGGCCGGTGGCTCCTGCCGGGTTCAAGGTGGAGATGTTCGCGGCGGGTCTTGAAAATCCTCGATTACTGCGCACTGCTCCCAACGGCGACATTTTTCTGGCGGAGAGCGAGCCCGGGCGAATTCGTGTATTCCGGGGGATGGCCAGCGATGGCAAACCGGAGCAAATGCAGATTTTCGCGAGCGGCCTGAAACAGCCGTATGGGATTGCTTTTTATCCGCCGGGGCCGGACCCGCAATGGATCTACGTGGGCAACACGAATGAAGTGATTCGCTTCCCGTATCACAATGGAGACTTGAAGGCGAGCGGCGAGTCGCAGCACATTGCTGACCTACCCTCTGGAGGCGGGCACTGGACGCGGGCTGTCGATTTTTCCTCGGATGGCAAGAAGATGTTTGTGGGGGTGGGATCGGCGTCGAATGACGACGACGTTGATACGCATCCGGGTGAGAAGGATCGCGCCGATATTCTGGTGTGCGATCCGGCGAATTGCCAGTTGAAGGTGTATGCCTACGGAATTCGCAATGCCGGAGGCGGGATTGCGGTGAATCCGCAGACGGGCGAGTTGTGGTGCTCGACCAACGAACGCGACGCGCTCGGCGACAATCTTGTGCCCGACTACATCACGCACGTGGAGGAAGGCGGATTCTATGGCTGGCCGTGGTGGTACATCGGAGCGCATCAGGATCCGCGGCAGCAGGGGAAGCATCCGGAATTGAAAGGCAAAGTGATCGTGCCCGACGTGTTGCTGCAACCGCACAATGCTTCGCTGGAATTCACGTTCTATGGTGCGGACAAATTTCCTGAGGAATATAAGGGAGACATTTTTGCTTCCGAACACGGATCGTGGAACAAGGCGATGCGCGTGGGCTACGAGGTGATTCGCGTGCCGCTGCATCAGACGGGGCACGCGACGGGCGAGTATCAGGATTTCCTGACTGGGTTTGTGCTGCCGGATGGTCATGTGTGGGGGCGTCCGGTGGGAATCACGGTAGCGCCGGATGGATCGCTGCTGGTGAGCGATGACGGGTCGAACTCGATCTGGAGGGTGAGTTACGTCGGTAAGTGAAGGGATTATTCACCATAGAGATACAGAGGCACAGAGGAAAGCGATAGCCACGGATCGCACTGATGTCAATTATCAATCAAGGGTTTCTCTGTGCCCTCTGCGTCTCTGTGGTGAATTGTTTTAGTGGAAGTCGTGCGAGACGGTTTCGGCTTTGGTGACGAACAGGGGCAGCACGCGCTCGGCTTTCACGGAGATAACGTTGTCTTGATTTTGCAGGATGCCTTCGATGGCGAGGAAACGCTCGCTGGCCAATAGCAGGCGGTTTTGATGAAACAGGTCGGGGGTGATGATCGCGTTGGCCACTCCGGTTTCATCTTCCAGACTTAAAAATACAAATCCTTTGGCGGTGCCCGGGCGCTGGCGGGTGATGACGCAGCCTCCGATGCGGAGGCGCTTGCCGTTGGGAATGTCGCGCAGTTCGCTGGCGCGGCGAATGCCCATGGCATTGAGCCAGTCGCGGCGGTAGGCCATGGGATGCGGGCCGACGGTGAGTCCGGTGCCGTGGAAGTCGGCGACCAGGCGCTCTTCGTGATTCATGGGCTGCAGCGGCGAGGGCGAGTCGGGCTCGGGCTGTTGTTCGAGCAGCGGGCCAGAGTTGCGGACGGCGCGTTCGACCTGCCAGAGGGCATCGCGGCGGTGGAAGCGGAGTTTCGAGTGCGCAGAATTGTTGATTGAGTTCGCGGAGATTGGTGTTGCGTTGCCGATTGCATTCAACGCGCCGATTTCTGCCAGCGTGTTGAGTTCGTCCTTGCGCAGTTCGGGGACGCGGCGGGTGAGATCGTGAATGGAGACGAAGGGAGCGCGCAGGCGTTCGCGCACCAAGGCCTGAGCGGCTTCTTCGCGTAGGCTGCGGACGTAGCGCAGGCCCATGCGGAGGGCGATGGTGGGGTTCCCTTCGGCTCGTTCAGTATTCTTTTGAAGTTGTAGATCGGGCATCTTTCCAGGGCTTACGAGTTTTGAGCGCCACGCATTGAGCACTGAGGAAAGTTGAGATTCCTCCACCTGTGTGCCGTCCCTACGGGACTCGTTCCAATCTTCAGGTCCTTCCCCAGGACTTCCGTCCTGGGCTTTCACATTCCGTCCCTTGCGGGACTGGTTCTTTCGCCTCTCCGGGGCTTCTCCATCGCTGGTGTCTGATCCACGGCTGGAGTTTACCCTGAGCGCAGTCGAAGGGCCGTGGGCTGCATTCTGTCGCCGCTCCGCGGCTGGGTTTTCATTGAGAACTGAGAACTGGGAACTGAGAACTGTTTCCAGCGTGCAATTCCAGTCTGCCTTCGTCACATCCACCGGCAGAAGTTTCAGGCCGTGGCGTTGCGCGTCTTTGACGATCGTTGCGGGAGAATAAAATCCCATGGGCTGGTTGTTGAGCAATGCGGCGGTGAAGGCGGCCAGGTAATGGCACTTCAAATAAGCGCTGGCATAGGCGATGAGCGCGAAGCTGGCGGCGTGGGATTCGGGGAATCCGTAGAGCGCGAACGACGTGATGGAGAGAATGATTTCTTCCTGTGCTTTAAGCGGGATTCCGTTGTGCGTCATGCCGGCGCGAAGTTTCGCTTCGATTTCCTTCATTCGCGCTTGCGAGCGTTTGAAGCCCATAGCGCGGCGCAGTTCTTCGGCTTCGCCTCCGGTGAAGTTGGCGGCGATCATCGCCAGGCGCAGCAGTTGTTCCTGAAAGAGTGGAACGCCGAGCGTGCGCTTCAGCACGGGTTCGAGCGATGGGTGCGGATAGGTGACGGCTTCGCGGCCCTGGCGGCGCTGCAAAAATGGATTCACCATCTGGCCGACGATCGGCCCGGGGCGGATGATCGCGACCTGCACCACAATGTCATAAAACTCTTTAGGACGGAGGCGCGGCAGGCATGACATTTGCGCGCGGCTTTCTACTTGGAAGAGCCCGATGGTGTCGGCCTGCTGCAGCGCGGAGTACACCGGAGGATCGTCCTGCGGCAGATGCGCCAGGTCCACCTCTTCGTGATAATGCTCGCGAATGAGTTCGATGGAATCTTTGAGCACGGCCATCATGCCGAGGCCGAGCAGATCGACTTTGATGATGCCCATGTCGGCGCAGTCTTCTTTATCCCACTGCACGACGACGCGGCCGGGCATGGAGGCGGGCTCGAGAGGGACGACGGAGTCGAGTTGTCCCTGGCAAATGACCATGCCGCCCGAGTGCTGGCCGAGATGGCGCGGCATGTCCTGCACGGCGAGGCACAGTTCGTAATATTTGCGCAGGCGGGGATGGTTGAGGTCGAGTCCGGCATCGCGGAAGCGGCGGTCGAGGGCATCGTTCTCGTCACGGAATTCCCAAGTGGCGACGGCGGCGGAAATTTTCTGGAGAGTTTCCGGATCGAATCCCAGGGCCTTGCCCATTTCACGGGCGGCCATGCGATTGCGATAGGTGATGACGTTGGCGGTCATGGCGGCTCCGCGCTCGCCGTATCGCTGGTAGACGTACTGGATGACTTTTTCGCGTTCGTCGCCGCTGGGCAAGTCGAGATCGATGTCGGGCCACTCGCCGCGCTCTTCGGAGAGAAAACGCTCGAAGAGTAATTCCATGCTGACGGCGTCGACCGCGGTGATGCCGAGCGAGTAGCAGACGGCGCTGTTGGCGGCGGAACCGCGTCCCTGGGCCAGAATGTTTTGCTCGCGGCAGAAGCGGACCAGATCCCAGACGATGAGGAAGTATCCAGCGAGTTTGAGTTTCTCGATGAGATTCAGTTCGCGCTCAATCTGGCGGCGGGCGCGGGTTTGCATGTCGGGCGCGGCACGGCCGTAGCGCTGGCGGAAGCCTTCCCAGGCGCGTTCGCGCAGGAAGGAATTCATGGTCTCGCCTTCGGGCACGGGATAGCGTGGGAATTCGTAGCCAAGATTGTCGAGGGTGAATTCCAGGCGGGAAGAAACTTCCAGCGTGTTGGTGATGGCTTCGGGCAGGTCGGCGAAGAGTTGCTGCATTTCCTGCGCGGATTTCAGAAAGCGCTCAGAGTTGCGGGAGAGCAGGCGTCCAGCGGTGGCTAGAGTGCGGTGGTTGCGGATGGCGGTAAAGGCATCGCACAATTCGCGAGCTTTGGGTGTCGCGTAGCAGACTCCGTTGGTGGCCAGCAACGGAAGATTCAGCGAGTGGGCGATGTCGATCGCGGCACGGTTGCGGGATTCTTCTTCGCGCTGGAAATGACGTTGCAGTTCGACATAGACGTTTTTGGGCCCGAAAATGCCGATGAGTTGATCAACCTGGCGGCGAGCTTCGTGGATGCCACCTTGCTGCAGGGCTGTGGCGAGGGGGCCTTCGGCGCCGCCGGTGAGGCAGATGAGTCCGGAGGCGTGCTCTTGTAATTCTTCTTCTGTGACCGCGCCTTCGCCTTTTTTGGCGCGCAACTTCATTTTGGTGATCAGGCGGCAGAGGTTCTGGTAGCCGGGGCGGGATGCGACGAGGAGGGGGAGGCGGAAGGGATTTGTGCCCACCTTGGATTTGTCATTCCGAGCAGAGCGAGGAATCCCTACCTTCTTTACGGTTTGATGGGGGTAGGGATCCTTCGACTCCGCAAGTGCTGCACTTCGTGCAGCACTTGCTTCGCTCAGGATGACAGGATCGTGGAGGGCTCTGGTCAGGATGACAGGGTGGAGAGGGGCGCAGGACACCTCTGCTCCAATGTGCGCCTTGATTTCCATTTTCTTTGCGGCCAGGTGAAAGCGCGGGGCGCCGTATACGCCGTCGGTGTCGAGCAGCGCCATGGCGGGCAGTTTGAGCTGGGAGCCGACTGCCGCCAACTCCTCGGGCAGGGATGCGCCTTCGAGAAAGCTGAAAGCCGAGCGGGCGTGAAGTTCGACGTACATCGGTGGCTAAGAATCAGCGTGGAATTTTGTAGCGCCGCCGTCCCGGCGGCTGTCGTGGCGGCGTCCCGCCGCCACTGCTTGCGGCGCCGCAAAACTTGCCGGTTTTTTCCCGGGGCCGGTGCGGGGGCGGGGACGCCCCCGCGACAGCCGGCGGGACGCCGGCGCTACAAGTTCAGTCATAGGTTCCTTCTACGAACCAGCCGCCACCTAACAGATCGTGCACGAGGCGGTAGAAAGAGACGGCATTGCCGTTGCGCAGGGCTAGGTCCCACTCGTCACGCGACCAGGCTTCGCGCTCCCACCAGTCGCCGGAGGCGCGCCAGGGGCCGGCTTTCCAGAGAACGTCTCCCTGCACTTCTTTTTTCTTTGGGCACGCTACGCGCTCCGGGTGGCCGTTTTCCAAAGTTACGTTTACTCGCAAGGGCGGACGGAAGCGGCGCAGGGCGGTGACAGCGGCGGTTGCGGCTGCCGAATCTGGAGTCTTCTTCTGCGGAGTTTTGCGCGCGACTTCAGCCACAAAACGGCGCATGCGAAAGCCGTCCGGATGGTGCGTATCGAGCAACTCCAGCGCGCCTACCTTGTTTTCGCCGACCATCCCGGCGATGCGGGCGAGGGTGAGTTCCAGTTTTTCCGGCTCCGGTGAGGGCGGCAGGAACAGCCCGCCCTGCGCCGATCGTGGACGCGCGGGTTCGGCGGCAAGATGGATCTTCATGATGGGTGCTCCTGGGGGATGTGCATTCAAATCCAGTTGCAGCAATTTGAGAAAAACTTTGGAGTCGAGCATGGGAAGAGGCAAGCGCAAGGTACGAAGAAATTGTTGATTGCTGATTTTTGATTGCTGATTGATCGCAGAGAAGCTTTCGAGTTCCAGAGTGAGGCGCAGTTCCTGCGTGGCCAGCGCGCGCGAACCTAACCTTGCGCAGATTTGATCGAGCAGGCGATTCAGCAGGAAGGCCAGAGGCTCGAGCAGGACGATCGGATGCTCGAGTTCGACTGCTTCTTCAAAGACCGGCGGCGTCTCGACAGGGACCAGCGTGCGCGAAGCCGTGCCTCGGGCCAACTGCTGCAGACACAGACCTTCTTGTCCAAGACGTTCGCTGAGCGAAACTTCCGGCAGCGCGGCCAGTCCACGCAGGTTGCGTATGCCCCAGCGGTCGAGGGTTTCCAGCAGGCGGGCAGCGGCTTTTTGGGGATCTCCTTCCACCCGGTCGGCGAACAACACTTCCGTGGGCAAGGGGCCCAATTGCTCGGCTTCTTTGCCAGCGGGAATTACGGTGACGCCAGGAAATCCGCGAGCGGCGAGCACGGCCGCGTCGGGATTGGAGGCTACGGCAACATGGGCTGCGAGTCCGAGCGCGGTTGCGCGGTGGTGGATGGCGCGGGAAATTTCCGGCAGCGGCCCGAGAAGAGATTCCATGCCGGCGAGATCGAGCAGAGCGGTGTCGCAGGCGGCGTCTTCCACGCACGGAGAGAACGACTGAGCGCAATCAAGCAAGGCGGCGTGCGCGGCGGATTCCTGCAAAGCAGAGCGAGTGCGCAATGCGAGTTCCGAGCACAGTTCGGCTTGGGCCTTGGTCATGCCCGGCGCAATGCCCATGCGGGCGGCTTTTTCATTGACCGCGATGGTTTTTTCCAGTGGAGGTTTGCCTTCGAGAATGGCGACGGGGCGCGCCTGCAGTTCCGGTTCGGCGCGCAAGGCAGCCGCCACGGGGAAATTCGGAACGTAGATGCAGGCGAACGGCAATGATTTTGAGCCATTGCGTGGAATGGATTCATCCAGCCCAGGCGGTTTTGGTTTCGAACATGACGGAGCGTGCAGGTTTCCGATCCAGACGAGAGCGAATGAGTTCCGCGGTGATATCCAGGCCGGTTAACAATTGCGCGTGCGTGGGGCCGATATTGTCGGGATCAGCCGCGGACGGATCGCCCAGCTGCAGTAGCAGGGAAGAGCAGCTTCCGGCGATGGGGTGGTGCTCAATCGCCAGCAGAATTGTGGGCTTGTTTTCTACCGCGCGGCGGAAGCGGAACCATGTGGTCAGCGGAATGCGGCGGGCGGCCTGTTGTGGCAGATCGCCGAGATCGAGGACGATCAGGCCGAAGCCTCCGCTTTCGAGCAGCAGATCGGTGGCGCGCAGGACTTGCTCTAGACAGTGCTCAGACTGCCGCGAATTGATGCAGTTAAAGTCGGAAGCGGGTTGGGAGGAAGTCCCCACTTCTCGCGCAAAAGACGCGCGAGAAATGGGGCACCCGTCGCTTGATCGATCCTTTGAGATTGTTTTCTTTGTGGCGGAGCTTGCCCCTTCGGCAGGCTCAGGGCAAGCTCTGAGCGCAGTCGAAGGGTGTCTCTGTGGTGAACTGTCTCCGCAGCGCACCCACAGCAGTCGGTCCAGTTCCACGCCGGCTGCCATCGCAGATTGCGGGTCGAGCGCGTCGCTGGCGTCGACGACGGCGCAGAATTCTCCGCGTTGCGTGGCGGCGGCCAAGGCGGCCAGAAGTAAGGTGGTGCGGCCTGAGGAGGCGGGGCCGCAGATTTCGGTCAGGCATCCGCGGGGCAGGCCGCCGGTCAGGGTGTCGATGGCAGGGATGCCGCTCGAAACCATCTCTGGCGCTGGACGAATATCTAGCTGGGAAGCTGGAGTTACGTGTGCCAGCCTGGGATCGGCCGTTGCGCCAGACAGGCCCGGGCGGACTCGTTGGGGTGGACGACCCTCGGCCGGCTCAGAAGGCAGAGACACTTCCGAAACTGCTTTGGCATCAAAGACAAAAGGGCGGCCCAGGGCCGCCGAAGTGGAAACCACTGCGGAAGACATAAGATTCCTCGGAAGATTTCAGGGAACGCCGGGGCTGGTACACAGATTGGAGCCGCGGAGGCGTTTTCGCTTTTTATTCGCCTTTAAGAATTCTGCGCCGGGGGACTGAGTTTGTCAAGCCGGGAGTTTTAAAAAGCTTTTCACTGCCAAGATCGCTTGCGGAAATCTACGAAGGCGCGAGTGCCTGCCGCGTAACTGCTTACCTTGGAGCCTGCCGTGCGTCCAAGCCATCACAACGAAACGCTCGTGCTCAATCCCTGTTCTTCCATCCACGTTGTGACCGACTCGGCGGTGCGATTCCTGCCGCGAAAAAGGAGCTTCCCTATGCACAGAGTTCGTCTGCTTGCTTTGTTCTCCGGTGTTTTGTTGATCACAAGTTTTAGTCAGGCCCAGACTGCCACTGGCGAAACGTTGATGCTCGATCTGCCGCGGCAGAGCCAGCATGCCGTAGTGATGCAGCGCATTGGCATCACTGACATTACCGTGAACTATCATCGGCCGCTCGCCAACGGGCGCCAGATTTGGGGCAAACTCGCTCCTTACGGACAAGTGTGGCGCGCCGGCGCAAACGAAAATACAACCATCACGTTCACCGATCCAGTCACGATTGAAGGCCAGGCACTCGATAAGGGAACCTATGGCCTGCACATGATCCCGGGCGAGAACCAGTGGACTGTAATCTTCTCGAAGAACGCCACCTCGTGGGGAAGCTTTACCTACAAGCAGGAAGAAGATGCTCTGCGCGTCAACGTGAAGCCACAAGCGACCGAACTCCACGACGCGCTTGCCTATGATTTCGACGAGGTCAAGCCGGACTCGGCGGTCGTCACCATGCGCTGGGATAAGGTTGCGGTCCCGTTCAAAGTCCAGGTCAAAGTGAACGATCTCGTCGTTGCCAGCATTCACCGGCAATTGCACGGGCTCAACCAGTATTACTGGGAAGGGTGGGATGATGCGGCCGGCTATTTCCTGGCCAACAAGATCGATCTTGATGAAGCGCTGAAGGATGAAGAGCTATCGATTCAGGCCGAAGAGCGCTACGACAATGTGATGAACAAGTCGCACATTCTGGAAGCCATGGGACGAAAGCAGGATGCGGAAGTCGCTCGAGATAAAGCGCTCGGGATGGCCAACGCGCTGCAACTGTACGTATATGCGCGGGGGCTGCAGGGAGAAAAGAAACAGGATGAGGCCATTGTGGTCTTCCGGTCGAACGCCAAGAAGTTCCCCGACTTTTGGACTTCGCATCTTGGCATGGCGCGGGTTTACAGTTCGCAGGGAGATTTTGACAACGCGGTGAAAGAAATCAAGCTCTCGATGACTGGGGCTCCCGATGCCAATAAGACTGCGCTGGAAGGCTTAGCGAAGCGGCTGCAGGCGAAGGAGGATATTAACCGGTGAGCCTCTGTGGGGCGCTCGGCCTCGCTTCGGTTGGACGGCCGAGGCGGCCGTCGCCACATGAGTGGGAATACGGGCGGGGCGATCTGTGACATGATGGAGGTATGAAGAAACAAGCGTCCGATCAACAATCTCACGACCGCCGATACCAGGAGCGGAAGCGGGCCGAAGCAGCCAAGCAACCGCTGAAGAAGAAGGTGTCGCCCGAAGTCTCGACCCCAGCCGTTGCCAACGACGCGACAAAAGAATAGCCGCCTTCACACAACTGAAGGCGGCGGTTCTTCCTGGAAGTTCTAGCCGGTGTTGTGCAGGCCGGCGGCAATGCCGTTGATGGTTGCGCCCAGCGGATACTCAAGGTCCGAGCTTTGCTGTCCCTGCTGTTTGCGCCGCAACAGTTCCACCTGAATCAGGCTCATGGGATCGACGTAGGGATTGCGCAAGCGGATGGAGCGGGCCAGCACGCGATTGCGCCCCAACAGTTCCCGCTGGCCAGTCACGCGGAGAATCATGCGGCGGGAGCGCAGAAATTCCTCTTCCAGCATGGAGAAGACTCGTTTTCGCAGCGCCGCGTTCTTGACCAGTCCGGCATAGTCGCGGGCGATGCCGAGATCGGCTTTGGCCATGCCCAGTTCCACGTTGCGGAGAAGTTCCGAAAACACCGGAAAGCCGCGCGCGATTTGGCGCAGAAGTTGCTCGTGCCCTGGACCGCTCTTTGCGAATTGCTCCAGGGCATGGCCCACGCCAAACCATGCCGGCACGGCGTGGCGGCTCTGCATCCAGCCGAAGACCCACGGAATGGCGCGCAGATCTTCCAGCCGTCGGCCCTTGGTACGGCGCGAGGGGCGCGATCCGATGCGCGCCGTGTCCAGTTCATTGACCGGAGTGGCCTGCTCGAAATATTCCAGCACGTCGGGATTGTCGGCGATTTCGCGGCGATAGACCCGGTACGCTTCTTGCGACATCTCTTCGACCGCTTCTTCCCAGAGTGGTGGATGCTGGGAGTTCTGCTCGCCGTGCAGGGTCAATGTTTCCATACTCGCAGCGATCATCAATTCCAGATTCCATTCGGCGAGAACCGGGTCCGCATATTTCCAGTTGAGCACTTCGCCCTGCTCGGTGATGCGAATGTGTCCGGAAAAACATCCCGGTGGCTGCGCGAGGATGGCGGCATGCGTAGGGCCTCCGCCGCGGCCGACCGTTCCGCCGCGGCCGTGGAAGAGACGCAGCTTCACTCCATTTTCCTGTGCCGCTCGATGCAACTCACGGTGAGCTTTGTAGAGTTCCCAGGTGCTGGTGAGCATGCCGCCGTCTTTGTTGGAGTCGGAGTAGCCGAGCATGACTTCCTGCCACCGTCCCCAGGAATCGAGCAGAGGCTGGTACTCGGGATTGCTCCACAGGCGGCGCATGACGGCCCCGGCGGTGCGGAGTGAGTCGATGGATTCGAACAGAGGCACCGGCATCAAGCCGGGATCATCGGCCGATCCCGCCACCTGAACTTCGGCTGTCTTCGCGAGACGGACCACGGCCAAGACGTCGTCCTCGGATTCCGCGCCGCTGACGATGTAGTGCCGAATGGACTCGGCGGGATAAGTTCGTTTGAGTTTGGCGATGGTGCGAAAGGTATCGAGAAGCTCGCGACTCTCGGCGGAGTTTGTACTGCGGTCGGGCGTAGGGCCAAGTTCCTCGATTACATGGGCGTGCACGCGGGCATGCTGGCGGATGTCGAGCGTGTGCAGGTGAAAGCCGAACGTGCGCACTTTCCGCAGCAAGGAACCGACATAGGTTCGTGCCAGCCGTTCTCCGCGATTGGACTGGAGGCTGCTCTCCACCAGCAGCAGATCGTCTTCAAACTCTGTGGCGCTGCGGTAGGCGGCGGGCGCGTCCACGGCGTCTCGGCTCTGTTGCAGCTTGTGAAACATGTAGGAGAGAAAGCGGCGATAACTCTCTGATCTGTTGTGCGGCCCCCACGCCAGGTGCACGCCCGGAATCGTGCGTTCGTAATGCTTCAAGCGGGAAAGCAGGTTTGCGGAGACTCCCACTTGCCGGCGCGAAGAGCTGAGGCGGTCGCTCATAGACTCAACGTCGTTGAGATATTCGCGAAGGATCAGGCCACGGGCCATCTCCAGCGCACCGCGAATGCAATCCGGCTTGACCAGCGGATTGCCGTCGCGGTCTCCACCGATCCACGAGCCGAAATGCACAAGGTTAGGCACGGCCGCCTCGTCGAGGTCGAGCCCATAGACGTCGCGGAAGGATTCCGCGATTTCGCCATAGATTTTCGGAAGCGCGTCGAACAGCGACAGCCGGAAGTAGCGCAGGCCCATGCGGATCTCATCATCGACCGTGGGCTTCGCCATGCGGACTTCGTCGGTCTGCCACAGAGACGTGACTTCCGCGCGGATATTGTTCTCGCAGTCTTCCGCTTCTTCCGCCGTGAGCGGAAGGCGGTCGAGACGTTCAAGTTCCTGCGCGATGCGGCGGCGTTTCAGCAGGACGGTTTGCCGGGCAACCTCGGTGGGATGGGCCGTGAAGACCGGGGTGATCGCAATCAGGCCGAGCGCGGCGACGGCATTGTCTGCCGAGATTCCAGCTTCTTTCATGCGCACGAGCGTCCCGCGAAAGGAACCGGGCAGCGGAGGATGTTCGCGATCCAATTTTCCCGCGCGGCGGCGGCGCCTGCGGTGGTTGGTCTCGGCGAGATTGGTGAGTTCAAAGTAAGTCGCGAAAGCCTTGGTGACCTGGTAGGCGCGCGGCAAGTCCATCTGGGAGACAATCTCTTGCGCCTTGACCATGAGTTCGGGCGAAGAGGCCTGCTCCGGGCGCTGGCGCACCGTCTCGCGATGTTCGATCAGCAGACGCCGCAGTTCTTCCACGGATTCGAATAGGTCTTGGCCGGACTGCTCCACCAGAACTTGTCCGAGAATCGCGCCCAGCGAGCGAACGTCGCGGCGCAGCGGGTTATCTTTCGCGGGTTCGTCCGAATGGGCGATGACTTCGGCGAGGCGGGCGTGCTGATCGTCAGCTTTCCAGAGCGGTTTGGGCTTGTTGGAGGCCATGTAAGGATGTAGGCAGAATAAACGACGCGGCGGGAACGGTGGGACGAAAAGAGTGGGAAACGACAATCACCTTGTCGTGTCATCCTGAGCGGAGAGGCTGGTTCGCGAAGCGGACCAGCCTCGGAGTCGAAGGATCCCTAACTCGCTTACGGTGGCATGGATGTGGAACGAGTTTGCTGTGGCTTCTTGATTTGAAGTAACTCCCCGAGATTGCGGATGCTGAATCTTGAGTGCAGGGATCCTTCGACTGCGTGTTCGCCCGCTTTCGCGGACGAACATTTCGCTCAGGATGACACAAGGATGGTATCTGTGGACGTCCGCTCTATTTCGGCACTTCGAAACGGTAGCCAATACCCCGCAGAGTCTTCAGGTATTGGGGATGGCGGGGGTCGAGTTCAATCTTCTCGCGCAGGCGTCGGATGTACACGTCGATGGATCGTGGGGTGACGAAGGGAGTCTCTTTCCAGACGGCATCGAGCAGTTGGTCGCGGGTCAGGACGCGGCCCCGATGCGTCGCCAGGTGTTCCAGCAGGCGGAATTCGCGCACGGTCGTGAGGACGTTGCGGCCCTGCACCTGGACGGTCATAGAGGAGACGTCAATTTCCAGTTCGCCCAGTCGTAGCACTTCGCCGGCAGCTGGCACCTGACCTAGACCGCGCAGCACGCTGCGAATGCGCGCTACCAGTTCGCGCGGGCTGAACGGCTTGGTGATGTAATCGTCGCCGCCTAGTTCCAGCCCCTTGACGCGATCGGCCTCCGCGGTCTTTGCGGTGAGAAAAATGATGGGGATCGCCGAAAGGGCGGGCGTCTGGCGGATGTGGCGGCAGAGTTCGAAGCCGTCGGTCCCGGGCAACATCACATCGAGCAGGAACAGCACAGGCATTTCCCGCACCGCCTCGGTGAGCACCGAAGCGCCGCTGACGAAACTCTGCACCTCGAACCCGGCCGCCTGCAGATTGTGGGAGATGAGGCGCGCGATGTCCTCGTCATCTTCGACGACAAAGATGATGGGACGAAACGCAGCCTGACTGCTCGAGTTCCCTGTCCGTTCGTGGAATTCGGCTGGCTGATGCATTCTTTACTTCAGGCCCCACGAAGTCACAGGACTTCCCAAGGGGAGGGCACACTCCAAGACTGTATGGGGTCAATGTTGCGCGAATGTTTCCGGTGTGTTAATGAACGATGAATTTGTAAAGGGCAGTTCTCAGTTCTCAGCAAAAATTCGCGATTCAGGCCCGCTTTGGCGCCATGTTTGGGAATTGAGGTTTTCCGCCCTTGACGCTTAATCGACTGCTTGTTTTGTCTTTTCTGAGAACTGAGAACTGAGAACTGAGAACGGCCTAGTTCGCAGCCTTCTTCTTGGGCACATGCCGCAGGCTGCGGCCTTCGATCAGGCTGTAGAGGTCCTCGGCGAGGTTCGTGGTGTGGTCCCCCGCGCGTTCCAGGGCTTGAGCCATCAGGAGCACATCGAAACCTGTGGTATCGCCCTGCGCTACGGTCTCCGCCAGATGCTTCTGGAACAGGCCATGACATACGCGGTCGATCTCTTTGTCCATCTGCAACACCTTGCGGGCACATTCCAGATCGAGCGTGGAGAACCCCTGGTGAACCAGATCGAGCATGTCGCGCAGCACCGCCGACATCTCCACCAGCTGGCGCACATCGGCTGCGGCCATTTTTGAGGTCCGCGCCTGCACCCGCATGGCTACGCTCATGACCAGATCGCCGATGCGCTCGAGGTCGGTCGTGGATTTCAAAGTCGAGAGCAATTGGCGGGCCCGCACCTCATTCACCCGAGTAATGGCCGCAGGCAAGCGCTCGTCGATCTGCCGCTCGATCAGGTCGAGTTCCTTTTCGCAATCCTTGATGGCCAGGAAAGCCATGCGAGAAGAATGGGTGAGCAAGTCGCGGACGTTGAATGCGGCGTCGCGGGCGATCAGGCAGGCCTTCAAAGCGAGACGCGCCAAATCGTCCGGCCCGCCTAGTTTTGGTTCAGCTGCGGTCTTGGCGGGACGAGCGCTCGCACCTTCCTCCTCGGCTCCGGCATTTCGTGACGCTGGCGCTTTTCGTGGCATTCTCTGACTGGGGCGCAACTCAACCAAGCAGTCTAGTCCTGAAATGTGAAAGGATCATTACAACTTTGCCTGCGGCAGCGCGACCAATTACATTGGTTGAGTCGCGGGCAACAACGCGACGGAGGCTGTTTCGTGAATCTTGCTGACTATCTACGCCGCCAATTCGCCTACGATGAATGGGCGAACCGGGAAGTCTTGAACGCGATCCGAGCCTCTGGCGGCGCGAACGAGCGATCGTTGCAGCTGATGTCGCACATTCTTGCGGCGGAGCGGGTGTGGCTGGAGCGGCTGAAACAGCAGCCGCAGAGCATCCCGGTATGGCCCGAGCCGGATCTCGCGCAATGTGAAGCAGAAGCGGCCACACTGGGCGCGCTCTGGCTCGAATTTCTCGATCTGATCACCGCAGGAGACGTCTCTCAGTCCATCTCTTACAAGAACAGCAAGGGCGAGGCGTGGACGAGTACGATCGTCGACGTCCTGACTCATGTGATCCTGCATTCGGCCTATCATCGGGGGCAAATCGCTACCCACATGCGCGCCAACGGACAAACGCCTGCCTACACCGACTTTATTCACGGCGTGCGCCAGGGGTTAGTGAAGTAGACGAACTGGGAATCGAATCGGAATGGAAGACCGGCATATCCTCGCCTTCATCGGATTTCAGATCGTGGCGGTGCTGGGCTTGTTTTGGTTCTTGATCACATGGTCCGGTCCGTGGAACGCGACCCGCTATGTCGGCACTGTCTTGGTTGTTGTGGGTTTGAGCTTTATTGGGGTTGCACGCTACCAGCTGGGCAGGTCATTTTCGATCAAGCCAGAGGCTCACGCGCTGGTCATTACGGGGCTCTATTCGAAAATCCGTAATCCGATTTATGTGTTCGGCATGGTGATGATCACGGGGCTGATCCTAATCCTGGGGAGGCCTGAGGGGTGGTTCGTCCTGGCTGCCGTAATCGTCGCTCAGACCCTGCGGGCTCGCCGGGAGGCTCGCGTCCTGGAAGCCGCGTTCGGGGATGCATACCGGGAATACCGGCGCAAAACCTGGTTTTAGCCCAAGCCGTCTTTGCCACCGCGCGTTCGAAGACGTAATATCTCACCGATGAAAAAACTGGTTGTCTTCCTCCTCCCGGTGCTGTGCGCCGTTTTCCTGCTGGCGGCCGATCAAGGGAAAATTCCGCCCATGCCCGTCGCTGTGTCCAGCAACGCGGTCGCCTCGCTCCAGAATGGGCTTGAAATCTATTCGCTCATGGGCATCGGCACCAAGAAAACCTGGGACGACATCTCCGCCAAGATGTATGTCCTGCGGTTCAAGTCGGGGAAGTGGGTCGAAAGCCGTCCGGTGCCGGGAGTTGCCGGACGTTTGGCTGCGTCCGCGGTGGGCGCCAAGGGGCAGGTCTTTGTTTTCGGGGGATACACCATCGACGGCCAGGGGGTCGAGACGACGGTCGCGGACGTGAACTCGTTCGTGCCCGAAGACCATCGCTGGTACCGGGGAGCGGACATTCCCGTCGCAGTGGACAGCGCGGTGATCGGTATGACTCATGACCGCTTCATTTATCTGGTGGGTGGGAAATCAAAAAACGGTCCGGTCAATAATGTTCAGGTCTACGATGTCGAGAAGAATACATGGAGCCAGGCAACACCATTTCCCGGAACTCCCGTCTTCGGTCATGCCGGTGGCCTGGCGGACGAGACCATTGTCTTCGTCGATGGTGCGAGGAAAAACCCAGCCGGTGGCGCTTCGTACGTCGCGTCCGACGAGTGCTGGATGGGCAAGATCGACCACAAGGATCCGAACAAAATCGAATGGAGCAAACTGCCCGCGCATCCCGGGCCGGGGCGGTTCGGCATCGCGGCGGGCGCGGGGGCGCACGATCACAGGATCCTGTTCTCCGGAGGCACCACAACTCCGCACGACTTCAAGGGCATGGATTCCGACGGCAAACTTTCAGAGATCTCCCCGGTGACATTTGTTTTTGAACTGCATGGCGGCCGCTGGGAGACGATTACCGAGGACACCTTTGACGTGCGCGCCGACGGTCGTGGTGTCCTGTCAACGCCGCTTGGGCCGCTGATTCTCGGCGGCATGCTGAAGAATGGGGCGTTCTCGGCGCGGGTGCTGGTTCTGCCGAAGAAGTGAAGTGAAGAAGTAAAGAAGTGCGATTTCCGGAATGGGATCGTTCCCAAAACCGGACTCTCGATGCGCCGATGACCTCCGAAAGTACCTTGGTGATCTCACTCCTCGTCGCGATGCGGGGCTAGCATGGTTGTAGCGAACATCACTCATACCTCCTGAGGACGCGGTGGATGGACCTCCGACCATCCGCCGCTTTTGTTTTTGTTGGCAGCGGCCGGGAACTTGGGGTAAAATCCACGCTGTTCGGTTCTGTGGGAACCCGCAATTCGAACCGATCCAAGCTGAGGAACTTCGATGTTCAACCCGCGCTAACTCGCCATCCTGTTCGCCCGCTGCACAGTGGGCTCCCTGATTGATGTTTCATTGTTGTCTTGCTTGCGCCGCCTCCTGCACGTCGCTCGAGGCGGGTGCGGAAAGCTTGGCTTTTATGGAAGCGATTTCGACTGCTGTCCAGCCCCAGCGTTCCCTATGGTCTTCGCTGGTGGAGGCGGTTCGCGGCTCTCATCAGGATTACACCGCCGGAAGTTTGAACCGCGCCATTCTCCTGCTGGCTGTACCCATGGTTCTGGAGATGGTGTTGGAGTCGCTGTTTGCGGTGGTGGACGTGCTCTGGGTGGGACGCCTCGGGGCCAACGCCGTGGCTACCGTAGGGTTAACCGAGTCGATGCTGAGCCTGGTGTTCGCCGTGGGCATGGGACTCAGTCTGTCGACCACCGCAATGGTGGCGCGGCGCATCGGGGAAAAAGATCCCGAGGGTGCGGCTGTTGCTGCAGTGCAGGCCATTGCTCTTGGCCTAATCGTCTCGCTGGCGATTGGGTTGCCATGCCTGTTGCTGGCTCCGCGCCTTCTGCATTTGATGGGCGCCTCTCCGGAAATCGTCTCGGTGGGCAGTGGTTACACCAGAATCTGCCTGGGCGGCAGCTGTGCGGTGCTTCTGCTCTTTCTGAACAACGCCATCTTCCGCGGCGCCGGAGACGCGGCCATCGCCATGCGCCTGCTCTGGGTGTCGAACATCATCAACCTGGTGCTCGACCCTTGCCTGATTTTCGGCTGGGGGCCTTTCCCAAGGATGGGCGTCACGGGCGCGGCGCTGGCGACATTCACTGGGCGTAGCATCGGAGTGATCTACCAGTTCTATCGCCTTCTGAAAGGGACGGAGCGGATTCGCATCCTGACGCGACAGCTTCACGTCCGCTTCGACGTCCTGTGGAAGCTGGTCCGCGTGTCCCTGACCGGGATTCTGCAGTTCGCCATCGCGCACACCAGTTGGCTCGGACTGGTGCGCATCGTAAGCATTTTCGGCGCGGCCGCTCTCGCCGGATACACCATCGCCATCCGCATTGTCATCTTTGTGATCTTGCCGTCGTGGGGCTTGAGCAATGCGGCCGCTACGCTGGTGGGACAGAATCTAGGTGCGGGCAAGCCCGATCGCGCCGAGACTGCGGTCTGGCGCACCGGCCTCTACAACATGCTTTTCCTGGGTACGGTAGGAGTCCTCTTCGTCCTGTTCGCAGAGCCGGTGGTTGGTCTATTTACGAATGACGCTGTCGTGTTGCCGCTGGCTGCCTCCTGCCTGCGCATCCTCAGCTACGGCAATATCGGCTACGCCTACGGCATGGTCATGTTGCAGGCGTTCAATGGCGCGGGAGACACCATCACCCCAACCGTCGTGAATTTCTTCGGGTTCTGGCTGCTGGAGATTCCCCTCGCCTATTGGCTGGCGATTCGCATGCGGATGGCGTCGAGCGGCGCGTTCTGGGCGATTGTGGTCGCCGAGGCTGCGATCGCCGGCGCGAGCGCGATCCTGTTCAAGCAAGGGCGGTGGAAAAGACAAAAAATATGAGGCCCGGAGGCCTCACTCGATAAGAACTGGGGCGGGAGGAACGGTTTCGAACCGTCATCTCCGGGATGGAGCCCCGGCGCATTGCCGTGGTTATGCTACTCCCGCGTACGAATTTGCAAATACCGAGGCACCAAGTTATTGCATGGTGCGTGTTCTGTCAACTTTACTCCCGCCGCAGCGCCCGGCCAGCACGCGTTCTGCGCAGTGACCCGAGGTCCTAATGCATCACGACGCTATCGCGCCCGAGCCAGGACCAGAGTCACATCGTCTGGCTGTTCATTATCGCCGATCCATGTGTCCACCGCCATCGTCACGATCTGGCTGATTTGCGGCAACGGCAGATCACGGTTCTCGCGGACGAGATCAATCAGCCGCTGTTCGCCAAATTCGCCGAAATCATTCTCCGGTTCAGTCACGCCGTCGCTGTACGCCAGAAAGATTTCGCCGGGATGCATTTCGACGGAGCCTTCGTCGTAAGTCATATTGTCGAACAGGCCGACGACCGTACCTCCGGCTTCCAGCCTTCGGATTGTGCCATCTTTCCCGATCAAAATAGGAGGCAGGTGCCCGCCGTTGCTGTAGGTCAAGTGGTGCGAACGTCCGTCGTAGATTCCCAGGAACAGCGTGGCATACTTTTCCGGGGGAGTGCTTTCGTAAAGCTGATGGTTGAGCAGGCTCAGTAACGCGCCGGGGGAAACCTCCACACCTTCCGGCCATGCCGCCATCACCCTGCCAGCGCCGGCAACCGCTCCCACGGCCACTGGTTCCCGCATCTGGGGCAAATTCTCCACGCTGTAAGCGCGCACGGCCGAGTGGATCGTCGCCATCAACAAGGCAGCGGAAATTCCTTTTCCGCTGATGTCGCCGACTGCCAGGATCAGCTTGTGCGAACTGGCCGACAGAAAGTCGTAATAATCTCCGCTGACCGTGCGTGCGGGACGGCAGAATCCGTGGACCTCAAGCGACTCGAGTTCCGAAACCTGGCGCGGAAACAGCTGCGCCTGCACCTCTTGAGCGATCGCCAGTTCGTTCTCCAGGCGCTGCTTTTCCTTCTGCTCCTGGATCAGCTTCTCGATGGAGGCGGTCATGGAGTTGAACGAGAGCGCTAGGTCCGCAAGCTGGTCGCTCGATTTCACCGGGATGCGGTGGCTGAAATCGCCGCGGTCCACGTGCCTGGTGGCGTCATGCAGTTGCGCCACGGCGGCCGTTACCGTGCGGGTCATGCGCGTGCCGATGAACAGCGCGATCAGTTCGATGATGGTGAAGAAAATTCCTACCCCGATCAGGATGTACGCCACGCCCTGCACGAATTCTCCCAGGGCCGCGAATAAATGGCCGTACAAGACCGAGGGGCGAGTGCGAACTCGTATGAGCGCACTCCTTTGCCACTTCCCGCTGTCCCAGTCAATTACCGAAAGAGAGGTTCCCGCGAGGGGAATCTCGAAATCCAGCTTGTCTGCCGCGCTGGGCAGAGAGCCCACGGTGAAAGTAGGTTGCAATACTTGTTGGTCGACCTGGACGGTTGTGCCCTGCTTGTTCTCGCTGAAGGTGATTCTGCCCTGGTCTTTTTGCGGGTTGACTGATGCCGAGGCGGTGCGGGCCCCGGACTCCGATGGACTTACCGAGCCACCAGTGCTGTTCGGAGGAGTATCTTTGAACGTCATGACGCCTGAGGAGAAAAGCGTGATTTCACCAAGATCGTTGGCGATGTTCCCGACCAGTTCTTTGTCGAACGGCTCGCTGGTCACCACGGTCAGGGTAGTCGAACCCACCGGAAGCGACGTCGCCACACGCAGGTGCAATTCGTTGTGATCGCGGACGATGTCGCGGAATCGGTCCTTCACGAATGCCGGGCGTGCCAACTCCGGCCCCTTGAATTCGCTGCACAGGGGCAGCGGCTTTTCTCCGTACCAGGCGCACACCCGCCGCCGGCCCCAGGATGGATCGCGCTTCCTCAGTCCGGCCAGGGACTCCGCGGCAGGACTATCTCCGCGCTGCAAACGCGCCGCCAGTTCGTTGCTGACCGCCGCGTTGGCTGCTTCAAGACTCCTCAGTTGAGAATGAATTTCCGACGTTACGAGAAATACGGCGAACTGTCCGGCCAGTCCATAGAGCGTGACAAACGCCATCGTTACCAGGAGCACGGCGGGAATCACACCAATGAACACGTAGGTCACGATCAGCCGGTTGCGCAGGCGCCACAGGATTCTTCGCCGCAGCCAGCGGAAAAGGAGAACGGCAAACAACACACTCGAGAGGAACGCCAGAAACCAGACCCATCCTCCCAAATGTTCGCCCCAGGACCGGGCAAAGAGGTCGAGAAGCATCTCGAGCGCGAACAGCACCGCCCCCATACCCGCCAAATAGCAGGCCAGTCGAGCCATGCGGCCTTGCGGCCACAAATCAGCCTTGATCAACTGCTGCCGCAATTCTGGGTAGGACCATTGCATGCTGTTCGTTGGACTCGCTGCAAAAGTTAGGATTATACGGCGACCGCGGATTCGATCTCACCGGCGAATCGCACCGCTCGTTTGCACCGCCGCTCAGATCTCAGGATAGAGATCGAAGAACGCTTCCAGGCTCGTGCGTAACTGCTTTTCGATATCTTCCTTGCTGCCTTCGAGCACGTGCATGGTGACGTGGGCTTCCCGGCCATTTGTGAGTTTCACGGGAGCCTGCCCTACCTCAGCCACTTCCTCGGACGGCAACAACCTCATGCCATATACCAACGTCAGATTTGCCATAAGAAGATTCTACGACGTTCCGGCAGGCTCTCGCGAACCACTCCGCACGGTTTGGCATTTAGAATTCCGCGCCTTCTCATTTAGAATTCCGGGGTGCCCAGAATGTTCCCTAGAATTCCCGGTTTCACAACCTTGAGTTGTCTTCTTGCCCTGGTCCTGCCGCACTGGAGTATGGCCCAGGAGCCGCCCGCGAATCCGCCTAACCAGCCTCAGGTGAAGGTCAACATGCTGAATGTCTGCTCGCCTTCCGCCGCAGAGCAGAAGGAGATTGCCGCGGCGCTGGCCCGCGTCCCGAAGGAACCATTGTTCGGCGGCGATTTCGAAGTGACCCGCGGCCGCTCCACCCTGAGCGACATACCGAACTTCCTCAAGCCCGGACAAAGCACCCATGTGGCCGGGGAGCCCTCGGTGGCGAGCTACGTCCGCATACGGCGGGAGTTTTCGGTGCAGGCCCTTTTTTCCAGCGTCCAGTACTCCTTCAGCAACGATGGGCAGAACATGGTGGAAACGCTGGTGCTGCACGTGCGCGATCCTAAGGATCTGATGGAGGTCTCGTTGGAAGACAGCGCCACCTCTGTTACCAGTTCTGAAGCCATGCTGGGATCGAACAGTCCGGCCAGCCGGGTCCGGTTGGAACGCTTTGGCAAGTCCTCGATCGCCTTGGCCCGATGTTTGGGCGCCGAAGGAGGTCCGGTGCCGGATCAGAGTGCGTATGAGCCACTGTTTCGCAGTGCGTCTGATGTGCTGGCGAATTATCGTGGGCTGTTGAGCGTGAAGAAAATTGTCCCCGAGGAATTGGCAAATATCAGTGCGGAGTTCAAACCCAAAACCGCTCCAAAGCCGAAGGCAACTAAGGCCGCGCCAGAGAAGCCAGCGCAAGACAAGAAATGAAGTGCCTATTTTCTGGAAGGGTGTTCGATCTGGGTGCCTTGCATCAAAATCTGAAATCGGCCATCTAATCTGCAGCCACAGAATCCATGAGCGAAACTAGAGAAGTTGTCATCATCGGCTCCGGATGCTCCGGACACACTGCCGCTCTGTACACGGCGCGCGCCAACCTGAAGCCGCTGGTCATCGAAGGCCACGAGCCCGGCGGACAGCTCTCCATGACTACGCTGGTTGAAAACTTCCCCGGATTCCCCGAGGGAATAATGGGCCCGCAGCTGGTCGAGAACATGCGCAAGCAGGCCGAACGCTTCGGCGCGGAATACCGCATGGCGCACCTCACCAGCGCCGATCTCAGCCAACGTCCGTTTCTGCTTCACATCGGCGTTCATCAGGTTCATACCCAGACTCTGATTATTGCCAGTGGTGCTTCGGCGCGCTGGTTGGGCCTGCCGCACGAGCAGCAGTTGATCGGCCACGGGGTTTCTTCCTGTGCGACGTGCGACGGCTTCTTTTTTTCGGGGAAGGAGATTGTCGTGGTCGGCGGCGGCGATTCTGCCATGGAGGAAGCGATCTTCCTCACCCGCTTCGCCACCAAGGTGACGATCATTCATCGCCGCGATGCCTTCCGCGCTTCGAAGATCATGCTTGAGCGCGCGCAGAAGCACCCGAAGATTCAGTTCCTGCTCAACACCGTGGTGGAAGATGTTTACGACATCCACCACAAGGAAGTCACCGGACTCAAGTTGAAGGATGTGAAGACGGGCAAGGTCTGGGACTTTCCCACCAGCGCGCTGTTTCTCGGCATCGGCCACGAGCCCAACGCGAAGATGTTTGCCGGACAACTCGACACCGACGCCGACGGCTACCTCAAGACCCACAACTATGTGTTTACCAAGGTGCATGGCGTCTACGCGTGTGGCGACGTGCAGGACCGCCGCTATCGTCAGGCGATCACCGCCGCAGGCACCGGTTGCATGGCCGCGATCGAAGTGGAGAAGTTCCTCGAAGAACACGGCAAATAGGCGTAGCCCAAAATCGTCGCTCTTAGTGGGAAGGCGCTTATACCGTTACCTCCGTCATCTTTCTCCTGAGATGAGAGGTCTTTTAGACTCTTCCTACCATGAAGACCCTGATGCGGCGGGGTGCGTGCGGACTAGTGCTCCTTGCTGCCACGTTTGTTTCTGTTTCGACTCAATGCTGGGCTCAAGAGTCTCCCGATGGCGTCAGGAAAATCCTGATCAAGACGCCAGCGATATATCCGATCCTGGCCAAATCCATGAACATTCGGGGTGTCGTGAAGCTCGAAGCCCACGTTGCGCCGAATGGAACAGTGAAGTCGATCGACGTGAAGGGCGGACATCCGATCCTTACACAGAGCGCCGTGACGGCCGTTGGTCATTGGAAGTTCGAGCCTGCGGCTCATGAGACGAAAGAGCTGATTGAAGTTAAGTTCGACCCCCAATGACCGAGAAAGTAATCTCCGTTCGTCGCCTCTCCTGGCTCTGTGTGCTGCTGTTGGCCGTTTCCAGTTGGGTGTTCTTTTCGCCTCAATCTTCGAGCGCGCAGCAGGACACTGTTGCCAAGCGCAGACTAGTGGGGCGCGTGGCACCCGCTTATCCGGCCCTCGCGCGCAGCATGGCGCTGGAAGGAATCGTGAAGGTCGAAGCGCTCGTCGCCGCCGATGGCAGTGTGAAAGCCGTCGACATCAAGGGCGGTCATCCCGTCCTGGCGCAGGCCGCCGCGAATGCAGTTCGCCGCTGGCGATGGGAAGCATCTGCCCACGAGTCCCACGAATTGGTGGAGCTCAAGTTCTCCCCTGAGTAACCTTGGACTGGTTACCAAAGCGTTGGCCTTCGTCCACGCAAGAGTCACTCCTCATGCCGTTCTAACCTTGCTAGCCTGAGTTGATTTGCGGAGCCGAGATCTTTCTAGGACTCCGGCACTGGCGGAACATTTCTCGGGCGCTCATCTGGAGGTTTTTCATGAAAGCTCGCTTCGTCTGTCTTCTGGTCTTCTGCGGAAGCCTCTTCGCGCAGCAGGCCTCGCAACCCTCGCTCACGATTTATAACGCGGATTTCGCCGTCGTCCGCCAGGAACTGCCTCTCGATCTGAAGTCCGGCGAGAACCTGATCAACGTGAGCGACATCACCATGCACCTCGAGCCCGACTCGGTGATCTTGCGCGATCCTGCCGGCAAACACAGCCTCCATGTGCTGGAGCAGAACTACCGCGCCGATCCCATCTCGGAGTCGTTGCTGCTTTCGCTCTATGAGGGCAAGACGATCGACTTTGAAGTGGGAACAGGCCCGACCATGCAGATCGTCAAAGGCAAAGTCATCCGCAGCGGATACACGCCCCACAGTGATTTTGCGATGAACCGCTACGGACAGAACTACTACCAGCAGCAGATGGCCGTGGCCGGAGCCACCGGGCAGCCGATCATCGAGGTCAACGGACAGTTGCGCTTCAGTCTTCCCGGCACGCCGATCTTCCCCAGCCTGACCGATGACAGCATTCTGAAGCCGCGTCTGGAGTGGGTGCTGGCCACCGACAAAGGGGGCAAGTTTCCGGCGGAGTTCTCCTACGTAACCGGGGGCATGAGCTGGCAGGCGGACTACAACATCGTTGCGCCCGAGAAAGGCGACGTCGTTGACGTCATCGGCTGGATCACCATGGACAACCAGACCGGCCGCACTTTTGAAAACGCCCGCATCAAGCTGATGGCTGGGGACGTGAACAAACTTCAACCAGGCGCAGTCGGGGGCGTCGCAATGCGCGTGGCTCAAATGGCCGCCGAAGTGGCAGGTCCGCCAGTCACCGAGAAGGCGTTTGATGAATACCACCTCTACACCCTCGAACGCAGCACCACTCTGCGCGACCGCGAAACCAAGCAAGTGGAGTTCATTCATGCGGCTGGCGTCACCACAAAGCAGGTTTATATCTACGACGGCGCTAAGATCGATCCCAATCGCTACAACGGATGGAACTGGGAAAACATCCGCAACGATCACTCGTACGGCACCGAATCCAACCCCAAGATCTGGGTGATGCGCGAGTTCGTCAACTCGCAGGGGAATCATCTCGGCATGCCTTTGCCCAAAGGCCGCGTGCGCTTCTATCGCCGCAACGACGACGGCCAGGTTGAGTTCACCGGTGAAAACATGATCGACCACACGCCCAAGGATGAAACCATCCGCATTTACACCGGCAACTCTTTTGACATCTCGGGAGAACGCCACCGCACGAACTACACCGTCGAGCCGGGTAAGAGTTCGGCCACGGAGACGTTCCAGATCAAGGTCCGCAACCACAAGAAAGAAGCTGTGGAAGTGCGTGTTGTCGAGCACCTGTATCGCGGTAAGAACTGGGAGATCGTTTCGAAATCCGACGACTACCAGAAGAAGGACAGCCAGACCATCGAGTTCCCGGTAAGCATTGCTCCCGACGAGGAGAAGACGATTACTTACACCGCGCATTACACGTGGTGAAAACCAGTTGTACGCTGGTAGTGCGGTTAGGGGAAACGATCCGTATCAGGGCCTCGCTTTAGCGATGCCGATTAAGCATGTGAGAGGCTAACGGCTTTAGCCGCTGGTTTTTGCTTACTCAGCGGTTAAAGCCGAATGTCAATTGCCTGCTGATGTGGCATGCCTGAAGGCATGCCCTGATACGAATCGTTCCCCGCCCAATTGCACTATTGCCCGTATTCCGGTCACGCCCCGCAAATCCCCAGTTGTGATACAAATTCCTGTGGTCTTCCTACAAGTGAGCGGCATTCCTTTTTATATCCTTCTCGACCCGGCAGGTCCTTCATGCTAAGGGCGTTCTTCGTCCATCTTTCTGAAAACCGTTCTCTACGCAATTTTGCCGAGCGATCCGCGATCGGTCGCCGTGTTTCCGGCCGTTTCGTTGCCGGCACGGCAATCGCCGATGCTGTGCGCGTTACGCAAGCGGTCAACCGCGCCGGCATGAGCGTGAGCATCGACAACCTCGGCGAGAACGTCACCAATCCCGACGAGGCCTGGCACAGTTCCCAACTCTATAATCAGATTCTCGATGCCATTGCGGCTAACCACCTCAACGCCAACATCAGTCTGAAACTGACCCACATGGGCCTGGACGTCGACGAGAAACTGGCCCGCGACATCGTCGCTGGCCTCGTAGCCAAAGCCGCATCGATGAGCCCGCCCGGCTTCGTGCGCGTTGATATGGAGGGCTCTCCGTACACCCAGCGCACTCTCGATTTCGTTCACGAGTTACACCGCATGCCCGGCAATCAGAACAGCGTCGGCACCGTGATTCAGGCCTACCTGAAGCGCTCCGAGAGCGATGTCGAAAAGCTATTGTCGGAAGGCATCCGCATCCGACTGTGCAAAGGCGCCTACAAGGAGCCCGCGAGCATCGCGTTCGAAAGCAAGGCTGATGTGGATGCCAACTACATCAAGCTGATGAAGATCCTGATGAAGAGCGGCGTCTATCACGGTATGGCGACGCACGATGAGAACATCATCCGCGAAGCGCAAGCCTTCGCGAACCGGGAAAAGATCGCGCGCGATTCCTTCGAGTTCCAAATGCTGTACGGCATCCGGCGCGATCTACAACAGAAGCTGGTGAAAGATGGTTGGGGTATGCGCGTCTACGTCCCCTTCGGCACGGAATGGTATCCCTACTTCATGCGACGGTTGGGAGAGCGCCCGGCGAATGTGTTTTTCATCGCGCGCAACATGCTGCGCTCATAGCCCGCTTCGCTCGTAGCCGGAAGTGCCAGCCGATGGCACGTCCAGGCCAATTTCCTTCGTCTCCGTCTTTGCTAGCATGAATGGGTGCATTACACGGTTTCAGCCGAACTGATCGAAACATTCTCCGTCTTCGTGGCGCCGGAAATTGAAGACGAGAAGATTGACCTGATTCGCGCCGCGCTGGTCATCGCCCGCACGGAGTACCCCAATCTTGATATTGAGGTTTACGCAGCGCGCATGGAGCAACTGGCGCGCCGCGTCGCTGCTCTGGTTCCGCATCCCGATCCGCAACCTGCGCTGGCGGCCCTGAACCGCGTGTTGTTTGAGGAACTCAACCTCCGCGGTAATCGCGAGGACTATTACGACCCGCGCAATTCCTTTTTGAACGATGTGCTCGACCGCGGTCTCGGAATCCCCATCACCCTGTCGATTGTCTACATGGAGTTGGCTAAGCGCGTCGGATTTTCGCTGGCCGGCGTCGGCATGCCCGGGCACTTTTTGCTTAAGCACTACGGCCACGACGGCCAGGAGACGTTGATCGACTGTTTCAATCGCGGGGACATTCTCACCCGCCAGGATTGCCAGAGCCGCCTCGACGAAATCTACTCCGGCGAAATGAATTTGCGTCCGGAGTTTCTGCATCCCATCAGTCGCCGACAGATCCTGACGCGGATGCTCAACAATCTCAAGACCGTTTATCTTTCCACGCGCAACTTCCGCAAGGCTCTGCCGATCGCCGACCTGATCCTGGTGATCTACCCGCGATCGTCCGAAGACGTGAAGCAGCGCGCTCTGCTGCGCTACAGCATGGGATTGAAGCGGCTCGCCGCCGAGGATCTCGATGATTACCTGAAGATGTCACCGAACGCATCTGAAGCCGAAGAAATCCGCCAGATGTCGCTCTCGATCCGCCGCATGCTGGCGCTGATGAACTAGTTCTCAGTTCTCAGTTCGGGAGTTGATGCCTGCTGTTCATTTTAGGATTCTTAACCTGTCGAGGATTTTGAGATCAAGAACGCGCCTCAAGCGCGGCATCGGGCATGAATCACTCTGCGGAGAGTTCTCGTTCTTACTGAGAACTGAGAACTGTTTCCCCTACCGCTGCGGTTCGTTCTCTCCGCCTTCCGCTGGAGCCAGAGGCAGCCGGGCGGCCCCTCGAATCATCTCGCGTTCCTGATCAGAGAAGTTGCTCTTGAAGCGTGGAGAGTCGATCACTCGTTCGCGCTGGTCCGGTGGCATTGCCCGGAGGTCGCGGACCGCGGTGGTGACCTGACGCTGGCGATCCGGCGGAAGCTGTCGCATCTGCCCATAGACCTGTCGCGCCTGCTGTTTCTGCTCGGGCGTCAGATGCTCCCAGGTCTCCATGCGGTTCAGCATGCGCAATTGCTGCTGCGGCGGCAGGTTTGAGAAATGCTGTAATCGCTGCCGATACCGCTGTTGGAGCTCCGGCGGAAGGCGGCGGAACCCGGGATCATTCTGCAGCGCCCGTTCTTGTTCTGCCGGGGGCAAGTCTTTGTAGCGCCGCAGCCAGTCTCCCGCATGCCCCGCCGGTTGCGCGTGCCCCTGCGGTTGTCGCGATGGTTGCTGATGTTGTTGTGGTGGAGCGGGGGCGGGATGTCGCTGTTGAGCCCCGTGGAAAGCGTCTCCAAACGCCAGACAGGGAAGCGGAAGCGCCAACGCGATTGCCAAACCGGCGGCCGCCAGCCAATCCGTCCTGTATTTTCCCCGCCTCATTTTCCCCGCCTGTGTTCCTTAGCACTTCGCCATGCTTCAGTGCATCCCCGTGACAACTAATGCGAACCTCTACGGATTCGCTACGACATCCTGCTGCAGATCCAGATCATCCAGCAGTTCGAAATCCGAATACATCTCGTGATTCTTCTCCAACGTCTGCAGATCGCTCACCGCCGTGCCGGGCGCCGGAGGTTCAACTGTAGCTTCTACCCCATGGTTATATATCCCGCTGCCCCGTGTAACGACCAAGCCCACGCCCACTCCCATGATCACCGTCAATGCCGCAGCCAGCACCGGACGCCGGAACCAGTGCAACCAGCCCGCCTGCGGTTTTGCCATTTCCTCGCGCAAGCGAGCCTGCAGCCGCACGTCAAAGTACGGCGAAGGCTCCGGAACCTGCCACTCATCAAGCAGCGCCATGGTCGAGCGCATCGCTTTCAACTGTTCCGCACAAGCTCCACAACTTTCCAGATGTTTGCCTTCATCCACCGTAGGCTCGCTGAATCCAGCGGCCACCTCGGACATCCGTTCACGAATTTGATCGCAGTTCATAACCGCTTCCCCTTCACTCTCTTCGCCGCTGTCTCATCACTCAAAATACGGCAGTCAGTCTAAACAAATTCTTTCAACTGTTCCCGCAAAGTTTCGTACGCCCGGAAGAGCAGCGACTTGGTCGCCGACTCGCTCTTCTTCAAAACTTCGGCAATCTGCTTGTAATCCATCTGCTGGTACTTGTGCATGATCACCGCCAGCCTCTGCTGCTCGGGGAGCGCCTCTACCTTGCTCCGAATGGCCAGCATGCGCTCCCGCCTCACCATCGCCTGTTCGGCGGTCAAGTTGCCGTCAGGAAGTTCGAGCGTGGTACCCGTATCCTCGTCAGGCTCGTCCAGGCTGACCTGAACCTCGGGGCGCTCGTGCCGCGTATCGCGCGCATGGTTCACCGCCAGATTGGTCGCGATGCGGTACAGCCAAGTCGTAAATTTCGCGCTGGCCTCGTAACTCGTCCGCGAACGGTACACCCTCAAGAAAACTTCCTGCGCCAGATCTTCAGCCGCCGCGGTGTTGCGCGCCATCCGGTACATGAAACTCACCATCGGACGGCGATACTTCTGCACCAGATAATCAAACGCCGACTGATCGCCCGCCTTCGCGCGCAGCATGATCTCGGCGTCGGAAGGCGACTCTCCGCCCGCGACTGTAGCCGAGAACGCAGCTGACGCTTGCGGCGTCGTCGCAGCCATCAGCATGCCCCGATCAAGTGCAGCTGTGCTCACACTAGTTTCAACCCCGTTGCGCCCCGGAAGTTGCGCCCCTTGCGGATTAGAAAACCCCGTGGAAGTTTCTGTGGATGAAGGAGATAGAGGTGGCCGCGAAGGTTTGGGGTCGGGCGCCATACGAATGAAAGAAGGAGCCAGGGCGCCGCCGGCCTCCGAGTCCGTCTCTCGCCCCGCAGCCGATAGGCTACCACGCCCAGCCATCCCACAGAAACCCTGCCCTGGCTTGAGAATCTCGGGAGCGGAGATGCGCTATTGAGATTGGTAGGCTGTACTAAAGCTGGCGCGAAAGTTGCATAATCTTGCGCGCAAATGTTTGAAATGAAATGACTCTCGCGGGGGCACTCAATTCAGCGGTAGAGGCGCGATGACGTGGAGCGTAGACGGTTGTGCCAGTGCAGGGAATCGCCCAGCTGCGGTACACGGCTTTGATCCGATTCATCACCCGAGTCACATCTTGGGTGAGGGTCAGATAACTGCGCCCCAGTTCTTTCAAGGTGCGCACCCCATGCTCTCCGTGGTACACGGGATGGAGTTGGTTGCCGCGTAACAACTCGGCCAGCTTGCGTCGATCCGGTCACTCTTGTTGCCATCCTTCAAAAGAGCGTTCTTTCGTGGGTCGCAGACCACGAGCCGGCTAACGTGGGGTTTCAGAAGATCGTGTAACCAGGCAGCGGCGGACGTTCCTTCCTCGAAGGTCAGTGACAGAGTTCCGTGCAATCCTCGGATGAACTCGACAATCGTGTCCGCCTTGGTCTCCAGCAGGCATTCCATGATCAACTTGCCGCCAGCATCCATCACGGCAACCGAGATGGTGGCTTGGTGCACGTCCATGCCGATATACTTTTCCTGACTCATAAAGGCGCTCCTTTTCGCTAGGTTCGTGGTGCGGACCAATCTCAACCTACGCAAAAGTGGGCGCCTTTTTATATTGCGTGTAATCGCGCGAACATCAGTGACAGCTTGTATCGCCCAGGACGGAGGGCCGCATGAAAACGATGTTGAATCTGCCGGCGCGAAAACCTCCGATCCTGTAGAAATGGCATCTCGGCGGGGGATAGAATACCGCCACGGAGGATCGAACCATGACCAGCCCGTCTGCGACTCAAGACAGCTATCTCTACCAAAACGACCCGATTTGGTCGAGGGCAGAAAAGGCCATCGCGCGCAAAGCCTTCGACGCTGCTCTGGGTCAGGAGCTGCATGAAGTGATTCGGGAAGCAAAGAGAATGGCCAATCAGATCCAGAAGTCGTCGGATCTGTGGGACCTGGAACATTACCTGACCCAACGCCGTAAAGAGATTGATCGCAAGTACGACTTTCGCGGTTCGCGACTTATAGATGTGTTGGGGAGACTCTTGTACGAAAATCGACTCGGTGAGGAAGATCTGCGCGGATTGCGGGAAGAGAAAATGAAATTAATCCGTGCTTTCGCCCAGTTTCTCAGAGACGATGCAGCCTGATCTGTTGTGCCGTGGGCTTTCCGCCGTGGCGGCAGCCGTCGGGCCAGAAGGAAGTGAAGTCATCGGCGATGACGACATTGTTGGACGCAGGATCCTGATTCTTCCAGGCCTCACAGTGGGCGGCGAGACGCGCTGAGATCGCTTCGGTCCATTCGCGTATCGAAACGTCGTGGGCCGTGTCCATGGCCGTTCTTCTCGGCGGAGAATGTCAGGTGAGCTACGCGCGCCTCTCAGTGGTAACTACATTCTTCAATTCTGCAATTCTCAAGAGGAACGAACGCGGCGGGAACTGTCTTCTTTCTTATGCCTTGGTGGCGAGGTACTGGCAGACGCGCTGGATGGTGTCGCGTTGGCTGTCGTTGAGGGTGAGGAATTCGAATCCGTAGCGGAGGCCCTGGCGGTAGCGGACGATGGCGCGGACTTTGATGGGATAGGGCGTAAGGGGCAGGGGAATTTCCAGAGTGACGATCTCGCCGGTTTCGAGGCTACCGGTGAGGGTGGCTCCGATGCCGTCCTGACCCATTTCGGTGGAGCGTCCCCAGCAAGTGCGGAACTCTCCGGCTTGAAACATTTTGACTTGCAGGCGCACGTCGATGACGAAGCGGGGGAAGCGGCGAGTGAAGGCGACCTTGCCCGCAGGCGCATTGGCGGGAATACGCGTGCCGCTTCCGGTATCGGCGGCAGCGGCGGCGGCTTGAGCTTTTTCTTCTTTACTCATGCGAGTGTTCAACTCACCAATCAGTGCGGCGATCGTCAGCCGCGGTGCAATGCGCTAATTGCCGTGCAGCAGGTAGCCAGGTTCGAGCGGCAGTTTGCCGGCGACCTTAACGACCGCGACGCTGCTATTGATGGCGTACACGTCCACGACGCCAACGGCGCCGGGGATGGAAGCTACTTTGTTGACCAGATCCTCATCGGAATCGACGATCATGACGGCCGGATGACCCATGCGCCCGTGATTGGCGGTGGCAATGAGTTCCTTCACCTGCGATTCCGGGAGTTCATAAACTTTTTCCAGAAAGAACTTCATTTCCGGTACCGAGGGGTTCCGCATGATGAACGTGACAGATTTACCATCGGGCCAGCGGTTGGTTTGGCCTTTGCAGACTTTTACAAGGTCCGGCAGGGTGATGGCGGACAGAGAGTTGGCCTTATTGGAGACCAGCGCGAGATCGCGCGCGGCTGCCAGCGAGACGCTGGCGGCGAGAAATATACAGAGGCTTAGAGCTTTTCGGTGGAGCACGCGCTTTTCTCCCGCAAGGCGGAATCGGCCTTGCGGTAATTTTCAGCGAAAAGGGTCACCGGCTCAACGTAACTAAGGTCACGTATCCCTAGGGGGCTGCGGAAAAACGCGCCCATGACGAGACTCGACCACAGGGGCTGAAAGCCCAAACTGATTCCACATGCCTTACGCGGCCCTGTAAGGGCCGCTCTTCCACGGTGGTGCACGCATTTTTAGTTTTTCCGCAACCTCCTAAGTAAGAGCGAGGGCGCTCGGGGCGGGACTTGAGGTGCGCTTTTCACGAAACCGCCAGCCCGTGTCTTGCGTATCAGAGAGTGGGGTTCAGGGGAGGGTGTATGTTCTGCGACCGGTGCGGAACCGAGGTGCAGTTTGGGTTTGTGACGTGCCCGAAGTGCGGGCGGAGAATTGGAGATCCGGTCGGTGGGGTAGTACAGTCGCGGTTGGAGCGGCATTTGCGCACGCTGGCAACTCTCTGGATGGCGATCGGCGGGTTATTTTTGATCCCGGCCATAGGCTTGATGGTGTTCGGGCAGGATTTGCGTTTTATGGTGCACGAGCAGGAGCCGTGGCCGGGCGTGTGGCAAGTTCTGCTCATTGCAGCCAGCGGTACGTTGTTGATTCTGGCGGCCGGGGGAGTGTGCGTGGGCCTGGGACTGATGCAGCGGGCGTCTTGGGCGCGAACGGCGGCTATCATCCTGGGAGTGCTGGCGCTATTTCATCCGCCATTGGGGACAGCGCTGGGCGTTTATTCGTTGTGGGTTCTGCTGGCGGATGAGGCTGGAAATGAATACCAGTGTCTGGCGGAGGCCGAGTAGGGGTGGGGCCGGTCTAGACAGCTTCGGTGGGCGGGTGTGGTTGAGACCGAGATCCTTCGCTTCGCCTGAAGAACGGCTCCACTCAGGATGACAGTTCAATCTGCCTGAAGTACGGCTGCGGTCAGGATGACCCCCAAAAGGATTGGCGATTTTGCACCAAAACTGAGGCGTGACTCTGGGGCTTGGCAAGTGCCGGGCGATCGGTTAGGCTATGCCTTCTCATTCATTCGAGGTCTTTCCCCCATGACCAATCGCGTCAGCTACGCCCCGCAGGACTTCCAGAAGATGTGCAAGCAGGCAGAGAGAGACCACGAGTCAAAGAAGCTGGTAGTGCTGATGGAGCGCGTGAAGCGTCAGATCGCGGAGCGCGACAACCCCGGACGCGTGGGGGAGGCGTCGAGCAGTGAATCCGTCTTGTTGCGGCTGCCCAGCCGCTCGGCTCCATTTGAGAGATAATTGCCGTATCGATTTTTCTCCCATCCAATTTTTGCATGCGCGGGCGGAAAACTTTTCTCTTTCCACAAGTTGATTTTGCGCTAGAATGAGCGAGCTTTTCCGGCTGACTCGAGTGCGGACCCAGCAAAGTCAGCCGCGTGCCTTCCCCCAGGAGGTTGTGGATGTACCGGCCTTACACGAGTCCCTTAGGGGACTCTCGTCCCTTCCGTGATGTTGAGTCCCAGCTGCGCGACCTAACCCAAGATTTCGCCATGTCGTTCAATACCGGAAACTACGATCAGGCTGCAGGATTGTTCGCGACTGACGGCGAGCTGATGGCCCCGCACCATGAAGGCGCGTACGGACAAAAAGCCGTGGAGCGATTGCTGCGCCAGTTGGGCGAGTTGGGGTACGGTGATCTGCGCATGGAAACCGCGCGGGTGGAATATTCCGGCGATATGGCGATGGAGATCGGGCGCTTCTCAGTCGTGGTGCGCAAGGCCGACGGCACCATGGTGGCGGAGCGCGGGAAGTATGTGAAGGTGTGGCGGAGGCTGGGCGTGTGGCGGCTGATGGCCGACTGCTGGAGCCGGACTCCGCTGGCCGTAAATGAACGCGCGGCGTAGGGTTGGGGCGGGAGTGTCACAGGTTTCGTCCGCTGCGGAATCGACATCTGCACTTGCGGGGGGCGGGAGCGCGGAACACGGTTGGTGGGTATGAGCCAAGAACAATCGGCGGCGCCGGCGGCGAGTGAGAGCGGACATGGGGCGGGAGTGAAGGCGGCCGATCCGGGGCAGTATTGTCCGAACTGCTCGTCGAAGTTGCGGGAGAGCCGGTGCAAGATGAAGTGTCCGCAGTGCGGGTTTTATTTGAGCTGCTCGGATTTCTACTGAAAGGGCAGTACTCGGTACTCAGTACTAAGTTGTCTGTTCTGCTTAACCTCCATCTTCGGGATCAATTTGGGTCGGTCCATTGCGGGGCTGCTGTCCTGACCGGTCTGCTGGGTTCCGACTACAATTAGGCGAGCTTCAGAAGTCATAGCTAGGAGACGATCATGCAACGGAAGGCTAGTGCGGTTTGGAAGGGTGGGTTGAAGGATGGGAAGGGTTCGATTTCGGCGCCGGGTGGGGTGCTGAACAATACTCCGTATTCGTTTACGACGCGGTTTGAGAATGCTCCGGGGACGAATCCCG
>ODAK010000541.1_pt1 | contig 43417 bp, 36 predicted proteins | sample 1539591 | NCBI WGS metagenome assembly ODAK01 (sample SAMEA3539303, study PRJEB22396) | soil metagenome | biome: tundra; feature: field; material: soil | place: USA | collected 2010-05 | depth 0.15 m
GCTCGAAGTCATTATCCGAGGTGGCCTTGCGCGACTGATCAATGTAGGTTTTGATCTGCGAAACCACGGCTTGCTCGTCATGGTTAAGGTCGCGATTTACGCTTCTCAAATTTTTCTCGGCGGCGGCAAGCAATTCAGCGGTCGTCTGTTTCTGTTGGCTCACCTGCTGGCTGCTGACGCCAGCGGCGATTGCAATGTCGGGGGCGCCCTCAGCCGCGGGATTTGGTGGAGGGTGGGCGGCGGCAACCGTAGCATTGGCGGTGGTATTCGCCGGAGGGTGGGTGTCTGGACTGCTGGCCGGAGGCTGCACCGGTTTCTTTCGGTGACGCGGCTGCGACCTCGGCTTCTGCGGTTCGGGGACAGGCGCCTCCTGTTTCGGCGGTGGCGGTGGAGGCGGAGTGGCCTCGGAAATTTCATCGGGTACCGGGACCGCGACGGTGGGAGCCTGGGCCTGTGGCGGAAGCTGTGGCTTTTTCTTTTTGCACGCCACGCTCAGCAACAACGATAAGCTCAGAACCGAAGCAGCGAATTGGCGCCAAATGTTCATGCGAAGTTCTGCAATATCGCTGCCGCGCTAGTCTTTGCATAGACGACTGTCCAAGAGCAAGCGAGCAGAACAACTACACCATGATAAACCTCAGGCCGCAATGTCTAGTACCACAGCTATGGTCTTACGCCCAGCCCACCATCAGAATCAGGTGCGAGTTGCGATTTCCGCGTCTTTCAATTCCGGCGCACCCGCCACAGGCAGAACCAGGCGAAAGGTGGTTCCTTGACCCACCTCGGTCACGAAATGAAGGGCGCCATTGTGTAGTTGCAACACGCGGTAGCTCATCGCCAAACCAATTCCACTGCCCGCCTTCTTGGTGGTGAAATACAGGTTGAAAATCTTGTCGCGAATGTCCGGGGGGATCCCTGTACCCTGATCGCGGACCTCGATGGTGGCTGCCGTTTCGTCCCGGCGTGCGACCATACTGAGCACGCCGCCGTCGCTCATGGCCTGCACTCCATTGAGGACGACGTTCAGCAGGGCCTGCTTAATGAGGTCGGCGTCGGCCCTCACGGGCACCGCCTCGCTGCCCAGGCTGGTTTCGACCTTCACTCCCTGGCGCGCCGCTTCCGGCGATGCCAGCAGGGCAACCTCCTCCATCAAACGGCGCAGATCGAAGTCGGAAAGGCGCAACTCCAAAGGGCGATTGAAGTCCACCAGCGTCTGCACCACCCGGTCCAAACGATGAATCTCGCGGCCGATGATGTCCATGTGGCGGCGGGTGTCAGGGTCGATCTCGCGCATCTTTTCGCGCAGCAGCTCGAGGTGAACCACGATGGCGTTGATGGGGTTTTTTACTTCATGGGCAACGCCGGAGGTAAGCCGTCCGATGGCCGCCAGGCGGCGAGAGAGTTCAATTTCATTTTCGATTCGGCGCACCGATTCGGCGTCCCGCATGGTAAGGAGTGCGCCGATACGCTGGCCGCGCTCGGCGATGAAATCGAGCGCAATCTGTATGCGCTGTCCGTTCTCCAATTCAATCTCACGTTGCGGGATGGGCCGTTGCAGAGCGAAAGCATCCAGCACGATGCGGCCCAGCTTGGTGGCATCGTTGAACACCTCCTCTACCACATTTCCCAGGATCTCTCCCCGCGGACGGCCGACGAACCGTTCCGCTGAGGCGCTGACCAGCACCACGCGGGTGTCGCGGGTGAACAGAACCAGTCCGTCCTGCAAGGTGCCCATGATCTGGTCGAGGTTCTCTTTGAGGGCGCTAAAGACTTCTTTCACGTCGCGGATCTGCCGGCCCAGGCGATCAATCTTGGTATTGACCAGCCCGTACTCGTCGGTCCCCCTCGGATCAGGCTCGGGTGTGATGTCGGGCACGCCCGCGGTCATCTGGTCTAGACGACGGCCAATCGCCTCCAACGGGCGCAATGCAATGTTGGAAACCCCGGCTGCTAACGCGAGCGACAGCAGGATGGCAAAGGCAGAGAAGAAAAGCGCCCGCGTGAGTAGCGGCTGCACCTCGCTCTTCAGAAGGACCGTGGAGATGCCGACGCGGATATCGCCGAAAGGCTGACCCTCGCGCTGGATGGGCAAATAAACATCGTAAACTCTCGGCGCACCATAAACCACGTCGAGCTGGCGTCGGAAACCGCCATTGCGCAAATTCTGGAAGTCTTCACGCGACTCTAGCTGGGTGCCGATGGCGGAGGGGTCGGTGTGTGCGATGGCGCGGCCGTTCACATCCGTAATGGCTGCATCGGCGATGGTGGGAGAATAGCCCACGATGGATTGCAAAAGCGTGTTCAGCCCGGGGTCAGTCCGCAGGGCTTCATCCAGCACCGCTTCGATTTCCTTGGGGTCGTTGGTATTGACAAAGGTGCTGCTGAGGTCAACCTGGGAAGCTTCGCGAGCGCTCTCCCGGATCTCCCTGGCAACGAAGGCGGCATTGTCGTACGCATTGGTAAAACGCTGCCGTACCAAGCGCGACACGTAGAAATAGGAAAACGCCGCGACCAGCGCGAACACCATACCGCTGATAGCAAGGACCAGCTTCGTTTTCAGCCGGATTTGAGCCATGGGACACTCGTGTTGCCTGGGATGTTGCCGGAATCATATCAGTCGCAGAGGACAGCGGGAAAGGTCGTAGCCTCCCGAGCGGGCAAACACCCAGGATCTTTGTTCGTAAGTGGCGCATTGGCGACGGTTTTAGGTTGACGACAGCGAAGGCCCGGATGCGGGCGGTATGGTAAGGTTGCATGGGCATTGCGGGCGTCTGAACAACGAAAACCTCCAGATTCGCGTCCAACGTGAGAAGCCCACGCGATGCGGGTAGCATCCGCCCGGCGTGGTTGGTGCGGTAAGGCAGGAGAGAACAAGTGGCCCAACCGGCAATGGAAGAGAGCAAGAAATTACCCGGCGAGACAGTTACCAAACTGCGCGTCCTGTCGCACGACCTGAGCAATTACATCGAAACCATTATGCAGGCTTCCTATCTTCTGGCGCAGGCGAACCTTGACGAGAACAACAGAAAGTGGCTCGGCTTGATCGATAATGCGTCGAAAGATGCGGCCCGAGTCAATCGCGAGATTCGCGAGATATTGCGGGCGCAAAATTGACGATCGTGGTTGATCCGACGGAGTTGGGACTGCCAACTTCAGAGGGCTAAACGCCGGTAGTGTGTCCGACCTTTCCCTGCGGACTGACCCAATTACTTGATACGTGTACTCCCACCTGACTCGTCGCGCGCAGCCATAGCTATCCTCGCGCTTGGCGCCAGCTAGCGCAGACAAACACGCCAGCTCCCTGCCTATGATGAGGGATTGCCGGGGGTCTATGGTTCAAGAAGACGGAAATTTCCAGCGGAACGAGGACCGCCGACAGTTTGCTGGTGAGTGGCCGGTCCTCCCATAGGGAGGGAGCTGGGATGAATGGCAGTCGCGTCCAACTATCTGGATTCAGGGAAATGTTTGAGCCCGGACCTCCAGACGTGGTACTGCCCACCAGGCCGGCGGAGACGAGACGTCTCCGCCGAACTTACGTGGGGCTCGTTTTCTAATTGCTACTTTTTGCCGGCCTTGCTGTTGAGCAGGGAAACCAGTTGCTGTCCTGCCGGCGTGGGTGTAACCCCGCCGCCCACGATGTCCCGCGCGCTGACCGCTTTATCGTAAAGCCGCTGGTTAGCATCTTTGTCAGGCTCGAGAGAGGCGCCGTCGAGCGACACGCCAGCGAAAAGTCCGGAAGTCCGGGAATAGGTCAGCATGTCAGCAGTACCCGTACTCGCGCTGGCTCCGGAACCGGCCGCTGCGGTCGCGTCGCTGCCGACCTTAACTTTGCCGTCCAGCACCTTGTTCGCCGCCGTCGGGGCCATGATCAGGACGATGTAATCCTTAGCCGTGCCGCCGATCTGAAAACCCGCACTGGCGCCACCGATGCTGTACATGGCGGGCGGTCCCCACTTGCCAGTGAAGTCCGCGCCCTCACGGCAAGTCATCGGACCGCGGCCTCCGGTTCCACCAATGCCCACGGCGAACTTCTTCACACTGGGCAGAATGACAATGCAATCAGCCTTCGCTACTGTGCTGGCCGGAACGTCCTTACTGCCAACCATTGCCCGTAACACGGTGTCGGCATTTCTGATGGTCTCCTCGTCTTTCGTCTTGTCGGCGCCCCACGCGGGCAGGGCCAACCATGCAATCCCTAATACGAGCAGCATAGTTACGGATCTCTTGGCTAAATTTTCCATTTTGTTCTCCTAGGTGCTTAATTGTCCAGAATGCTCTTCGGCATGTCCTGCTTACCGAGAATGGTTTTCAGAACGGTGGTCGACTCGGACAAACGTTTCGACATTTTGTTCTGGGCGAAAAGGGGCAGCGCAACTGCGAACCACATCATCAGTAAAACAATTTTCTTTCAGTGAGACAATCTCCTTTGTCATGGAAAATCCTTTCGTTGCCCCACGCTAGCACTTTAAAACACCGGCCAGATTTTCACAACCAGGAAAGTGGGTCGCCTCCATTTCACCGAGCCAGCCAATATCGGCCCGGGGAAGGCTGCGCTTGCGTTTTGGCGGCATTTCGGCGGAGGAATGTTGGCTGCCCAGTTCGACCCGGGCAGCCGTCAACTGGATTAGGAAACGAGTTGCGCATCCATGGTGATGTTGGCGTTGAGAACCCGGGAAACCGGGCACCCCTTCTTGGCATTTTGCGCGGCCTCGTCGAACTTCGCCTGGTCCGCTCCCGGGATCCTGACCTTTACGTCGAGGTGTACGCTGGTAATGGTAAAGCCAGCATCGGTTTTGTCCAGGGTCAACGTCGCCTTGGTATCGATGCTCTCCGCGGTCATGCCCGCGCTTCCAAGCTGTCCGGACAGTGCCATGGAAAAACAGCCGGCGTGCGCTGCGGCAATCAGTTCCTCGGGATTCGTTCCGGCCCCGTTTTCAAAACGTGTGCTGAAGGAATACTGCGTTTGGTTGAGGACGCCGCTCTGTGTCGAAACGGTGCCCTTTCCGTCTTTTAAACCACCCGACCAGTGAGCACTGGCTGTGCGTTGCATTTGGCCCTCCTAGGAAACGAATCCATTGTATCTCCACGTTACACGAGAAGCGCTACCGGCGTGAAACGTGCGCGAGGCCAGTTGTTCCATCAGGGTTCGATGACGGTGGAGATCAGCTTGCCACGGGTTCAGTAGAAGTCGGAGCAACTGAGGAAGTATCCGCATTGCGGACAGATCAATTTGCAGTGATTTTGCTGCAGCTTTAAAGAGCAGTTGGGGCAAACTTGCGAGGGCTGCAGCGAAGCACTCTTGGCGGCTTTCGTCGCAAAGTCGGCGTCGGGCATGAAATTCGGATTCTTACCTGCGCCGTCCGTCATGTTCTCACCGAGGCATAAAGCCAAGCATTCCCAGCATAGACGAAATTCTTCCCCAGCGGCGGTACAAGAACAAATTGCGCCAGACCTGTACGTCGAGAGTCCCCTATTGGTACATGTACTTCCGTTTGGCAGGTCCCGCACGGAATTTTGTAGGATTTGGCACAGCGGTATCTATAATCCAAAGCGTGGCAGTAGGTCCGCGCGCGCGACCGGCAAGCCGCGAAGATTTTGCGAAAAATGGGCGTGCGAAGTAAGGGAACTGTGAAACAGTCATGTTTATTAACTAGTTAATATAACTAACGTTATCACAGTTTGCCGGATGTAGCAGAGGATTCGCCGGTAAGACATCTGTCCACTCAGGACTCAAAACGTAGTACCCAGAAAATTTAGGAGGTCGTAACCGTGAAACAGACAATGATCGCAGCCTTAGCCGCCTTAATGCTAGCCGGAGCTCTTAGTGCCGTAAGTGGTGCGACCTCCGTCGCCTCCCCCAATGCAGTCGTAGTCATTGGGGAGGGATCTGCACCTTTTCCTACGACGTTGCCCCTTTGCGATGAAGAGAGATGAAAAGAAGCGATTAGACATCGCTCCCCAAACCTTTGTCCTGTTAGGGCACGACCTAAAGGAGGAACCACATGAAAAATATTCTGACTCTCGTTATGGGCACGATATTGTCCGCCGGTACGCTGTTCGCCACCACAAATCCACTTGCCAGTAGTGTTATGGCGCCTCCGGTCATTGCCGGTGAAGGCCCCTTGTTAATTTCACTCTGCACTGCTGGCGAACTTTGCAGTCGTGCCTTGTTGTCTCTAGGCGATGGCGGGCCACCAGCGTACTGCGCTCCGGGCAGGACTTGTAACAACGACCAGCTGCAGCAGCGGGGGGGCGATGGCGGACCACCGGCGTACTGCGCTCCGGGCAAGACTTGTAACAACGACCAGCTGCAGCAGCGGGGGGGCGATGGCGGACCACCGGCGTACTGCGCTCCGGGCAAGACCTGTAACAACGACCAGTTGCAGCAGCGGGCGGGGGACGGCGGACCACCGGCGTACTGCGCTCCGGGCAAGACTTGTAACAACGACCAGTTGCAGCAGCGGGCGGGGGACGGCGGACCACCGGCGTACTGCGCTCCGGGCAAGACTTGTAACAACGACCAGTTGCAGCAGCGGGCGGGGGACGGCGGACCACCGGCGTACTGCGCTCCGGGCAAGACTTGTAACAACGACCAGTTGCAGCAGCGGGCGGGGGACGGCGGACCACCGGCGTACTGCGCTCCGGGCAAGACCTGTAACAACGACCAGTTGCAGCAGCGGGCGGGGGACGGCGGACCACCGGCGTATTGCGCTCCGGGCAGGACTTGCAACAACGACCAGGAAAGGCTGCTGATGTCGCTATAGGGGAACCCACCCATAGGGAGAAAAGCAGTCCGGAAGCCGTCCGATCGGGCTTAGGGGCATGGTTCTCAGTCGTCCTGAAATGGTGCTTGCATTGCGCCGATTTCAGAGCTACTCTGAATAAGCGCCATGCACCTACGCCTGCTCGATTACGTTCTGTGGTGCGCAAGCCCCCTCATACAATTCGGGGTGTTGGTGGTCATGTATAGGCGTGGGCTGCACCGCGAATATCCTTATTTTTTCAACTATACGTTGCTGCAAGTTGTTAGCGAACCAATCCTCTTCGTGATCCAGAGGCATTCCTACTCGTTATACTACTGGGGCTACTGGGTTTCGATGGCACTCAGCGCCCTGATTTCGTTTGCTGTTCTTCAAGAGATCTTCCGCGACTCATTTCGCCCCTACGAGGCCTTGCGAGATCTGAGTGTGATCCTATTCCGTTGGTCGGCCCTGCTAGCGCTTTTGGTCGGGGTGATGTGGGCCCTCACGGCCGCTCAGTCGAACCAGGTTGACACCCTTACCAATGGGATCCTTCTTGTACAACGCAGCGTCCGCCTGATGCAATGCGGATTGGTGTTTTTCCTTCTGCTTTTCAGCGAGTATCTTGGCATTTCGCGCCGTCACGTCCTGTTTGGCATCGCCTTGGGATTTGGTATCTTCGCCTCGGTTAGCATGTTGGTGGCCGCAGCCGTGGCGCACGGGACATTTGTGCATGTGTCACATTTGCGGCAGATCAACAGTGCTGCGTACGCCATCTCTACTTTGATCTGGCTGGGCTATACCGCGCTGGCGCCAGCTCGCAGCAGTGTTGCTCTAGCCACGGTACGGTCGCCGGATTGGAATTACGCGTTGGAAGATGCCAGGGTTCAGCCCGCAGAAAGCAGTATGCTGGACGCGATGGATCAAACGGTTGAGCGTCTGCTCTATCCTCGAAAAGAATCCATGGCCCGCGTTGCGGCGGGCAATCGATCCTAGTTTAATAACTCCCCACAACTCAGCTGTCGGCCGTCGTTTCGGCGAGTTTTCTCTTGCAGAGCCCATCCGCCCCCGATCCCAACTAAATCGGTGTTTTGGTTTTGCGCGGAGGATTGAAGAACGGCAAGGTACGAACGGTGGCGGACACCTTGTGCCGCACCGCTTCCACGGTCATTTCCATCTGCAGCGTGGTGCCCGGGGTTGCGTGCTGAGGCTCCAAACTGGCCAACGCAATCAGTTTTTTCAGCAGCGGCGACCACGTGGTCGAGGTCGCTTTCCCCACCTGATCCCGCCCCTTGTAGACCGGTACATGCACGCGCGAAGCGGTAGCGGGCGTTTGCGGCGCGAGCCCCATCCGGTCAAATAGCGTTTCAACTTCGTTCCAGTCGATTTCCAACCCCATCAAAAGTCGCCGAGGTCCGGTCTGTTTTTCTTTCAGAAGCGCCTTCCGGCCGATGAAATTTTCTTTCTCGTAGTGGACGAGCTTGGCCAAACCGACTTCGGCGGGGGTGTATTTTTGGGACGCGATCAGGGCCTTCTTGCTGCTGATGTAATCCACGTCGGCGAGGATCAGTCCGGCTTCAATTCGGGCCACATCGAGAGCCAGCATGCCCGTGGGATGTATATCGAATCCCCGGCCCGCCTCCATCAGCGCGTCCCAAACCTTGACGGCGTCCGGCCACCGGATCCAAATTTCGTATCCCAGATCGCCGGTGTAGCCAGTGCGCGATATGTCTACCGGCACGCCGCCAATTTTGCCGCTGGTCTTGCGGAAGTATTTGAGGTTCTCGATTTCGGCCTCGGCGACGCTCTTCAGCAGTTTTCCCGAGGTTGGTCCTTGCAACGCGAGGGCCGCGACCTGCTCGGTGATCTCCTCGATCTGCACCTCGAGTCCAATGGCGTTCTGGCGGAACCAGCGCAGGTTGGGATCGGCGGCGGTCCAGCGGTAACGGTTTTCCTCCAAGCGCGTTATGGTGCCGTCGTCGATGATCTTGCCTTCTTCGTCGCACCAGCAGCAGTAGATCACCTGGTCGACGGCGACCTTGTTGATGTCGCGGGCGATGACGCGATTCACGAAGCGGGTGGCGTCGCGCCCGGCGATCATGTACTTGAACAGCGGGGTCACGTCGATGAGAGCGGCCGCATTGCGAATGGCGTTGTATTCGTGCTCGTGATGAGTTTCGTAAACACTGACCGCATAGAACCCCGACCACTCGCGGTAATTAAGGCTCTGGCAGAGTGGGAGGGTCCGCTCGTGGACTGCCGTTCCTATGGGCACGGTGACTCCTGGTTGGCCTCGACGTGCGCGGATTATAGCCACCGCGAGCGGTGCGCGGCAAGGCTGAGCGGATGCGGCGGCGTGGCTCTAATCTCGTAAACGAAGCGCAGCCGGGCCACGCTCTTCTTCCGGCAACGCCAGGCGCTGACGACAAATCCGCCGTCAACCTTTAGAATGAGGCGCGCCGCACAAATCGCGATACATCAGAATCCCTATTACGCGCTGCTTTACGCGTAACGGGTAGTGGAACGTTGTACCAGCAAATCATGGGTTCGAAGGACGCAGGAAAATACGATGCCATCGTGATCGGCGGCGGCCACAACGGCTTGGTGAACGCCGCGTATCTGGCGCGGGCGGGGAAGAAGGTCCTGGTGCTGGAGCGCCGTCACGTCCTCGGCGGCGCCGCGGTCACGGAAGAGATCATCCCCGGTTTTAAATTCTCGGTGTGCTCGTATGTGGTTTCCCTGCTGCGCCCCGAAATCATCCGCGACCTCGATCTTCCCAGGCATGGTCTCGAGATCCTTCCCCTGGACGGCACTTTCACGCCGATGCCGAACGGCGATCACTTGTGGCGCGTGAACGATCACGGCAAAACCATGCGTGAGATCCGGCGGCACTCCAAGTTTGATGCCGAGGCCTACGAAGAATTCGGCAAGGCCATGCTGCAGATGTGCCGCTTCGTGAAGCCGATTCTCGGCATGGTGCCCCCCGATCCGACCACGCTGAAGCCGCAGGACTTGTTCAAACTGCTTTTTCTCGGCCGCCGCTTCAAGGACCTTAGCGGCGAAGACAAGTACAACCAGGTACAGCTCATGACTATGAGCGCCATTGATTTTCTCGATCAGTGGTTCGAGACCGACGTGCTAAAGGCGACCATGTCGGCGTCTGGAATCATCGGCACCTTTCTGGGAGTGCGCTCGCCGGGAACGGCCTACGTGCTGCTGCACCACTACATGGGCGAGATTGACGGCGCGTTTCGCGCCTGGGGTTTTGCTCGCGGCGGGACAGGAGCGATCTCCAACGCGATCGCCGATGCCGCGCGCGAGCTTGGAGTCGAGATCAAGACGCAGACCGCGATCGCGCAGATTCTGGTCCGCGATGGCAACGCGGTGGGAGTCGCGACCAGCAGTGGCGACGAGTACTACGCCTCCGTCATCTCGTCGAGCGTCGACCCCAATCTCACGTTCCTGAAGATGCTTGAGCCTCAGCACCTGAGCGAAGAATTTCGCGATCAGGTGAAGCGCTATAAATACCGCGGCTCGTCGGGAAAGGTGAATCTCGCGCTCGATGGCCTGCCCGACTTCACATGCTTGCCGGGTGAAGGCCATCATCTGCGCGGCGCTATCTCCATCTCCCCCAGTGTGGACTACATGGAGCGCGCCTACGACGATGCCAAGTACGGCAATTACTCCCGGCGTCCCTACATTGACATAGTCATCCCCAGCCTCACCGATCCTTCGGTCGCACCTCCGGGCAAGCACGTGATGTCGTGCTTTGTGCAGTACGCGCCGTACAAGTTGAAAGAGGGCACGTGGGACGAGAAGCGCGAGGCCTTTGGCGACAATGTGATTGACACCATCGCCGAATTCGCGCCCAACCTGAAAAACATTATTGTGGGCCGCCAGGTGGTCACGCCGCTCGATCTCGAGCGCGAATTTGGACTGACCGAGGGAAACATTTTCCAGGGCGAACTTTCACTGGAGCAGTTGTTTTTTCTGCGCCCGGTGCCCGGGTGGGCGCAATACAAGACGCCCGTTAAGAACCTGTGGATGTGCGGTTCGGCCACGCATCCGGGCGGCGGCATTATGGGCGCTCCGGGACGACTGGCGGCGCTGGAAATTCTGAAACACACGAAAGGCAAAAACTAGCGATGGCGCAGACGCGCGACGTCGTAATCCTCGGCGCTGGGCACAACGGGCTGGTCACCGCGTTCTATCTGGCCAAGGCGGGATTTAAGCCGCTCATCCTGGAGCGCAGAGCCACGGTGGGCGGCTGCGCCATCACCGAGGAGTTCCATCCCGGCTTCCGCTGCTCCCGGCTGGCACACAGCGCCGGACCGATGAGGTCTGACATTATCAGAGACATGGACCTGTCGAAGCACGGGCTGAAGATCTATACGCCGGATGTGCGCGCACTGTCGCTGTCATCTGAGAGTAAGCCACTGGTTCTGTACAACGATATCGGCAAGTCGCAGCAGGAGATCGCAAAGTTTTCGCAGAAAGACGCCACGCATTACGCTGAATTTCAGAAACCTCTGGCCCGTATCGGCGAAGTGGCGAATCTGCTGATGGCGATGACGCCGCCTGACCTGGAAGGCCCGACAGCAGGTAATTTGTGGGAGCTGATAAAGGCTGGCCGCAAGGTACGCGGCTTGGGCGAGAAGGACCTCTATCGCATGATGCGATGGGGGCCGATGGCCGTGGCCGATCTGGTGGCCGAATGGTTTGACACTGAATTGTTGCGCGGCACCATCGCCGCCCAGGGCATATTCGGAACGTTTCTCGGCCCGTGGTCCGCAGGGTCCAGCGCGACGTTACTGTTGCGTTGCGCTTCGGATGGGAATCCGGCCGGGCCCGCCTCCTACATTGTGGGAGGGTTGGGCGCGCTCACAGCGGCGATGGCGGCGGCGGCGAAGGAAGCCGGGGCCGAGGTTCGGACATCCTGCGAGGTAGTAAGCATCAAGGTGAAGGATGGCACTGCCAGCGGAGTCGTTCTCGCCAACGGTGATGAGATCGATGCGCGGGCGGTCGTCTCCAACGCCGATCCGAAGCGCACGTTGCTGGGGCTTGTCGATCCTCAGTATCTGGAGCCGAGTTTCCTGCAAAAGCTCCAGCATTACCGTATGCACGGCAGCGTCGCCAAAGTGAACCTTGCTCTCAGCGGCTTGCCGAAACTCAAAGGCACGAACGGCGATATGGCGGTTTTGGCCGGCAGAATCCAGGTCTCGCCCGACATCGACTACCTGGAACGCGCCTTCGATGCCTCGAAGTATGGCGAGTTTTCACCGCATCCCTACCTTGAGGCGACCATTCCCACATTGTGGGACCAATCGCTCGCTCCGGCCGGGAAGCATGTGATGTCCATCTACATGCAGTATGCGCCGTTCCATCTCCGCAACGCAGACTGGGACTCGCAACGCAATGTCCTGGGCGAGATGGTAGTGAAGACTTTCGCGGAATACGCGCCCGATTTATCCGCGCTGATCGAAGCCGTCGAGGTGATTACGCCGAAGGACTTGGAGCAAACCTACGGACTGACGGGCGGACACATCTTCCACGGAGAGTTGGCGCTCGATCAGTTGTTCACCATGCGGCCGCTGCTGAACTGGGCGCAATACCGAACGCCGATCAAGAGCCTGTATTTATGCGGGTCGGGCACGCATCCAGGCACGGGGCTGAATGGGATGTCGGGCGTCAACGCGGCCCGGGAGATTATGAAGGACTTGAAGACGCGAAGGGGAGATTGAGATTAGAGATTCGGTAATGCGCGTTGGACTAAGGTACAGCGCAGCAGATTGAGAGGGTGGGTAGCTTGACTGTGGGCACTTCGAGGGGTTGGAAGGCAGTCGGGGTTGATGGTAATGGTGGGTCCATACTAAGGTTAGACGTCTGGTTCATCCGCACGAAGTCCTGGTCCCAATCGCCTGCGCGTTTCCAATCGTCTGCGTGTTTCACTGCTTCGGGACTTAGATTCGTAGCATCACTCCCGAGCAAAGAGATTTGTCTTTCGCCGTAAAGCCGGGAATACTCGCTGACCTGATACACTTGCTGTCCCTGATCTGCGGATTTTGAAGGAGTGGAGCTACCCTGTGTTGAGAGGGGCGCCAATACTGTGCCTTGACCTGCAGGGGACTTCGGGTGCGATGAGTGCCCATGCATACGCTGGGCGACGGTGAGCACCGCCAAGTAGACGACAGAGAATGCAACTGTTACCACAGCAAAGCGAAGAAACTCGATCGGTATCCTCATCCTTCTGCGTCGCATCGATGCCTTACCCTGGAATTTCCGGTTGGGGTTCCCAACAGCCACAATATATACCTATCGAGGGATTCCGCATGAATACTTTTTTGGCCGGGCCTAGGCCCGGCACAGAGTCCTGGCTATGATGCGAGCCCTCGTTTCAAGTCCGCCGCCAACAGCCGATGAAAAAGATGCTCGCCGGCTTCGCGCCGCACTGACAAGCGCCCTGCGCTATAGGCTCGAGAGTGCAAGCCGCGCTGTACCGCCTCACAGATTCCTACGTCCTCGTCATTGACGCGCTCGCCGACGGCGATGCTCTGCCGGTTGCGCTCCGTGGCGGACTCGCTCACGTCGTCGAAGTAGAAATCAAAAATGACCTTACAGCGATCGACCCCATCGGGCAGCACCAGGTTGGTATCCATGTATCCCCGGTAGAGATTGATCATGAAGTTGGGATATTGCCAGAAGTACCAGGCGCGATCGCCAGTGCGCGTTGCGGAGGTGACAGCGTCGTCGCTCGATGCCACCATCGGACTCGATTGCAGGCAGTAGCGATCTTCGTTCTCGATGGTGTACTGCTTGTAATCGAGCACGCTGTTTAGCGCTTTGTGCAGATGCGGCACGTGGTAACCGCCGTCGAGATAGTTGTCCACGAATACCTTCCAGTTGCAATTGAGGCTATACGAGCGGCGTTCGAAGAAGTGAACTGAGCCGAGATCGAGCGGGGCAGCTCGAGGCACCAACCGGCCCAGGAAATCCGCCAGGGGCGCAGCTTTCGGGTCAAGATTCACGAAGACGAACTGTTCCCAGGCTTCTACGCGCACGGATACAAGTCCATTCTGTGCACGATCGAAGGAGCAGACGCCCTCAAACTCCGGCGCGCCTTTCAGCGAGCCGTCAAGACCGTAGCTCCAACCATGATACGGGCAGCGAAAGATGCCCGCCGTGCCTTGCGCCTCGGTCACGACGGCAGCGGCGTGGTGCCGGCAGACGTTGTAGAACGCACGCAACTGGCGATCGGTGCCGCGCACGATGACCAGCGGTTCGCCGGCGAGATTGCTGGTGACGAACTGACCGGGCCGCTGCAACTGGTCCGCTCGCGCCACCACCTGCCACGTCTGCCCAAACACGTTCTGGCGCTCCAGTTCGGCGACCCGCGCGTCCACGTACCACGAAGCCGGAATGGTGTAGGCCTGCTCCAGCGGGCTGCGGTCGTTGTAGGAGGCGAGGATGTCGCGCAGCGAAGGGTCCATCTACAAAAGCTCCGAGTCAATTTCGAAAGCGTACCTCAGCGGCTAAAGCCGAGGGCTAGTTGCACAGTTTACGGCACGCCTGAAGAGGTTGCGGAAAAATGTGCGCAGAAGCCCGCGGTTTGTACTTCTCGGTGGGAGCCCCCGCATTTATGCGGGGGAAGGAGCGCTTTAGCGCTCCGGACAAGTCTCGACTTGGATCATGCGCTTTAGCGCTGGCCTCGGCAAATCCCGCGGCTAAAGCCGATTTTAAGAGCGAACTCTTTTTCGGTGGACTAAAGTCCAGCTCCCCCCTGCTGAAGCAGGGGGCTCCCACCAAAATCCTTGCCCAGAATTTTTCCGCAGCCTGTGAAGGCGTGCCCTTCAAAGCGGCGTTTCTGAATTGTTTTTTCGAGATCATAGCAGGGGCTGGGCAACAAAAGAGTTGACGGCCAGCCGCTGGCGTGTTTCCTTGTCCCAATGCACTCTGCAGCGAAGTCTTTGGAAGTTGTGCAGGCCACGCCGGCGGATGTGGGCGAAGTTGCGCCGCTATTCGATGCCTACCGGCAGTTCTACAAGATGCCGCCCGACGTGGAAGCGGCGCGCCGCTTTCTGTTCGCACGATTGAGCAAAGGCGAGTCGGTGCTGTTCCTGGCTCGTCACGGTGCGCGAACGGTCGGCTTCGTGCATCTCTATCCCGTGTTCTCGTCGGTCAACCTGACGCGACAATGGATCCTCAACGATCTCTACGTGGTTGCTGAGGCGCGCAAGCTTGGGGTGGGACGCGCCCTGATGGAGCGCGCTCATCGGCTGGCGGAGGACACGCAAGCCGACAGCCTGACCTTGGAGACGGCGATCGACAATTATGCGTCGCAAAAGCTGTATGAAAGTCTGGGCTGGAAGCGCGATGAGGAGTTCTATCGATATTGTTTGCCGTTGTGAGTCAGCCGGAGTTTCACACCCCAGCACGCAATGAAGATTGGGCGTAGCGTAAATCCGTCGTCCGCCGAGCATGGCGATACTCCGCAACCCAAGCGGGTCCTGGGTTTGCGCGACCTGGTGATGTTCTATGTGGTCGCCACCCTAAGTCTGCGCTGGATCCCGGTTGCAGCCAGTGCGGGGCCGAGTACGCTCGTGATCTGGCTGATCGGCCTGACAGCCATCTTCATTCCGCTGGCATTGTGCGTGCTCGAACTCTCCTCGCGCTATCCCCAGGAAGGCGGCATGTATGTCTGGAGCAAGCGCGCCTTCGGCGACTTCGCCGGCTTTCTGACCGGGTGGATTTACTGGACCAGCAACCTGCCCTATTTCCCCGCGGTGCTTTACTTCGCGGCCAGCAACGCTCTTTATGTCGGCGGCAGCAAATGGAAAGGATTGCAAGGCAGTGCCGCATTCTTCGTGGCATTTTCGCTGCTCGGGCTTGGATTGGCGCTAGTTCTGAACATTGTCGGCCTCGATATAGGTAAGTGGCTGAGCAACGTTGGGGCAATCGGGACGTGGCTGCCGGTGGCTCTGCTTTGCGGAGCCGGAGTTTTGGCGTGGATCAAATTCGGCTCGGCCACCAGCTTCTCCGCCGCGTCGATGAAACCGTCGCTGCAGTGGGGAACGATCGGGGTCTGGTCCACCGTGCTCTATGCGTTCAGCGGCGCGGAGTCGGCGTCGTTCATGGGCGGCGAGATCAAGAATGCGCGACGCAACATCCCGCGCGCTCTCCTGGTCGCGGGAGTCCTCATCACTGCGGGCTACATGCTGGGGACGGTGGCGATACTGGTCGTGTTGCCGCACAGTCAACTGAACAGCCTGGAAGGGATCATGCAGGCGATATCCAGCAGCGCCGAGCGTGTGGGCTGGACTAGCCTGGGACCGGCGGTGGCGCTGCTGATCTGCATTTCCAATCTCGGCGGAGTGGGCGCCTACCTGGCGGCGCTGTCGCGCATTCCGTTCGTTGCCGGCATTGATCGCTTCCTGCCGCCGGCGTTCGGCCGCGTCCATCCGAAATGGGGAACGCCGTACGTTTCGCTGATCGTACAAGCGCTCTGCTGCGTGCTCTTCATCGTGCTGGGGCAATTCGGCAGCACCGTCCACGGCGCCTATCAGGTGCTGGTGAGCATGACCATCATCACTAACTTCGTGCCCTATCTGTTCATGTTCGCGGCGATGATTCGCCTGCAACGCGAGCCGGTTGAGCCGGGCGTAGTCCGGGTTCCGGGCGGAAAGCCGGTTGCGATTGCGCTGGCGGCTGTGGGCTTCGTGACCACCTGCGCGGTCATCCTGGGATCGATGGTTCCCGATGCAAGCGAACCGCACAAACTCCTCGCAGTCGCAAAGATCCTGCTGCTCAACGCGATTCTGTTCGGCGGAGGGATGCTGCTGTACCGAGTCGGAAGGAGAAGGGCGGAGGTGAATCGGCGCGTCTAGCCGCCAGAAGAATGCTGCGCCTTGCCCGCTTGACCGTTACGCAAGTCAAGCGTAATCTCGCGTGGGAATTCCTGACCTACAACCTCGCACGCCAAGGAGGCTACCCATGGTCCCTCTCACCGCCCTCTGGCTGCCGATCATATTGTCGGCGGTCATCGTCTTTGTCGCCAGCTCCCTCATGCACGTGCTTCTGAAGTACCACGAGGGCGACTGCCAGCGGCTCCCTGATGAGGACAAGCTGTTGGCCGCGCTGCGCGCTGCCGGGCTGAGCCGGGGTCTCTACATGTTCCCGTATGGCAGCCACAAGGAAATGAAGTCGCCTGCCATGCAGGAAAAATGCAAACAGGGGCCGGTCGGGATGATGACCGTATTTCCCAGCGGTCCACCGGCGATGCCAAAGTTTCTGGGAATGTGGTTTGTATATTGCCTCGTGATCGGATTCTTCACGGCCTATCTAACCGGGCACACAGTTCCGCCCGGCGTCAACTATCTGGTCGTCTTTCGCGTGGCCGGTACTGCGGCGTTCATGGCGTACGGTCTGGGACAGTTCAGCAACGGCATCTGGAAGGGTCAGCCGTGGAGCATGACCATCAAGGAAGTCGTCGACGGACTGGTCTATGGCCTGCTGACAGCGGGTACTTTCGGCTGGCTTTGGCCCCGCTAACATTCAGCAAAGTCCCACCCAAGCAAAAGAAGCTTGGGTAGAGCATCCGGCCCGGTCGATCAAATTCGCAGGATTTATGAAGGTCTAGGTTTCCGAGTTGTCCTTTGGGCTGCCGCGTTTGCCCCAGTGAGCAGAGCGTGTGCCATCCGGGTTGCGAACATTCGAGACTTCCCACACCCGCCGGAAGCGCGTCGATCGCTCCGTTCCAAACACGTCCTCATAGCGGATGAACCCGCGAAAATGAATAAACTTCTTCCCCGCATCAATCGCTTCGATGTCCGGCTGTTCCAAATCCATCTTGGGAAATATGCCTTGGACGGCCGCTTCAACCACTCTGTTATTGGGACCGATTACCTGTGGAATGCTCATTGCCGGCCACCACTTCGCATCATCCGGCGGTTCCAGTGAATCCATGATTTCAGCCCGAGCGCATGAACTCGTAATGTAGGCCTCCGTCGCGCCATGAAGCGTGACTTTGTACGTCAGCTTCGCGGGGCCGGGTGGCAGCGGCCACTCCAGGGGCACCACTTCCACGCGAAGATGTGCTCGTTCGCGGCTGATGAACATTTCTATGTTCTGCCGGGCCGTTTCTGCACTCTTCTCGGCAAGAGCAACCGACTTCTCCAGAATCCCCGTCTGGCGCTCCATTTGGATTGCCTGGCGCTCGATGGCCCGCAAATTTCCCCACAACAAAAAAACCTGAAGTCCACCGATGACGGCCAGGAAAAAGGTAAAGAGCCAGTAAGCGCGGTCGCTCCAATCTTTGGCAATCGAGAGGGGAGGAAGGTCGCTCACCTTAACGGTCTGGGTGGGCTCGCCAGCTCGGTTCCCACTGTTGCTGGTGCTATCGAGAGACGGCGCCGAGTTTTGCGCAACCAGGGTTTCGCCGCGATCGGTGGGTGTCTCGCTGTTCTGAGCCCGGTCCGTTGCGTCTATGTTCTGAGCGGAATCGCCTGGCTGAACGGAATCGCCCCGGGCGGCAGGCGCTTTCCCGGTGGATGCCGAGAAGACTTGCAGGGCGATAGACAGCAAGGCAAATGCCAGAAGTTTCATGTGCGACAAATTGTAAAGCAATAATAGGAGAAACGAGCAGTCATCTGAATCTTCAGTTCGGTACACTGAGGAGAATTCAGTCGGCCTGTGCCACCGAGTTCTCCGCTCGATTCGCGGCGGTATAATCGTTCCCTGGGGGATTAAAAAGCCATGAGTGCAACCAACGGAAGCAACGGCAATGGCGCGGGTTCGGTGAAGCCGCGGACGGAGTGGATCGCGAAGCGTCGCGAAGAGGCTGCGCGCACCGGCGACACCAACATGTCGCAGATGCACTTTGCGCGCCAAGGCCTGCTCACTGAAGAAATGCTTTTTGTCGCCGAACGCGAGCAGGTCGCGCCCGAACTCATCCGCGATGAGGTTGCCGCCGGGCACATGATCATTCCCGCCAACGTCAACCATCCTGAGCTGGAGCCGATGTGCATCGGCGTGGCGTCGAAGTGCAAGATCAATTCCAACATCGGCAATTCATCGGTCACCAGCAACGTGGACGAGGAGCTGAAGAAGCTGCACACCTCGGTCCATTACGGCGCTGACACGGTGATGGACCTCTCGACCGGCGGCGGCATCCACGAGATTCGCGAAGCCATTTTGCGGCATTCGCCGGTGCCGATCGGGACGGTGCCGATCTACGAGGCGGTGTCGCGGGTGAAGCGCATCGAGGACCTCAACGCCGACATCATGCTCGAAGTGATCGAGGAGCAGGCCGAGCAGGGCGTGGATTACATGACCATCCACGCGGGCGTGCTGGTGGAATACCTGCCGCTGATCACCAAGCGCATCACCGGCATCGTGAGCCGCGGCGGCGCGATTCTGGCGCAGTGGATGGCCCACCACCACAAACAAAACTTCCTCTACGAGCGCTTCGACGACATCACCAAAATTCTTGCCAAGCATGACGTGAGCTACTCGCTGGGCGACGGGCTGCGCCCCGGCTGCATCGCCGATGCCAGCGATGAGGCGCAATTCGCCGAGCTGAAGACGCTGGGCGAGCTCGCCAAAAAGTCGTGGGAGCGCGATGTGCAGGTCATGATCGAGGGGCCGGGACACATTCCGCTCGACAAGATCAAGGAGCAGGTGGAGAAGGAAGTCGAACTGTGCTACGGCGCGCCGTTCTATACGCTGGGACCTCTGGTGATCGACATCGCGCCCGGCTATGACCACATCACTTCGGCCATCGGCGCGGCGATGATCGGTTGGTACGGCGCGGCCATGCTCTGCTACGTTACTCCCAAGGAGCATCTCGGCCTGCCCAATGACAAGGACGTGAAGGACGGCATCATCGCCTACAAGATTGCGGCGCACGCCGCCGACGTGGCGCGGCATCGTCCGGGAGCGCGCGACCGCGATGACGCCATCAGCTATGCGCGCTATACCTTCGACTGGGACAAGCAGTTTGCGCTTTCGCTCGATCCCGAGACCGCGCGCGCCATGCACGACGAGACGCTGCCCGATGCGTATTACAAAGAAGCGGCGTTCTGTTCCATGTGCGGTCCGAAGTTCTGCTCGATGAACTACTCGGCCAAGGTGGACGAGTACAACCGGCAAGTGCACGGGGTGGAGAAGAAGGATTATTCAGAGCTGATGAACAAGCTGGTGGCGATCAAATAGCCGTCAGCAATCAGCCGTCAGCCTTCCGCTAAACCGGTCGCCATGGTGGCCGGTTTCTTGCTTGCAGGGGCCTTGCGAAGTCCTCGGCTGGCTGAATGCGTTCGCCGTTGTCGTTGCGGCAGATTCTTTAAGGGCCCTCCCCAGTCGCGCTGCGCGCGACTGGCTTTGTCGTAACTCAAGCGGATTGCCTCACATCAGCTTGAGTTCATCCTCCTTTGCTACACTGCAAACCGTGAGAAGAATCCGCCCGAACGCCTGGATCTTCGCCTGCCTGTCAGGCGTTCTCCAGGTGCTGATCTTCCCCAAGCCTGCGCTTTATTTGCTGAGCTGGGTGGCGCTGGCGCCGCTGATTTACGCCGTCCTGAAATGCCGCGAGCAAGACGTGACCCTGGCGCTCGCCGAAGGTGGACTCTTTCTTGCGCCCGCGACGGCGTGGCAAGGGTTTCTGCTCGGCTATGTAAGCGGGGTTATTTGGTACGTCGGCAGTTGCTATTGGGTCTTCTATGTAATGCACGTGTACGGCGGGATTGGCGTCCCAACCTCGTCCCTGCTGCTCCTGATGTACGCGCTATATCTCGCGCTGTATCACGGCCTGTTTGGATTTCTGCTCGCCCTCATCGCCGCGCGGCGCAACGGGTTCAGCTTGCGGGCACTGGTCTTCACGCCCTTTGTTTGGGTTGCCCTTGAACTAGCGCGCACCTACGTCACCGGATTTCCCTGGGACCTGCTGGGCACAACGCAGATTGACAACATTCCGCTCTCGCGTGTTGCCACGGTGACTGGCGTGTACGGTCTTTCGTTCGAGATTGTGCTGGTGAATACCGCGGTCGCAGCCGCTTTCCTGGTGCCGTATGCGCGGCGCAAGGTCTTGCTCACCGCGGCGTTGGCCGCGGCCACAGCTTTACATGCCGGCAAATTGATAAAGCCCGTGGCGCTGCCGACGAGCGACGGCGCGACCCTGGTACAAGCCAATATTCCCATTCTCGATTCCGGCGCGTGGACGCTCGACTATCTCACGCAGACGCTTGACTCGCTGGCGGCGCTCAGCGTGAGCCCGCAGCACAACAAGGCCGGCACGCTAGGACTGATTATCTGGCCGGAGTCGCCGGCGCCATTTTTCGTGACCGATCTGCATGTGCGCAGCACCTTGGCCAACGTCGCCCGCACCACGAATTCCTACATCATTGCGGGATCGCTGGGTATCGAGCACGCGGGCGATCCGAATCGCCAGCCCGACATCTATAACTCGGCGGCGGTGATTGCGCCCAACGGCGCGTGGACGGCGCGTTACGACAAAATCCATCTTGTCCCGTTCGGCGAGTATGTGCCGTTCGAGAAACTGTTCAGCTTTGCCAGCGGGCTTACCCGCCAGGTTGGGACCTTCGCTCGCGGCAGATCGCGGCTGCCACTGCAAGTCGGCGACACCAGGATTGGCACGTTCATCTGTTACGAGTCGATTTTCCCGAATGAAGTTCGGCAGTTCGCGAAAAACGGCGCTGAATTGTTCGTCAACGTCTCGAACGACGGTTGGTATGGCGAGGGAGGCGCCCCGTGGCAGCACCTGAACCAGGCACGCATGCGCGCGGTGGAAAACAATCGCTGGCTGCTGCGCGACACCAACACTGGCATCACGGCGGTGATTGACCCGCTGGGGCGCGTGGTGGCTGAGGCCCCGCGCAACCAGCGCACCCAGTTGCAAGCAGCGTATTCGCTGGAGGAGACCACCACCTTCTACACCCGCCACGGGGACTGGTTCCCGCTGGGGTGTGCGATAATCACCTTGCTGGGACTGCTGTTGCGCGTCTTCAGGTCTGCGGGCAAGACGCAGTTGTGAGCAGGTGAGAAATTCTTGTTCACCACCCTTCGGCTTCGCTCAGGGCAGGCTTCGGCACAGAGAAACAAAAGTCAAAAGCAACCGCGGATTTCACGGATAAACGCGGATTAGATTGAAAGCGAAAAGCGAACCGAACATGGTCGAAGAATTAGAGCAGGAATACGCAGCGCTCCGCGACAAGGTGCGCGATCTACAGGAGTATCTTTGACGCGCCCAAGCTGCGCGAAAAACTGAGCGAGATCGAAAAGCAAACCGCCGATCCCACGCTCTGGTCGAATCCCGAAAAATCACAGCAAGTCATGCGCGAGAAGAAGCGCCTGGACAGCCTGCTTGCCACCGAGACTGAACTGGCGCGGCGTTCCAGCGACATCACCGCTTACTTCGATCTGGCGCGCGAAGGCGAAGAGGTTGCGGCTGATCTGCGGCGCGAAGTGGATGCGCTGCGCGGCCTGGTCGAGAAGCTCGAAACCGAGACCCTGCTGTCCGGCGAAAACGACGAGCGCAGCGCCATCGTGACCATTCATCCCGGCGCCGGCGGCACCGAGTCGCAGGATTGGGCCGAGATGCTGATGCGCATGTACCTGCGCTGGGCGGAGCGCCAGGGTTTCTCCACGCAGCTCTATGAGTATCAGCCAGGCGACGAGGCGGGCATCAAGTCGGCAACCTTCGGCGTCAATGGCGAGCACGCCTATGGGCTGTTGATCAGCGAGATCGGTGTGCACCGCCTGGTACGCATCTCGCCTTTCGACCAGGCCAAGCGCCGCCACACGTCGTTTGCCAGCGTGTATGTCTCGCCGGAAATTGACGAAAGCATCGAAATCAACATCAAGCCGGAAGACATTCGCACCGACACCTATCGCTCCGGGGGCAAGGGCGGACAGCACGTCAACACAACGGATTCGGCGGTGCGGATTACGCACATCGCGACGGGAATCGTGGTCGCCTGCCAGAACGAGCGCTCACAGCACAAGAACCGCGAACGGGCGATGAGCATTCTGCGCTCGCGCCTGTACGAGTACGAACTGGAGAAGAAGCGCGCGGTCACCAAGGGCATCGAGGATTCCAAGCTCGACATCGACTTCGGGTCGCAGATCCGGTCGTACGTGCTGCAGCCCTATCGCATGGTGAAGGACCTGCGGACGCGAGTCGAGATTGGCGATGTCGATCGCGTGCTGGACGGAGATTTGAACGAGTTGATTCGGGCGTATTTGCAGTTGCGCAGGAAAGAACAGAAAGAGTAGCCGAGTTCGGGACTATTTAATCTCACCGAATCCACGCTCGTGTCTGAATTCACTTGTCTTCAGGGATGAGGAATGCCCCCGGAATTCCGCGATCCAGAGTTGCCAGAACGGCACCATTCGCCCTGGCGAGTTGCGCCAGGTGACCATCTGTAATTTGCTTCGGAAAGTTGACCCAGGCGGGGATGTGAGAGATATCGTGATTGTCGGGAACGAAGGCGAATATTGCCGCGTCTCGTGCCTTCATCCGGAGCAGGAGGGCACGGGCCGTAGGCGCAGTAAAGCCGTATGGTTGCGTCTGTGCCAGAATCCGTACGAAGCCAAGCTCCGTGATCGAACACGTAGCCAACTCCAGAATTCCCTTTGACCTCAGACCGCGGACCCAAGTCGTGACTCGATCGTGGAATTGGTGCTCCGTAATGCCTAAGGCCACAAGCGCATTTACATCGAGGAGGCATTTCATGGGAAATCGGAGAGTATCTCTTCCACTTCCTTGCTGGTCAGGACTGGTGCACCCGGACCCAAAGTTACGGCCAGCATTCCGGAAACCGGATCAATTACAATTTTTGCTTTCTTAAACCGCTTCTTTTTAGGTGTCAAAACGATACGTTCACCCTCGACCTTAGCATCCAGGGGATCGCCCGCCCGGAGACCTAGCCGGTGGCGAATCGGGCTTGGCAGGACAACTTGGCCTTTGGTTGAAATGCGGGTCTGCATGGTAAGACGATCTTACCACAACAGCCATCTCTGACTTCGCTACCATGCTGAGGCCTTTTATCAGCTAACATCATGCGCATGGACGAAAATTGCCTCTTCTGCAAGATCATCGCGGGGAAGATTCCCGCTAAGAAGGTGTATGAAGACGACAAGGTATTCGCCTTCGAAGACATCAATCCTAAGGCGCCGACGCACATACTCATCATCCCCAAGCAGCACATTGCCGGGTTGAAGGAAGCCAAGCCCGAAGATGCCGAAATTATCGGCTATTGCCAGTTGATCGCCGCGAAGATCGGCCGCGAGCGCGGCATCGAGGACGGATATCGCACGGTGTATAACGTGGGTCCGCGTGCCGGGCAGTCGGTGTTCCACCTGCATCTACACCTGCTCGGCGGCCGCGACATGACCTGGCCACCGGGGTAGAAGAACAGTGGCTAGTGGCTAGTGGTCAGTTGTCGGTAGGAAGTAGGTTTGCTCTGCGTCTTCAGTGGCCGGCCGCTCCGTGGTTATGAACCGCAGATCCTTCGACTCCGGCGGCCAACGGCGAGCCGCCTCCGCTCAGGATGACAGCATGGGTATTACTAACTGCTGGCTACTATCGCCTGCTGCGTCTTTGGGTCCCACGGGATGGAAAACTGGCGCTCGATTTTTTCGCGATAGCATGGGCCTGAGTTGTAAGTGCAGAACGGATACAGCTTGCCATCGGGTGTGGCGTAGTGAATGACGCAGCGTTTCACCCGTTCGATGTCGTAGTTGTAAGCGTCCTGGAAGTGCATGCCGGCCACCAGCAGAGTGCGATAAGTGAAGGTCCCATCTTTTCCGTCGCGGCCGAGTTTCTTGTTGGTCATTCCTTGCAAGGTCTGCAGGAATTTCGTGAACGTCAATCCCGGCGGCGCAAGCTGCTGCTTGAAGTGTTTTTGCAGCGAGTTCCACGCCTTCACCTTGCTGTAGAGCTTGAAGCGCGCCTTGCCGGCTGAGCGCGACAGCTCTTCCATGTCCTGCAGCATGTTGGGCACGTCAACAAATTGGGTGATGGGCACGGCCTTCTTCGACTTCTCGTCCACGAAAAAGTACGTCCCCAGCGAGCAATGCGGGTGCGACGAGATGGTGGGCACGCCGGTGCCGCGCAGCGCCGCGGTCAGCTTGGAGAACGGCGTGACGCAGGCCAGCGGGAACCAGTCGGCGCGCGCGTCGGTGATGCCGGTCTGCTCGCTGACGCAGCGCGCCAGATCGGAGAGGGTAAACCGCTTGGCCAGCAGTTCGTGTTTGGCGATGCGTCCGGTGAAGGCCACCGGCTGAAAGCTGATGCCGGAGACGGTATCCACGTTCTCGATGGCGCAGCGCACAATGTCGCCGACCTGGTGGTCGTTGACGCCCTTCACGATGGTGGGCACGAAAACGATCTTCATGCCGGTGGCGCGGCAGTTCTCGATGACGCGCATCTTGGTCGCAAGCAGCGCCCGCCCGCGAGTGCGCAGGTAAACGTCATCGCTGACGCCGTCGAATTGCAAGTAGAGCGTGGCCAGCCCGGCCGCCTTGGCTTGCTTGGCGAATTCGAGATTGGCCAGCTCGATGCCGTTGGTCGCAGCCTGAATGTGGGTGAAGCCCATCTCGCGCGCCATGCTGAGGATCTCGAAGAACTGGGGATGAATGGTGGGCTCGCCGCCGGAGAACTGCACCACACGGCCGTCCACGGGACGCTCACCGCGCAGCGTCTGCAGCATGATGCGGACCTGCTCAATGCCGGGCTCATAAAGATAGCCTGCAACGTTGGCGTTGGCGAAGCAGACAGGGCAGGTCAGATTGCAGCGGTTGGTGAGATCAACATTGGCGAGCGCGGTGTGCGAGGTGTGCATGCCGCACAAGCCGCAATCGTCAGGACACGCCTTTCCGCCTTCGATTTGCGGATTGGCGAGTCCAAGATTGTCGCCGAAGTTCCACTCCTCCATCTTGAGGTAGAGCTCGATGTCGCTAAAAATGATGTCGCGAAAAGTGCCGTGCTCGGCGCAGGATTTCTCCATCACGACCTTGCCGTCGTCGGCGAAGATGTCAGCCAGGATGACCTTATTGCATTCCGGACATAGTGATTCGGTTTGCTTGGGCAAGCCTTTTTGCAGCGGCTTGATGGGCGAGCCGGTGTAGGTCACGTCCGGTTGCAGGATGCGCAGAGTGGGCCGCCTGGTCGGAGAAGGCTTCTGCTGCCGATCCAGGTCAGCTGGCAAGTTGGGAAAATTGACTTCGGGCGAAAAGGTCTGGGTACTCACTATGGACTCCCTTGGAATGAGTGCAGCGCGACGGCGGATGAGTGGTACTAGTAATGGGATATGAAGGGCACACCGCGGCGCTGCCACATGTAAACGATTGTCATGCTTGGGGCCGTGCAGGCGCAGTGCGGTGGCTCACCTTGGGGAGTGAAGCAGGTATGCAGTGAGCGGGAGGAATGCGCAGCCATTGGGTCTCTGGCGGCGGTGAACGGAAGCTGATTTTCGGGATGTCGGCCCGACCGCATTGCCGATCTGCGCGATTCGTTTATCCGCAGCGGACGCGGCGCTAAAGCGCCGCTCCACCTGCCGCCTGCTAACCAGGTCCGGCGTCGGCTACAATCGGCCGATGACCCCCGATCGCCTTGCCAGGGTACAGGAGCAGTTGCGGCTGTACGAGCATCCGCTGGTGGAGTTTGACGCGCGCAGCAAAGGCGAAGCGGTGGAGGTGATCATCCGGCTGCGGGTTGCTACCGACCCGCCGGTACACACGTACTACTTCGAGTTGCATCCCCGCGATCTGGACGACGCGCAATTCGAGTGGGCCTTTCAGCGCCAGCTCTTCGACTGCCTGCACGATTACCTGGTGGAGATGTTCGTGCGCACGCCGCAGCACCGCAAAGAGAACCAGCAGATGGAGCGCGAAGGCAAGTTGTGACGATTGGCCCCAACGACAGTAAAGGCGGCGCTGGTTCCGAATCGCGCCTGCGTAAGCGTATCGAGGACCAGATTCGCCGCGAGGGCCCAATGCCATTCTCGCGCTACATGGAGATGTGTCTCTATGAGCCCGATCTTGGCTACTATTCGCGCTCGCGGGAGCAGTTCGGCAAAGCTGGGGACTTTTACACCTCGAGCGACGTTCATGCCGTGTTTGGGCGGCTGCTGGCGCGACAATTCGAGGAGATGTGGCGCGTGCTGGATTCTCCGCAGCGCATCGACATCATGGAACTCGGTCCCGGCCGCGGCTTGTTCGCGCGCGATGTGCTGGATTGGTCGGCGAAGCAGTTCCCGGGATTCTCGCGGGCTCTGCGTTACGCGCTGGTGGAGCAGTCGGCGCATTTGCGCGATCGATTGCAGGAACGGCTGGCCGAGCACATCGGGGCAGAGAGAGCGCGTGTCTTCGAGTCGCTCGAAGCCGTGGCTTTGACGGCAGACGAGAACATCATCGTCTTCGGCAACGAGTTCTTCGATGCGCTTCCCGTCGAGATAGTGGACTATCGCGGCGGGTTGCGGATCGGGGTCGAGAACGGAAGATTCGTAGAGAGGTTCGTTCCGCCAAGCGCAGGGGAGGTCGAATTCCTCGATCGCTACGGTGTTCATCCGGAAGAGGACGAGCGCGTGGAAGCGCCGCTGGCGTCACTGGAGTGGATGGAGCGCATCGCGGCGGTATTTCGAGGGAAGCGAGGCTTCTTTGTCGCCATCGATTACGGTTACACGCGCGAGGAACAACTGGCGGGACGCCATCGCGACACCATCCTGAGTTACCGTCAACACACCGCCAGCGCGTCGCCCTACGAAGCGCCAGGCGAGCAGGACATCACCGCCCATGTCAACTTCACGGCGCTGCGAGCAAGAGGCATTGAGCACGGACTCGAGCCGGTGGCATTGCTTACCCAATCGCAGTTCCTCCTCGGTATCGGCGAGGAGACGCAGTTTGCGGACGCATTTCAGGAATGCAAACTTCCTCAGGAGCGGGCCAAGGTGGCGTTGCAACTGAAGCATTTGATCAGCCCCGCGGGCATGGGTGAAACGTTTCAGGTCTTGCTGATGTCAGCGGGAGTGGCCAAAGAAAAGGCCGCTGGGTTGAGCGGATTGAAACTAGGGTAGATTCGAGGTTAATGCTTCCCGACCTCAGTGAACTGTGCCGTCCCTGAAGGTCAGTGAAACCTGATGTTTTTGTCTGCCATTCTTACTCGCCCCTCGCAAAGAGCTGTTCGATAGTTCCCATTGGTAGAAAAAGGCGCCTATTTACCCTCGGAAGTTCGATGAACCCATACTTCGTGTAGAACGTAATCGCTTGTTCGTCCTTCGCGTCCACAACCACCGCAGCGGATGCAATCTGTTGGCTCGAAGCAAGGGCCCGATACAAAGCGTCCATCAGCAATCGCTCCCCCAATCCCTGATCGCGGAAATCGTTACTTACCGCAAGACGTCCGAGTAGCGTGGCCGACACCATGGGATACCTGGGGAGCCGTTTGGCGACCTCCTCCGGAACACTTCCTAGATCAAGGGCGTACTGCGAAAGTGTGTAAAAACCTGCAACCGTCCTGTGATCAGGGGTGATCACAAACGGAACTGCCGCTCGTTTTTTCAGGTCTTGTCCCGCTTGCTTCTGCAGGTACGAATCCAGTTCTTTACTACCGCAAGAAAAAGCCGCCCGGTCGTGTTCAGCCCCGAGCGGCTCAATGACGAATTTGGGTTCCTGACTTTCCTCAGCCAATTACAATCCCATTTGTGCTCTGTATCGCGCTGCAGCGGCACGAGCAGCTTGGTTTGGAGCAGGAGGATTGAGGACCGCACGGATGAAAGCTTCGCGAGCCTCATCCCGGATCGTTAGCGTCTCGAAATCTTTAATTGTGTCGGTCGCAGCCTGTTGCGCACTTACAACTACAAATTCCGTAATAGTCGTGCCCCGCAGCTCAGCGGCACGTTCGATCAGCCGCTTCTGGTCCGGAGTTACTCTGGCCTCCAGCCGCTCCTGCTTACGCGAGCGTGGATGGCGCTTCAATGCCTGTGCCATAACTCCTCCTACTTGCGAAGTGTACGGCGATTAGCCGGACACTTCCAGAGAAATGTACGACTGTTAGCCGTACCGTAGATTAAGCGCCTTTAGAATCTTCGGATTGAACAAGATATTCACCGAATATTTTATGAGATGGCTGGATGGCTTTCAAGCCAAATTACTGCATGCCGGGTTTATCGGGGCTGGCGGGCTGGTATGGGGATTGCAGATATTTGCGGGCCTCATCGAGGGCGTTCTGCGTATTATCGTTGGTCTGCAAAGCCTGGCGATACTCGTTGGTGGCACGCTGGCGCTGCTGGGTCAGGTCGAAGATTTTGCCCAACTGGATGTGGCTCCAAACCTCGGTCCAGCGCGGCTCGCCGTCGCCGTTGAGCGATTCGCGATAGGCGTTGGCGGCCGACTGGTAGTTATGCTGCAGGAAGAAGACCTCAGCGATGCGATAGTGCGCCAAAGAGCTGTTCTTGTTGATGTCGAGCGCCTTCTGGAATTCCTTCAGCGCTTCGGTCAGGTCGCCCTGTTCCACGTCCTGCTGGCCGCGCATGATGGAAGTGCGCACCTGCAATTCCTGCGAGTTCTGCAAGACATCGTTGTTGGGATCGATGCTGATCCGCCGCGGCTTGCCGAAGGTTTCCACCGCATAGGCGGAGTTCGTGCCCGAAACTTCCACGCGCTTGGTCTCGGTTTTGCCATCGGTGTCGATCCTCAACTCCACCGGCATGCGGAAAAGATCCATGTCCTGCTGTATCTCGCCGACCACGCGGAAGCCCTTCTGAGTGCGGTACACCGTATATTTGTTCTTGAACTCAGGCGCGCCCGTGGAGTCCAGCCACTGGGTAAAGAACCACGTAAGTTGCTGTCCCGAACTTTGCTCCGCAATTTTGCGAAAATCGTCAACCGAGGCCGCTTTGCCCGCGTACTGGGTAACGAAGGTGCGCATGGTTTTGTCGAAGGGGTTGTCGCCAATCACCCAGCGCAGCATTTGCAGGATCATGCCGCCCTTGTCGGCCACCAGCGATTGGAACTCGGGCGAAAACGCATCCAGCTTGCCGACGTTCGCCAGCGGGACTGACAGATAAGCCAGCGCGCCCACCGACATGTCCTTGGTGACCTCCTGGAAACCAGCCACGCCGGCAACGTGTTCCACGTAGAGGGCCTCAGAGTAGCGCGCCGAGCCGTCGTTCAGCCACCAGTCATCCCTGGTTGCCGGGCTCACCATAGTTCCAAACCACTGGTGTGCGATGGTATTGGCGAGCAGCCGGTAGTTAATCTTGCCCAGGAAGGCGCGCGAGGCCAGCGCAGCGATCTCCGGCGCCCAGGCGGACGGGACGGTGTCATTGGGCAACTCGACGACGTTCAGCGTGCTGTTGAACGGAGGACCGTAGGTCGAAGTGTAGAAGAAAAATTCCTTCACTGCGCTGTCGGCGTACTGGGTGGCGAGAGCTTTGTGCTCAGGGGTGGTGTACACCGTCACATTCAATCCGCCTTCGTTGTTCTTGGTCTGCTCGTACTTGCCGATCAAGATGGTCCCAGGAAAGCTGGGCTTATCTTCGTAGCTGAAAGTGACGGTCTTGTATCCGGCGGGAACAGGCAGCTTGCCGAGGGGCGCATGAGCGGCGCCCGCCTTATGCGCGCTGGCCTCGGATTCGGGAGCAGCAGCGGAGGTCTGTTTGCCGCTGCCGATCACACTGTATTCGGCGGGCACGCTGATGCTGATGGTTGAGGTGAAGCGATCGACGCCATAGCCAACCATGGGGAACCAGCGTCCGGCGTAGAGCAAGTACGTTATAGGGTCGCCGATGTAGGCGAGTTTCAGCCCTGGTACCGGGCTGTCATCACCCGACTGGATTGCGCCTTCGTATTCGAAGGTCAGGGTGTCACTAGCGCCCTTGGTCAAGCCGTTCGGCAAGGAGATGCGGATGGTCGAGTCCTGGCTGACCCGCTCAACCGAAAGCGGTTGGCCACTGGCCTCTAGCACGCGCGTGGGCCGCAGCGCATTGTGTAATTCAAAGACGGCGATGGTGATATCGTCCAACGCGGTGAAGCGGACGCGGGCCTCTGCTTTGATCTGATGGGTCTGGGGAGAAATGACCGCCTGGATGGCATAGTCGTTGACTTCGATCCGCTGCTTCTCAACCGCGAAGCAGGGAAAAACCAGACCGAAAACCGAAAGCACCAGGACTACGCGCACAAGCGATCGCGCTGCGATTTGCATTAGGGAGGCTGCTCCTGCTCTTGTCACTATAAATGATCTCACCATCGAGATACTGGATCCACATGGGGTTGGGAACATTGAAAACTAAAGAATTCTCCGTGCCTCTGTGTCTCTGTGGTGAACTCGACTCATCCTGACGATCCCATCATTGCAAGTACGGCTTGAGCTGCCCGCTCGGATGCACTGCCACCCGGACTGCTGGGCTGCAATCGTCGCCGCACTTCGCCGAAGCCCGCGATCATGGTCTCTCGTGCTGCTCCTTCCGGAATGAGGCGCCGAAGCTCGGCGCAAACCCGTTGCGGCGTGAAGTCGCTCTGAACCAGTTCCGGGACCACGTCACGTTCCGCGATCAAATTCACCATTGCGAAGCGATCTATCTTTACTAGACGGCGGCCGAGGCCCCAAGTGAGCGGCGCAACCCGGTACACCATGGTGAACGGAGTTCCGATCAAGGCCGCCTCGAGCGTGGACGTACCGCTGGCGACCGCTGCCGCCCGCGCATGCAGTAAGCTTGCCCGGGCGTCGCGCGTAAACGTAATCTGCGGTCCCGCATGGCCGCGCAAAAACGAAGCTATCCAGTCTGCATCGAGGGTGGAAGCAACCGGAACTATGTAAACGTATTCCGGGCCGAGAAGTTGCGCTGCTTCTAAGAGGGTGGGGAAAATGCGCGAAACTTCGCCGCGCCGGCTGCCGGGCAGCAAGGCAATCCATTCCCGGGCCGGATCAAGCTTGTGTTGCGCGGCAAACTGTTCCCGCGAAACCTGCGGAGATGGCAGGTCGGCCAGCGGATGGCCGACAAACTGCGCCTCAATGCCGCGCTCGCGATAGAAGCGCTCCTCGAACGGGAAGATCAGCAGCATCCTGCGAACGTATTTGCGTACCTGCTCGATGCGGCCTTGCTTCCACGCCCAGAGCTGCGGGCTGACGTAGTAAATGACCGGCACGCCGCGCTTGTGCAGCTCGCGCGCCAGGCGCAGGTTGAACTCGGGAAAGTCGATCAGCACCGCGGCGTCTGGCCGTCGCCGTTCGGCCTCGCGCACCACTTCGCGGAAGCGGCGATAGATGAGCGGAATGTGCTTGATCACCTCGACAATGCCGACTTCGGCGATCTCGCGCGCATCCACCAGAAGGTCGCAACCGGCGGCGCGCATCTGGTCTCCGCCGACGCCAAAGAACTCCAGGTCGGGCGGCGGAGTTTGACGCGAGAGTTGGCAGCGCAAAGCTTCCATGAGCTTGGCGCCATAAAACTCGCCGGAGGCCTCTCCCGCGGAGATGAGGATACGCACACTGGGATTATGACAGGCGAGAGCCGTCAGGCGTGGTTTTCGGGCCGCCGTGGTCAGCGGGATTTCAACCAAGGAGCAATTTCGCGGCTAGCGTACCTCGCTGTGATTTCGCGGGCAGCGAGCAATTGTGACCAGATTAAGTCGCAGTGGGACCCATACCATAAAGACTGACCAACGTAATCAAGGAGAATCGAATGAATTTCAAGAAGCTATTTGCTGTCATCCTGGGGTCGCTCGTTGTGCTCGCCCTGTCCCTGCCGGTAATGGCACAGAGCACCACACAATCCAGTTCCACCACGACGACACAGAATCCACCTGCCGCTCAGACGCAGAGCACCACCACCACAACAGACGATCGGGCCGCTTCGCCGGCACCCCAAACTACTCAGACTACGGATACCACTACGAAATACAAGCATCACAAGATGAAGCAGACCGACACGACGACCACAACCACCCCGCCCCCTCAGGTGCAGAAGGACACCACGACAACGACGACCACAACCGCGCCGCCGCAATAGATCGGCAGCCACACAGACCCAGATTCTTTGCTCCCACTCTTTTAGTTGCCGACATAAAGGGTGTGGAGCATTTTCGGTCTGCCGCATTCTGATATATGTCGAGCGAAGGGGTGCAGGCGCATGTTCAGTTGTTCTTGTTACGTCCCACGATCCATCCACGCGGCGTTTGTGAGATAGGTTTTCTAGTCGTCGGCCGAGACGTTGACGCCCGGCGCAGAATATTCGTTCGCCGTAATTGCCGCGGGTGTGGGGACCTCCTGGTCTTTGTATTGCAGCTGATACAGCTTCCAATAGATACCGCGATTGGCCAGCAACTGCTGATGCGATCCGATTTCGCGCACCTTGCCCTTGTGCATGACGATGATCTTGTTGGCGCGCTGAATTGTGCTCAGGCGATGGGCGATGATGATGGAGGTGCGGCCTTCCACCATGCGGCTCAGCGCCTCGCGGACGCGGAACTCGGTTTCGGTGTCCACGCTGGAGGTGGCCTCATCCAGGATGAGGATCTTGGGATTGTGCGCCAACGCGCGCGCAAACGAGATCAGCTGTTTTTGCCCGGTGGAAAGCGTGCTGCCGCGCTCGCGTACTTCTTCGCCGAAGCCGCCCGGTAGCGAGCGAATGAAGTCCGCAACGTTGACCTGCTCAGCGGCATTCTCGACCGCTTGGTCTTCAATCCAGTGCGAGCCCAAACGGATGTTATCTGCAACGGTGCCGGAGAAGAGGAACGGGTCTTGCAGCACCACGCCGTAACGCCGCCGCAGATCGTTCAAGTCCATGTCGCGGATATCGACGCCGTCAATGCGGATGGCGCCCTTCTGCACGTCATAGAAACGCAGCAGCAGCGAGATGATCGTCGTCTTTCCCGCGCCGGTGTGTCCGACAATGGCAACCGTCTCGCCCGGCTCGATGGTGAACGAAACGTCGCGCAGCACCCAGTCGTACTCCAGGGCGAGATCGATTTGACCGGCCCCGGTAGCTTTGAGCTTCTCGCCCTTGCTGGCGGCTTCTTCCGCGGCCTGCGCCAGGGTGCGATAGGCGAACCACACGTGGTCGAACTCGATGCGCCCAGCTCCCGCGGGCACCTTTGGCGAAGCGGGGGTCACGATCTGTGGTGACGTGTCCAGCAGCTTGAAAATGCGCTCGCTCGACGCCATGGCCGATTGCAGGATGTTGTACTTCTCGCTGAGGTCCTGGATGGGGCGGAAGAAGCGTTGCGCGTACTGCATGAACGCGACCAGCACGCCCAAGGTCACCAGGTTGCGCATGACTTGGCCGCCGCCGAACCACACCACGCCTGCGATCGCCGTCGCCGAGAGGACTTCCACCACCGGGTAGTACACGGCGTGGGCCATGATCGCGTCTTTGAACGCGTCCATGTGGGTGCGGTTGATCTTCTCGAATTGCTCGTAGGATTTCTTTTCGCGATTGAACAGTTGCAGAACGACGATGCCGGTCACATGCTCTTGCAGGTAAGCGTTGATTTTGGCGATGGCGATGCGAATGCGCCGGTAGCTGTCACGCACCTTGCGTCGAAAAATCGAGGTTGCGTAAAAGATGAGCGGGAGCACGGCGAAGGTGATAAGCGCCAGCCGCCAGTTCATCCTCAGCATGATGACCAGAATGAACAGCAGCACGAAAACGTCTTCGAAGACGGAGACCACGCCGGCGGTGAACATCTCGTTCAGCGCGTCCACGTCGCTGGTGACGCGGGTCACGAGACGTCCGACCGGGTTCCTGTCGAAGAACGCAATATGCAGGCCCTGCAGGTGACGGAAAATCTGCGCCCGCAGATCGAACATCACCTTCTGTCCCGTCCACTGCATGATGTAGGTCTGGGTAAATTCGAGGAGGAAGGTCAACAACAGCAGGCCAACGTAGATGCCGGCAATCTGTGCGATACCGGTCATCGGCGTGGGGCTGAGAAAGCGATCCAGCAGCGAGTGGGATTCGGTGTGGCTGGCTAGATATTTATCGATCGCGACCTTGGTGAGATACGGGCCGAGCACGTCGGCGCCGGACTTCAGCACGATCGCGATCAGGGCGATGATCACCTGCACCCGATAGGGGCGCAGATAGGTGAGCAGGCGCTTCATCAGCCTGCTGTCATATGCCTTGCCTAATACCTCTTCTTCGTGGATGGAAGCCATGGGCCCTATAGGATTGTAAACAAATGCTGGAAGTCATATAGACGAGAATGCAGGGTGGCGGGATGGAAAAGTTGGGGACAGTGCGGTTGGACGGGGCACATTTCTTTGAGCTTGAGCAACCGTCCATCTGGCTGTCATCCTGAGCGAGCGTAGCGAGTCGAAGGACCCCTATAGCTGCAAGAAACCACGCCGTGGATGCCTAGCACAGCAACAAATCTGTGATTAATGGCGGCCATAGGGTTCCTTCGACTCCTTGTCCGGTCGCCACGGCGACCGGACTCGTCGCTCAGGATGACACCCCAAAAGTTCAGCTGATCTTCCGCAGCACTAGCGCCGAGTTCTTCGACCCAAACGCGATGCAATTGCAGACCGCATGTTCGATCTCGACGTGCCTACCCGCCTCAGGAACATAATCCAGATCGCACTCGGGATCGGGCTTCTCCAAATTGATGGTCGGCGGAATTTGCCCGTGATGCATGGCGACCAGGGTGGCAGCGATACCGGCCGCGCCGCAGGCGCCCTGGGGATGCCCAATCTGCGACTTCAGGCTGGACATCGGTGTGTGGTGCGCCTTTTCGCCTAACGCCAGTTTCAACGCGCGGGTCTCGATGCGGTCGTTCAACTGGGTAGAGGTGCCGTGCAGATTGACGTAATCAACGGCTGCGGCGTCGATGCCGGCATCTTCCATCGCCATCTGAATGGCGCGCGCCGGCTCTTCGCCGCATTCCTGCAAGCGCACGCGATGGAAGGCCTCGCAGGTGGAACCATAACCCGCGACTTCGGCGAGAATTCGCGCTCCGCGAGCGCGAGCATGCTCGTATTCTTCCACCGCGAACATCCATGCACCTTCGGCCACGACAAAGCCGTCGCGATCGGCGGAGAAGGGCCGCGAGGCGCGCTCCGGTTCGTTGTTCCAGGACGAGGTCATGATCTTCATCAGGGTGAAGCCCTTCATGATGCCCGGGGCGATGGGCGCGTCCACGCCACCAACCAGCATCACCGGCAGGAAGCCGAACTGGATCTGCCGCAACGCGTAACCGAATGCGTCAGTCGACGATGTGCAGCCGGTGGTGATGACGTGACTCATGCCGCGCAAGCCGAATCGCATGCTGACTTCGCTGGAGAGTGTGCCCATCGTCCCGCTGGGAATGCAGAACAGGCTGACCTGTTTCACCTTGCCGGTCAGCCACAGCCGAACCTGTTCTTCGGAAAACTCCTGCGCGCCACCGCCTGAGCCCAGCACCACACCAATTTCACGTTGCTGCTCCAGCGAGAGTTTCGCAGTATCGATGCCAGCCTCGGTCAAGGCTTCCTTGGATGCGGCCAGCGCCAGCGGCACGACACGAGAGACGTGTTTGCGCTCGTGCGCGTCAACCCAGGCCAGCTCGTCGAAATCCTGCACCTCTCCCGCGATCTGCACCGACAGGCCGCTAGGGTCGAAGCTGCGGATGCGCTTCACGCCGCTGCTGCCGGCCAGAACAGCGCGGCAGAAGGCTTCGTTGCCGATGCCGTTGGGGCTGACCACGCCCATTCCCGTGATGACGACGCGCTTTTTCATGAGAGCAACTAGCAATTAGGGCAGTTTCAGAGTTGGTGTAGGCCGGGTAGAGCCAGCCTTCAGGCTGGTGTCCAAAATCGCCCCACACTATAAGCCTGAACCACTGCGGTCATTTTCAATGACCGCAGTGGTTCAAGCGGTTCGGTGATCCGCAGCGAACACGGCGCTGAAGCGCCGCTCTACCCGTACTCGCCGATCTTACCAGCTAGTGACTAATTCTAATTGCTAACCGCTGACCGCTAACCGCTAACCGCTAACCGCTAAGTGCCAACTGCCAACTGCTGGTTCCTAACTGCTACTCTAGTACTCGAAAGACCCTTCCGCGAATCAATTGTCACAAGGAATTTACATCTCGGTGCCTTTTTGCCGGACGAAGTGCAGCTTCTGCAACTTCGCTTCCGGCGTTTTTTTGCGCGCGCTGTTCGACCGGTATGTGGGTCAGGTGTGTGCCGAGATCGAGGCGGCCAACGATATGGCACGAGAACTCGGCGGACAGTTGGACCGTCACGCGGATTCGATCTATCTCGGCGGAGGCACGCCGTCGGTACTTGCCCCCGACCAGCTGCGACGCTTGTTTCAAGCCGTCCGCGAGAACTTTGAGGTCGAGAGTACGGCGGAGATTACCGTCGAGTGCGCACCCGGCACCGTCTCCGGTGAGGTCATCGACGTCCTGCTTGGCTGCGGTGTGAATCGGGTGAGCCTGGGCGTGCAGTCATTCGTGGACAAGGAATCATCGTCGGTCGGTCGCCTGCACACGCGGGCCATCACGCTGGACGACATCGCGCGGCTGCGGTCGGGGGGAATCGGCAACATCAGCATCGACCTGATCGCGGGTCTGCCGTACCAGACCGAGGAAAGTTGGAATCTTTCGCTTGGCGAGACCCTCGCCAGCGGTGTGCCTCACGTCAGCGTGTACATGCTGGAGGTGGATGAGGACTCGCGCCTGGGCACGGAACTGCTCGCCGGTGGCAGCCGCTATCACGCGCACTTTGTTCCCGACGACGATCTCACCGCCGACCTCTACCTGGCCGCGTGCGAGCGCCTGGAGAAGGGCGGAATGCAGCAATACGAGATTTCCAACTTTGCGCGGCTGGTCACACATGGCATCGGGTTGCGCGACTCGAAACATAATCTGAAGTACTGGACGCGCCAGCCGTATCTCGGATTCGGCGTGGATGCGCACTCCATGCTGGTGGCGGGAGATGACCTGCGGGCGACGGGAGTCGAGGCCGTGCGTTTTGCCACGCCGGATTCGCTGGAGGCGTACTCACAGGCGAGCAATCTCGCCGCCCGCGTACAGCAGCTTCGGTCGTCGCGAAGTCTCATCGACCAGCAGGCAGCGTTGGAAGAGTCATTCTTCCTTGGATTGCGGTTGAACCGCGGTGTTTCGCTCGCTACGTTGAAGGTACAGTTTGGCGACACGGCGATCGTTAGCTACAACGGGGTAATTGCCGAGCTCATACGGGATGGTTTGCTGGAGCGTCAGGGCGATCGCCTGCGGTTGACGGCACGCGGCCGGCTGCTCTCCAACGAGGTCTTCGTGCGCTTCCTGCGCGCCGAAAACGCTCGCGACAGAGCAACCTACCGTCAGGCGTCTGTGTAGACTATGCTGGTCAACGAACAAAAGCCAGATCAGATGAAAGCGCGAGCGATGATCACCTGATTACTTCTCACGCTTCGAAAACCGGAGGGTTGGGGCAGCCAAGAGATGGGAAAGCGCCCGGCGGCTTACGTTGTATCTGAACGCGTCACCAACTCCGCAAATTTTGCCAAGTCAATGTTGCCGCCGCTCACTACGCACACAATCTTTCCTGGGCCGCATTTGCCGCTGAGGCCAGCCGCCACGGCACAGGCGCCGGCGCCTTCACTGATCACGCGATTGCGCTCGGCCACAATGCGCATGGCCCTGCGGGTCTCCTCGAGCGTGCAGACAATGGACCCGGCGAGCAGATGATGCGCCAGGTCCCACATGCGGGGAAAGACCGACTTGCCTCCGCAGCCGTCCACAAAACTGGCCGTCCAGCCGGGAAAACTTTGGGGCGAGCCCGCGGCCAGCGACCGCGCCAGCGGGGACGCCGTCTCCGGCTCGGCCGCGAACACCTTCGCCTTGTGTCCGCGGGCTCTCAAGGCGGCGGCGATCCCACACGATAAGCCTCCGCCGCCGAAGGCTGCGACCACGCAATCCACGTCAGGCAGGTCCTCCAGGATTTCCAGCCCTGCCGAGGCATTGCCCGCAATAAACCCGTCATCTTCGAACGGATGGATAAATGCGCCGGTCATCGCGGGATGCGCGCGGTCAGCCAGGGCCTGCCAGCACTGGTCGTAGGAGGCCTTTACGACTTCTCCGCCGAGACGGCGTACCGCATCGAGCTTGGCCGCTGGAGCCTCGTTGATCATCAGGATTTTGCAGGGCACGCCGGCCTTACGCGCGGCGAGTGCCACTCCCTGGGCAGCGTTGCCGGCGCTGACGGTCCAAACGCCGCGCCGCCGCTCTTCTTCCGGCAGAAGCCGAACAGCGTTATACGCTCCCCTGATCTTGAAGGAACCGATGGGTTGCAGGCACTCCAACTTCAGATAAATGTCGGAGGGGCCGTCATAGTTAAGCCGCACCAGAGGAGTGCGAATGGCAGCCTCATAGACGTGCTTGCGCGCGTCGTCGATGAGCGCAGCAGGAATGTTACGCTGGGTCGCATTGCCGCCGGATGCAAGATTAGTTGCCATAGCAGAACCGTTTGCTCCTGATTACTGAGTGTCACACAATATAGTGACAGCCCTAAGGATTTGTCATCACGAGCAGCGAGGGACCTGCTTTTTGCCCGCCCGCCGAAAAGCAGATTCCTCGCGCCCAAACCCAGGCGCTCGTAATGACAATTCACTCTGCTTGGGGTAGCTCCGTGTTCTCGCAATGCGTCACTATAATTTGCGACGCCGATTAACTTCGAGGGAGCGAGATTGAATAGACTATAACCCATGGACACTTCTCCTACCGATTCCGAAGCCACCGTTCACCGGCACTCCAGCGAAGTAATTGATCTGCGCAGCGACACCTTCACCAAGCCTTCGCCCGAAATGCGGCAGGCCATGTTCGAGGCCGAAGTCGGCGACGACGTGTACGGCGAAGACCCGACCATCAACCGGCTGGAAAAGCGCGCGGCGGAGGTCTTCGGACGCGAAGCGGCGCTCTTCGTCCCCAGCGGAACGATGGGCAATCAGATCGCGATCAAGCTGCACACTCACCACGGTCAGGAGATCATCTGCGAAGCGCGCAGCCACGTGTTCGAGTATGAGATGGCGATGATGGCGCATTTCTCCGGCGTGATGCCGCGCACGGTGTGGGCCGAGGGCGGGATTCTAACCTGGGAGCATGTGGAGTCGAAAATAAGGACTACGAGCTACGACGAGGCGAAGACCGGGCTGGTCTCGCTGGAGAACACGCACAACATGGCCGGAGGAACTGTCACACCGCCTGAGATTTTCGACAACGTTTGCGACAGAGTGCACGAGGCGGGTCTGCGAGTGCACGTCGATGGCGCCCGCATCTTCAATGCAGCCGTCGCACTCAGGGTTACGGTCGCACAGCTCACGGCCAAGGCCGACACGGTCATGTTCTGCCTCTCCAAAGGACTGGGCGCACCTGTCGGTTCAATGCTGGTGGGCAGCGCCGAGTTGATGGACCGCGCCCGCATCTATCGCAAAGCCCTCGGAGGCGGCATGCGGCAGGCGGGCATCCTGGCTGCCGCCGGACTCATTGCGCTGGAACAGGGACCGCAGAAGCTGGCCGGGGACCACGCTAAGGCAAAGTTTCTCGCGGAGGGATTGACGCGGGTTCGCGGCATCAAAATCGATTCCGCCAAAGTGCAGACCAACATTCTGATGTGCGAGGTCTCCGGAACCGGGATGACGTCGTACGAGTTGTCGGGGAAACTTGCGGCACGAAATGTTCTGGCCAGCGGCTTCGGCCCGCAACTCATCCGCTTTGTCACGCATCTCGACGTGAGTCGCGAGCAGTGCGAACACGCGCTGGATGTCATTGCCTCGACCTGTGGCGCCCCGGCGCAGCGCGCCTAGCTCAACAGGGAACGTATTCGTGAGTGACCAAGAGCGTCCGCTTACGAACAGTCCTCGTCTGTCCGGCGTGGCCGTTCGGATCTAAACCACATCGGAATCAAGACCTTACAACGGAGTCCGTCTGGCAGGAGTATTGCATCTGCCCAAGTGGATTGCGAAGGAGTCTGGATGCGCAGCTTGGTCGATGATCTCCGCTATGCCATTCGCCAGATGTTCAAGTCGCCGGGATTCGCCGCGGTTGCGGTGATAACGCTGGCTCTGGGAATCGGCGCCAACACGGCCGTATTCAGCGTGATCGACGCAGTCATACTGCGTCCTCTGCCGTATGACAAGCCGGAGCGGCTGATTAGTGCGCAATCGGCGGGCACGCAAAATCCGCAAGCTCGATCGATGTCTTACCCCGATTTCTTCGACTGGCGCGCCCAGAACCGCACCCTCGAACGTCTGGTCTCCTACCACGACAACTCGTTCACCCTCACCGGACTCTCGCGGCCGATGCGGGTGGAGGGCCAGATCGTCTCTTGGGACCTTCTGCCCACGTTAGGGGTGACCCCTGAGCTCGGTCGCGGCTTTACCGCGGACGAGGAAAAGCAAGGCACACGGGTCGTGCTGATCAGCCATGCGCTGTGGGTGGATCAGTTCGGCGCGGACCCATCCGTCCTTGGCCGCAGTGTCAAGCTAAGTGGCGATTCGTTCACCGTGATCGGTGTCATGCCGGCTTCGTTCCGCTTTCCCGTGACCGCGCCGGAAAATGGCATTTGGACGACACTGGCGGTGGATGACGATCCTACCGACCCACGTCCAATGACGAAAAACCGGGGAGAACATCTTCTCAGCACCATCGGAAGGATGAAGCCGGGGATCACTGTCGCTCAGGTAGATCAGGACCTCAAGAACATTGCTGCCAACCTGGCGAAGCAGTACCCCAACTCAAATGCGCGCCACGACTCGGCCGCGGTGCAGACGGAGTTGGCTTCGCTCATCGGCGATACGCGGACTGCTCTGACGGTTGTGCTGGGGGCGGTTGTTCTGGTTCTGCTGATCGCCTGCGCCAACATCGCCAACCTCCTGCTGGCGCGCATGCGCGAACGGCAACGTGAGATTGCCGTGCGTGCTGCCCTGGGCGCGGACCGCAAACGGATCATCCGCCAGCTGCTGGTGGAAAGCCTTGCGCTCAGTACGATTGGCGGCCTGGCGGGATGCGGCCTGGCGTTCGGGGCCACGCCAGTAATCTTGTCACTCATCGGCGAGAGCGTTCCACGGGCTGCCAATGCAGGAGTTGACCTGCGCGTACTCGGCTTCGCGGTCCTGTTGTCCTTCCTGGCGGGGATCATCTTCGGGATCGTGCCGGCCGTCACGGCTTCGAAGACCGACCTGGTCACCACATTCAAAGAAGGCGGACGCACGGAAACCTCGCGTCGCGTTTGGCTCCGCTCATCGCTCATCGTCGGGCAAGTCGCACTCGGTTTGGTGCTGACCGCTGGAGCAGGATTGCTGATCACCAGTTTCATGAACTTGCTGCACACCCGGGAAGGTTTCAATCCCGACCATCTGCTGACCTTCTTCTTCGAATTGCCTGACGCACAATACAAGCAGAAGCGGCCCGAGTTTTATCGCGACTACTTTGAGAAAGTGCGCGCCCTTCCCGGCGTGCAGTCCGCCGGCGGCGTCCTGATTCTGCCCATGACCGATGACCAGATAATCATCATTTTCGAGGATCCAGAGCATCCCGTGCCCGAAGCGCAACAACCCTTTGCAGACCTCACGCCGATCTCGCCCGGCTACTTCAGCACCATGCAAATGCCAGTGCTGGAAGGGCGCGACTTTTCCGACCGCGACGACATGAAGGCCCCGCAGGTCATAATTGTCAATCGCGCCTTCGCCGAGAAGTTCTTTCCCGGCGAGAATGTGCTCGGCAAGAAGCTCAAGCCTGGAGCCGGCGGCGGCGCTCCCGGTGGCCCCGCGTGGCGCGAGATCGTAGGCGTCGTGGGAAACATCCGGCTGTCAGCCACGCAGCACGAGATGAAGCCGGCCATGTACTTGCCGGCGGCGCAAATGAGCACTTGGTGTTGCCTGTATACGGTGGTACGCACTTCGGTCGAGCCTCGCAGCCTGGAGCCGACCATGCGCCAACTCGTTTCCTCCCTTGACCCGGATGTGCCAGTCTCGCACGTCCACACTATGCAGGAACTGATGTTTAGTGAACTTTCGCAGCCACGATTTGCGATGGTATTGCTCGGCACCTTCGCCGGGCTGGCCATCGTGCTCACCGTCGTCGGCCTTTATGGCGTCATGATGTACGCCGTAGCTCGGCGCACGCGCGAGATCGGAGTGCGCATGGCTTTGGGCGCGCGGCGTGGCATCGTGCTGAAAATGGTGTTGCGCGACGCTGCCATCCTGCTCGCCATCGGGATCGCCGTGGGCGTGGCTGCATCGCTAATTTCGGCTTCGGTGCTGCAAAGCATGTTGTATGGTACGGGATCGCGCAACCCCCTGGTGTTGACGCTGGTATGTATCGCAGTGGCACTGGCGGGCCTGATTGCCGCCTACATTCCCGCTTCCCGCGCGGCTTCAATCGAGCCCATGCAGGCCTTGCGTAGCGAGTAGCTGCCCGCCGTTACATCCGATTGGAACAGCAGATAAGTGATGTCCGTGGTGTGATTCCCGAATTGTCATCACGAACGGCCTTTAGGCCGTGAGGGATCTGCTGTTTTCTCCGGCAGTCGTTCCAGTCGCAAACAACAGCAGATTCCTCGCTGCGCTCGTAATGACAATTTCTATTTGGCCAGCTACAGCTCCCGGTAGTTCAACAGGCCGACCCCGATCAGCGCGAAGCAGACCGGCCAGATCCACGAGGGAATCTTGCGGTTGTTCACAGGCAGGCGC